>X85_Domestic_Dog__coassemble_297_pt1 | contig 49276 bp, 41 predicted proteins | sample X85_Domestic_Dog__metabat2_high_PE_009 | metagenome-assembled genome bin X85_Domestic_Dog
CTTCCTCCAATTGGGCAGATATGGCTGTTTCTCAGAACAGACTTATCGTAACCTTTTTGAGCATGAAACATTCGATTAGTTTGCGTATTCGGGATTAACCCAGACATGCCAGTTATTGATAAACTTTTTAAAGAGCTCATTTTATTTATTGTTAGAGCCGCTTAGGTTTGGCTAATTTTTAACGAACTTGACCATCTACCGTTAGGTTTTTCCAATTTTCGAATGACAATCCTACGCGTTTGGGATTTGTTTGGTCGTGATTGGAGATATAATATTCACGTATTGTTGCTCCATCTTCACGGAAGGAATAACGTCCAGAAGCAAATTTGAGCGTTACAGGCTCTCCTTCGATGCACTTGGATTGCATCTTGTTCAAAATCCTTTGAATAAGTGGAGAAGCATTTCTCTCTGTATCAGGTATTAAGCCGAAATCGGTTACGTTATAAACTTTTTGCCCGAACAATAGAGAAAACACGCCACAAAAAGTAGCTGTCAACAGTAGTTTTCTTCTTATATTCATTGTATCTTTTTGTTGTTGAAAATCACACACGACATTGAAAAAATAAAGTCAATGACGTGTGTGATCAATTTATGCAAAGAGAGATGACCCTATTATACTATTATAATAGGACTGATTTCGTGTTTCTTGTATTCTTACGAACTTTACGAAGTATGTTTTGTAGCTCATAGACTTTAGCAGGATATTTCTCAGCAAGATTTTCACGTTCTTCGGGGTCATCTTTTAGATTGTACAACTGAGGGCTGCTCAGATTACCTGTTTCTACTTTAGGTCCCCATGTAATCATAGAAGGTCCATCGCTAGGCTCAATATATTTCCAATCTTTAGTTCGTACAGAAAGGACGCGAGATGCTGCCTGTTCTGTTATCCAAGGACGGTCTGTATGGTCAGTGCCTAGCAGATTTTCTAAACGATTTTGACTATCAGGGGCACTTCCTTTAGGAAGTTTTGCATTTACCAAAGCACCCAAAGAAGCTATCCAGTCGATTTGTGATAACAAAACATCCGATTCCTTTCCTTCCTTGATTCGTTTTGGCCAGTGAACGATGAGAGGTACTGTAGTTCCTCCTTCAAAAGCGCTGTACTTGTTACCACGCCATGGGCCAGAAGGTTTGTGACCGTTCAGCAGCTCTTCGGCCTGGTCGGCATAACCATCGTCTACAATGGCACCGTTGTCGCTCGAAAGGATAATCAATGTATTGTCGGCAATGCCCAACTTTTCCAAGGTATCCATCAACTGACCTACCGCCCAATCGAACTGTAGGATGGCTTCACCGCGCAATCCCATGTTGGTCTTTCCACGAAAGCGCGGGTGTGGGAAACGCGGCACGTGAACGTCATTCGTAGCATAATACATGAAGAACGGTTCGTTCTGGTGCTGCTTGATGAATTCGATGGCATGCGCCGTGATGGAATCTGCAATGTTTTCATCCTTCCACAATGCCTTGCCTCCCCCTTTCATGTAACCGATACGGCCGATACCGTTCACGATGGACTGGTTATGCCCGTGGCTCGATTTCAGGTTGTAAAGCAGTTCGGGATTGTTCTTGCCGGTAGGTTCACCGGGGAAATTCTTTTTATAGCTCACCTCGATGGGAGCTGAAGGGTCGTAGTTGGCCACCTTGCCATCTTCGATGAACACACATGGCACACGGTCGGCTGTAGCCGCCATGATGTAATGGTAGTCGAAGCCGATATCGCCTAGATGAGCAGCCAGCGGTGCATTCCAATCCTGCTTGCCCGTTTCGTCACCCAAGCCCAAGTGCCACTTGCCAATGGCACTAGTCTTGTAACCGGCATTCTTGAATACATCGGCTATTGTGTACTGCTCGGGGCGGACAATCATGCCCACATCGCCCGGAGCTACATCGGTGTCGGGACGGCGCCAAGCATATTCACCCGTTAAAATAGAGTAACGCGAGGGCGTACTGGTTGCTGCAACGGCATGCGCATTGGTAAAACGGATTCCCTCGACTGCCAGGCGATTTACATTCGGGGTTTCTACGTTTTTGGCTCCATAGCACTGCAGATCGCCATAGCCCAGATCATCGGCTAAAATGATAATGACATTCGGCTGTTCGCGTTGATTCACCGGTTTGTTGATTTTCGGTTCTTTAGCATGAATTTGCATGGTGCCGAGCAAAGTCGGCACCATGAGACTATATCCAATATAAGATTTCATCGTAACAAGTTTATTGTTGTGTTAATCACGTAAGTTTGGATTGACATTTTGCTCTGACAGTGGGATTGGCCACTGATAATCCTGCGGATTACGGAAATCACGACGACCCACGTACCAGCGGAAGTTTCCAGAAGGGTCAATGTGTTTGCTACCATTCTGATATGTCTTTGAATCAGGATAAGGAGCACCCCATATTTCTCCTACCAATATTTCATGGGCAACATTCCAACGGAGCAAGTCCCAATAACGAATACCTTCATAGGCCAGTTCTATCCGGCGTTCATTGCGCAGACGTTCACGCAATTTGGAGGGATTGGTTTCTGTCACTGCGGGCATGTGAACATCTGAACGGGCACGAACGGCGTTGATGGTCAAGTCCAGCAGGGACTGGTCGATTGTCTTTCCACTTTCAATCATACACTCCAAATAGCTTAGCAAAACTTCGGCATAACGTACAATAGGAGTGACAGCGCTGTAACTTTGCAAATCATTGATTGGGTTTTCGTCGAAGTATTTACGCCACATGAAACCTGTGCGGGATGCTTCAGAAGAGTAGTCCAATCGTTCTTTCTTGGATGCTTCATAATCGGGATGCATACGATATTCCATTCCCATAAACTTCGCGCCATTATAGTAAATAGTATAATCTAGTCGCGGATCTCGGTTTTCACCTAAGTTTTTGGGGTTGTATCGCGGATCATCATAACTGAACGGAGTTCCATCGGTAAATTCATAGGATTCGAACAAACCAGCCGAAGGATTCGACAAACTCCATCCGCCATCCTTGGCTGAAAGGATATGCTGCGGGAAACCACAACCGAAGTAGTTTTCAAGGTAGGAAATATAGAAGATATTTTCCTTATTCCCTACACCCGTGGTTGGTTCAAACAATTCACTATACGAAGAATGAATGCTGTTGTCGCCATAATCTATAATTTCTTTGTAAGCAGCTGCTGCATTCTCCCACTGCTGCATTAACATGTAGGTTCTTCCTAGGAAAGCCAAGGCTGCCTGACGGCAGGCACGTCCGGTTTCGCTGCTCTTGATGTCACGAAAACGAGGCAAATCAGCAGCAGCTTCCTTCAACTCCACAGCACACCAATCCAAGATATGAGCTTGGGTTTCTTTTTCTACGTTGTTTGCTTCTTCACCCGTCAGCACGCGAGTCACTAAAGGAACATCCTTGAAATAGCTGGCCAGGTATTGGTAATGAGCAGCACGCAAAAAACGGGCTTCAGCCACCATCCGGGCTTTCGAGGCGCTGGCTGGGGTTTTTCGATTCCTTCTAGAAAGCGGTTGCACAAACCGATACGTTTATAAGCATGACTCCAATAGTTTTTGATGAAATTGTTGGTGTTGTCGAGTTTTCCACTGGAGATCTTGAAAAATGGGTTGTTTTCACCGCGTCGGTCAAAAGCATTGTCGCTAAGATGTTCCATAAACAGCAATCCATGATAAGACCAGAAATCGGATACCATGTATTCCAAGCCGTTGGTGATGTCACCACGGTACAATGAAGTTAATGCCAGTTCAGCATTCTTTCCGTCATCCCAAAAGTTTTCCTCCGATAAATCAGTCAGCGGAAAGCGCTCCAAGTCGCATGACTGTAAAGAAAAAGAACTCAAAATGGCTGCAAAAGCCAAGTATTTCAAATGTTTCATAAGTTATCAGAATTTTAAGTTTAAGCCCAAAGTATAAGTTGACATTGTAGGATAGTAGTAACCATCATTATTGGTGTTTTCAGGATCCCATCCTTTTCGGTAGCCCTTGAATGTAAGCGGGTTGTCAAGCGATACATAAATACGCATACCGCTGGAACCGAATTTTTTGGTCAGTGATTCAGGAAGTGTGTAACCTACTTGTATGTTACGTACCTTCAAATAAGAAGCGTTCAGAATCCAGTAATCAGAAGTCAAGGTATTGATACTGCCTGCATTTGACATGATTTCCAAACGCGGATAATCGGGATAACGGTTTTCAGGCTGTACGTTCCAGCAATTCTCCATTTGCCACTTTTGGATATTGCCCTCTTGAAAAAATGCATAACCGGCATAGTTGGAAAGCATTCCTTTTACACCTGCAACACCTTGTAACAGGACATTGAAATCAAAACCCTTGTAGTCACCTCCAAGGCTCAGTCCAAAAGTATATTTCGGGATACGTGATCCTAAATAAGTGCGGTCGTCAGGAGTTACCTTGCCGTCACCAGTAATATCCACATAACGCAAGTCACCGGCTTTGGCACCTTTGGCAATGCTGCTTTGGTCATACCATTCGCCAACTTCTTCATCAGTCAGAAATACACCGTCTGTTTTGTAACCATAGAACATCTGCATCGGATAGCCGATAAACAGGTCAGTTCCGTTACCTACCATGCCATTGTTCTGTTTCACATTACCCATACCGAGGGTTAATACCTTATTCTTGATGATTGAGAAGTTACCGTTTACATGGTAATGGAACTTGCCGATGTTATTTTGATGACCGATTTCAAATTCCAAACCGCGGTTTTCCAATGCACCGGTATTCACCTGCGAAATAGCCAAGCCGAAAATGGAAGAGTAGCTGGCCGCTGGTTTATACAGAACATCCGTCGTCTTTCGGTAGAAGTAAGTCGCATTGAAAGTGAGTTTGTTGTTAAAGAATGCCGATTCAAAACCAAAGTCCATGGTGCGTGTACGTTCCCATTTCAAGGTAGGGTCTACAAAGGTAGTTACCGCAGCACCTTGGGTATAGATACCTCCAAAGACATAGTTTTGTTTTTCTCCTAAAGTATAAACTGACTGGTAAGGATAGTTACCAATATTATTGTTACCCAATACACCGTATGAAGCCTTCAGTTTCAGGTTGTTGATAAATGAAAGGTCTTCGTTTTCTTTCCAAAACGCTTCTTCTGACAGGCGCCATCCCAAAGCTACAGAAGGAAAGAATCCGTATTTGCTGTCAGTCGGGAAGCGAGAAGAACCGTCGTAACGCATGGTGGTTTCAAATAGATAGCGTTGGTCGTAGTTGTAGGTAAGACGACCAAAGATTGACTGAATAGCCCAATCATAACCGCCACCTCCATTGGTTTGTCCGTCAGAACCACCGGCATCCAAGAATGGAACTTCGTCTGATGGGAAATTGTGACGAGCACCTGATAAATTACGTTCGTTTTGGTCTTCCCATGTATAACCAACTAAAGCCGAGAGGTTATGCTTTCCAAACATCTTACTGTAATCAGCTATGGCTTGGAAAGTCTTGTATACGGTACGAGCCATCTTATCATCCAAAGTAGAAGGACCTGTACCTTTTCCTCCGGTTAAAGTCAAGTCACAACGATAGTGGCGAACATGACTCAGGGTGTAGTTATAACCACCTATCATTTTCAAAGTCAAGCCATCAATAGGCTGGTAAGACAGTTCAATGTTACTTTTGAATTTATCGTAATCTTCACGGTATTCCGATGCACAATTTTCCCAGGCCTTCGGAGTTCCCAACAGTTTCGGACCAAGGCCCAATTCCCCGTTCTGCAAGCAAGTAGGAGTCAAGCCTGGAAAACGAACGGCATTTCCGATTATGCCCTTGAATCCGCCGATATCCATAGCACCCGGTGTAGAAGGTTCGTGACGATCTGATACGGTTCCGCTTAAACGAACCTGCATCTTCAGACCCTTAGCCAATTCAGTGCCAAGGTTCACACGCGCATTGTAGCGGTTGAAGTAGTTGTTTTCCAACAAGCCGTTCTGACGCATATAGCCTATTGAGGTCATGTATTGCATCTTTTCAGTACCTCCACTTACACTCAGTTCATGCTTGGTCTGGAAGGCATGTCCATCGAGCAGGTCTTCTAGATACATTTCATCGGCATAGTTGTCGGGATCAGAACCATCACGGAACTTCTGAATCATTTCAGGAGTGTATGTTTCCGCACCGATAGCTTTGTTATAGAATTCGGCATATTCGTATGAATGGGCCATTTCTGGCAATTCCACTGCTTGGCTCATACCTACAGAACCACTATAGTTTACACGGGCTTTGCCTTCCTTACCGCGCTTGGTGGTAACCAGAATGACCCCATTGGCTGCACGTGAACCATAGATAGCAGCTGAAGAAGCATCCTTCAACACGGATATGTTTTCAATATCAGATGGGGTCAGATCGCTCAACGATCCGGGAAGTCCATCCACCAAAACCAAAGGATCGGGAGTAGCACCGAATGAGCCTACTCCACGCACACGGATGGTACCCGCATCCTGACCGGGGTTACCGCTGCCTTGGGTAATAGTTACGCCTGAAAGTTGTCCGGTCAGCATATTCGACACATCAGCTGTGGCACGCGATTCTAGCGTTTTGCTGTCTACTGAGGCAATTGAACCAATCACATTGACTTTCTTTTGCGAACCGTAACCAACCACAACCACTTCTTCCAATGTTTCAGTGTCTTCTTTTAATACAATGCTCAAGAATGACTGGTTTTGGACGGGTACCTCCAACGTGTTGAATCCGATGTAGGAAATTTGTAAAATTGAATTGCCTGCCACAGATAATTCGAAATTACCATCAATGTCGGTAATGCCTCCCGTCATTGTATCTCCCTTGACAATGACATTTGCTCCGATAATCGGTTCACCAGCTGCATCTTTAACAACCCCTTTTACTTTTTTGATTTTTTGCACTTCTTTTGGAGAGATAACGATGTAATTCTCCTTTACTTGATATACACAATCCGTTTCTTCAAGAAGTTCGGATAATACTTGTAGCACATCCTTCTCCTTCTGATTTAAAACAACTGGTTTGTTTACATCTAGCTGCGAAGAATTATACGCAATTTTGTACTTCGAAACAGATTCAATTTTCTCAAATGCCTGCTTTAGAGAGAGTTGTTCTCCATTGAACGAAACCTTCTGTGCATGAACTGAAAGACTGCTAGCCAAGAAAAGACTAATGCTAAGCCCAACAACACGAATATACTTCTTTTTCATTTTGTAATTAGATTTATTAACATTATGATTCGTTATATATGAAAAGACAGGGTATATACGTTCTACACCTAATCGAACTATGTTAATAAATCTTAAGCGTTAGTATAGATATATATTCTGATCAATGATCTCATACTCCATTCCTGGTAGTAGGAGCTGGATGATTCGCATAATGTGCTCAATGGATTCACCTTGATTAAAATGAGCATGTAAATGTTGAGTTTGGTAGATGGAGGTTCTAACATGAAATTTTACCCCGTACATACGCTCTAATGTGCGCATGATATCAGAAAAAGGTACGTTTGTGAACAGAAGTCCACCTTTTCGCCATTCTGTATGTAGAGAAACATTGACTTTCTGCTGAATCACCTTACCGGTGAGTGATGAGTAAATGAGTTGATCATCTGGTTTAAGAAGGTAAACTTCAGGACGATCATTCACCATTACTTTCAGAATCCCCGTTTCTAATGTGGCAGAAACTTGGCTATCTTCAGGATATGCTGAAACATTAAATGTTGTTCCAAGCACTTTCATTTTTAGGAAGTTGGTGCTGACAATAAAGGGGCGTTTTTTATCCTTGATTACATCAAAATAGGCTTCACCTGCTAAAAATACATTTCTGCTGTTGCTTGTAAAAGTAGAGGGATAAACCAGAAGTGAACCGGCGTTCAGCCACACATGTGTTCCATCGGACAAAATTACCTCTTCATGAGTACCTATAGGAGCATAGTGTTGCACATACGCAACCTCACTAGATGAGTGCTGTACATACTTACGACTTAAGTGATAATAATATAGAGATGCACCTAAAAACAGTATCGGTATAAACCAAACTGCAGCCCTCGATATTCGTTTCAACGTAGACCAATTCAAATTGTTAAGTGGACGCTTCGAATGTTTAGATAGAGGAACTTGGGGAACGACAGGTTCCGAGATGGTTGAAGGTGAGGCTGAATGCAAGGTAGCATCTATTTGTTCCCAAGCCTTGTCGGTCATTTCGTCAGTACAAGAAGAAGCATCTAGGGTATCCCATATATGTTTCAAAGCTTCATCACGATTTGCATCATCGGTTGGGGATAGCATACGGTTATAAAAACGGCGGCGCATTTCATCTGAAACATCATGATGAAAAAAATAGCTAATAATTTGCTGTATGTAGTGGTTCTTCTTTTTCATAAGTGCTATTATTATAGACAGAGCAAATATCGTTTACACCCAAAACAAGGGCAAAGATAAAACTAAGCATCTATAGGCTAATGCTTCTTTTAACATACGTAATGCTAAGTTAAGGTGATTTTCTACTGTTTTTTTCTGAATGCCAAGGCGCTCAGCTATCTCTTCATTGGAAAGATCTTGCTCTCGGCTCATACGATATATTTCGCGACGCTTGGCAGGCATATGTTCAACTACTAATTGGATATAAAGCTGTAAATCCTTCTGTACAAGCTCATCATGAGGAGTTCTTTCGAATGTCATTTCAGGCAACCATCCGTCATCAGTCTGCAGTAATGCATGCTGCTTTGCCATGAATGACCCTATGCTATGCTTGGTTATCATGAACAAATACGCGTCAAAGTTATGTACATCTGAGAACTTATCTCGTTTTTCCCAAAGTCTAATAAAGACCATCTGTGCCAAATCATTGGCGTCTTCCTTGTTCTTAACGAATCCCTGAATAAATACTCTGACTTTAGGATAATACATACGAAACAATTTACGGAAAGCGTCATGACTGCCCAATGCAAACTCTTCTATAACTGCAGTGGGCAAACTATCCATGATTCAAGCTAAATTTCAAAGGTAATAATAAAGTTAGAATGTAAAATGTATCTTTCATATATTCAAAAGTTTTTCCATAATACCATTTTCAGGTTTCCCATCGATTAATCTATATCCATAGGCTTTCCCATAGTGTCCTTTGGGTTTTACCCTTGTTACCATGTAGGAAAGATGATACCAACCATTTCTTCTTACAATGAAAGGAGTTCCTTTACCTAAAAATCGCCAAATATCAAATATATTCTCACTATTCATTATCATAGCTTTTGATGTTTCTAAAATTAAAAATTAGTCGTTCGTTACTTTCACTTTTCCGGTCACTACATCGCTTATCAGACGCTGCTTGTATTCCTTCAGTTTTTCTATCTGAGAGCGTTCTGCTTGGCAGAGTTGATCAATTTTGGCAACTTTTGCTTCGATGTAGGTTACGATTTCTTGTTGCTCGGGGAGAGGCGGGAGAGGTATGGGCATTTTTTCTATTTGCTTTTGTGATATCATTGGAACTGCAGTAGCGGTGTTTAGTAATTCTATAAGTGTTAATGTTGAGTTACTTCTAAGGTAGAAATATAAAAACTAGCATCACAACAAATATCTTTTATAAGTACCAAGCTTGGATTAATAGTAGCTTCATTGATTTCCTTATCAATTAAGGCAACTTTTCCCAAGGATCCTCGTTGTGCCATAACAATATCTCCTTTTGAAACCATAATTTCTGGAGACTCATAGTATTTGTCCCAAGAAATATAATCTGGAGATTCTGTATTCAAAATACATTGATTGATGTGTTTTCCTCCTATAACAAAAGCTCCTTCTCCTTCTGATACCAAATCTGCTGCTGTATATCCTCGATATCCTATTCTTCCTTTAATTTTTGAAAGGTATTTCAGGCATAAAACTTTCCAATGCTCCGGAATCATCCCAATCCACTTCACTCCCGAATCCTTCATCGGTACCTCTTTATGGATGCCGCGCGTAACCGCCTCTGCAATGATGGTTTGCTTCAATTCTTCCAATGCGGCAATCTTCTTTTCTGCAATGGAAATGTATTCATCTATCTTAGCTACTTTGGTGTCTAAGTAGGTGACGATGGCTTCTTGCTCATTAAGCGGTGGAATAGGAAAAAGCATATTCCCAATCGTTGATGATGAAATGTTAGGTTGTGCGCATCCAGCATTATTAATATCTATAAATATCCGAAATAAAGGCGCTTGGATATAATAATGCATGTAAGAAAAACACTGACATCGAATTATTCCTACACGTTGATTTATATATGCCTCATCATCTTCGGACACTTTGCAGCTTTTTCCTATAGTAGCTCCGCTCATAGCAATTAATATATCATTCTTGCATGTCTTAAATTGGCGTATAAGATTAGATTCTATAGAGGCAAAAATACATGTATCATAATTTAGAGTGCCATCTATATTGCCAATTCTTATAACTTTTACTCCTTTATTATTGTTATTGAAAATTTTGCTGTCAAAGGCATAACCATTAATAAATTGTGAATGATGTTTTATATGTGATATTTTCCAATGCCCCGGAATCTCCCCAATCCACTTGACACCACTATCTTTATATTCACTATACCGCTTCATGCTCAATCCTCCAAAATAGCATTCAACAAACCATCCGTCATGGCTTCCAGTTCACGTATTTCCGCAGCGATGGCATCGCGAGAGCGCAGTTCCACCGGCTTGTAGAAATACTTCGTAAACGACAGTTCATAGCCGATGACCGTCTTGTCTTCATCTACAAACGCATCGGGTGCATAGGGTAGCACTTCATTCTCCATGAATGCTTCGATGCCGCCGGGGTACAGCAAAGGAATCTGCTCCGTGTCGCGCAGGTTCGGGTCCACTTCACCCTTCACCACGACAGCCGTAGGATCCGCTTCCGTAATCAGCGGACGCAGTTTCTTCAGCAGGGCAGCTTTCAGTCCCAGTGCCTTGGCATACTGGTTCCAGTCGTTCAACGGAACTGACGGAGACACCGCCTTCATCGCTTCTTGGCAAGTGGCAAGTTCCGCTTCCTTCAGTTTACCTGCCGTCAAGTCCCCGTCCGGATTGACGCGCAAACGCAGCGGACGCTCCACCGTTACCTGCCAGTAGCCGAATTCCCGGTTGTCGAAAATCTTGCTCTGCTCGTTCTCCTCAAAGTTCATCAGCAAGTCCACAATCGCCTGCCGGTTCTCCTCGTTGGTCTCACAGTTCTTGTTGCCCAGGTTCTTACGCAGCGGAGTCTTGATGGCGGTTGCGTCAATCAGCTGCACCTTCCCTCTCCGGCGAGCCTCTTTGCGGTTCGTTACCATCCAGACAAAGGTGCCGATACCCGTATTGTAGAACATATTCTCCGGCATGGCAATGATCGCCTCCAGCAGGTCATTCTCGATGATGTAACGGCGCAGGTTGCTCTCACCGCCGTCCGCATTTCCCGTAAACAGCGACGACCCGTTGTGGATTTCCACGATGCGCGTACCCTGTTCATCGTCCATCATGCGGCTCACATTGTTGGCTAAGAAGAGCATCTGCGGGTCCCCGATACCCGGCACAAAGCTCACGTCCTTGCCGCCTATCTTCCCGTAGAAGCGCGGGTCAGAAATTTTGCTTTTATCCGTGCCGCAGCCCATTTCCTCCAAATCCGCTTTCCAAGGCGTACCGAAGGGAGGATTTGAGATGCAGAAATGGAACTTCTTGCCCGGATGACCGTCGTGGCTGAGGGTGCTGTCGTTGGCAAACCGCATCCGGCTGATGCCATTCTGGCGATAGGTAAAGCTGGTGGCATTGCCGGACAGCATCAAATCCGCCTTGCAGGTGGCAAAGGTTTCCGGCTGCAGTTCCTGACCAAACAGTTCGGTAGTCCAGCGCTTGTGATATTTCGCAGAAAGCTCCTCGATGCGCTCCTGGGCAATCGACAGAATTCCCCCGGTACCGCAAGCTCCGTCGTAGATGCTGTAGCGCTGGTTCTTGAGGGTCGGAGCTACTGGCAGAATCGCCAAGTCGGCCAGCAGGCTGACATAGTCGCGGGGCGTATAGTGTTCTCCGGCTTCCGTCACGCTGAAGTCTTCATTGAATTTCCGGAGCAGTTCTTCAAACAGCGTACCCATGGTGTGGTTGTCCAGTGCCGGCAGCTTTTCGCGCAGCTCTTCCTGCCCGGTCTCTTCATTCAGCACCGTTTCCATCACCGGAGCGGAACCCAGGTTGATGTTCTCGTCCGTCATCTTCTCGATCAGCAGTCCCAACCGACCGGCTGCAGACAGCTTCTCCACATAATGACGCAGGTCGAACTTGCTGATGATGTCCTGCACATGCGTACTGAATCCGTCCAGATAGGCCTCGAAGTTCTGGCGCAAGCGCGTGTTGTCCGTTTCCGAGCGCAGCATCTTCATGGTGAAGGCGGAGGTGTTGTAGAACGGATAGCCGGTGAGCTGACAGAGTTGCTGTTCCTGACTCTCTTCGGGCATCATCTTAAATTCTTCGGCCCGGCTGAAGTTCAGCACCGTTTCCTTCGTAGGCTCCAGCAGGAGGTCGAGGCGGCGCAACACAATGAAAGGCAACGTGATTTTCTTGTAATCTCCTTTTTCGAAGGCCTGCACCAACACATCGTTGGCGATGTTGAACAGGAAGGAGAACAGGCGGCTATACTGGGCTTGGTTCATATCGTTTTGGCTTTATTTTAACTTCTTTAAATTCTTTCTTTACAAAGATAGGAAATTGACTCGATTAAATAGGATGTATAAGCTATTATTTACCCCACCAGTCATTGATATTGGTTCCCCATCTCGCATGATGAAGGATATATTATAAAGCATCGTATATGCTTGATATACAGGTTAAATTTTCCACCTTTACGGAGGATAAGTTGGTAGAAAGCGTGTAGGCAATCGGTGCGCCCTACACCGTCCTACACTGCGCCTTGCACGGCTTAACAGGTTGTGATACATTTGTTTAACCCTAAAAACGTGTAGGGTGCAGGCAATTTTTGCAAAAACATTTTTTGTAGGAAGAGATACGGTGTTTTTCTTGGATTGTTATCGGGATTAGTAAAGATGGAGGTTGGTTCTTAGTAACGACCGAGGCAAATCATAGTAACGACGAAGCCTTGTTGTTACTATGACTTAGCCTCGGGATGCTTATGGCTTGTTTCCGTTTCTTGACTTATACAGCTGTTGTATTCAGTTGGTTGCGTAATTCTTCCCAATGCTCATTGAAAGCCGGCATTGAAGGAAACAACAGGTTGGCACCTTCATCAAGCAAGGCATGGTCGGGCAGGGGACCGGTATTGACAGCAACCGTGAAAACTCCGGCAGCTACTCCGGCACGTACACCGAGAGGAGCATTTTCAATGACAATCGCCTCGTTGGGCTGGATGCCGGCTTTTTCAAGTGCCATAAGATAAGGCTCCGGATTCGGCTTGCCATATTTCACATCGAAGGCAGTCACCATCAGTTCACGTTTGAAGATGTCGGGAAAATGATGGTTGAGCTTGTCAAGGAGCGACAACTGCCCCGATCCGGTTACTACCATCGGAATCAAGCCTGCCTGCTTGATTTTAACGAGCACTTCGTAGGCTCCCGGCATACGTTCAGCTTTGGGGAGACTGTTGAAAATATCACTTTTCGTTTGATAGATGCGCTTTACTTCTTCTTCATCGGCTTCGTAACCACGTTCGCGCTGGCTGACGATGTTTACGGTGGCAGCTCCGGTACGTCCTTCGTGCATATAAGCTTCTTCGCGGCTCAGTTCCATTCCATACTGCTTCATGGCTTCATGCCAGGCAGTGGCATGGTTTTTCATGGAGTCGAAAAGCACCCCGTCCATATCGAAAAGTACGGCTTTCAGATTGATTTGGCTGTAGCCGTGCGTCTTAAGATAATTGGTAATTGCTGTATTCACTGGATATAGGGTTATAAAAAAGCAGAGACGCAAGGAAATACAGAGGTTTGTATGCCTCTTTGCCCCGGTCTCTGCCTTATGGTTTGTTTTTATTTTATTTCAGTCTGGCCTGAATGGCTTCCGATTCCTTTTCGTATCCGGGCTTGTTCAGCAAAGCAAACATGTTTTTCTTGTAAGCTTCTACACCCGGCTGGTTGAACGGATTTACTTCGAGCAGATAGCCGCTGATACCGCAAGCTTTTTCGAAGAAATAAATCAACTGTCCCAAGTAATATTCATTCAATACCGGAACGCTTACACGCATGTTAGGAACCCCTCCGTCTACGTGAGCCAACTGAGTACCCAGTTCTGCCATCTTGTTTACTTCATCTACGCGTTTTCCGGCAAGGAAGTTCAGTCCGTCCAAGTTTTCTTCGTCTGACGGAACATGCAGTTCGTGGTTCGGAGTTTCTACTGATACCACGGTTTCAAAGATGGTGCGTTCGCCTTCCTGAATCCACTGACCCATAGAATGCAGGTCGGTAGAGAAGTCTACTGAACTTGGATAGATACCCTTGTTGTCCTTACCTTCCGATTCGCCGTAAAGCTGTTTCCACCATTCCATGAAATAGTGCAGTTTCGGCTGATAGTTTACCAGAATTTCGATTTTCTTGCCGTTCTGGTAAAGTTCGTTACGGGTGGCGGCATAAAGAGCAGCCGGGTTTTCCATCATGTTGTCGCTGGCACATACTTTTTCCATTTCGCAAGCACCGGCAACCAGCTGGTCGATGTCGATTCCAGCTACGGCGATAGGAAGCAATCCTACCGGAGTAAGAACAGAGAAGCGTCCGCCTACATTGTCAGGGATGATGAATGATTTATATCCTTCTTTATCGGCAGTTACGCGGGCTGCTCCCTTTTTAGCATCGGTTACAGCCACGATGACTTTGCGTGCCATCTCTTTTCCTCGCTGGTCTTCACATTGTTTTTTCAGCAGACGGAAAGCAAGTGCAGTTTCGGTGGTTGTACCTGATTTGGAAATATTGATTACACCAAATTTTTTATCTTTCAGGAATGAGGTCAATTCGGCAAGATAATCTTCTCCGATATTATGTCCGGCAAAGATGATGGTGGGTTGTCCTTCTTTTTTCTCCTGCAACCAGAGGAAGCTGTTTGACATTGCTTCGATAACGGCGCGTGCTCCCAAGTAGCTGCCTCCGATACCGGCTACAACAACCACTTCACAGTTATCGCGGAGTACTTGTGCGGTAGCTTTCAAGTCAGCCAGATGTTCTTTGGTAATAGAAGAAGGTAAGTGCAGCCATCCTAAGAAATCATTTCCCAAGCCTGTACCTTTTTCCAATGTTTCCATACAAGCCTTTACCTTTGATTCGTAAGCGGCTATTTTCTCTTTAGAAATAAATCCTAAAGTTTTTTCGATGTTAAGACTAATGTTTGACATAACCATCTTGTTTTTTTAAGTTCATGCTCCTGAGTAAGCATTGCCGAGCAATGTATTATTCAGGCTAACATGTTTGTCACTTATTATTCGTTTTTTATTTTATCTGAAAGAATCAGTCAGAAGTTTAATTTCAATCATCGGTGATATCCGTTCATATAAGATATTATAAACTGCATCAACTATAGGCATATTGACATGCAAGTGCTTATTCAGCTCTTTGATGCATTTGGTTCCGTAATATCCTTCGGCTATCATTTCCATTTCTATCTGTGCGCTTTTTACAGAATATCCTTTTCCAATCATGGTTCCGAATACGCGGTTACGGCTGAAGTTAGAGTAGGACGTGACCAGCAAATCGCCCAGATAAGCCGAATCGTTCGTGCAGCGGTTCAGTGGGTGAACGGTATTCAGAAAGCGATTCATTTCCTGTAAGGCGTTTGATACCAGTACAGCCTGAAAATTATCTCCATATTTAAGTCCGCTGCATATACCTGCCGCAATGGCGTATACGTTTTTGAGTACAGAGGCATATTCTATCCCTGCCACATCGGTGTTTACCGATGTCTTGATATAATGTCCAGACAGCTGGCGTGCAAATAGTTTTGCTTTTTCAATGTCTTTACAGCCTACGGTCAAGTAGGAGAGGCGCTCTAATGCAACTTCTTCTGCATGACAAGGACCTGCTAAGACCGCGATATTTTCTTCGGGAACATCATACACTTTGTGGAAATAGTCGGATACAATCAGGTTTTCATCGGGTACTATACCCTTGATAGCCGTGACGATGAACTTATCCTTTATTTTTGTTTTTAGCTTTTTCAGGTGGGCTTTCAGATAAGGAGAGGGAGTAACAAAAATCAGCGTATCTGACTCTTTTACTATCTTGTTTATATCCGATGAAAAGTTAATACGCTTTATGTCAAAGCGTACACTTGTAAGGTAAGCTGGGTTATGTCCTAACCGTTTGAAGTCTTCAATACGGTCGTCTCGGCGCATATACCAGTTTATGGATTCTGCTTGGGATAATGCGATTTTAGCAATAGCCGTAGCCCAGCTTCCTCCACCCATAATTGCTATTTTACCGGGTAATTTCATGTTTTTTAAACTGAGAATTGAAAAACTGAAAACCCGGAGCAGGGACGCTGCTCCGGTTTTCGGTATTCAATTTTTAATTTATCTTTTCAATCCAACTTGCAACTTCTTCAACGGACGGATTAGTCAGTTCCAATTTATATTTTTTATTGATACCACAGATGTCCTGATGTAGTTTCTGCGGATTGACTTCTTTCATGTCGGAAACCAGATTATATCCTGCTTTCTGGATAACCGGAACCCATGCTTCCTCAATGCCCAGTTCCATGAATTTTGCCGGTGCATCTTTCGGTATTACTTTTTCCGGACGCATCTGCGGGAAGAACAATACTTCTTGGATGGTGCTCTGTCCGGTCATCAGCATAACCAGACGGTCCATACCGATACCCATACCTGAAGTAGGAGGCATACCATATTCAAGGGCACGTACGAAGTCTTTATCAATAATCATAGCTTCGTCGTCTCCCTTCTCGCTTAAGCGCATCTGTTCTTCGAAGCGTTCCAACTGGTCAATCGGGTCGTTCAACTCAGTGTAGGCATTACATAACTCTTTTCCGTTTACCATTAATTCGAAGCGTTCGGTTAATTCCGGATTGGTGCGGTGACGTTTGGTAAGCGGTGACATTTCTTTCGGATAGTCAGTGATGAAAGTAGGCTGGATATAATGGCCTTCACAGAACTCACCGAATATTTCATCAATGAGCTTACCTTTACCCATGGTTTCGTCGATTTCCATGTTCAGTTTGCCGCAGACTTCACGAATCTGGTCTTCATTCATTCCGGTTAAGTCATAACCTGTAAATTCTTTGATAGAATCGAGCATGGTTACGCGTTTGAATGGTGCTTTGAAGTTGATGATATTTTCGCCTACTTGTACTTCGGTTGTTCCGTTTACATCCAGACAGATTTTTTCGATCATGTTTTCGGTAAACTTCATCATCCAGTTATAATCCTTATAGGCTACATAGATTTCCATGCAGGTAAATTCCGGATTATGGGTACGGTCCATACCTTCGTTACGGAAGTTCTTACCGATTTCATAGACGCCTTCAAATCCGCCGACAATGAGTCGTTTCAGGTAAAGCTCGCTGGCAATACGCATGTAGAGCGGAATATCGAGTGCGTTATGGTGCGTAATAAACGGACGGGCAGCAGCACCTCCGGCAATAGACTGCAGAATCGGTGTTTCTACTTCGATGTATCCTTTCGAGTTGAAGTATTCACGCATCGAGTTATATACTTTGTTGCGCTTCAAGAATATTTCTTTTACTCCATCGTTAACTACGAGGTCAACGTAGCGTTGGCGATAGCGTAATTCCGGATCTTCAAATTTATCGTAGGCCACTCCGTCTTTGTACTTTACGATAGGAAGCGGACGGATGGATTTAGACAAGACAGTCAGCTTTTTGGCATGGATAGAGATTTCTCCCATTTGTGTACGGAATACAAAGCCTTCGATTCCCACAAAGTCGCCTAAGTCAAGCAGACGCTTGAACACTACATTATATAAATCTTTATTTTCGTCCGGACAGATATCGTCACGGGTAATATATACTTGAATACGACCTTTAGAGTCTTGTAACTCAATGAAAGAAGCCTTACCCATCACACGGCGTGACATGATACGTCCTGCTACAGACACCATCTGCGGCTCGTTTTCATCGTCTTTGAAGTCTTTTTTGATGTCTGTCGAGAAAGCATTGGTTACATACTCGGCGGCAGGATATGGCTCTATGCCCATCGCTCTTAATTCATTCAGACTGTTCCGTCTGATAATCTCCTGTTCACTTAGTTCTAATACGTTCATCTGTTAATACATTAACTCAATTTTGGTACAAAAATAGCAAACATTTTGCAAAGTACCTCTAAATTAAGCTATTTTTATTCGGCACCGTTGACAGGAAGGCTTTGATTCCGATTTCAATTTGTTATCGGCTTGGTTCTTTTTCGGGTGTAAGCAGCCGATGACCGATTTATTTTGAGGTGTAAGGGTATGTTCTTGACAACTGGTAAATTTGATGCCTTTGGCCGGGCTGCTGTGATTTCAGTTTTTATGTAAACAAATGGGCTGTGTTGTGGATATTTCTTTCCACAACACAGCCCATGGTGTGTTTTTAAGAGAGGTTATTCTTATTGCCAGCCGCCGCCTAATGCTTTGTAGAGGTTTACTACGGTCAGCTGTTTGTCACGGATGGCATTGTTAAGTGCAATCTGTGCATCCAGGTATCCACGCTGAGCGTCCAGCAGGTCGATGTAACCGATGTATCCGTTCAAGTATTGCAGCTGAGCTAAGTCTAACGCGATTTTTGAAGACTGCTCCAAGCGGAGGCGGGTTTCGTAAATCTCTTTAGTCTTGCTGAACTCAGAGATGGCGTTATAGGCATCTTTAAATGCATTTAAAACGGTTTTTTCATACGCATATACAGCTTGCTCATAAGCAGCCTTCTTGGCTTTCAGCATGGCTCGGTTCTTGCCCATGGCAAAGATGGGCTGAAGGAGGCTTGCACTGAGCAGGTGGGTAGGCGACTTAAGCAAGTCGTGCAGCTCTGCACTTTCACCTCCGAAGCTTGCGGTGAGCGAGATGGTGGGGAAGAGGCTGGTAAAAGCAACTCCTACGGCTGCATTGGCTGCTATCAAGTCTTGCTCTGCCTTGCGTACATCCGGACGGCGTTCAAGGAGACTGGAAGGAAGTCCTACGGGCAGGCTGCCGGGAAGTATTACTTCTTCCGGAAGTACTGAACGCTTGATGCGGTGCGGATATTCACCGGTAAGAAAAGCGATTTCATTTTCTTTGAGGGTGATTTTCCGTTCCAGGTCCGGAACAAGTGTCGCTGTACGAGCCAACTCAACCTGTGCTTGTCGGAAGGGGATTTCGGGTATTAATCCGCCTTCATAGCGAAGACGCACCAGGTGAAGGCTTTCCTGACGAGCATCTACTGTCTTTTTTACGATGGATAGCTCATTGTCAAGGGCTACCAGTTCAAAGTAAGATTGTGCAACCTGTGCAATCAAACTCATCTTCAGAGCCGACTGGTTTTCGAGGGAGCCCACAAAATCAGCAATGCTTTTATCTTTTGCCCAGCGCAGTTTTCCCCATAGGTCTAATTCCCAAGTAGCTATGCCCTTTAAGTCGAACTCGCTACTTTGTTTGTAATTGTCTCCTCCATAGTTCTCGCCTTCTTTCTCGGCATAAACTTTCGCTCCGATTTGAGGAAAGAGGTTGGCAAAATCAATGCGCTTCATGGCTGCTAATTCTTTGATGCGTGCAGCTGCGATGAGCATATCCTTGTTATAGGTCAAGGTTTTACGGATGAGTCCTTGGAGCGTGGTGTCAGTATAAAGCTGTTCCCAAGGATAATCTCCGATAGAACTGCTGTCCACGCTTAGGCTGTCGAGTGTTTCCGGAAGCTCTAATTTGGGACGCGTATAATGTTTCCCTAATTGGCAACCGCTGAAGGCTGCGGCTGCCAAAATAGAAAATATGCTGTATTTTAGTAAGTTCAATTTCATAACTGTTGAAAGTTAGTTTGTATGTTTTGCTTTCAGTTTATTTTTTGCCTTGTAAATCATTACAAAGAAGAAGGGAACAAGGAAAATTCCCACTGTAACTGCAACAATCATTCCATAGAATACACCCGTACCAATGGCCTGACGGCTTGCTGAACCCGGACCGGTGGCGATGACCATCGGCAACATACCTAAGATGAAGGCCAGTGAGGTCATCAAAATCGGGCGGAAACGCAGGCGGGCAGCATGAAGAGTTGACTCTATCAGGTCTTTTCCTGCATCAACTTCATCTTTGGCAAACTCTACAATCAAGATGGCATTCTTTGCTGCAAGACCCACAAGCATTACCAGACCAATCTGGAAGTAAGTATCGTTTTCCAGTCCGCTGATAGCTACTCCCGCATAGGCTCCGAGTGCGGCAACAGGCAGTGATAACAAAACGGCTACCGGAATACTCCAGCTTTCATAAAGTGCTGCAAGGAACAAGAATACAAATAGGAATACCAGGGTCAAAATCATACCGGTTTGTCCTCCTGCTTGTTTTTCCTGGAATGAAAGTCCACTCCATTCTACACCGATGTTTTCAGGCAAATGTTCACGGGCTAGTCTTTCAATAACTTCCATTGCTTGCCCCGAACTGTAGCCATGTGCAGCTTCTCCGCGGATTACTGATGTATTAAACATGTTAAAGCGCTGAATACTTCCAGGTCCGGTGGTGTACTGCGTATTACCCAATGAGGTAAGCGGGATCATTGAATCGTCGCTTCCGCGTACGAAGAACAGGTTGATGTTATCGCGGTGTTCACGGTACGGAGCTTCTGCCTGTAGGTATACACGGTAGATACGGTTAAACATGTTGAAGTCGTTTACATAAACCGAACCGGTATAAGCTTTCATGGTAGAGAAAACATCTGCCATGGGCACTCCCGACAATTTTACCTTATCACGGTCAACATCGAAATACAGCTGGGGAATTTCTGCCTGTATTGAAGAAGACAGACCGCTCAGTTCATCACATTTAGAAGCATAATACATCAATGTATCTGTAGCTTGTACTAAATCTTCATAGCTGGCATCACCTCTGGCTTCAAGCTGCATTTCAAAACCTCCCGATGTTCCAAGTCCTGGAATAACCGGCGGGGTAGACAAGTATATCTTGCATTCCGGGTACTTCTTCATCTCGTTTTGTACTTCAGCCATAATTTCACCAATGCTGGTGTCATCACGCTTTTTCCACTGCTTCAAGATGACGGTAAGCTGGCTTCGAGACTGGCTCGTTCCGATACGCGGGCTGGTACCGGTTACGTTTTGAACGTATTCTACAGCCGGATTTTGCATGATAAAGTCAATGGCCCGGTTTGTTACCGTACGGGTTCTTTCAAGAGTCGCTCCTTCAGGAAGTTCGAGCTCTACAGTAAAGTAACCTTGGTCTTCTGTAGGCAAGAAGCTGGTCGGAATTACTTTGTAAAGAACAAAAATAAACAAGATTACGGTTGCAAAACCGAGTGTGACGCGGCGTGGGTGCTTTAATACATGTTTGATACCGGTCACGTATTTGTTGTTACCTAAATCAATCCAGCGGTTGATGGCACGGAATATTTTGTTCTTAGGTTTGTTATGGTCAGTCGGCTTCAAGATAAGAGAACACATTACTGGGCTCAAAGTCAAGGCTACGACTGTAGACAGCAACACAGAAACGGCGATGGTCACACTAAACTGGCGGTACAGCTGTCCGGTGATACCTGAAAGGAAGCTTACCGGAACGAATACAGCAGCCAAAACCAGTGAGGTTGCAATCAAAGCTCCGGTCAATCCGTCCATCGCTTTCTTGGTGGCCTCATAAGGACTGAGATGCTCTTCCTCCATGATACGTTCTACGTTTTCTACGACCACAATGGCGTCGTCAACCACAAGACCGATGGCAAGAACCAGTCCCAAGAGTGTAAGCATATTAAGCGAGAAGCCAAATATAAGCATGAAACCGAATGTTCCGATCAATGAGATAGGAACGGCTACAATCGGGATGATAGTGGCACGCCAGCTCTGTAGTGAAAGGAATACCACGATGATTACCAGGAATAAAGCCTCGTACAAGGTTTTATACACTTCATGAATAGACTCTGAAATGTAAGTTGTCATATCAAATGTAACTTCGTATTCCAGGCCTTCCGGGAAGGTTTTGCTGATTTCTGCTATGGCTTTTTTTACATTTTCAGCCACTTCCATGGCATTGGCTCCCGGAAGCATGTAGATACCTAATACGGCTGCGTTTCCGTCGTTGATACCACTTTCGGTATTATACGATTGCGCTTCCAGTGATACACGGGCTACATCGCGCAGACGGATCAGTGAACCATCAGCATTGGCTCGTACTACGATTTCTTCGAACTGGGCGGCAGTCGACAAACGTCCTTGGGCTGTAATAGGGATGGTAATGTCCAGTCCTGTAACAGGCTGCTGTCCTAATACTCCGGCTGCCGATTCTCTGTTCTGGTCTTTAAGCGCATTTTGTATATCTTGCACGGTCAGTCCAAAGTTGGCAAGGCGAGCCGGGTCTACCCAAATCTGCATCGCATAGTATCGACCTCCGATATTCGAAACACGACCTACGCCTGGAATACGGCGAATCAAGTCGAGCACGTTGATTGTGGCAAAGTTACTCAAATAGATTTCATCAAACTTAGGGTCATCAGATGTCAAACAGATTGTCATCAGCTGGCTGGCTGCTTGCTTTTCGATGGAAATACCATTTTGTACCACTTCAGCCGGCAGACGAGATTCTGCCAATTTGATACGGTTTTGTATTTCTACCGCAGCCAAATCAGGGTCGGCAGAAATATCGAATGTAACAGTTGCTGAGAACCCTCCGGAGTTAGAACTGCTTGATTCCATATAAAGCATTCCCGGAGTTCCGTTTAATTCCTGTTCGATAGGAGTTGCTACGGCTTGTGATACGGTTAAGGCACTGGCTCCCGGATAAGATGCACTGATTTTAACCACAGGAGGGGTGATTTGCGGGTATTGGTCAACGGGAAGCATGGTTAAGCCAATAACTCCCACGATGACAATTAATATGGAGATGACAGCCGAGAATACGGGCCTGTCAATGAAAAAGTTTACTTTCATAGGTTTACGTTATTCTTGGGTTTCCTCTTCTTGTTTTGGGGCTTCGCTTACGTTTACTTTCATTCCTGGGCTTAATTTGTGATAGCCTTCGCTGACAATCATTTCGCCCGGTATAAGTCCACGTTCTACTACTACATTATTGCCAAACTCAGGTCCGAGTTCGATAAAGCGGCGTTCAACGGTAGAGTCGCGTCGCATCACAAAAATATAAGCTCCTCCTTTTTCTATGATTAACGATTTTTGAGGAACTACGGTGGCATTCTCACGAACGTCTAACAGAAGACGTACTTTTGTAAACTGTCCAGGAAGTAGGACATGTTCAGGATTGCTCATTTCTGCACGTACAGAAAATGTTCCGGTCTTGGGGTTTACTTGAGGTTCGGCAAAATCAACTAATCCTTTAAACGGATACACGCTGTTATCAGGCAAGGTGATGGTAACAGTTGGCTGCCAAGAGCGGGTAGAATCTTTTTGTCCCAATGTCACATTGCGTTCTTTACTCTTTAAATAGTCTAAGGCAGTCATGCTGAAATCTACCAGCACCGTATCACTTTTCACGATGGTAGCCAAAAGAGACTTTCCGCTTGTACCAACCAGGGTACCAAGGTCAACGTGGCGCTCACTGATATGACCAGAGATAGGAGAGCGTACGATGGTGTAGCCTAATTCTTGTTCAGCTTGGTCTAAATCTGCTTGACTCATCCCTACGCTGGCAATGGCTGTTTCATAAGCAGCAACTGCATTGTCCAAGTCTAACTGGCTGGCTGCATTTTGTTCGTACAGAGGTTTGATACGTGCTAAGTCGCGTTCTGCCTTGCGTGCAGTAGCTTCATCTTTTTTTAACTGAGCTCTTGCTTTATCCGCTTTTGCACGATATTGGTCTTGGTTGATGACAAAAAGCGTTTGATTACGTTTTACATAGGTACCTTCTTCGAACAACATTTGTTCAAGGAAGCCTTCCACTCGGGCACGTACTTCAACAAATTGTTGTGCACGGATGCGTCCAACGTAGTCACCATAAATTTCCACATCTTGCTTTTGTGCCGGAGCTATACTGACGATAGGAATTTCAGGGACAGGCTCCGGTTTCTGTGTCAGTATAAAATACAATGCTACAATGATAGCGATACCTACTCCTGCATAAATGGTTTGCTTTCTTTTTACCTTTAGTTCTTTCCTTGTCAAAAAACGTTTCATATTTGTAAATTTAATATTATTAGATGCCATGATAAGTATGACAATCTATGTGCCAAATTTAATAAAAATAATTTAGTTATTGAAAATCAATCAGATAACATTCTTGTTGCATCTTCGTGTATTGAGGAATGGGGAACAGGATTGTGGAAATATTCCTCATCTCCATTCGTTCCACAAATGTGCTAAAGCTGCAAGTGGATGATAAAATAACATTCTGGGACCTGAATAACGCATGATTTCCTGGATCCGTTTTCTCATTTCAGGTTTATAGCAATGTGTGGGGCAAAGGCGGCAAGTTTTCTTTTCTTGTTTGAAAGGGCATAATGATAATCGTTTATGGGCATATAGTAGTGTTTCCTTGCAGGTAACACAAAGTGATTCTTTTCTTTCTTTATTATGGTTATGGTGGTTACAGTAAAGCTTTATCATTTGTTCGATGATACGCTTTTCTTTTTCAGTTTTTAAATGTTTGTCCATTAACTTTTGAATTCGGCTGCAAAGGTACAAATAAAAAAGATATTTTTCTTACCTTTGCACCCCGAAAAAATATTAATAAAATGGTATTAGAGGAACATTTAGAGACAACAGTAAAGGCTCACAATCAATTATTGCATCGTAGAGTGGATTTATTATTGCGTACAGGAAAGCTTTTGGTAGAAAGTTTGGCGGATACGAACCGTATTGTACGAAACATGAAACGTACAGCGGCTTATCTGGGTATTCCTGAGGAAAAACTTCATATTAATGTAAGTTTTACCATGTTGATGGTGAATGTGAGTGATGGTGATTATTCGTTTACGAAGTTTCAGCGGATTGAAGGTCACGGGGTGAACATGACGGCTATTTCAGAGGTAAGCAAACTTTCATGGAGAGCGATTGAAGAGAATTATACGCTGGAGCAATATGAAGAGGAATTGGAAAAGATCCGCACAAAGAAGCGTAATTACACTCCTTGGCAGGTTGCTGTGGGTGCCGGATTTGCTTGTGGAGGATTTTGTATTCAATTCGGTTGTGACTGGATGGCCTTCTTATATGCTTCTATAGCTGCTATTATAGGTATGCGTGTCCGTTTCAGATGTAATGAGTCGGGATTGAATCATTATATGGGTATCGCTATAGCTGCTTTTGTGTCTACTTTGCTGGCATGGGCTTCCACTTTACTGCCTGCCGATTGGACTTCTACTCCATGGCATCCGTTGCTGGCTTGTGCGCTGTTTATCGTGCCGGGAGTGCCGTTGATTAACTTTGTAGACGATATGCTTGATAATTATATTCAGGTCGGTATCGTCCGGGCGGTCAACACCTTGTTAATGGTTTCTGCCATGGCGTTCGGAATTGCCTTTGCGGTAAAACTTTGTTGTATTGACGACTTCTTTCCAACCATAAGTATGGTTCCGCATCATGCTTATTGGGAGTATGCTTTGGCTGCTGCTATTTCAGCTATGGGCTTTTCTATGATTTTTAATATTCAGCGTCGTCTGCTTTGGGTTGTTGCCATTGGTGGAATATTGGCTGTATGTACCCGTAACTTTGTAAACTTAGGTCCCAGCACCGATAATATTGGCTTAGATATGGGATTGGTGATCGGTTCGTTTTCGGGTTCGGTATTGGTGAGCTTGATTGCTGTCAAGGCGGTTCATTGGTTTCATGTGCCCAATCATGTTCTTACGATTCCGTCTGTCATTCCGATGATTCCGGGAGTGTTGATGTATCGTATGCTGTTCGGATTGATAAACATGAATGTAACCGATATAGATAAAGTGACTTCATTGATGAAAGCCATTGAATGTGGGGTTAACTCCGGACTGGTTATTATGTGTATTGCGTTAGGTGTTGCTATTCCCAATATCTTTGGCCGTAAATACATTTCTTCTGCTAAGAACAAGCGTTTAGATGCTATGCTGAAGAAGCGTAGAGAGAAGGGACAGTTCGTGGAATGGTAATGCGTCTTTTTCGCTTACGTATGAAGATACTTCTTTCTATGGTTAAAGCGGAAAAACAAAAATAGCCCATTCATATAGGGGCAGATAAAAGCCCGGTATTGATAGAAAAAAATCAATGCCGGGCTTTTTGGGTCTTGTTAGATGTTATTGGCTGTTATTCAGAATTAAAAATATTCGCTATTCTTCGGCTTATTAAACCCTTGGTTGAAGTCAGTCGATATTTCCAATATCAAATTTCTCAGGATGTTTTCCTTTAAAATCCTTGAAGTACAGCTTGATTTCGCGCATGTCTTTTTCTAAGTCGCCGCTGGGAATAATGTATTTTCCAGCAGTGATGCATTTCTTTTCATAGTCGATGCCTATGAGAACAATAGGGATGTTGGCTCCTAAGGCAATATAGTAAAACCCTTTTTTCCAATTCGGGTTAGCCGAACGGGTTCCTTCAGGAGTAATGGCCAAATGGAACCGTTTGCTTTTTTTTATCTGCTCTACCAACTGTTCTACCATGGAATTACGTTTTCCACGGTGTACAGGAATTCCTCCCATCCATCGGAAAATGCTACCCAGCGGAAAGAAAAACCATTCTTTCTTCATCAGAAAACCAGATTCTCTTCCGATGGAGCCAATGAAAAGCTTACCGATAAACAAGTCCCAGTTTGTGGTGTGAGGAGCTGCGCAAATGATGCATTTATCGAAGTCTGGAACATTGACTTCCGATTTCCATCCCAATAGTGTAGTGTAAATAAACTGGCAAAAGGCTTGTTTCATGTCTATTATTTTGCCAGTTCTTCTAATTGATTGAAAATGCCTTCAATGCGGCTGTTGAAATCGCTATGTAGTTTTTTGTAGAATACCTTTACGCTTCCCGGCTCAGTATGGCTGATACGGCTGATGATATCTTGCTTTAAGTCGATTACTTGAAGGAAGAGTTTGCTGATGGACTCACGTTGTTCTTCTGTTCTTTCGGCACGTGCACTTTCTACGATGCATAATCCAGCTGCGAGGTCTGTAATATAGTTGACATTTTTCTTTAAGTCTCTTCTGTTTGCCATAATTGTAAGTGTTATAAGTTATAGAAATAGAATTAATTTGTGGTAAAGATACGCTTTTCTTTGATATATCTCCTTATTTTTCCATAAAAATGTTTTTTGATGTTGTAGTAGTATTAATGATTAATTGGTATATTTGCTGTATAAAAATAGAAATTAGAAAACAGATGGTTCATGTTTTATCTTCTTGGCTGAAGATAGTATTGGGATGTACTATTTTGGCTGTAGGATTTGTATTTTTTATCAATCCTTATAACATTGTTCCCGGTGGAGTTTACGGGGCAAGTATTGTGCTTCATAATTTGTTTCCATCAGTGCAGGTAGGAACTTTCGGATATATGTTTGATATTCCTCTGCTGATTCTTTCCGTCCTGCTGTTGGGTGCTAAGTTGGGGGCGCGTACGATTGTAGCTGCGCTTCTGACCCCTTTGATTATGAATTTGATATCTCTCTGGGCTTATCCCACGGAAGAAGCCTTGGAGAGTCTTGATCCTTCGTTGCTTCTCGGAGGCATGATGGATATGTCTGATCATCTGATGCTTACTTCTATTATAGGAGCGGCTGTAATCGGGGTGGGTACTGGTATAGTCATACGCAGTCAGGCTACCACTGGCGGAAGTGATATTGTGGGCATGTTGTTACAGAAATATTGTCATATCCGCTTTTCTACAGCTATTCTGATGGTAGATGCCGTAGTGGTAGGCTTTGGACTGTTAGTTATAGGCTTTGGTTTGGGAAGTGCGGATGATAATACGACTCCTTCTTGGCATTTGTCTTTTTACTCTTTGATATCTATTTTTGTCATATCCCGAGTGATAGCTTATGTCATTAATGGGGAAAAGAACGATAAACTCATGTTTGTTATCAGTGAAAAAGGACTTCCTGAACTTCGGAAATACATTCTTGAGGATTTGGATAGAACGGGTACCTGCATAAAAAGCAGTGGTCTTTATACGGGGAAGGAGAAAGAAATGCTGTTTCTGGTGGTAAGCTATAAAGAAGTAAATGGTTTGAAAATAAAGATAAAAGAGGTTGACCCGCGTGCTTTTGTCGTTGTGACCGATGCGTATGATACCTATGGAGAGGGATGGAAACAGCTTCCCTCAGAGAATGAGCTGAACCCGGAGTAGGAAAAGGCTTGGGCAAGACTTATAGAACTTTTCATCTGTTTCTGGTGGGAGAACGAGGCATTGTAATCAAGAGAGAAGCAGATAAATAGAGAAAGTTGGGCTGTTTCTTTCGTATTTCCGAAAAAAATACGAAATTTGCACCAAACGGAATTTTATTTATACAACCTATATAAATAGTAAAATTATGACAAAAAGTGCATTACAAATTGCAAGAGCTGCTTATCAGCCGAAATTACCTAAAGCCCTGAAGGGTGCTGTAAAGGTGCAGGAAGGAGAAGCTACTCAGTCGGTTGCTGACCAGGAAGCTATCCAGAAATTGTTCCCGAACACTTACGGCATGCCGTTGATTAAATTCGTGGAAGGCGAAGAAAAAGAATACGCTCCGTTGAATGTGGGCGTTATTTTGTCTGGTGGTCAAGCTCCGGGCGGACATAACGTTATTTCAGGTCTGTTCGATGGAATCAAGAAATTGAATCCGACTAACAAGTTGTATGGATTTATCTTGGGTCCTGGCGGTTTGGTTGACCATAACTATAAAGAACTGACAGCTGATATTATTGACGAATACCGTAACACAGGTGGTTTCGACATTATCGGTTCAGGACGTACTAAACTGGAAAAAGAAGACCAATTCGAAAAAGGATATGAAATTCTGAAAGAATTAGGTATCAAAGCTTTGGTTATCATCGGTGGTGACGACTCTAACACAAATGCGTGTGTGTTGGCTGAATATTATGCTGCTAAGAAATATGGCATTCAGGTAATCGGTTGTCCGAAGACAATCGACGGTGACTTGAAGAATGAAATGATTGAAACTTCATTCGGTTTCGATACTGCTTGTAAGACATACTCAGAAGTTATCGGTAACATCGAACGTGACTGTAACTCTGCACGTAAGTACTGGCACTTCATCAAACTGATGGGTCGTTCAGCTTCTCACATTGCTTTGGAATGTGCTTTGCAGACTCAGCCTAATGTTTGTATCATCTCTGAGGAAGTTGAGGCTAAGAACATGTCTTTGGACGATGTAGTTACTTACATTGCTCAGGCTGTTGCTGACCGTGCTGCTGCCGGTAACAACTTCGGTACTGTATTGATTCCTGAAGGTTTGATTGAGTTTATTCCTGCAATGAAGAGTCTGATTGCTGAACTGAACGACTTCTTGGCTGCTAACGGTGAAGAATTTAATAGCATCAAACGTTCAAAACAGCGTGATTATATCATCAGCAAGTTGTCTGCAGAAAACTCTGCTATTTACGCTTCATTGCCTGAAGGTGTAGCTCGTCAGCTTTCATTAGACCGTGACCCGCACGGAAACGTTCAGGTTTCACTGATTGAAACTGAAAAACTGTTGTCTGAAATGGTGGCTACTAAGTTGGCTCAGTGGAAAGAAGAAGGTAAGTTTGTAGGCAAATTTGCTGCTCAGCACCACTTCTTCGGTTATGAAGGACGTTGCGCTGCTCCTTCTAACTTCGATGCAGATTATTGCTACTCATTGGGTTATACAGCTTCTATGTTGATTGCTAACGGTAAGACTGGTTATATGTCATCTGTACGCAATACTACTGCTCCGGCTGAAGAATGGATTGCAGGTGGTGTGCCTATTACAATGATGATGAACATGGAACGCCGTCACGGTGAAATGAAGCCGGTTATCCAGAAAGCATTAGTAAAACTGGATGGAGCTCCGTTCAAAGCATTTGCTGCTGTTCGTGATACATGGGCAAAAGAAACTTCATACGTTTATCCGGGTCCGATTCAGTACTTCGGTCCTACAGAAGTATGTGACCAGCCGACTAAGACATTGCAGTTGGAACAATCTAAATAATATTAAGTCATATCATGATCAGTTGAAGTGTATCGGCATTTGCTGATACACTTCTTTAAATAAACATGTTATGCAGTTTATTATGAAGAATCTGGTAAATGTCGTTTTTTGATATTGCCAGATTCTTTATTTTGTTTGTAATTAGCTATTCGTATTATATTATACGTAACCTCTTTCTTTTCTTAAAAGTAGAATTATGGCAAAGGAGCCTCCCACAACGGCAGTAAACCGTCCGCGTAAGGCGGGTACAAAGTCGCGTACTGCCACTAGAAAAGCTTCGGCTGCGGGAAAACGCAAAGCAAAACAAGCAGAACAAAGCCGGAAAGACCTTTCTTCGTGGTTTTATTATCTTGCTATGGGAGTAGCAGCTGTTATTTTTACTGCATTTTTTTACTACTTCTTTATCCGCCCGTATGCATACCGCTGGAAACCTTGTTCGGGTTTGAAAGCCTATGGTGTATGTCTTCCTTATGGTTATAAGGTGCATGGATTTGATATATCCCATCATCAGGAAAACATAAACTGGGCTGAGTTGAGCAGGGCCAAACACACTCCTTTTCCTGTACGTTTTGTTTTTATCAAAGCTTCTGAAGGAGGTGATTTCAATGATTCTGCTTTCCGGCAAAATTTTGAGCAGGCACGTAAGTACGGTTTTATTCGTGGAGCTTATCACTTTTACAATCCGAACACAGATGCATTGCGTCAGGCTGATTTTTTTATCCGGACAGTTAAGCTTGAACCAGGAGATTTACCTCCTGTACTCGATATAGAAAAAAAAGGAAAGGATATTGAAAAACTGCGCCACGATTTGAAAATATGGCTTGACAGAATAGAAGCTTATTACCATGTAAAGCCGATTCTATATACGTCTTACAAATTTAAGACTCGCTATCTGAATGATTCGGTATTTAACTCCTATCCTTATTGGATAGCCCATTACTATGTAGATTCGGTGGAGTATAGAGGAGAATGGAAATTCTGGCAGCATACAGATGCCGGTACCTTGCCGGGTATAAGAAAACAAGTTGATTTGAATGTTTTTAATGGCAGTATAGAGGAACTCGAAGAAATGACAGTTCGCTCTCTTTTGCAAGATTCACTGAAGAACGGACCTAAAAAAACGCTTTGACATTTCAATGAGGATGTCAAAGCGTTTTCTTTAAGATGTCAGTACGTTTTTTTAAAACGTACTGGCATCTTTTTATTTCATAATCAGTTTAACTGCAGCCCAGTTGTTTTTTTCCCGATGGTGAACAAACTCCATACCTAAACTTTCGGCTTTTTCTCGGATAGCCTGAATATCCTGCACGTAAAATCCACTCATATAAATTTCAGATCCGCTATGCATGCAATTGGCGTAGGCAGCCATGTCGTTTAACAGAATATTGCGGTTGATATTGGCAATGATTACATCGAAAGGTTGTTTGTTTGCCAGTAAGGAGGCATCTCCCAGCTCAACCGTAATATTGTCAATATGATTCAGCTTGATGTTGTCACGTGAATTGTTTACACACCAGTCGTCTATATCAATGGCAGTAACCGGATTGGCTCCACGCATACTTGCTAAGATAGCAAGAATAGAGGTTCCGCATCCCATGTCAAGAACCGACTTTCCTTTTAAGTCGGCATCCAAGAGTTCTCCCAGAATGGAACTGGTGGTTTCATGATGTCCGGTTCCGAATGCCATTTGAGGATTAATAACAATATCATATTCAGCTTCCGGATAATTTTTATGGAAGGTGCTGTGTATCACGCAACGGTTTTCAATGACAATGGGTTGGAAAAAGTTTTTTTCCCATTCCTCATTCCAATTCTTGTCTTCCGGTTCATTGATGATGTATGATATTTCTGTGTCGGGGATAGGGAAGTCAGCCAATACAGTCTTTAATGCTTCCTCATCGAATAAGGCTTGCTGAACATAGGCCTGCATTCCGCCTTCGCATTCCACAAAGCTTTCAAATCCAATTTCTGCAGTAAGCGCAGAGAGCACGTCGGTTATAATTTCATTACACGGTTGTGCAGTAAAAGTTACTTCGAAGTATTTCATAAATAGAAAGGATTTCATTAATTTTCGCAAATATACTCAAAATAGGGAAAAACTAACCTTGAAATAGAGAATTTATACTTGCAGAAAACGAAGAACTTTCTAATTTTGTAATTTAATAAAAAGAGATGCTTATGAAAGGTAAAGTATTTGCTTCATTGCTGTTAGTCTGCCTGCCTTGGCTGGCTATGGCGCAGAGTAATGATGACCTTTATTTCATTCCGAAGAAAGAAAAAAAAGTGGAGAGGAAAGAAAAGGTCAGTCAGGCTCCGGCGAAGGTTTCAAATACAGCTGTATATGCTGCCCCGGGGTCAACAGTTGTGGTGAAAGATGCAGCTGGCAGAACTCGCGACGTTGATGAATATAACCGTCGTTACACTTCACGTGACTATACGTTTTCAGCAGACGACAATACGCTGTATGTAGAAGAAAAGCCCTCCCATGAGCGTGGAGAATGGGTAAACGGATTCGAGGGCTCGCAGGATGACTATGAGTACGCCATGCGTATCGTGCGTTTCCGAAGTCCGCGCTATGCTATTCCGGTAAGCAGTCCGCTTTATTGGGATGTGGTTTATGGAGCCTACCCCTCATGGCAATGGAATGTATACGATGACGGACTATATGCTTATGTATTTCCTACCTATACCAACCCGATGTGGTGGGACTGGCGTTGGTCATGGGGATTCTCCGGTCCTCATTGGGGTTTCAATTGGGGATGGCATTCTCCCTGTTATTATAACAGCTGGTATTCACCTTACTGGCATGGAGGCTATTGGGGACATGTATGGCATCATCACCATTATTATCATTATGGTCATTATTATCCGCATTACGGTTGGGGTGGAGGACATTATTCTTATGGACACACCGACTACCGGTCAAGCCGTTATCGGGGAAGTGGTTCTTCTCGTCGTAACTATGTGTCATCGGGGATAGAGGGAAATTCATCTCGTCCGCGGTATGGAAATTCCAGTGTGCGGCGAAATTCCTCTTCGAGCATTGGCAGAGTGGTGCGTTCGAATGAAAATAATCGGATCAATTCAGTACGTCCGTCGGGAATCTCAGGCAATAGAGGTACAGTGGGCACACGTACTCCGGTAAGGGAAAGCAGTTCCGGATATGTTCGTCCTGGTACAACCATTGACCGTAGCGGAAATACTTATAACCGGCCGAGCAGTACGCGCCGTAGTAACACATATAACTCGAATACATCGAGGTCTCGCAATAGCTATAACACGCAGCGGAGCACCGGTCGGAGTAGTTTCTCTTCGGGTAGCGGAAGTTCGTATAACCGCGGTTCAATGGGTGGCGGTAGCACACGTCGCAGCAGTGGCGGCGGAAGTTCACGCAGGCGGTAAATTAAAAAGAATAAGGAGAAAAGAGTATGAAAACGAGAATAGGAATCGTAGCCTTGATGGCTGGAATTTCATCGGCAGCAGTTGCTCAGAGTCAATACGATGTAATTCGGTTTATGGATAATGAGCTGAACGGAACAGCCCGCTTTGTGGGTATGGGAGGCGCCATGGGTGCTTTGGGAGCCGATTTGTCGACTATGTCAACTAATCCTGCCGGTATCGGGATGTATCGGAGCAACGATGTTGCACTGACGTTTGGCTTTAATGCCAACCATTCGAATGCCGACTTGGGTGGAATAGTCTCTAAGGAAAAGCGTACCAAGGCTTCGTTTGACCAGATAGGTTTTGTATGGAGTAATAAAATAGGGAATAAGACGAATCTGCGTTACGTGAATTTTGGATTTAACTACCGGAAGCGTGCCAATTTCAATCGCCAGTTCTCATCAGCCGGAGGATTTTCTGACGGGGCTTCGCTGAGCTGGCAGATGGCGGACATGCTTTGGCAGGCAGAAGATGGTGTGGGCCACTATTATAATACGTTAGGCGATTTTAATGATTTGCTTGACGCAGGATTTAAAGGCTCTAAGTTGGGTGACCCTTACACTGATTCTTATTTCTACGGAACTCCTTATCTGTCTTCTATGGGAGCAAGAACCGGATTGTTAGATCCCTTGCTTGCTGAAGGCAGTCTTTTAGATGATCCGGAGGCAAAGCTGAAAGGCTTTTTGCCTTGGAATTCCGACGGGCATCAGTATTATAGCCGTGAAGAGGGCGGTGTAGAAGAGTATGATTTTAATCTTTCTTTCAATGTGCAAGACCGCTATTACTTTGGGGTTACCGTGGGAGCTTATTCGTTGAATTATAACCGCTACTCTTCGTATGGGGAAAACATTGTAGATGGAGAGGCTAAAGGTAATTTTACGCTTAATAACTGGTATAAGCAAGAGGGAACCGGATTTGACGTAAAATTAGGAGCTATTATCCGCCCGTTCGAGTATTCTCCTTTCCGCATCGGATTCTCGATACATACGCCTATCTGGTATTCAGTAACCGAATATCATACAGCTACGCTTACAGCTGGAGCAACTTCTTTTCCGGAAGGGACGCAGTATACAGAAAACCTTTCTGATTACTTGAATCCGGAATATGTATGGGATTACCGTCTGACTACTCCTTGGCGTTTTGGGGTTAGTATGGGAACTATTGTCAGTGGAATGATGGCGCTGGATGCTGAATATGAGTATGCCAAATATTCTTCGGCACATTTGGAAGATGTCGATGGATATGAATTGAACGGAACAACAGCCGTGAATGAATCGTTGAAGGGAGTGCATACTTTCCGTGTGGGTATGGAAACCAAGCTGACTTCAGCCTTCAGTATGCGTGCTGGTTATAATTTCCAGTCATCGCCTATTCATGAAGATTCATTTAAAAACATTCCATTTACCGATGAAACCCGTACCGATGCCGAATATTTAAATTTGAAGTCGCGTCAGGCAGTAACCTTTGGTATGGGATATAGAGGACGTCTGTTTTATGCCGATGTAGCTTATAAATATGACTTCTATAAGGCCAATTTTTATGCATTCGGTTCATCTGATATAGAATTACCGGCTACGAAAGTGAACAATGAACGTCATCAAGTGTTATTTACGCTGGGAGTTCATTTTTAAGAGTTCATTGTGATTGTTTTAAACATAGGCAAAGAGATTGTTTTTACTGAAAAGTTAAACAGTCTCTTTTTATTTATAGCTTAGAGAGATGAATCAGATATTTTTATTGAATAACAAGCCAGTTCGGACTCATTTGTTGTCGTTGAGCGAGCATGGGAATAAACTTTTTGTTGAAAAACTGACACCGGGAGTACCGCATGTTTTAGGAATCCGTATTCCCGAATTACGTAAATTGGCCTCCCAGATAGCAAAGACAGATTGGGAGAGGTATTTGTTGACAGCCGATTCTTATTATATGGAAGAGCGTATGCTTCAGGGAATGGTCTTGGGGTGTATCCGTCCGGATAATGATGTAGAAGTATATTTAGAGCGTGTAACCCGTTTTGTGAAACTAATTAACAGTTGGTCGGTTTGCGATACATTCAAGTTTGGAGGTGGAAAGAAATTTCTTGCGACTCATAAAGTACGGCTCTGGGAGTATTTGTGTGGGTGGATGAAAGCCGGAGGAGAGTATGAAATCCGCTTTGGTGTGGTGATGGCAATGTCAATATTTATAGATGAAGACTATATAGATGCTTATTTGTTGAAGTTGGATGCCATTCGTCATGAGGGGTATTATGTAAAGATGGCAGTTGCCTGGGCTTTATCAGTTTGTTTTGTGAAGTTCGAGAAACAGACATTGGCTTATTTTCATCACAGCAGTTTAGATAAATTTACCTATAACAAGGCTTTGCAGAAAATAATAGAGTCATATCGGGTTTCATCTGAAATGAAGACGGTTATTAAGGCAATGAAGCGCTAAAGGCTTATTACGGTTGAGGCTCGGTGGCAGAAAGTATAAAGAAGAAAAAGGCATGTACTATAACTTATCTCTATTTTATAGTACATGCCTTTTATATGATGGAGCCTTCAGGGTTTATCGAGGCTGTTCGCAGGTCAGATTACGCAGTTTTCCTTTAAATCCGTTTAATTTATCTCCTATTTGTTCAAGAGGGAAGATTAATGTTTCCTGGTAAGTCATATACTCCATGCGCTTATACTCTTTGCGGTAAACTTTCATGGTGCGTCCTTCCAAGCGTTCCTGAAGTTTTCCGTTTACGTATAAAGAAGTACCTTTATAATCGCCTTCAATGCGGATATCTGTCCATTGTTCAGTGGGCAGTTGGAATGAATTGAAAACAAAAGTATATCCGTCGCGGCTGAAAGCGATTCTTCCGGTATTTTCCCAGTTAGTATAGACCACCGAGTGCGGACCTTTAAATAATACTCCGCTGATATTGGTGTCTTTATCGGGGCAGATACCGAATGAAACGGTGTAGGGGTAGCCTATTTCAGGAATAGAAGTCGATAAAGAATCTGTGCCGTTTAAGGAACGAACTTCATTGGGCTGAAGCAATTCTTTTTTTCCTGAGACACGTGCCAGCAAGTTGATACCCGGAGCTTCGGGAGTGGTTTTACACAGAGCTTCAAAGTCAGCATAAGTTTTTTCTTTGTTTGCTCCTCTCCATAGTTTTTCCGATAAAACTTGTACAGCTGGGAATGAGCGCAGATGCACGTCTTGTTCTGAAATACCGTTTCCGCACTTGTCATTCCATACGGCAAACATAGCACCCAGTACTCCGGGAGTTCCTTCCGGTAGTGTTTGTTTCCGGTTCATAATCCAGGGCGACCATGATTCATAGAGCCATTTGTGGTCCAGAAAATCGCGGTAATAACCTGCTGCCGGAACAATATAAAGATAAGTGTCGCATGAATTAATCAGTTTATATCCGTCTTTCAGAGAAACCTCTGGATCAACCCAGTCATACGACCATGCGTTGACAGTTACTCCTTCGGCTTGTACTGGAGTCTTTCCCGGAAGCCACTTTAATCCTCCCCACATACGTGGATTCTTTCCGTGCTGAGCTACAAACTTCAGGTAACGGTCAGTGAAATAGCGGTACTGTTCTGCTTCTTTTTTGTTATACTCATCTGTTCCGATGTGTAGGTCAGGACCGATGAAAACCGGATTTTCTCCCTCTATGTACTCCTTCAATAGACAGTCAACAAACTTATAGGTTTCTTCCTTATATAGGTCTAAGTGGTCCATGCCGTAATGTTGGCTGGCTATTTCGGGCTTGTATTGAGTGAATGCCAGAGAGTGGGCGGGAACATCTATTTCTGGTATGACATTTACTCCATATTCCATTCCGAGTCGCTGCAAGTCGGTGAATTCTTTTTTCGTATATGCTCCATCTTTAGCTGTCAGTCCGGGAAACCGGTCGCTTTCCAGACGGAAGGCTGCGTAAGTTTGATTCCAGTCATTGTTGAAAAACTGAGAGAATCCGTTGTCGTTCAGGTGAATCTGAAATTCGTTCATTTTGTAGAAAGACAGAATTTTTACGTACTGTCTTAAATAGTCTATGGTAAAGAATTTGCGGGCTACATCCAGCATAAATCCACGGTTAGGGAACAAAGGAAAGTCACGTGCAACACCTTTGGGAAGTGCGCCCTGCTCATTGTTTAATATTTGCAGCAAGCTGCGTGTTCCCCAGAAAACACCTTTGGCAGTAGGAGCAGAGAGTGTGGCATTCCGTCCTATATTCATGATATATCCCTCATCGCCCAGTTCTTTATCTGGTGAGATTAAAGAGAGGACAATATCGTTTTTCTGAGATTTACCGGTGCAGACAGTATATTCCCAACCGAACATCTCTTTTAAATCACCGGCTAAAATATGGGCTGTAGCAGAAAGTTTTTCTTCATCGGAGGCTGCGACAACAATACGTCCTTTGCTGGGTAAGCATAATTTCCCTTTCCCTCCCTTCCATTGTTGGAGTGCAGGAATCACATCAGGACAAGCCTCTTGAGCTGCCAGGCTGAAAAACAATCCGAGCATGCAAATAAAAATGATGATTTTTTTCATGGTAATTAATTATTTTGTTAAAGGTTTATTTCGTTGGCAAAAATAATCTATAATTGTGAATAAGATTCTATGTAGGTGACTTTATTTACCTTTTAAATAAAATTAAGAAGCATTTAATCGATGTTTTATACTTTTTTCGTATCTTACTTCCAGACTTTTAAAGACAGAAATTTATGGAAATCATTCATGATGCATTGCGTAATCAGTTCAAGACAGAAGTGGAAGGCCACCTTGCACACGTGGCTTACCGGATAGAAAACGGGGCGCTTGATATTCGCCATACGATTGTTCCTGAAGAAATCGGGGGACGGGGCATTGCGTCTGCTTTGGTAAAAGCAGCTTATGATTATGCCCGTGAAAAAGATTTAAGGGCAGTTGCTACCTGTTCGTATGCCGTAGCATGGCTGGAGCGGCATCCCGAATACGCAGGTGAGAAAGGAGCAGACTTTGCAGGCACGCACTCGTGTGCGCTTTAGGCAGAGTCAGTCTGGTTTTGATGTGGGTACGTCAAAATGTTTTTTGCAGTGATTACACACATATTCCCAGTGATTGGTGCCCGGAGGAGCTGCTGCCAGCATAGACAGCAGGGCTGAAAATAGAGCCCGAATGCGTTTGCCGTTTCTTACAGTCAGTTTGATGTCGTCTGAGTGGCAGTATGGGCAATATTTTAAATCCTCCGGAATCATTTGGTTTTTCTTGAGCAACGTCCTTGCTTTTTCATAGTCATCTTCGTAAACTAAGATGTCTATCTCGGTGAATGAAGCTTCGAAACCTCTCAATACATCTGAAGTATGTATATTGTGGAGGACGGAAGTGATACCTTCATTTTCCAAAGCTCCTTGGATGATTTGTGCCTGAAAAGAGTCATAGCAGGTGAAAACTCTTACTGTTCTCATATCTTTAATTCTTTGTTATGGTTTGATAAGGAAGTTTTGTTTTTCCCCGGAACGTTATACTCTGAATATTTTTCTAAGAATCGTTCCCGGAATTGTGTGGCGGAATGTGCTCAGTTTATCTGTGCGTTCATCCACCTTTTCCAAGAGCGCTACTGCATCTTTATCTGAAATAATACCGTTATCCTCCATTTGGCGGATTACACACCGCTCGTGTCTTAAAAGCATTCGGATAGACTTTTGGGTTAAGGCATACCGGTAGGCTTTAGGAAAGTCGGTTGCTAATTTTTCTATAATCAGATTTATAGCCTCAATATTCCTCATGACTTCTTCTTTCAGGATGGAAGTCACTGTTTCCTGTTCTTTGTTAAGCAGTGATGATGAATCTAATTCTTCTAAGGACTTCAGATTTTCTTTTTGCAGAATGAGAAATCCTCGTCCCAAGTCATACACCCGTGCGATGCTTTCACGGAAGTAGAAGCTGGTAAGGTCATGAAGATACGGATTCTTGTGTATGCGGCTTAGTAAGTCAGTCCGGTTACAGAAACTGAAGATAGATTGCCTTTGGTCGAGTGGAAAAGTTCCGTCGTGGTCGTAAAGTTCATCGAGTGAGTTCATCAGTCTTCTGAAAGTCATAGGCTTGATAATACCCTCATTGAAGATATGGTGGCAAGTTGCTTTTTCCCGGTCAAGCACACGCAAGCGTATTTCTGTAAGCAGTGCATGCGTACCTACTGGCTGGAGGGCTTCCTGAGGCGATTCGCACAAATAGTTGCTTACCTTTTCCCATGAAGTACCTTGTAAAGCTTCCCGCTTTTTGAGCTGTTCCAGATACTTCTCTGAATTCTCTCGGATTGATTTCTGTACATTATATTCCATCATGATACGAGCCGATGGAACATGAATCAGCCCTAATTTATTGAGTAGCCACCGGGTAGTAGTGGCATTCACGCTTAAAGTAAGTGTAACAATTCCAGCGGTAAAAAACAACATTTGGCTTCGTATTTCTTCCGGGATGGCTGGGGTATATGAAACCATCAGAGCTAAAGTCATTCCTAAAGCTCCGCGCAAGCCTCCCCAAGTAAGGATAACCGATTCACGTTTGCTGAGACCGTATCCCATCCGTTTCATAACCGGATAAAGCATCATAATCATGATAAACCGGAAAATGTTCAGAGCTACGTAAATGAGTAATAAGATGCCGAATGCACTCCATGTAAATTCCACTTTTTCGGCTATAACTACTCCTACAATAATAAAAAAGAGTGTGTTGGCAAGGTAGGTGAGTAATTCCCAGAAGTGTTCCATAAAACTGTTTACCTGTGGCTTTAACCGAGGTTTCCCGACATAAGTAATGGTAAGCCCGAAAACTAACAGCGCAATGACCCCTGACACTCCTAAATAGTATTGAGAAAGAATAAAAGTGAGATAAGCAGAAAGAATGATGACACTGTTTTGTATCATTTTTTCCGAGTTAATGCGCGTAATGAACCAGATAACCAGACGGGCAAGGACGAACCCTAGTAAAGCACTGATGCTAACTACTTGAAGAAATTCAATTAGAGGAGAATCTTCACTTCCATCCGTAGCGGCATAAGTTCCGAAAAACAGCATGAAGCAGACAATACCGGTTCCATCGTTCAGCAGCGATTCTGCATCTACCAAAGTGGAGAAACGTTTGCTTGTTTTCAGCTCATGAAGCAAAGCTACTACAGCTACCGGGTCGGTGGCACTGATAAGAGCTCCGAACATCAGCGCAAAGGTCCGGGTCCATGATTCGAATCCCGGTACGCAGACTCCAATCCCCACGAGGAGTAATCCGGTGAGAAGCATACAAATGACCAGTCCCGGAACTGCCAGAAGGGTTGCATTGGCTAAGGTTTTTTTGAATATATGCAAGTTAAGTTCGTATGCGGCATCAAAAATAAGTACCGGAAGAAAAAGGTAAAGAATCAGGTCTGGATTGATATTTGCCACAGAGTCAATAGATGAAGAAAGGTTTTCTGAAAAATGGAAAAGACCGGAACGGTTACATATTCCCACTGCCAGTCCGACAAGAAATAGTCCGACGGTATAAGGAAGGCGACTATGCTTGAGTAAGGATTTCAGTATAGCACCAATTATCAGTCCGCCAATAGTCAGCAGGAGGGGGGAGAGCAGGGTGAATTCTTCCATAATACTTTAATTAGGTCAATGTATATTGAGTTAACACTTAATCTGATGAATTATTCTAATTGTTCGAAGCACGGCTGTATAAGTTTAGTATATAGCTAATTTGCCTCAATTACAAAGAAACGAAGAAGTTTTTATAAATACAAGTTTTATAAACAGAAGCAGAGCTTATTGTAGTCGGGATGACTGTCATTGATGGAATGTTACATGAATTTTAACTTATTGAAACGGGTTTGTAACATGTAAGTCCGACCTTTGCAGTGTCAAAAAGAAATAAAAAAAACTGAATGAAGAAATTGTGGATCATAGCCGGACTGATGGGCTATATGGCTTTTCCAGCATTGGCTCAGGGAAAGGTAGAAAAAGAAGCAAAGAAGGGAGATGCGATTATTACGATATTTTCGGATTTTCATTCTGGATTTGGTTCAACTAATGATGAACGAGGATTTAATTTAGAACGTGCTTACGTGGGTTATCAGTACAAATTGGGTCACGGACTAAAAGTAAAGGGGGTAGTAGATTTTGGTCAATCGAAGGATGTGAACGATTATCAACGTATTGGCTATATCAAAAATGCGCAGCTTACTTGGCAACATGGAGCATGGACGCTGAATGCCGGATTGATAAGTACAACTCAGTTTAAGGTACAAGAAGATTTCTGGGGTAAGCGTTATGTGATGAAATCGTTTCAAGATGAATATAAGTTTGGAAGCAGTGCTGATTTAGCCATCTCGGCAGCTTACCGTTTTAATAAATATCTTTCAGCCGATGTGATTCTGGCAAATGGAGAAGGATATAAGAAAGTACAAGTAAAAGACGGATTGCAGTACGGCGCCGGATTGACACTTACTCCGGTAGATGGCTTGACGGTACGTGCGTATGGTTCGTATAACGAAGCTTCGGAAGACGGACAAAAGGGAACAACAAACTTGGCAGCTTTTGCTGGTTTTAAAAAATCCTGTTTCTCAGTAGCTGCGGAGTATAACTATATGACGAATGCTTCATTTACTGATACACATGACCGCAGTGGCGTTTCAGTTTATACAACGATACAGATTGCCAAAAATATAGGTTTGTTTGGCCGCTGGGATTATCTTTCTTCTAAAGATAAATGGGATGAAGCAAACGATGGTAATGCTGGCATTGTAGGTGCAGACTTTAAGTTGGGAAAATATGTTAAACTGTCGCCGAACTTCCGTGTATGGTCACCCAGACAAGACGCCAAGGCAAATCAGTATTATGCTTATCTGAATGCCTCATTCTCTCTATAAAAATTGCAATCAAAAAACACTGATATAAATTTAAAGTAATGAAAAAGTTTTATTTACCTTTAGTTGCAGGTGCAATGGCGATAGCTTTTGCTGCTTGCGGTGGACAAAAATCTGCAAATGGTCAAGGACGTGAATCTGTTGAACTGACAGGAGCCGGTGCAACATTTCCTCTTCCCTTCTATAATATGTCTTTCGAAAACTACAGCACAAATCATTCAGATAAAGTATCTTATGGAGGCATCGGAAGCGGTGGGGGTGTACGCAACCTAAAAGATGGTATTGTGGACTTTGCCGGAAGTGATGCGTTTTTGAGCGACAAAGAAATGAAGGAAATGCAGCCAGTGGTGCATGTGCCGACTTGTATGGGAGCGGTTGTATTGGCCTATAATTTGCCGGATGTAGTTAAGTTGAACCTTTCAGGTGAAGTGATTGCTGATATTTATGCCGGGAAGATAACCGACTGGAACGATGCTCGCTTGCAGAAGTTAAATCCGGATGTGAAACTTCCTGCCAAGAAAATTATTTTAGCTTATCGCTCAGACGGTAGTGGAACAACTTTTGTCTTTACCGATTATTTAAGTAAGGTAAGTGAGAACTGGAAGAATACATTTGGAGCAGGAAAGACGGTTGACTTTCCGGTAGGACAGGCTGCAAAAGGGAATCCGGGCGTAGCTGGTATTATTGCTCAGACTCCTTATTCATTAGGTTATATCGGTTCTGAATATGCCTTTGCACAGAAAATCTCGTATGCCAGTGTTATGAATAAGCGTGGAGAATTGATAACTCCTTCAACTGAAAGTATTTCGGCAGCAGCTGGTGATATTCCCCAAGATACCCGTTGCTCTATCACTGATGCCGATGCCGACGGAGCTTATCCTATCAGTTGTTTTACTTGGCTGTTGATTTATCAGGAACAGAATTATTCAAGCCGTACGAAAGCTCAGGCAGAAGCTACTCTTGACTTGATGATGTATATCTTGAGTGACAGCATCCAGCAAACTACAGCACAGGTGCATTATGCTCCACTTCCTAAGAAAGCTGTTGAACAGAGCCTTCAGAACCTGAAAACGGTGACTTACGACGGACAACCTATATTGAAATAATGAGTGTAGGTTTCTTGAGTTTATAAGTTTGAAAGTTGTCACTGACCGGTAATTACTGAGGAGAAACTTACAAGCTTATAAGCTCTTGAACTTTAAACTTTAAAATGCTGATTTATGCAAGATAAACTATTTCGGGTTCTGCTTATTCTGTCGGCCATTGTTATCCCTATCATAGGAGGCGGTATCGTTTATTCGCTTACCATTGATTCGGCGGGAGCCTTTAAAGAGTTTGGCTTTTGGAATTTTGTATTCTCTGATGACTGGGTTACTACAGCCGGGAAAGAAAGCTATGGAGCATTACCTTTTATTACCGGAACACTGCTTACTACCTTTCTGGCTTTGCTTATGTGTATTCCTTTTTCTTTACCTGTGGCTCTTTTTACCGGGGAGTATTTCCGGGGAAAGAAAATCGCCACGATATTAGGAACTGTCACCGATTTGCTTGCAGGTATTCCTTCTATTATTTACGGTCTGTGGGGATTTTACGTACTGCGTAATGTATTTATGCATCTTAACCTTTCACCACAGGGCTCGGGAATTTTGACAGCTGCCTTTGTTTTGGCCATTATGATTGTTCCATATGCAGCTTCTTTAAGTGCCGAGTTTATTAAAATGGTGCCGTCTGATCTGAAAGAAGGAGCTTATGCTATGGGAGCTACCCGTGCTGAAGTAATTCGTAGAGTGGTGTTTCCGATGGCGGGATCGGGTATCTTTTCTGCTTATATATTGGCTATCGGCCGCGCTTTAGGTGAAACAATGACTGTTACGATGCTGATTGGAAATACCAATCAGATGCCGGAAACCTTGCGCACCACGGGAAACACGATGGCAAGTATCATTGCAAATCAGTTTGGCGAGGCCGACGGCTTGAAGCTGTCTTCACTGATTGCTATCGGACTGTTGCTGTTCTTGATTACCGCTGTTATTAATATGATAGGTAAGATTATGATTCGTCGTGCCCGTCACGTCTGATTCAGTCAATAAAAAGAAGATTATGGTAAACGAAAATAATATGCGTATCCGAGTTCTTAAAAACAGGCTTCTTTATGTTTTGGTATGCTTTTTCTCCGGACTGACAGCTATTCCGCTGCTGGCCATCTTAGGAGAAGTGCTTATAAAGGGATGGCGTCAGCTGGGATGGTCGTTTTTTACAGAAGCCACTCCGAATGCTTATAAAGCCATGATGGCTACTGCGGCTGGTGAAGCCATTCCGGGTGGAATTGCTAATGGTATTGTAGGTACATTCCTGATGTTGTTTATGGCGGCTGTAGTAGCTATACCGGTAGGTATTTTTTGTGGAATCTGCTTGTCGGAATATCGCAAAAACTGGTTTGCAGTAATAGTGAGTTATCTGACCGACCTTCTTCAGGGAACTCCTTCAATCATTATCGGTATCATTACCTATATATGGGTAGTTGTTCCGATGAAAGGTTATTCTGCTTTTGCCGGTAGTGTGGCTCTATTTATAATGATGCTTCCTTTGATTATCCGTTCTACGGAAGAAACCATGAAAGTATTGCCTGAGACGCTGAAAGAAGCCGGACTGGCTTTGGGGGGAAGTTATTGGAGAGTGATGCTTCAGGTGATGCTTCCTTCGGCATTGGGAAGTATTTTTACGGGAATATTGTTGGCTATCTCACGTGTGGTCGGTGAAACGGCTCCGTTGATGTTTACAGCCTTAGGAGGTGCAGCTATCAGTTGGAATGTGTCACGTCCGATGTCAGCCGTTCCGCTGCTGATTTGGGAGTTCTTTAACGACCCGAACCTGCAAAGTCTTATTTGGGGAGCGTCTTTGTTCCTGTTGACTTTTGTGTTGTGCTTGAATTTATTAGCTAAAAGAATTGCAAAGAAATGGAAAATATAGTAAATCCGATACTTCAGATAAAAGATGTTTGTGTAGCTTATTCCGGTGATATGCTGGCTGTGAAGCATGTTTCTGCTGCCATTGAGAAGAATACGATTACAGCAATCATGGGACCTTCCGGATGCGGGAAAAGTACGTTGCTCCGTGCGGTGAACCGTATGCATGAATTATATAAAAACATCCGTGTGACGGGAGAGATCTTGTTGAATGGGGAAAATGTACTGGAGATGCAGCCCATGGAAGAACGCCGGCGTATCGGTATGGTGTTTCAGCGTCCGAATCCGTTCCCTACCATGAATATCTACGATAATGTGCTGGCGGGTTATATCTTGAACGGCATCCGTTTGTCGAAAAGCCAGAAAGATGAAATTGTAGAGCGCAATCTGCGTAATGTGGCTTTGTGGGACGAGGTGAAGGATTCGCTGACTAAGCGGGGTACGTTTCTTTCAGGGGGACAGCAACAGCGTTTATGTATTGCCCGTTCGTTGGCACTCCAGCCGGACATCTTGTTGATGGATGAGCCGACTTCTGCACTCGACCCTATTGCCACCAAGCATATCGAAGATTTGATGGAAAACCTGAAAAAGGAAGTAACCATCTTGATTGTAACCCATAACATGTCGCAGGCCAAACGTATTTCCGACCGCTCCATGTTTATGTTCTTGGGTGAATTGATTGAGTATGATGATACAGCAAAGATGTTTGATAATCCGGTTGATGAGCGTACTCGTGCGTACCTGACCGGTAAAATGGGATAGTTCCGTTCGTTTTGCTAAGAAAGAAAACATCCCTTTTTCCCCTTTCTCTTTTTCTCACTCTCTTGGGTGGGAAGGAGGAAGGGGATTTTTGTATCTTCCCGGTAATAATTTGAAGGCGTTCGGTATGATTTTTTAAAGACAATTTATTCGAAAAAAACTGTCAGGATGAAAAGGAAGCAGCATTTAGTGGTTGTGTAATAGAAGTCTACCTGTGGAATGGAAAAGTTGTTAAGATGTTGTATTTCGGATTTGCCTTTGAAGGTAATTGAGGTTTCTAAAGAAGATGATTACTTGTATGCGATAGCTGCTATTTCCGATTCAATGTTGGTTAACTACCCTTTCTCCGATAAATAACGATAAGATGAACAGAAAGTAAGTAAATAAAAATAGCCGGACTTTATGAAAAAGCCCGGCTATTTTTATAAGTTTCTTGTTTTAAGAAGTATGTACTTTCTTAAATTTGGATTGAAACAGATTATGCTTCAGCAGGAACTACAGAAACGAAGCTCTTGTCTTCGCGTCCTTTTTTGAAACATACAGTTCCGTCTACCAATGCGTAAAGAGTGTGGTCACTACCCATACCTACGTTTTCACCCGGGTTGTGAACTGTTCCTCTTTGACGAACAAGGATGTTACCAGCTTTGCAAGCTGAGCCACCGAATATCTTTACGCCTAATCTTTTACTTGCTGATTCACGGCCGTTCTTAGAACTACCTACACCTTTCTTATGTGCCATTTTCTTCTACGTTTTTAATGATTAAGCAATAACTTGTTTGATTGTCAATTCAGTAAACTGCTGACGGTGACCGTTCAGTTTTCTGTAACCTTTTCTTCTCTTTTTGTGGAATACCAATACTTTGTCACCTTTTACCAAGTGAGAAGCAACTTCGCATACCACTTTTGCACCTTCTACAGTAGGAGCACCTACAGTAACAGTACCGTTGTTGTCAACCAACAAAACTTTGTCAAATTCAACAGTTGCACCGTTTTCAGCATTCTGGATGTGGTGAACAAACAGCTTTTTGCCTTCTTCAGCTTTAAACTGCTGACCGTTAATTTCTACAATTACGTACATTTTTTTAAAGTATATTAAACGGGTTTTTTCCGTAAGGTGAACCCTTCTCATCGGGTTGCTTGTTTACCTCCACGGACTAAATCGAGCGCAAAGGTACTGCTTTTTATTGATATAGCAAATAAATCTGTCTACTTTTTTGTTCTTTACTCTCTGATACTTTGCTGAATGCAGCGGTTCGTGTAGCAAATAACAGTATTCTTCTCTGTCTGCCGCTTTCATAGAAGGCGGGTAACCTGTAGAAAAATCTTGCGGACTCATTTCTATTTCGTATATTTGTGCGCTTAAAAACAGAAGATACGATGATGAAATTTAGAACATTCGTTATGCTTGCATTTATGCTTTGTATAAGTGCAAGTTCCTTATTGGCTCAGCGTTACGCTCCCAAGCGTGAGTTTCGTGGAGCTTGGATTCAGTGTGTGAATGGGCAGTTTCAAGGAATGCCCGTAGCTAAAATGAAACAAACCCTTATCAGTCAGCTCGATAATTTGAAAGGAGCAGGTATGAATGCCATTATCTTTCAGGTGCGTGCTGAGGCTGATGCACTTTACCGTTCGGCTTATGAGCCTTGGAGCCGTTTTCTTACTGGAGTTCAGGGAAAAGCTCCTTCACCCGTATGGGATCCACTTGAATTTATGGTAGAAGAATGTCATAAGCGGGGAATGGAACTTCATGCATGGATTAATCCTTATCGGGCAAAAACCAAGGGAACAGCTGCTCTGTCTCCCATGCATCCTTATAATAAACACCCTGAACTGTTTGTCACTTATGCCGGACAGTTGTATTTCGATCCCGGACTGCCGGAATCACGTAAATATATTTGCAAGATTGTACGCGATATCGTAACTCGCTATGATATTGATGCCATTCATATGGATGACTATTTTTATCCTTATCCTAACCCGGGCGAGAAGTTTCCGGATGATTTGAGTTTTGCGGCTTACGGCCGAGGTTTCAGCCATCGCAATGACTGGCGCAGAGATAACGTGAATGTACTTATTAAAGAAATTCACGAAACGGTGCGTGCCTGCAAGCCTTGGGTGAAGTTTGGAATATCTCCTTTCGGTATTTACCGGAACAAGAAGAGCGATCCGAACGGTAGTGATACGCGTGGACTTCAGAATTATGATGATTTATATGCCGATGTGTTGCTTTGGGTTAATAATGGTTGGGTGGATTATAATATTCCGCAGATTTATTGGGAAATTGGTCATCCTGCTGCCGATTATAATACCTTGATTCGCTGGTGGGCGAAGCATGCGGCTGCCCGTCCTCTCTATATAGGACAGGATGTGGAACGTACGGTTTCGAAAGCCGATTTGCAAAATCCGAACCAGAGTCAGATTCCGGCGAAGTATTCACTGCAACGCTCATTGCCCACCGTACAAGGTAGTTGCCAGTGGTATGCTGCAGCAGTCGTTGCCAATAAAGGACATTACCGTGATATGCTGGTGAAGGAATACCACAAGTATCCGGCACTTTTACCCACTTCGCCTTTTATGGACGATGAGGCACCGGGTAAGGTGAAAAAAGTAAAAGCTGTTTGGACGGAAGATGGATATTTGTTATTCTGGACTGCTCCGAAAGCAACTGATAAGATGAACGAGGCTGTTCAGTATGTGGTTTATCGCTTCGACCGCAAGGAAAAGGTAAATTTGGAAGACCCTTCACATATTGTAGCTATTACGCGTGATACATTCTATAAACTTCCTTATGAGGATGGAGAGAAGAAATATCGCTATGTGGTTACTTCGCTTGATCGCCTGCATAATGAATCAAAGCCGGTTTCGAAAAAAGTGAAGTTATGATTCTTTTTTTGTATCGCTGAAAAAAGAATGGATAGTTGTCTTTTTTAGCGGTATAGTAATAAGATAAAGTGGTTTATTCGTGCTAAGTCAGAAAGTAGTATTTGTTTTTGTTAAAGAATTGTATAACTTTGTAATAATCACAGACGAAGGCGGATTTCCCGATTCTAACGTCAGGAGATGTCCCCTACGCTTTCGTAAAGTCA
>X85_Domestic_Dog__coassemble_301_pt1 | contig 46015 bp, 35 predicted proteins | sample X85_Domestic_Dog__metabat2_high_PE_009 | metagenome-assembled genome bin X85_Domestic_Dog
CCTTTTCCGCATAGCAAATTTATATGGCTATCCCCACTAAAAATCTACTGAGCCGAAAAGGCAGGTCTGAAACGGAACTTATGGGTATGAAAAAGGGAGATATGTCTTATTCAGACATATCTCCCTTTAATGGTTTTATTTCAAACGGTTATTCTTATTTGTCACCACGGATAGCAGCGATACCCGGAAGGATTTTACCTTCGATAGCTTCCAACAAAGCACCACCACCAGTTGAGATATAAGAAACTTGGTCGGCCATACCGAACTTGTTGATACAAGCTACAGAGTCACCACCACCGATTAAAGAGAAAGCACCTTCTTTAGTTGCTTCTGCGATAGCTTCTGCGATAGCTTTTGAACCAGCAGCAAAGTTATCCATTTCGAATACACCTGCAGGACCGTTCCACAAGATTGTCTTAGCTCCCTTGATAGCAGCTTTGAATTCTTCCTGAGTCTTAGGACCTGCATCCAGACCCATCCAGCCTTCAGGGATATCATTGTCCGGACAAACCTGCGTGTTTGCATCGTTAGCAAACTTGTCGGCAGCAACACAGTCGCAACCCAATACCAAGTTTACACCTTTAGCTTTAGCTTTAGCGATGATGTCAAGAGCCAACTGTAATTTGTCGTCTTCTACCAATGAGTTACCGATTTTTCCACCCTTAGCTTTAGCGAAAGTAAATGCCATACCACCGCAAAGAATCAAGTTATCTACCTTATCCATCAAGTTTTCGATGATACCTATTTTAGTAGAAACTTTAGAACCACCCATGATAGCAGTAAACGGACGTTTGATGTCTTTCAATACATTGTCAACAGCCAAAACTTCTTTTTCCATCAAGTAGCCCAACATTTTGTGGTCTGCATCGAAATAGTCAGCGATAACAGCTGTAGAAGCGTGTTTACGGTGAGCTGTACCGAATGCGTCCATTACGTAGCAGTCAGCGTAAGATGCCAAAGTTTTAGCAAATTCTTTCTGAGAAGCTTTCATTGCCTTTTTAGCGTCTTCGTAAGCAGGGTCTTCTTTGTCGATTCCTACAGGTTTTCCTTCTTCTTCAGGATAGAAACGAAGGTTTTCAAGCAATAAAACTTCACCCGGTTTCAAAGCAGCAGCAGCTTCCTGAGCTTTAGCACAGTCTGGTGCGAACTGAACAGCAACACCCAGTGCAGCAGATACAGCGTCAACAATCTGGCTCAAAGAATATTTTGCGTTTACTTTGCCTTTAGGTTTACCCATGTGTGACATGATAATCAAGGCACCACCGTCAGCCAATACTTTTTTCAAAGTAGGCAGAGCACCGCGGATACGAGTATCGTCAGTAATTTTACCTTCTTCATTCAAGGGTACATTGAAGTCCACACGAACGATTGCCTTTTTGCCGGCAAAGTTGAATTTGTCAATAGTCATCATAATCTTACTGTTTTAAGTATGTTTAAATTGTTTTTTTATTGTTTCTTAAGTCGCAGCGCAAAGTTAAGAAAAAAATGAAAAGCAAAGGAAAAAGAGAGGGTTATTTTCGCAGGCTTTGTTATTTTCGGTTAAAAGGGAAGGTTCAGAAAGAGGTTGGAGAGAAGCTGGCGGACGGGTTATTCCGAATCTTTTTGTGTATAAAGAAAAAGCTCCGGTAATCCGGCTGGTTAAAGCCGAAAGACCGGAGCGAGGTTAAGCTAACACTTGCATGTAATTAAAAATAGTGTCTAACATTATGAAAGAGGAGAGATTGCATTTCCTAGAAACGGTAATTCAAGCTCAAACCGAATACTTTATTGCTGCGGCTATAAAGGTCAGTTCCTGGAATCCCTGTGTTGTTATAGCTTTCTGACTTTTTCTCATAATCGCTGTATTTGGTCCAGAAATATCCGGCATCCATACTCCATGCTTCGTTCAGGTTGATGCGTGCCCCTACGCCTATCGAGTAAGAGTCGCAGTAGAAGCTGGTATCGGTTTGGAAGCGGTCGCTTAATCCGTAATTGGTTTTTTGGAAACCTCCACTGATGGTGAGGTGTTTATCAATATCCCATTCCAGTCCGGCAAGATATTCATGCGTTCCGTGTTTCAAATGTTTTTGGCGGTCGTTTAACATACCTGCATGTTTGTCATCAAAGAAGTGATATTCCACCGATGCACGCAGCGTAGGCAAGATGGAATAGCTGGCAGCCACGCTCAGGAAAGCCGGTATGTCATGCGGAGTCTGTTCTCCATCGGCATAAGGTTTCAGCAGCGGTTTCGCTTCTTCCGGAGCTTTCAATGTCTCTGTTTTGTTTTCGATGTTCAAGTTGGTCAGGAATTCATATTTGGCAGCAAAGTTCCATTTGCCCACCTTTGCATCCAGACCGATAATCGGAGTGATACCCCATCCGCTTTGGTCGCAGTCGAGTGCCAAGTCTATAATCTGTGTTCCGCCCAGCTGGGGAACTTCTTTTTTTACCGTGGCGGTCAGATAACCTTCATATCCACTTTTTACATAATTCATACGTCCTCCGACGAAGGCACTCAGCCAGTCGTTGATTTTGTAAGTTAATCCTAACTGTACGCCGTAAATATATTGTTTTCCGTCCATGGCAGTATTAAGGTCGTACATAGAAGGATTCAATTGGCCTTTTGTGGATTTGGTGATAGCTCCGATAGCCAGTGCGTTAAACATCGGCAGACCGTTGTCGAACGAAGCTTTTCCTCCTCCTCCGTTAATGGCAAAAGAAGTAGAGATAGTCCAGTCTCCTCTTTTATATAATCCATGGAAAGAAGGAATGATAGGTGCAGATGCAGTACCTTTGAACTATTGAGAAGTTTCTTTGTCCATGGTCCAAAGTTTGGTCGTTGCAGTAATTTCACGTGTCTGGTAAGCACTTTGTCCGGTAAGTGATAAATAAAAGCCGTCTTTAGGCAAGAAGGCAAGTCCGGCCGGATTGCTGTAAATTCCATCTACGTCAATAGAAGCACCACGTGCCACCATACGTAAGAATGCAGCATTTTGATTCGTGTTTGTCAGATAGTCTCCCGCAAAAGTTGGTAATGAAACGATTAGTGCCGTCGTACCAATGAGTAACTTTTTTTTCATTTGTTGATTTTCTTAATAAAATTTTGCGCAAAGATAGGTCTAAAATGCACATGTTCCAAAATTTTGTGTTGTATTTTGTATCAAAACGGTTTATTTGAAATTGTTTTAAGTGAAACGATGTGTTTTGAAACGTGTTTTCCGGAGTTTTTTCAGCCAATCAAACAGCAGGTTTAACGGGTGGATGTGCTTGTGGAAAGTACCGTAGGATGGCACAGGGGAAGTGAAAGAAAACAACAAGGCATTTTATGAAAGACGCCTATTCGTCTGGTTTTAAATGCCAGGGCGTTTTCTTTTGAATGTTAAGGCGTTTTGGCGGTGACTGGAGAACAGTTGAAACTGCCTCGTGCAGAGATTGGTAACTCCTGCCGGCAGGGCCTTAGGCTGGAAAATTCAAGGGGTATGAGGGATACTGATTAGGATAACAAGGAGAAAAAACGTATCTTTGCATATCTTTTTTTACTCACTAATCACCAAAATTTATTTTATGTACACCAATAAAGAAATCTGGAATGTAACTTATCCTATTTTCTTGGGGCTTTTGGCGCAAAATGTAATCAATGTAACCGATACGGCTTTTTTGGGCCATGTGGGCGAAGTGGCTTTAGGAGCTGCCGCCATGGGTGGACTATTATATATATGTGTTTATACGATAGCCTTTGGATTTAGTATTGGTTCTCAGATTTTGATTGCCCGCCGTAACGGGGAAGGTAATTTTCATGCCATCGGACCTGTGATGTGGCAGGGAACGGCTTTCAGCTTTGCCATGGCTGTGGCTCTGTTGGTCGGGATGTCTTTTTCTGCCGGTCCGCTCATTCGTATGCTTATTACCTCGGATACCATTTATCATGCGACGTATGATTTTTTCACCTGGCGTATATGGGGCTTCTTGTTTGCTTTCGTAAATGTGATGTTTCGGGCACTATACATCGGGATAACCCGCACAAAGACACTTACGCTCAATGCAGTGGTAATGGCTGTTATCAATGTATTCCTTGACTATGTTCTGGTTTTCGGAGAACTGGGATTTCCTGAGATGGGGGTAAGAGGGGCAGCACTGGCGTCTGTCATAGCCGAAGCGGCATCCACTCTCTTCTTCTTTATATATACTTATACTAAAGTAGACCGTAGGAAATACAGGCTGAATCATTTTGGCAGCTTTGATCCTGCAATGGTGCTGCGTATTTTGCGTATATCTTGTTTTACGATGGTTCAATACTTCTTGGCAATGGCCATTTGGTTTGTATTTTTTATGGCGCTGGAACGGTTGGGGCAGCGTCAGCTGGCTATAGCGAATATCGTGCGGAGTGTGTATATCGTATTGCTGATACCGGTTCAGGCGCTATCTACCACGGCTAATACGCTGGTGAGTAACCTTATTGGTTCCGGAGGCTCGTCGCAGGTTATCTGTTTGTTGAAGAAAATAGCAAACATGTCTTTTTTCATTATGCTGATATGTGTGGCGCTTTGTGTGGTTTATCCCGAAGGAATCTTGTCGGTCTATACCGGTGAGGAAGCTTTGCTTCGTGAGTCTGTATCGGCATTGTATGTGGTTTGCGGGGCCATGCTGATTTCTTCGATGGCTAATGTGTATTTTAACGGCATATCGGGTACGGGTAACACGCAGGCAGCCCTTGTGCTTGAAGTAGGCGTACAGGTATTCTATGCCTTATATATTATTGCAGTGGGTATGATTATGCAGGCTCCGGTGGATGTTTGTTATACCACAGAGGTTATTTATTATACTTTGATGCTTACTTTCAGCCTCATTTATCTGAAAAAAGCAAAATGGCAGAATAAAAAGATTTGAGCGTGCCGATTTTTTTGTAATTTTGCACCTCGTTGTAAAAGAAGAAATTAAGATAAGATTATAATATATGTTCGACAATTTAAGTGAAAGACTGGAACGGTCATTTAAAATATTGAAAGGTGAAGGTAAAATCACCGAAATCAATGTTGCTGAGACCTTAAAAGATGTACGTCGTGCTCTATTGGATGCCGACGTTAACTATAAAGTGGCAAAAAACTTTACAGATACAGTAAAGGAGAAAGCTCTTGGACAGAATGTGCTGACAGCGGTAAAACCGAGTCAGTTGATGGTGAAGATTGTTCACGATGAGCTGACCGAACTGATGGGAGGTGAAACAGCCGAGATTGAGCTGAAAAACCGTCCGGCTGTGATTCTTATGTCGGGCTTGCAAGGTTCTGGTAAAACCACTTTCTCGGGTAAACTGGCCCGTATGCTGAAGGCAAAGAAAAACCGTAAGCCGTTGTTGGTGGCTTGTGACGTTTATCGTCCGGCAGCTATCGAACAGCTGAAAGTGTTGGGACAGCAGATTGATGTGCCCGTTTATAGTGAATTGGATAGCAAAGACCCGGTGAAAATAGCTTTGAATGCCATTCAGGAAGCGAAGGCAAAAGGCTATGACTTGGTGATCGTCGATACAGCTGGACGTTTGGCTGTGGATGAGCAGATGATGAATGAAATCGAAGCTATCAAGCGTGCCATTAATCCGGATGAAACCCTCTTTGTGGTTGACTCAATGACCGGTCAGGATGCGGTAAATACAGCCCGTGAGTTTAATGAACGTCTGGATTTTAACGGAGTTGTTCTGACAAAACTTGACGGTGACACGCGTGGCGGTGCGGCACTTTCTATCCGTACAGTGGTGAAAAAACCAATCAAGTTTGTGGGTACGGGTGAAAAACTGGATGCTATTGACCAGTTCCATCCGGCACGTATGGCCGACCGTATCTTGGGTATGGGTGATATCGTTTCATTGGTTGAGCGTGCACAGGAACAGTACGATGAAGAAGAAGCAAAGCGTCTTCAGAAGAAGATTCAGAAGAATCAGTTCGACTTTAATGACTTCCTGACCCAGATTCACCAAATCAAGAAGATGGGTAACTTGAAAGAGCTTGCATCGATGATTCCGGGGGTAGGTAAGGCAATCAAGGATATTGATATTGATGACAATGCTTTTAAAAGTATTGAAGCTATTATCTATTCGATGACTCCCGAAGAGCGTACGCGTCCTGAAATCTTGAATGGCAGCCGACGTACACGTATTGCCAAGGGTAGTGGTACTACCATTCAAGAGGTAAACCGTCTGTTGAAGCAGTTTGACCAGACTCGTAAGATGATGAAAATGGTTACGGGCAGCAAGATGGCTGGTATGATGCAGAAAATGAAGAAAAAATAATACCGTTAGAGGATTTTAATTGATAAATTTAGCCTTGATATTCTTTTGGAAAGAAGAGTGTCAAGGCTTTTTTAATTTTAAGCTCAGCCGGGTGCAACATGGACCGAACCGCCGAAATAACAGAGCTGGCTTTACACCCCCAGGTTGGGGTTGTTGGTCAGGCTGGCAGTGAAAAGAGATATAAGGTCTGTGTGTAGCGTTTTTCGAGGTGAAATTTATAAAAAAAACAAGCAGATTTCGCTTCTTAAGGCGGATACGAAAACAGAAAATGCTATTTTTATGAAAACAAGTCATCAAAATAGCGGGCAAGCAGAAAAATAGTCGTATATTTGTCTTTGTATATGAAAAAATGAAAGTATTATGACTAAAATAACAAAAGAAGCAGCCTTGCTGTATCACTCACAAGGCAAGCCGGGAAAGATTGAAGTAGTTCCCACTAAACCCTATCAGACGCAACGGGACCTTTCATTGGCTTATTCTCCGGGAGTAGCCGAACCTTGTCTGGAAATTCAGAAAAATCCGGAAACAGCATACGATTATACCGCTAAAGGAAACTTGGTGGCTGTCATATCAAATGGTACAGCTGTATTGGGCTTAGGCGATATTGGTGCCGAAAGCGGGAAACCAGTTATGGAAGGTAAAGGATTGCTGTTTAAAATCTATGCCGGAATTGACGTGTTCGATATAGAAGTTAATGAAAAAGATCCCGATAAGTTTATTGAAGCAGTAAAGGCAATTGCTCCCACATTCGGAGGTATTAACCTGGAAGATATAAAGGCTCCTGAGTGTTTTAAGATAGAACAGCGGTTGAAGGAAGAACTCGACATCCCTGTGATGCATGATGATCAGCATGGTACAGCGATTATTTCAAGTGCGGGTTTGTTGAATGCGCTTGAGGTAGCAGGCAAGAAGATAGAAGATGTGCGGATTGTGGTAAACGGAGCTGGTGCATCGGCGGTATCATGTACCAAACTTTATGTTTCGTTGGGCGCTCGTCTGGAGAATATTGTCATGCTGGATAGCAAGGGAGTTATCTCAAAGCAACGTACCGACTTGAATGAGCAGAAAAGATTTTTTGCAACCGACCGTACAGATATTCATACCTTGGCTGAGGCAATAAAAGGAGCAGACGTATTCTTGGGATTGTCAAGAGGTAATGTGCTGACTCAGGATATGGTGCGCAGCATGGCTGATTATCCTATTGTGTTTGCATTGGCAAATCCTACTCCGGAAATCTCCTACGAAGACGCAATGGCTTCACGTCCGGATGTGTTGATGTCGACAGGCCGTTCTGATTATCCTAACCAGATTAATAACGTAATCGGATTCCCCTATATTTTCCGTGGGGCACTTGATACACGGGCTAAGGCTATTAATGAAGAAATGAAGCTGGCGGCAGTGCGTGCCATTGCAAACTTGGCTAAGAAGCCAGTTCCTGATGTGGTAAACGAAGCATATCATGTCAATAATCTTACTTTCGGACCAGAGTATTTCATTCCGAAGCCCGTTGACCCTCGTCTGATAACAGAGGTCTCTATGGCTGTAGCTAAGGCTGCCATGGATTCGGGGGTTGCCCGTAAGCAGATAACCGATTGGGATGAATATAAGAACCGCTTGCGCGAACTGATGGGGCAGGAAAACAAATTAACTCGTCAGCTGTATGAAACAGCACGCCGTTGTCCTCAGCGCGTTGTATTTGCTGAAGGTACGCATCCCAATATGTTGAAGGCTGCCGTTGAGGCGAAGTCCGAAGGTATCTGCCAACCGATTATTTTGGGTAATGAGGAACGTATTGAAAAGTTGGCGAAAGAGTTTGACTTGAATCTTGAAGGAATAGAAATCGTGAACTTGCGTCATGATCGGGAGGCAGAGCGCCGTGAGCGTTATGCCCGCATCTTATGTGAAAAACGTGCACGTGAAGGAGCGAACCTGCAAGAGGCAAACGATAAGATGTTTGAACGTCACTATTTCGGTATGATGATGGTTGAAACCGGAGATGCTGATGCTTTTGTAACCGGACTTTATACCAAATATTCGAACACCATCAAGGTTGCTAAAGAAGTTATCGGCATTCAACCGGAATATAAACACTTCGGAACGATGCACATTTTGAACTCGAAGAAAGGTACTTATTTCATTGCCGATACCTTGATTAATCGTCATCCCGATACGGATACGTTGATTGACATTGCAAAATTATCGGCAAAAGCGGTTCGCTTCTTTAATCAGGAACCGGTAATGGCGATGTTGTCTTATTCAAATTTTGGTTCAGACAGCATTGGTAGTCCGGCTAAGGTGCATGAAGCTATTGCTTATATGCATGAAAATTATCCGGAGCTGGCTGTTGATGGAGAAATGCAGGTGAAATTTGCGCTCGACAATGCCTTGCGCGATGAAAAATACCCGTTTACTCGCTTGAAGGGGAAAGAGGTGAATACGTTGGTATTCCCGAATCTGAGTTCGGCTAATGCTACTTACCAGCTTATCCAGAACATGAGCGAAACAGAAGTAATTGGTCCTATTCAGATGGGATTGAATAAACCGATTCATTTTACCGACATTGAAAGTTCGGTTCGCGACATCGTGAATATCACGGCTATTGCCTGCATTGATGCAATCGTTGCAAAGAAAATGAAATGTAATGAATAAAATGATAAATGAAATAGGGAGATGGGGTATATCTTATCTCCCTATTTTTAATTTCGCTTAAACAGCATGCCTTTATATACCTTTATATACTTTGAGTAATCTATTATCTAAAACTGAAGAAAAATGCGAAAACCGTTAACTCAGGCACAATCTGTTGTGTTGACTTTACTTTGGGCTGCACTTTGTTTTTTAGTACTTACTTCCTCTCCTAAAATAGATGGTCCGTTAGTGGTGATGATTGTTATTTCAGGAGCATTGGTTTTTATTCCTGTCATAAAGTCAATGAAGAGAAGAAAGCCATAGACATTTAATTATGTTTTAAAAGTTAATTTTGTTATTTTGCTCCTTTTGTTTGATTTTTATTGCTTAAATGTTGCATGGATAAAAAATAATCTATATTTTTGTCACATCAAACTAAATGAGATAGTCCAATAATTAAAAACGAGAAATTATTATGAATGCAGCAAAAGTTCTGGAAGATCTGAAAAGAAGATTCCCCAATGAACCTGAGTATCATCAGGCGGTTGAAGAGGTATTAGGTACTATTGAAGAAGAGTATAATAAGCATCCTGAATTCGATAAAGTTAACCTCATAGAGCGTCTTTGTATTCCTGATCGTGTTTATCAGTTTCGTGTGACATGGATGGACGATAAAGGCAATATCCAAACCAATATGGGTTATCGTGTACAGCATAATAATGCGATAGGTCCTTATAAAGGTGGTATTCGTTTCCATAGCTCAGTAAATTTGGGCATTTTGAAATTCCTGGCTTTTGAGCAGACTTTCAAGAACTCGCTGACTACATTGCCTATGGGTGGTGGTAAAGGTGGTTCCGATTTCTCTCCGCGCGGCAAGTCGAATGCAGAAGTAATGCGTTTCTGCCAGGCTTTCATGCTGGAATTATGGCGTCATATCGGTCCTGAAACCGATGTCCCGGCAGGTGATATTGGTGTTGGCGGTCGTGAAGTAGGCTATATGTTTGGTATGTATAAGAAATTGGCGCATGAGTTTACCGGAGTGCTGACAGGTAAGGGACGTGAGTTTGGCGGTTCGCTGATTCGCCCGGAAGCTACCGGATATGGTAATATTTACTTCTTGCTTGAAATGCTGAAGACCCGTAATATTGATATCAAGGGAAAGACTTGTTTGGTTTCTGGTTCGGGAAATGTAGCGCAATATACAGTTGAAAAATTAATACAGTTAGGGGCAAAAGTGGTTACAATGTCCGATTCTGACGGCTATATTTATGATCCGGACGGCATCGATCGCGAAAAGTTGGATTATATTATGGAACTGAAGAATTTGTATCGTGGACGTATTCGTGAATATGCTGAAAAGTATGGTTGCAAATATGTAGCAGGTGCGCGTCCTTGGAATGAGAAAGCAGATATCGCATTGCCTTCAGCTACGCAAAATGAAATCAATGGAGACGATGCCGCAGCTTTGGTTGCAAATGGTGTCATGGCTGTATCTGAAGGAGCAAATATGCCTTCTACTCCTGAAGCGATCCGCATATTCCAGGAAGCTAAGATTCTTTATGCTCCGGGAAAAGCAGCAAATGCAGGAGGTGTATCAGTCTCTGGTTTGGAAATGACACAAAACTCAATTAAATTGAGTTGGAGTCAGGAAGAAGTAGACGAGAAACTGAAAAGCATTATGAAAAACATTCATGAAGCATGTGTTAAATATGGTACCGAAGCTGATGGCTATATTAATTACGTGAAAGGTGCCAATGTAGCTGGATTTATGAAAGTTGCTAATGCAATGATGGCTCAAGGCATTGTATAATAAGCGAGAAGCAAATAAGAAGATATAAATTAATTGAGTTTCACCCTTGTTGCAAAAAATGTAGCAAGGGTGAATTTGTATATAAGTGTGGGGAGTAGAAACGATTTCCGAATGAAAGGCGGGGGAATTTAGTTTGCTTATTTGTTTCTCTTATGTTCTTTTTCTTCTTCTTGTGGGATGCGGAAAGCTGTGTAAAGTCCAAGTACGGCTGCGATAGTTAGTCCGGCAATCCATTCATTATGATGCCATAAAATCATTATTACTCCTGTTAGTACTAAAACGACTGCCCCTATCATTTGCTGTCTTTGTAAGCGGCGTATAATTATATTTTCTCCATGTCTTTGTGATTTTATTTGTGCATAGGCAAATAAGATAGCTCCGGTCAGATAAATATAAGGAGCAAACTCAAAGCGGACAAATTGAAGCATGAGTCCGATGAACAAGCTGACTGTTCCTATGACAGCCATGAGATTCTGATATTTATTCATTATTTTAAATCTTCTTCAAAGATGAATATGTCTTCGTTTTCTTTTTTCATAAAATATTTTTCTCGGGCCACTTTTTCGAGCTCTTCCCGATTTGTCGTAATTTCCTTCAAAGTCTTGCTATCTTCCTCATATTTTTTCCGATAGCGTTCTATTTCCGACTTCAAACGACTGATTTCTCTTTGATGAGTAAAGCGGCGTATCAGGTTGTTTTCGTCTAATACCCCGATGATAAGAATAAAAGCTCCTAAGGTAGCCCAATATTTATATTTACCCACTATGTGCCAAATTGTTTTTAATTTTGTCATACGAACGTTTCTCTATTAAGTGCTACAAAGATAGTGAAAGGTGAGCGCAGAGGCAAAAGAAAAACTTGTTTTTCTGATTTGAATCTGCCGAACCGCATCCTATCTTCGTATAACAAAGATAGAAAAAGGTGAGAGCAGTACCAAGCCAAAAGTTTGCTTTTGAGCGAAGATATCGCCGGACCACGTTCTGTTCTATGAAACAAAAATAGCAGAAGGCAGGATTGCATCCCCGTCAAAAGTTAGTTTTTAGGTAAAGTGATGTTTGAAAGAATTGAGTTTTGATGAAGCATGGGGAAGAAATATTTCGCCGTTAACCATGTAGAAACGGAGATTTTATGTACATTTGCATAGATAACCAATCGTAAAAACGAACTCGTCCATGGAAGAAAACTATATTGTATCAGCGCGTAAATACCGCCCGTCAACCTTCGATACTGTGGTAGGTCAGCGTGCTTTGACCACAACTCTGAAGAATGCCATTGCCAGCAAGAAACTGGCACATGCTTATTTGTTTTGTGGACCTCGTGGCGTGGGTAAAACAACCTGTGCGCGTATTTTTGCCAAGACCATAAACTGTCTGCATCCCACCGCAGAGGGGGAAGCATGTAATGAATGTGAGTCTTGCAAAGCCTTCAATGAACAACGTTCGTATAACATTCATGAACTTGATGCTGCTTCAAATAACTCAGTTGAAGATATTCGTTCATTAATTGAGCAAGTGCGTATTCCGCCTCAGATAGGAAAGTATAAAGTATATATCATTGACGAGGTGCATATGTTATCGCAGGCTGCATTTAATGCCTTCCTGAAAACACTGGAAGAGCCTCCACGCCATGCTCTGTTTATTTTGGCGACAACGGAAAAGCATAAAATTCTGCCAACCATCTTGAGCCGTTGCCAGATTTATGACTTCAATCGTATCAGTGTGATGGATACGGTGGAGCATTTGGAAAATGTAGCGAAGAAGGAACATATAGAGGTTGAGCCGGAAGCATTAAATATCATTGCCCAAAAAGCAGACGGGGGGATGCGTGATGCCCTTTCAATATTTGATCAGGTGGTAAGTTTTACTAACGGGCATATTACTTACCAGAGTGTGATAGAAAACTTAAATGTGTTAGATTATGAATATTATTTTAAACTGACCGACTGTTTTCTTGAAAATCGGGTAGAAGACTGCTTGCTGCTGTTTAATGATGTGTTGAAAAAAGGATTTGACGGGAATCATTTTATTACAGGGTTGAGCTCTCATTTTCGCGACTTGCTGGTTAGCCGGGATGCAGCAACTCTTGTTTTGCTTGAAGTCGGGGCTTCTATTCGGGAGCGTTATCAGACTCAGTCGCAGAAATGTACTCCTCAGTTTCTTTATAAAGCCATGAAACTTTGTAACGATTGTGATTTGAATTATCGGTTAAGCAAGAATAAGCGCTTACTCGTTGAACTGACCTTGATACAACTTGCCCAACTGACAGCTCCTGTCGATGACGAGTTGGAGGGGCGTAGCCCTAAGAAGATGCTAACTCCGGTTTTTAATCAAAAACAACCCGCTTCTGCTACGCAGACGCAAACATCTGCTGTTCAGGGACAAGTTCCTAAGGCTCAGCCCCAGCAAGCAGTAAACAAGCTTTATCCGGTTCAGTCTATTGGTGGAGAAGTTGCCAAAGAGGCTAAAGCAGACTATAAAGGTTCAGCAGTAGCGGAAGAACGTTCAAGTCAGTTGTCATTGCCTTCTACAGAGAGAAAGACCCCGGTGGTAAAAATGCATAGTTTAGGTATGTCTATCCGTAGAACCCAGCAAGTACTGCATCCTCAGGAAAAAACTCCGAATCCGGTTCAAACTGCAGCTCAAGCGGAAGCTACATGGGAAGATTATGTGTTCAATGAAGAAGACTTAGTATACCATTGGTATGAATTGGCGGCACGTCTGCCTAAGGAAGAAGCTGCTAATGCCGGTCGTATGATGAATATGAAGCCTGTGCTGCAGGGTGACAAGTCAACATTTGAAGTGGTAGTCGATAATGAGATTGTTCAGAAATACATGCAGCAGTTAGCTCCTCAGATTGAAGACCACTTGCGTACGCAGCTTCATAACCATAAAATAACCATGACTGTACGGGTTAGTGCTGCCAATGAAAATGTAAGAGCTTACAGCCATGTAGAACGCTTTCAGATGATGAGTAAGAAAGATCCGGGGCTTTTGAAGCTAAAGGAAGCTTTAGGGCTGGAGCTTTCATAGAGGTATGCTTTTGCTGCCGAATGAGATAGAGACAACAAGACTTTATCAGCAAAGCCTTTGGCGGAATATTTTTCCGATAAGAATTACAATCTTGAGAGATTAAATCAGAAACGATGGCATGTGTAAATGAATAAAGAAAGTCATTTCACATGCCATCGTTTCTGATGAGATAGCCAGAGCTTACTCTATAAATTATTTTCAAGGAAAGCCTGTGTATTTGTTTTTAACGGCCGTCTGTTTATGTACCGTTAACTTACAAGTCATGATTTTGCATACGGTATTCCGCCAGCTTCTCATATTTTGTCCCTTTCCGTCCGTAGTTGCAATAAGGATAAATTGAAATACCTCCCCGTGGAGTAAAGATGCCTGTAACTTCAATATATTTCGGGTCCATCAGTTTAATCAGGTCTTTCATGATAATATTCACACAGTCCTCATGGAAATCGCCATGATTACGGAAGCTGAACAAATACAGTTTTAAGCTTTTGCTTTCCACCATCTTGATATCAGGGAGATAACTGATACGTATTTCTGCGAAATCAGGCTGTCCGGTAATCGGGCATAAACTGGTGAATTCGGGGCAGTTGAATCGTACCCAATAATCATTTTCGGGATGTTTGTTTATGAAAGCTTCCAGCACTTCAGGTGCATAATCTTGCTTGTAGGATGTTGTTTTTCCTAATATAGTCAGTTCGTCTTTTCTTTCCATTATGTCCAATTTTTTTTATTTTAATTAGCGAATCGCCTTAAGGCAGACAGAAGCTGCCGTTTCTTTACTCAAGCTGCGCTTTTATTTTAGGGTTGCCAAGTATTTTTCTAACCCTTCCTTACGGAGTTTGCATGCCGGGCAATGCCCACATCCGTCTCCGGGAATCCCATTGTAGCAAGTCAGCGTTTCCTTCCGGATTAAATCTAAAACCCCTAACTGGTCAGCCATCTTCCATGTCTGTGCCTTATCAATCCACATAAGCGGAGTATGAATAACAAACTGGTCATCCATGGCTAAGTTTAACGTGACATTTAATGATTTGATGAAAGCATCCCGACAGTCCGGATAGCCGCTAAAGTCGGTTTGCGATACTCCGGTAACAATGTGATTGATACCTTTTTCGCGTGCGTATACTGCCGCAATACTCAGAAAAAACAAGTTGCGTCCGGGAACAAACGTGTTGGGAAATGTATTTTCGGGCTTTTCCTCATCCATGCAAATAGATAAGTCGGTCAGTGAGTTTTTACCCAGATGACCGATGAAGGAAACATCCATTGCATAAAAATCCACATTGGCTTTTCGGGCGATTTCTTTCGCCAGTTCTACCTCTTTTACGTGTTTCTGACCGTAAATAAAGCTGAGAGCATATACGTTTTTAAAGCGTTTTTTTGCCCAAAACAAGCAGGTGGTAGAATCTTGTCCACCACTGAATACCACAAGGGCTGAATCATTATTCATATTTCTAGAATTTGAAAGAAGCCGCGTATTGCCGTACGATGGCTGAGGCTATGATACGGGCTTGGTTTTTTGTTGGATTAAAAGAGATATTAAATGTCTTTGATTTTCAAAACATTGTAGGAAATATGCTCATCGTACACGTCACAGTCGTCTATCTGTTTGATGTAATTTACCACCCGAATGGTGACTGGAAGAATGACTATTTCATACAAGGTTTTAAGAACCACTTGTACCAGCATCATTTGAGCCAGTTCGGTGGCAGGCATCAATCCTCCGAAAGCCAAGGGGAAGAAAATAAGAGAGTCTGCACTCTCTCCGGCTACAGTTGAAAGGATGGCACGTGCAGAAAAGTGTTTTCCGTGTGATGCCACTTTCATGCGGCTCATTACATAAGCATTGATAAAGGAGCCGGCCAGAAAAGCAGTCAGGCTGGCAGCTGCAATGCGTGGGGCCATACCGAAGACAAAGTTAAATCCTTCTTCGCCCTCCCAAAAAGGAGCAGCAGGAAGAGCAACTGCCAGTTGCCCCATGGCTACCACCATGAAGTTCATCAGAAAGCCCATCCAGATAATCAGGCGTGCTTTACGGAATCCCCATACTTCGGCGATGCAGTCATTGATGATGTAGGAAATGGGAAAGACAATCAGTCCGGCAGTAACAGAAATAGGACCTAATTGTACGACTTTGGTTTCTAACAAGTTTGCAGCTATCAGGCAAACGCAAAACACAATACCTAAAACCATGAAAGGTACTGATACGAGATTTTCTTTTTTCATCGTTCCTGTTTTTATACGTGGTGTTCTGGAATACACGGCCGTTATTCACGGCATCGCATGTTATTTTTTATCGGCTGCAAAGATAGAAAGAATTTGCCGGATAACAAAGAAACTTGTATATTTGTGTAAATGGATTTTAAAATATGGCACAGAATAACTTGTTGAGCGAGCAGTTCAGTTATATTGGGGCAAGCAAGACACCTACTCATTTGCATCTTTGCACTTATAATGCAGGGAAGGCAGACTTTTATTCGGCAAAGAGTATGGATGAATTAGTGCCTCATTTAGATGAGGAGTGCATTAACTGGGTACAAGTTCACGGGCTGCAGAATGCAGGTATGGTGGAGCAGGTATGCCGTTATTTCGGCATAGATTTTCTGACCACGCAAGACATCTTAAACTCCAAGCATTTGACTAAGATTGAAGAACATGAGGCTTACAATGTGATTATTTTAAAGCAGCTTGTTCCCGATGGAGTAAACAGCTATTCTCCTCAGCAGTTTTGTATCATCCAAGGCAAGCATTTTGTCTTGACGTTTCTTGAACGCGAAACCGACTTTCTGAATGAAATTCACGGGGCAATAAAAAATAATGTTTTGAAGGTGCGCAACCGGCAGTCTGATTTTTTGCTTAGTGTGATACTCAACAGTGTAATGGTAAGCTTTATATCTATCTTATCGAAGCAGGAAGATGAATTGGAAGACTTGGAAGAAGCGCTTCTTTCGCAAGAGAAATTGGTCGGCTCAAGTTTGGAGGAGATACAGCCTTACCGGCGCAATGTGCGGTTGATAAAAAAGAGCATAATTCCCTTGAAGGAACAGTTTAACAAGCTGTTTCATATGGATAATGTGTTGCTGCATGAAGAAAACCGTCCGTTTTTCAGTGATGTGAATGACCACCTTCAGTTTGTCTTGCAGACACTCGACGGCTGTCGGGATATGATTGTGGCACTGGTAGATCTTTATTTGTCGAATAATGACCAGCGGATGAACAATATCATGAAACAACTGACGGTAGTTTCCACCATTTTTATTCCACTGACTTTTCTGGCAGGCATTTGGGGCATGAATTTTCAGTGGATGCCCGAGTTGACATGGAAACACGGTTATCTTTTTGCATGGATATTGATGTTGGTACTCGGGCTGGGGGCTTATGTGTATTTTAAACGTAAGAAATGGTATTAATAGAAAAGAACGATGAAAAAGCGAGATTTATATGCCAAGGTGATTGAATATTTTCAAGAGGCAATGCCGGTAGCTGAAACCGAACTTCATTACGAGAATTCATATCAGTTGCTGGTGGCTGTTATTTTAAGTGCCCAGTGCACCGATAAGCGGGTCAATATGGTGACTCCGGCTTTATTCGAGGCTTTTCCGACTCCCGAAATTCTGGCGTCAGCTACGCCTGAGGTGGTCTTTGAATATATTCGGAGTGTAAGCTATCCTAATAACAAGGCTCGTCATTTGGTGGGTATGGCAAAAATGCTGGTAAGTGATTTTCAGAGTGAAGTGCCCGATACGTTAGAGCAGTTGGTAAAGCTTCCCGGGGTGGGGCGTAAAACAGCGAATGTTATTCAGAGCGTGGTGTTTAACAAGGCGGCTATGGCGGTTGATACACATGTGTTCCGGGTGAGTCATCGCATCGGTCTGGTGCCGTCTACTTGCAAGACCCCCTTGGCTACTGAAAAGTATTTGGTGAAATATATTCCTGAAAGTCAGGTAGCCAAGGCACATCATTGGCTGATTCTTCACGGGCGATATGTCTGTACAGCCCGCTCACCTAAATGTGCCGAGTGTGGCTTAAACGGGTTATGTAAAGAGTCGCTAAAGGTTGAACTCCACAGGTAAACTGAAGGTATGGAATACGCTTAGGCGTTTCACGAAAAATGTCTTGGCGTTTAAATGGAAACGACCTTGCGTTTTTCACGAAGCGCAAGGTCGTTTTTTTTAGTGTGTGTTTCTATATTGTTTAGGCGACATTCCCGTGTATCGTTTAAAGTACTTTCCAAAGAAAGAAATGTCCGGAAAGTTCAGGGAGTAAGCAATTTCCTGAATCGTCATTTCTGTGGATCGCAATTTGGCTTGTGCGTCATGGATGATGAATGAGGAAATGATGTCGGTTAGAGTTTTTCCTGTGATTTTTTTTTATGGTAGTACTCAAGTGCTGTGGAGAAAGGTGCATCTTCTCAGCATAAAAAGAAACGTTTCGTTCTGTTTTGTAATATTGGATAACGATGCGCACCAGTTCTTTTACTATTTCTTGGTTGCGGTTATACCGGGCTGGTTCAAGATTCGGCTTTTGTTTATAAATATATCCCAGATTCAGGATAAGCATGCTGTATGCCAGACTCATCTGGGTTTCACTCATGAATCCGTTTCCGTATCTCAATGACTTGATTTGCAACATAAATGTGTTGTAGAAGATTTCTGCCATCGGCGGTTCCAGTTTCAATACCGGTTTTTCGAATATATACGGAGTATATTCAATGGTGTGTGAAAACAGACGGGAACTTCGGATGAGCTTTTGTGAGAATCCTACAAAAATGAAGCGGCAGTCCGGGCTTTGTTCGGTGAGTTGGACGTAAAGGTCGGGGAAAATAATCGCAATCGAATTGGCCTTCATCTGATACTGGGTAAGATGAATGGTCAGTGTACAGGTACCTCTGACGCACAACAAGAAAATGCATCCCGGAGAGGGTATGGGAAACTTGAATAGCTGCTTGAATTTACCATACAGGTCTATTCCGGCCATCATGTCGGCTCCTGCGGGAATTAGATCTGACTTTTCAAGTTTTTTCATGGGCATGCTTTGTCTCTTTTTTTGATTACGGAAGGCAAATATAGTGTATTTGTTTTTATATTCCAAACATTGAATTGTTTGTTTTTTTTGTTGCCTTTCAGGGGATAAGTCAGATGTGATACCCTTGTAAAAGAACTTGATTCCTATATCCGGGAAGAGGAATTGCCGAATGCCGGACGGGGTGTTGACAGTAGGCGGTGGTGATGGAAAACCGGTGTATGCCGGTGGGGTTCAAAAGAACAGGCAGGGAAAGAAAAAAGTGGCTTCCGTAAAGAAATCTTTGCTATTATGTGAAAAAGACTTAAGAAAAAATACGGCATATGATTGTATTTTGTATTTTCGTTGTCAGTACGAAAACTATAAGTTTAATATAATGAAAACCACTAATTTGTATCTTGTAAGTTTGGTATTCGTTGCCATTCTGGGCGGTCTGTTGTTTGGGTATGACACCGCAGTAATTTCGGGAGCCGAACAGGCTTTGCAGAAACATTTGGGACTTAATTCTTTTTGGCATGGTGTAACCGCCTCCAGTGCTTTGGTAGGATGTGTGATAGGTGGAGCCATATCGGGAATATGCGCTTCCCGTTTAGGGCGGCGCAACTCGCTCCGGCTGGCAGCTGCCTTGTTCTTTGTTTCGGCCTTAGGTTCTTATTATCCTGAGTTTTTATTCTTCGAAAAAGGAGATACTTCATTTTCACTGATACTTACATTTAATCTGTATCGTATTATCGGTGGGGTGGGAGTCGGCTTGGCTTCGGCAGTCTGCCCGATGTATATTGCTGAAATAGCTCCTTCTGAAATCCGCGGGAAATTAGTATCCTGTAACCAGTTTGCCATTATCTTCGGAATGCTGGTGGTTTATTTTGTAAATTACCTGATAAAAGACGGTATGCCGGCAGAAACGCTGGTATCCGATGGCTGGCGCTATATGTTCGTATCCGAAGCCGTTCCGGCTGCTTTGTTTGGCATTTTGCTGTTCTTTGTGCCCAAGACCCCCCGTTACCTGGTGATGGAAGGAAATGACGAGAAGGCCATGAACGTATTGGAGCGTATCAACGGAAAAGAAAAGGCTGTGCAGATTTTGGCAGACATAAAGGCGGTAACTGGTGAAAAAACGGAAAAGCTGTTCGCCTATGGTGTTGCCGTTATAGTAATCGGTATCCTTCTTTCCGTGTTCCAGCAAGCCATTGGCATCAATGCCGTATTATATTATGCCCCACGTATTTTCGAAAAGATTGGGGGCGGAGGCGATGGCATGATGCAGACCGTCATTATGGGTGTTGTCAATATTATATTTACTTTGGTTGCCATTTTTACGGTTGAGAAAATCGGAAGAAAACCTCTTTTGATAATCGGCTCGTTAGGCATGGCATTCGGTGCATTGGGAACAGCTGCCTGCGATGAACTTCAGGCAGGAGGCATGATTGCGGTACTGTGTATCATTGTTTACGCTGCATCGTTCATGATGTCATGGGGACCTATATGCTGGGTATTGATTTCAGAGATATTCCCGAACACCATTCGTGGAAAAGCTGTTGCCATAGCCGTTGCTTTCCAGTGGATATTCAACTATTTGGTTTCATCTACCTTCCCGGTGATGTATGAATTCAGTCCGTTCTTTGCCTATTCCATTTATGGCGTTATCTGTTTGGCGGCAGCCGTGTTTGTATGGAAATGGGTTCCTGAAACCAAAGGCAAGACTTTGGAAGAAATGAATCAGCTTTGGTTGAATCGCAAAAAATAAAATGCATATTTAAACAGGTTTAAGGAAGATTCTTTCAAAAATTACAGAAAGTTTTCTTCGGGAGTATGTAGTTTTTATGAAAATGCTTATATTTGCATCCCGAATTGTGAAGTGCCATAATTGGGAAAGAAATGTATAGTTTACAAAAAGAAAAAAAAGACATACGATATAGTATAAACACCCGGAATTGCTTTTCGGCAAATCCGGGTGTTTTTTATAATGTAGAGTCTGGAACTTTTCATGTGTCCGGTCTAATCTCAGAAAAAGAGAAGCCTTTGCAGTTCAAGACAGACTGATTGAGAATACGAGACTATTTAATAAAACAATATTAGGGTATATATAAGGTAATGAGAAATGTAACGTTAATCCTTGACGACGGGAGCCGTTTCCATGGCAAGTCGTTCGGTTATGAGAAACCGGTGGCAGGTGAAGTTGTGTTTAACACTGCGATGACCGGTTATCCGGAAAGTTTGACCGATCCTTCGTATGCAGGTCAGCTCATGACGCTGACTTATCCATTGGTTGGTAATTATGGTGTTCCCCCATTTACTATGGAAGAAAACGGAGTTCCTACTTTCATGGAAAGTGAAAAAATCCACGCTGAGGCTATTATTGTCAGCGATTACAGCGAGCAATACAGCCATTGGAATGCAGTGGAAAGCTTGGCCGACTGGCTGAAGCGTGAACAGGTTCCGGGCATTACAGGCATTGATACGCGTGAACTGACCAAAGTGCTTCGTGAACACGGAGTGATGATGGGTAAGATTGTATTTGATGATGAGCCCGATCATATTCCGGAAGCTGCTTATGCCGGAGTGAATTATGTGGATAAGGTTTCCTGCAAGGAGGTGATTCGTTACAATGAAGGCGAAGGAAAGAAAAAGGTAGTGTTGGTGGATTGTGGTGTGAAATCGAATATCATCCGCTGTCTGCTGAAGCGAGATGTGGAAATCATCCGCGTTCCTTGGAATTACGATTTCAATTCACTTTCATTCGACGGTCTGTTTATTTCGAATGGTCCAGGCGACCCTGATACTTGTGATGCAGCCGTGCAAAACATCCGTAAGGCAATGCAGAACGAGCAACTTCCTATTTTTGGTATCTGTATGGGTAACCAGTTGCTTTCTAAGGCAGGTGGTGCAAAGATATATAAGTTGAAATACGGACACCGAAGTCATAACCAGCCGGTGCGTATGGTGGGAACAGAACGCTGCTTCATCACCTCACAGAATCACGGTTATGCGGTTGACAATAATACGTTGGGAGCCGATTGGGAACCTTTGTTCATCAATATGAATGATGGTTCGAATGAAGGTATCCGCCATAAAAATAACCCTTGGTTTTCTGCACAGTTTCATCCGGAAGCTGCCAGCGGACCTACCGATACCGAATTCTTGTTTGATGAGTTCGTGAAATTACTTTAAACGGTATTTTTGCCGCTTGAAAAACTAAAAAACTCAACAACTTAAAAACTGACATTACATGAAAGAAAATATAAAGAAAGTATTATTGCTTGGTTCCGGAGCATTGAAAATCGGTGAAGCCGGAGAGTTTGATTACTCTGGTTCGCAGGCACTGAAAGCCTTGAAGGAAGAAGGTATTGAAACCATCCTCATCAACCCTAACATTGCTACCGTACAGACCTCGGAAGGAGTGGCAGATAAAATTTACTTCCTGCCTGTAACTCCTTATTTCGTGGAGAAAGTGATTGCAAAGGAACGTCCGGATGGGGTTTTGCTGTCGTTCGGCGGACAGACTGCCCTGAACTGTGGAGTAGCTCTTTACAAGGCGGGTGTATTTGAAAAATACAATGCACAGGTGCTCGGAACTCCGGTGCAGGCCATCATGGATACAGAAGACCGTGAACTCTTTGTCCAGAAGTTGGATGAAATCAACGTGAAAACCATCAAGAGCGAGGCGGTTGAAACGATTGAAGAAGCTCGCCGTGCTGCTAAGGAACTGGGCTATCCGGTCATCATCCGTGCTGCTTATGCACTGGGAGGATTGGGCTCCGGTTTCTGCGATAATGAAGAAGAACTGAATGTGCTGGCAGAAAAAGCGTTCTCTTTCTCTCCGCAGGTGTTGGTAGAGAAAAGCTTGAAGGGCTGGAAGGAAGTGGAATATGAGGTGGTACGCGACCGCTTCGACAACTGTATTACTGTATGTAACATGGAGAACTTCGACCCGCTGGGCATTCATACCGGTGAGTCAATCGTGATTGCTCCTTCTCAGACGCTGACTAACAGCGAATATCATAAATTGCGCGAACTGGCTATCCGTATCATCCGCCACATCGGCATCGTGGGTGAGTGTAATGTGCAATATGCTTTCGACCCTGAATCAGAAGATTACCGTGTCATCGAGGTGAATGCCCGCTTGAGCCGTTCTTCGGCTTTGGCTTCGAAGGCTACCGGATATCCGCTGGCTTTTGTGGCTGCGAAACTGGGCTTGGGTTACGGCTTGTTCGACTTGAAGAACTCGGTAACCAAAACCACTTCGGCTTTCTTTGAACCGGCGCTGGATTATGTGGTGTGTAAGATTCCTCGTTGGGATTTAGGCAAATTCCACGGAGTAGACCGCGAGCTGGGCTCTTCTATGAAATCGGTAGGTGAGGTGATGGCTATTGGCCGTACGTTTGAAGAAGCCATCCAGAAAGGCTTGCGCATGATTGGGCAAGGTATGCACGGCTTCGTGGAAAACAAAGAGCTGGTGATTGAAGATATTGACAAGGCACTGCGTGAGCCGACCGACAAGCGTATTTTTGTTATCTCCAAGGCTATGCGTGCCGGCTATACCGTTGACCAAATTCATGAGCTGACCAAGATTGATAAATGGTTCCTCGACAAACTGATGAATATCATGGAAACCTCTAAGGAACTCCATGGTTGGGGAAATAATCATACACAAATCGCACAGCTTCCTAAGGAATTGCTTTATACAGCCAAGCGTCAGGGATTCTCTGATTTCCAGATTGCGCGTGCCATCGGCTACCAAGGCGATATGGAAGATGGAATCCTTGAAGTGCGTAATTATCGTAAGAGCCAGGGCATCGTGCCGGTGGTAAAACAAATCGATACGCTGGCTGCCGAATATCCTGCACAGACCAACTACTTGTATCTTACTTACAGTGGAGTAGCAAACGATGTGCATTACTTGGGCGACCACAAGAGTATCGTGGTATTGGGTTCAGGTGCTTACCGCATCGGTTCGTCGGTTGAGTTCGACTGGTGTGGCGTGCAGGCTTTGAATACCATCCGCAAGGAAGGCTACCGTTCGGTTATGATTAACTATAACCCGGAAACCGTATCAACCGACTATGATATGTGCGACCGTCTGTACTTTGACGAACTGACCTTTGAACGTGTCATGGATATTCTCGACTTGGAAAATCCGCATGGAGTCATCGTCTCTACCGGTGGACAGATTCCTAATAATTTGGCTCTCCGCCTGGATGGTCAGCAAATCAATATTTTGGGAACTTCAGCCAAGAGCATTGACAATGCAGAAGACCGTGACAAGTTCTCGGCTATGCTTGACCGAATCGGGGTCGATCAGCCGGAATGGAGTGCGCTGACTTCGATGGAAGACATCAATGCGTTCATTGAGAAGGTAGGATTCCCTGTTTTGGTTCGTCCGTCGTATGTACTTTCAGGAGCTGCCATGAATGTATGCTCTAATCAGGAAGAACTGGAACGCTTCCTGCAACTGGCAGCTAATGTATCAAAGAAACATCCGGTGGTGGTAAGCCAGTTCATCGAACATGCCAAGGAAGTGGAAATGGATGCAGTGGCACAGAACGGAGAAATAGTAGCGTATGCCATTTCCGAGCATATTGAATTTGCCGGTGTACACTCAGGTGATGCAACCATCCAGTTCCCGCCGCAGAAACTGTATGTAGAAACCGTTCGCCGCATCAAGCGCATCAGCCGTCAGATTGCAAAAGAACTGAACATTTCCGGTCCGTTTAATATCCAGTTCCTTGCCCGTGAAAACGACATCAAGGTAATTGAATGTAACCTCCGCGCCAGCCGTTCGTTCCCGTTTGTAAGTAAAGTGTTGAAGATAAACTTCATCGAACTGGCTACGAAGGTTATGCTGGGATTGCCGGTAGAAAAACCGGAGAAGAACTTGTTTGAACTCGATTATGTAGGAATCAAGGCGAGCCAGTTCTCATTCAACCGTCTGCAGAAAGCCGACCCGGTATTGGGTGTAGATATGGCAAGTACCGGTGAGGTGGGATGTATCGGCGAAGACACTTCTTGTGCCGTATTGAAATCCATGCTGTCAGTAGGCTACCGCATTCCGGAAAAGAACATTCTGATGTCAACCGGAACCCCGAAGCAGAAAGTAGAGATGCTGAAGGCTGCCCAGGAATTGAAAGCGAAAGGTTATAATATCTTTGCCACTGGTGGTACTTCGAAATTCCTTGCCGAGAACGGAGTGGAAAACACCCGTGTATTCTGGCCGAGTGAAGAAGGACATCCGCAAGCATTGGATATGCTTCACAAGAAGGAAATCGATATGGTGGTGAATATCCCGCGCGACTTGTCGGAAGGCGAGCTGGATAACGGATATAAAATCCGCCGTGCAGCTGTCGATTTGAATATTCCTCTGGTAACGAATGCCCGTCTGGCAAGTGCCTTTATCCATGCGTTCTGCACTATGACCATCGATGATATTGCTATCAAGAGCTGGGATGAATACAAGTAATCCTTTGCTTTTGAGTCTATCATAAAAAAGTCCGCCCGCAGGTTTCTCATAGTTGAGACTTGCGGGCGTTTTTTGTTGTATTGTAGGAAATATTGTTTATCTTCGCAAAAGTAAAACCAATCATATTATGAGTCCCAAGTTCAGACAAGAAGATGGATATATCTTTAAGATTTATTCCAATGAAGAAGAGCGTATGCACATTCATGTGGTAAAAGCTGAGTGTGAAGCCAAGTTCTGGCTGGAGCCGCAAATTGAGTTGGCCAATAATTATGGTTTTACAAATAAAGATTTGAAGAAGATAACTAAAATGGTAGAACAATATGGAAACGAGTTCAAACGATTATTTGCAGCCCACATCGGTAAGCGTATTGATGATTAATGCGCAGGGCATGATGCTCTCTGTGTTGGGACAAGACTATTTTTTATCATATAACCGTGTGCCGTGGTTACGCGATGCGCGTGTGAGCAGTGCCTTGAATGTCCGGATGTGCGGACCGAATGCCATCGAATGGCCGGAGCTCGACATTGACCTTGAAATAGAGAGCTTGAAACATCCCGAACGTTATCCGCTGGTGATGAAGCGTTCGCCGTTAGATCGTATTTAATAGCATCGCCCGCAGGTTTCTCATAGTTGAGGCTTGCGGGCGATTTTTGTTGTATTATAGGAAATATTGTTTATCCTCGCAAGAGTAATGTTTGTAATGATGGACGGTTAACAGGAAGCCCATCGATAAATAAAACTGAAAGATATGGCAAAAAAAGAAAAAACAGGCAGAGCAGAAACAATGTTCTCCTCAAGAGTATATTCGCAGCCGGGCTCGTACGCTTCCGTTGGGTGACTGTTATGTAACTTCCGACTGGCAAGAATGTGGAGAAGCCGTGGCGTGTGTGGTACGGCTTCACCCGCAGCATACTTATACCGTGGGTGTTTATCTGATAGATACTTTTTGCTTGGGAGTGAAAGATAGTTACTGGTATTTCAGTATAGGCGAACAGAATTTTGAAGAGCTGATGCCCGTATCTGTGTGCCGGAGATGATGACTTGGTTGGCTGTTCAACACCCCGAGCGTCGTGCAGAAGTCATAGCGTGGTTCCAGACTTTACTTGTATTTTACGACGGGAAGCTGGAAACCCGCCAATGCTGCGACGGCTCGCTTATAGGAATGATAACCGGTTTTATACTGGATTTGCATGCAGAAGAATTGTTGCCTGAGCTGAAAAAACTGTATGATACCGGTTTGGTAGATGAGAAATGCAGCGGCAACTTTAAAACAGTAGTGAAAGAAATGAAAAATGGGATGAATTATTTCTCGCATGTTTATAACTTGGACATCCGTGAAAACTATAAGAAATTCAAGAAGCTCACAGAATAATAAAGGAGAAGGATTCATTTAAGTTAAGGGCTATAAGGCAACGTGCTGACGGGTTGCCTTATAGCCATTTTCATTATTAAATATCCTCGCATGAATGATTCTGTATGTACGAGAGAGCCGCTCCGATGGCAGTCCGGTATTCGGCATATTTCGGGATATGGAAACGCTTTCCGTACATCTTTTCCAAGGCTGGAAAAGTCTCTGCACACTGAGGCATACGGGTAAGATTTCCTATCAGGATAAAGTCGTCAACATCCGAATTTAAGGAAGACAAGATAGCTGCCTGTCCGATGCTTTGAAGCACCATGTGGACGATGCCGGCAGCAATATCTTCGGTGGCAGCATTGGTGGCAGCTTTCCCGAAAATGGAAGCGGTGGCATCCAAGGGCAGTCCCGGTAGCGGATGGTTGCAGATGTCCTGGATTTGCAGGTCGATGGAAGAGAGCGAGCCGCGTTGTGCCAGATCGATAATCTGCTTGAAGTCTTGCGTTTTCAGCATCAGCCGGGACAGACCGAGAATCGTTCCTCCTCCGATGCCGATGCCGCCGATATGGCGCACGTTGTTTCCGTCCACCCTGACAAACGAAGTACCAGTTCCCATACTGACCACAATCAGTTTGTTCAGCTTCGTCATATATTGCGCTCCTAATCCGTTGGCAAGAAATTCATCCACGCGGGCTGTAGGCAGTCCGTATAGAGGTTGGGTAATATAAGCACTTCCCACCCCCGTCAGTATAATCTTTTCCACTTCATTCAGCGGAATGTCATTATCGTATAAATATTTTCCGAAAGCTCCGAACAGCGAGGCTACCGAGTCGGTAGCACGTACAAACTGTGGATTACAGATTTGTTCGTCTCGTATGCCTACCACCTTCGTGGTGCTTCCTCCTACATCTATACCTATTACTACGCTCATAGTTTCTTTGTTTTTGTAAAAGTATATTCTTTCTGAATAAAATGCAAATTATATGTTAGTTTCTGTTGCTGCTCATATAGTAAAAGTTGAATCTGGGGCTAAGTTTTAGTTGGAGTTTGATTTTTGTGTATATTTGGAGAAATTTAAAGGGTATGTGCATAGCCCTTTGCTAATTCTACTTTTAATGGGAATATTTGATTGTCTTAAAAAATGGTTTGGAGACCAAAAAGAAAAAGCTGTTGTTGTACAGATTTCGGAAGAAACACGGCAGAAGTATGAACGGATATTATCTTTTAATAAATCTTTTAGGACTCTTTTGAAACAGGATTGTTATATAGCTCGGAGCGATTATAAGCATTTAATAGCAGAGTTTGAAGATTTATTTAACTTTTACAACACACTCATTTCTTCTGGTTTGTTGCAAAATTATATCCATGAAAATGTGTTGAAAGAAGAAGAAATTCAATATTTTAGTGAGACTTATGACAGTATAAAGGATTTGAAAAAAGAATCATTCTTGGTCAGAGAGCATAATGAGTTATATATTACTTCGCATCTTGAACGAGAAAAAGATTTTTTGGATTCTATTTTGAAGGAGTCTGATCCTGCAATTTCTTTAGATGAGGAACAGCGGAGGGTGATTTTGTCTGATGAAGACTATACACTTGTAATTGCAGGGGCTGGTGCTGGAAAAACAACGACTGTAGCTGCTAAAGTGAGGTATCTTGTAGAAAAGAAGAAAGTGGATCCAGAAGAAATTCTAGTCATTTCATTTACCAATAAGGCTGTGTCCGAACTCCGTGAACGGATTAATGAACAGTTGCACATTGCTTGTCCTATTACCACTTTCCATTCGGTAGGTTATACTATATTACGTAAAGCAGAAACTGATGGTAAAAGAGTAGTAGACGGGGGATGTATGTATAAGGTAATTAGTGAGTATTTGAAAGGAAGAGTGCTTTCTAACACCGAGTTAGTGGAGAAATTAATAATGTTCTTTGGGTCTTATTTTTCAGCTCCTTATGAAGGTGAAGATTTGAACGGGTATTTTAAGTTTGTGGCGAAAGCTGATTTTTCGACTTTAAAGAGCCATCTCCATGAATACGCTCAGCAGATTATAGATAGGAAAACCCAGCAAATGCAGACTCTCAATAACGAGACTTTGCGTTCCATAGAAGAGGTTCGTATAGCAAATTTTCTGTATATGAATAATATAGAGTATGAATACGAACCATTGTATCAATATCGTATTTTGGATGCTAATAAGCCCTATACTCCTGACTTTAAAATCTGGCAGGATGGTAAAGTTACTTATATCGAACATTTTGGTATTACAGAGGATGGCTTTAACGGACGTTATTCTGAAGAAGAATTAAGCCGGTACAAATCTAGGATTAATGATAAAGTATTATTGCATCGTAGGCATAAAACTGATTTGATATATACTTTTTCTGTTTATCGAGATAAGCGTGATTGTTTGGAACACTTGCAAGAACAGTTGTTGCAGAAGGGGTATCGGCTGGTTAAACGTCCGGCTGGAAAGGTATATAGAAAATTGGTAGATAGTGAAGAGAGCAAGTATATTACTAGACTAGCATTATTGATTTGTACATTTATCGGCAACTTTAAGACTCAAGGGTTTAAAGTTGATCGTTTTGATGAGTTCAAAGTAAAAGTAAAGAATGTCAGGACGAAATTATTTCTAGATATATGTGTTACTTGTTATTTGGAATATCAAAAGTTTTTGAGGGAAAATAATTGTATTGATTTTCAAGATATGATAAACGAATCTGCAGAGCTGATACGAAAGAAACAGATCACAAAGGAACTGCTGAACTTTCGATATATCATAGTGGATGAATATCAGGATATTTCTCGGCAGCGATATAACTTGATACGAGAACTGTCAAAACTTTGTCATGCTAAGATTGTAGCAGTTGGAGATGATTGGCAGTCTATATATGCATTTAGTGGATCTATTCTTCCGCTGTTTACCCGCTTCTGTGAAGAAGTTGGTTATGGGCAAGAATTGAAAATAACTAAGACTTATCGTAATGCTCAAGAGATTATAGATATAGCAGGGACATTTGTACAAAAGAATTCTAGCCAGATAAAAAAAGAGCTGGTTTCCCCGAAACGGATAACAAATCCAGTAATCATCCATACATATAGTGAAGACTATGTCAAGGGAGAACAAGGTGGAAAGTTTTATCGTCTTGGTGTAGCGGTAAATACCGCAATAGAAGAAATCATAAAATATAACAAAAGTGATGGTAAGTCATCTGTTTCTTCTATTTTATTGATTGGGCGTTACGGATTTGATGCCCGGAATCTTTGCTATTCGAAGGAATTCAGCTATGACGATAGAGCTGGTAAGGTATATTCTTCCCGTTATGGTTCAAAAGTGAAACTGCAGTTTTTGACAGCGCATAGCTCAAAAGGATTAAGTGCGGAGAATGTGATAATTATTAATGCAAAGGATGAAATTTATGGCTTTCCTTCAAAAGTAGATGATGATCCGGTATTAAATTTGGTCATTTCTAATGATTGTTCATATAATTATGCGGAAGAACGTAGGTTGTTTTATGTTGCTCTCACTCGGACAAGAAATCGTGTATTTATCGTGACTCCAGAAAAACGTCCTTCAGAATTTATTAAGGAACTATTGAGCGATACGGATAGTTATCCGAATGTAACGTTAAAAGGGGAACTGAAAACAAGTTTGAATGAAGTGGCTGTTGTACAGAATAAGTGTCCAGTTTGTGGTTATCCAATGCAATTGAGATGGAATAAAAATTATGGACTTAGGCTTTGGGTATGCACGAACGATCAGGAAGTTTGTGGATTTATGACGAACGATCGTCGTGGGGGTGAACTTTCTATTCAGAAATGTGATTGGTGTGAAGACGGATATTTGATTGTTAAAGAAGGGAGGAATGGGTATATCTTGGGTTGTACCAATTATAAGAAAGATGGGTCTGGGTGTGGAAGAATGTTGAATAAGGATCATTATTCGGCATGGAAAAAGGATGTTTTTGGAGTTGAAGACAAATCTGTAACTAAACCTTCTTATTGGCAGAACAAGGAAAAAAAGAATGAAGAAACAATGTTGCCAAAAATGCTTTCGGAGAAGACTGTGGCGATAAAAAACTTTTCTTCGATAAACAAGATTGAATATTCAACTTCTTTTATAGAAAAAGATGGATTTCAGGTTATTGTAGATTCAAATGGAAACATGATTACTGATATGGAGTTGCTTTCCAAACTTCGTGCTCTTAGGATGAGGTTGGCGAAAGAGAGAGGTTTATCAGAGTCTTGAGTAATACATAAATCGGATTTGGTCATGCTAGCTACAGATAAGCCTATGACTAAGGAGGAATTCCTATCTATATATGGGCTGGGTGAGAAAATCTATGAATCTTATGGTGAGGAGTTTATGGAAGAAATCAAGAAGCATGTAGTTAAATAAGATATAAGAATTTTGTGTAATATAGATTACTTGTTTGACGATTACTCGAAAGTTTGGAGTATTAGCTCTGGTTTTCTTTGTTTTGCTATTTTCATATTTTGTGCCTGCTTCGGGACGAGTTAAGAAAAAACAGTATAACAATCATGGAAGTTCAAAAGCAGCCGGTTGAGATACCGGAGAAGATTATCGGCGAGATAGCCGAATGGCTGGATTGCGGTATGGTTTGTTTCCTTAATCCGGAAACAGGGGAGGTAGAGACGACCTTGGGGCCGAGTTATGACGATTATTATGCGATGGATGAAGACGAGGAAGACAGTCTGGAGGCGGAAGCCTTGAGCCGGATTGACTCTTGGGAGCGTGTGGTTCGTATCGATCCGCCCGAATCTTGGGAATCGTTTCAGATTATGGAGGACTTTGTGGAACAGGCTTTGCCGGAAGAATGCCCCCTTCGTAGCTCTCTGGCAAGGGCTTTGAAGGGCAGGAAGCCTTTCAGCCATTTCAAGTCCCTTGTAGACGATAGCGAATATCGGTCATTGTGGCTTGATTTCAAGCACAAGCAACTGATGGAACTGGTGAGAGGCCGAGTGATCGATGCTCTCAGTCGGAAGTATCAGAGCGGATAAAGCGTAAGAGGCCGTATATATGCAGGCTTTTTGCTTGTTGTCTTGCTGGGTGTAGTCTTGGCTTCTCTCTTTGGATAATACCAAAGAAATGGCAGCTAAAACTTGCGGATGTCGGCAAGACAACCTATCTTTATGCGTAAGAAAAGTCAAAGTCACAGTGTGGTTTGTAGAAATCACAGTGTGACCTGTACAAACCGCAGTGTGATTTGTATAATTCACACTGCGGTTTTCACTTTTTAATACAGGAATATGAACTATGTTTTTCATCGAATTGATTTTTATATATCAAACATTTAAATTTTAATCTATGGCACGTTATACAATGCAAGAAATGAATGACTTGCACCATGAGGGCAAGACTCTGCTTTATCCGAGAATGATTATTGAGCACTGTTGCGAGAGCGATGAACTGGCACGCGAGGTGGCAGAAGTGACCTCTTTCAGTGAGGGTGAAGTTATCGGGATGTTTCAGGAACTTTGGAAGCAAATGGCATGGCAGATGGCAAGAGGTTACTCAGTAAAGATAGAGGGGGTAGGAGTTTTCACACCTACGCTTGAACTGAAAGAAGGCAAGGAGAGAGAGGCAGTCGATGGCAATGGGATGAGGCGCAATGCTGAGAGCATCCGTGTGGGAAATGTTACTTTCCGTCCCGATAAGTCGTTGGTTAGTGAGGTAAATCAGCATTGTCGGTTAGAGCGTACTTCGGGAAAATTTATGCGGTGCATATCGCCCTATTCTTTTGACGAGCGCTTGAAACTGGCACAGGACTTTTTAGCTTCGCATGCCGTAATGACCATATCCGATTATGCTGACTTAACCGGGCTGAGCCAGACTACGGCAGGCAGAGAATTACGCAAGCTTTACCATGATCCAAGCTCAGGTCTGGATGTGAAAGGACGTGGCTCGCATCGGGTTTATGTGCTGAAGAAGGAAGAATGAGAGGAAGGAATGAAATTATTTCCTCAGTAAGGCTTGATGTGCAAAAATAAAGAAAGCGACCTTTTTCAAGACCGCTTTAAATGTTTTCACAACGGAATAATCCTTATTGTGACTTGCTTCAATTTAATATAATGCAAATGTAGAAAATTATTTTGAATATAGGTATCTTTTATGATTGTTTTTTTCTAACTTTGGGAAAACGAGAAATAAAAAACGATGAAAAAAATATTAGGTTTAGATTTAGGAACAAACAGTATCGGTTGGGCTGTTGTTCATTCTGATGTAGATAGAGATGGTAATGAAAGCTTGCTTGAGATATCTTCTTCAGGGAGTAGAATTATTCCAATGGATGCAGCTACACTGGGTGACTTTGATAAAGGAAACTCAAAATCACAAACGGCAGAACGTACGCGGCTTCGCGGTGTACGCAGATTGCTGGAGCGGAGTTTGCTTCGTAGAGAACGTTTACTTCGGGTATTGTCGGTCATGGGATTTCTTCCCCAACATTATGCCTCTCAATTAGACCGATATGGAAAATTTATTTCAGATGCAGAACCCAAGTTGGCATGGTATAAGACTCCTGATGGGAAATACACATTTTTATTTCAAGATTCTTTTCAAGAGATGTTGTCGGATTTTCAGATGTTTCATCCTGAACTGCTGGAAAAAGGGAAAAAAGTGCCATACGACTGGACCTTGTATTATCTTCGGAAGAAGGCACTGACTCAAAAAGTAAGCAAAGAGGAGTTGGCTTGGATTCTGTTGAGCTTTAATCAGAAACGTGGATATTATCAGTTGCGCGGAGAGGACGAGCAAGAAGATGTAAAGAAGGAAGTAAAGTATTATGCTTTGAAAGTGGTGTCGGTAGAAGACTCGGGAGAACATAAAGGGAAAGACATCTGGTATAATGTGTTTCTGGAAAACGGATGGAAATATCGAAGGGCGAGCAGTGTGCCTTTGGATTGGGTCGGTAAGGTGAAAGAATTTGTAGTAACGACAGATTTGGATGAGAATGGAAATCCTAAAAAAGATAAAGATGGAGAGGTGAAACGTTCATTTCGTTCTCCGAAAGAAGATGACTGGGGATTGCTTAAAACCAAGACTCAGGAATCGATTGATGAAAGCGGAAAAACGGTCGGGGCATATATTTATGACACGCTTCTTCATGTCCCAGATCAGAAGATAAGGGGAAAATTGGTTCGTACAGTTGAACGCAAATATTATAAGGAAGAGCTTTATAAGATATTGACTAAACAGACCGAGTTTCATGCCGAATTGCGCGATGCTTCTCTCTTGAAGGATTGTGCGGTAGAACTTTATCCACAAAATGAAGCGCATCGGAATATTTTATTAAGCCAAGACTTTGCTCATTTATTTGTAGAGGATATTTTGTTTTATCAACGTCCGCTTAAGAGCAAGAAATCGTTGATTGATGACTGTCCTTATGAATCGCATATCTATAAAAAGGACGGAAATCTATTAAACACTCCGTTGAAATGTGTATCAAAGTCACACCCTTTGTTTCAGGAGTTCCGTTTGTGGCAGTTCATATCTAATTTGCGTATCTATCAGCGTGAAAAGATGGTAGATGGTTCTTTAAAATCGGATGTAGATGTGACAGGAGATTTTCTGCAGAGTGAGGCCGACTATGTTGCACTGTTTGACTGGATGAATGATAGAAAGAGTGTTGATCAAAAAGCGTTCTTGGCTTACAAACCTTTTGGTTTTAATAAAAAAAATCAGGTAGCTTACCGGTGGAATTATGTAGAAGATAAGCCTTACCCTTGTAATGAAACTCGTTATTCAATTAGTAGCCGATTGGCGAAAGCCGGTGTGGCTAAAGGGTTTCTGACTGGAGAAAAAGAAACAGCTTTATGGCATATTTTATATTCTATTTCTGACAAAGAGGAGTTGGTAAAAGCGTTAAGAACTTTTGCTGAAAAAAACAACTTGGATGATACTTTTGTGGAAACTTTTGCAAAGATGCCTCCGTTTGAAAACGAATATGCTGCGTACTCTTTAAAGGCTATAAAAAAACTACTTCCCTTAATGCGTATGGGAAAATATTGGTGTAAAGAAGCGATAGATGATAAAACCTTAAGTCGTATTGATAAACTTCTGACCGGGGAATGTGATGAAGCGATTCGCAGTCGTGTTCGTGAGAAATCCATGCACCTTACAGAGTTATCCTCCTTTAGGGGACTTCCTCTGTGGCTGGCATGTTATGTGGTTTATGATCGCCATGCTGAGGCTAAGGATATAACCAAATGGGAAAGCCCAAAGGATATTGATTTGTTCTTAAGTAAGTTTAGGCAGCATTCACTGCGTAATCCGATAGTGGAGCAGGTAATCACAGAAACATTGCGTACGGTCCGTGACATATGGAAGCAAGAAGGAAGTATCGATGAGATTCATGTGGAGTTGGGGCGTGAAATGAAAAATCCAGCTGATAAGCGCAAGCAGATGACTCTTCGTTCCCTTGAGAACGAATATACTAATTTAAGAATCAAAGCCTTGTTGATGGAGTTTATAAATCCGGAGTTTGAGATAGAAAATGTACGCCCTTATTCACCCAGCCAACAGGATATATTACGTATCTATGAAGAAGGAGCCTTGATGAATGCTTCAGAAAAAGAGTTGGACGATATTTCAGATATACTGAAGAAATTCAGAGAGACAGATGTAAAAAAACGTCCTTCTCATTCGGAAGTATTGCGTTATAAGTTATGGTTGGAGCAGAGATACCGTTCACCTTATACGGGGAAAATGATACCGCTTGGAAAACTGTTTACTCCTGCCTATGAAATAGAACATGTTATACCTCAATCTCGTTATTTTGATGATTCTTTCAGTAATAAAGTTATTTGTGAGGCAGCTGTAAATAAGAAGAAAGATAATTTGTTGGGATATGAATTCATTAAGCAACATTCTGGTGAGATAGTGGAGTTAGGAAATGGTAATACTGTTTCCATATTTACAGTGGAAGAATACGAACAATTTGTAAAAGAATTTTATGTAAATAACCGAAAGAAAAAAGAGAATTTACTACTTGAAGATATTCCTGATGGATTTATAGAACGTCAGTTGAATGACAGTCGCTATATCAGTAAAGTGGTGAAATCTTTGTTGTCGAATATCGTTCGTGAAGAAGGAGAACAAGATGCAATTTCAAAGAATGTAATTGTATGCACCGGAGGTGTGACAGACCGACTTAAAAAAGATTGGGGAGTACAAGATGTGTGGAATCGCATTATTTTACCTCGTTTTTTACGTTTGAATGCATTAAGTGATTCTTCAAATTATACAGCGGTAAGCGCGTGTGGCAATGTGATTCCAGCCATGCCTTTACATTTGCAGCGGGGGTTCAGTAAAAAACGAATAGATCATCGTCATCATGCGATGGATGCAATTGTGATAGCTTGTGCTAATCGGAATATTGTGAATTACTTGAATAATGCTTCAGCAAGAAAAGGGGAAAAGATTTCTCGTTATGACCTTCAGCGTATGTTGTGTGATAAGGTGAAGACCGATGAAAAAGGGAATTATAAGTGGATTATCCGTAAGCCTTGGGATACATTTACACAAGATGTATATGTTACACTCCAAAATATAGTGGTTAGCTTCAAACAGAATCTTCGTGTAATTAACCGCACAACAAATCATTATTGGCGTTATGACGAAGATGGAAAGAAAACCCTTCAATCCCAAGAAAAAGGAGATAGTTGGGCTATTCGTAAGCCGATGCATAAGGATACGGTGTATGGGGAAGTGAACTTACGTAAGATAAAGACGCTTCCTTTGAAGGAAGCCATGAAGAACCCTGTGATGATAGTTGATAAAGTCTTAAAAAGGAAATTAATGGAATTGCTTCATGTGGGATTCGACCAAAAGGCTGTCAGTCGCTTTTTTGAGGAGCATCAGACCGAATGGCAAGGAATCAATCTGAAAAAGATAGAAGTATATTACTTTACCAAGGACACAAACGACCGTTTCTTTGCAACTCGTAAACCATTGGATACAAGTTTCACTCAAAAGAAAATAACAGAGGAGGTTACTGATACTGGTATCCAGAAAATATTGTTGAATCATTTGTTGAAAAATGATAATGATGCCAATGTCGCTTTTTCTCCTGATGGCATAGAACGTATGAATCAGAAAATAAGTGATTTAAATGACGGGAAGTGGCATCAGCCTATCTATAAGGTAAGGGTCTATGAAAAAGCAGATAAGTTTGCTGTTGGAACGGCAGGAAATAAAGGTAGAAAATATGTAGAAGCGGCTAAAGGCACTAATCTTTTCTTTGCAGTTTATGAATCAGAAATTATAGATAAGAAGACTGGAGAGATCATTCGTAAACGAAGTTATGCCAGCATTCCGTTAAACGTAGTAATAGATCGACAGAAAAAAGGACTTTCTTCAGCACCCGAAGATGAAAACGGTAAATTGCCGATATTTGTATTGTCCCCTAATGATTTAGTGTATCTACCTACAGAAGAAGAACATAAGAGCAACCAGGTTTCTTTGCCTATAAATAAGGAGCGGATTTATAAAATGGTGAGTTGTACAGGGAACAGGTTGTTTTTAGTTCCTTTTAGTGTAGCATCTGTTATCGTAGATAAGTATGAATACACTTCTTTAAATAAAATAGAGTTGACGGATGATAAGCAATCTGTTAAAGAAACCTGTATTCCCATCAAAGTGGATCGTTTAGGCAATATAAGTTTTAAATAGTCTTTTATCAATAAATACTATGATTAAGAAAACACTATATTTTGGTAATCCTGTCTATTTGTCTTTACGTAATAATCAGCTGGTTATCAAAATTCCGGAAGTGGAGCGTAATGCTTCACTTCCGGAAAGCTTTAAAGAAAAATCAATTGTAACCAGACCGATAGAAGATATAGGCTTGGTAGTGTTGGATCATAAACAGATAACGATTACAACAGGGGTGCTGGATGCTCTTTTAGAGAATAACAGCAGTGTGGTTACTTGCAACAGTAAAAGTATGCCTGTTGGGTTATTGCTTCCTCTGTCAGGTAATACCGTGCAGAATGAAAGGTTTAGAAAACAGCTGGACGCATCACTCCCTCTCAAAAAACAATTGTGGCAGCAGACTGTTAAGGTGAAGATTTCTAATCAGGCTGCCGTTCTTAAAAGTTGTCTGAAAGAGAAGAGTAATTGCATGTATATTTGGGCTGATGAGGTTCGAAGTGGAGATCCGGATAATCTGGAGGCAAGAGCTGCTGCTTATTACTGGAAGAATCTTTTTGCTCATGTTGAAGGTTTTACCCGCGATAGGGAAGGGGTGTTCCCGAATAACTTGCTAAATTATGGGTATGCTATATTGCGTGCAGTTATTGCGAGGGCTTTAGTCTCAACAGGCTTGTTGCCCACATTAGGTATTCATCATCACAATAGGTATAATGCCTACTGTTTGGCTGATGATATTATGGAACCATATCGTCCTTATGTAGATGAATTGGTATTTCAGTTGGTGAAAAAATATAAGAATGAATGTGAATTGACTAAGGAGGTAAAAGGAGCACTTCTTTCTATACCTACGATTGAAGTTATAATTGGAGGTAAACGCAGTCCACTGATGGTGGCAGCCAGCCAAACCTCTGCTTCTTTATATAAATGTTTTTGCGGTGAACTTCGTCGTATTGTTTATCCGGAAAAATAATTTTAGAATGGATCGTTTTAGTGAATATCGCATTATGTGGGTCCTTGTATTTTTTGATTTACCTACAGAAACAAAGAAAGATAAGAAAGCTCATGCTCTTTTTCGTAAAAACCTTCAGAAAGATGGCTTTACTATGTTTCAGTTTTCCATGTACATTCGTCATTGTGCAAGTATGGAGAATGCATCAGTACACGTAAAAAGGGTTAAATCATTTTTGCCAGAATATGGTCATGTGGGTATTATGTGTATTACAGATAAGCAATTTGGTCAGATAGAATTGTTTTATGGTAAGAAGGAAAAAAAGACTAATGCACCAGGGCAGCAATTGGAATTATTTTAGAAACAAGAAATCCCACTTTTTTGAGCGGGATTTCTTGTTAGGAACAATTCTTTTTCTTTTTCTAAATTTTGCTATAAGGAAGTGATTCACATTGGTTTATGTGGAATGTGCTGTTCCTTATGGAGCAAAGTTACTAAATTGAAAGCAAATCACAACATATAATAGAAAGAAAAATATAATCATCAAGCTGTTCCTTATGGAGCAAAGTTACTAAATTGAAAGCAAATCACAACCAGAAGATTTATGCGGATTATTATCGCTATGCTGTTCCTTATGGAGCAAAGTTACTAAATTGAAAGCAAATCACAACAGAAGGAAAGAAAGAAGTAAAACAGGGGCAGCTGTTCCTTATGGAGCAAAGTTACTAAATTGAAAGCAAATCACAACAGGTAAGATTGAAAAGAAAATAATGATAAGGCTGTTCCTTATGGAGTAAAGTTACTAAATTGAAAGCAAATCACAACTAAATTAGTGAATAAAAAATACATCATAAAGCTGTTCCTTATGGAGCAAAGTTACTAAATTGAAAGCAAATCACAACGAGATTTTTCTTTCGGTGATGGTGATTGGCGCTGTTCCTTATGGAGCAAAGTTACTAAATTGAAAGCAAATCACAACTGCTTTGTGGATAATTAAGTTATTCCCTTCGCTGTTCCTTATGGAGCAAAGTTACTAAATTGAAAGCAAATCACAACAGTAATAACGATATATATTAATAAGCATTGCTGTTCCTTATGGAGCAAAGTTACTAAATTGAAAGCAAATCACAACCCTACTCAGATACAGCAAGAAATTACCTCGGCTGTTCCTTATGGAGCAAAGTTACTAAATTGAAAGCAAATCACAACATGTTGTTTAATCAAGATAGATTAGACCGTGCTGTTCCTTATGGAGCAAAGTTACTAAATTGAAAGCAAATCACAACTGGCCTTAATACCGCTAAATAAGCCGCCTAGCTGTTCCTTATGGAGCAAAGTTACTAAATTGAAAGCAAATCACAACCATCTCGTAAACCTTTTTTGCCAAGTTGATGCTGTTCCTTATGGAGCAAAGTTACTAAATTGAAAGCAAATCACAACAATGCTACTACCTCTATTGAATTTTCAATAGCTGTTCCTTATGGAGCAAAGTTACTAAATTGAAAGCAAATCACAACAATGTATTTCGTATATAAACACATAACTATGCTGTTCCTTATGGAGCAAAGTTACTAAATTGAAAGCAAATCACAACTTCTTTTTGTAACTCGTTATCCCATACTAAGCTGTTCCTTATGGAGCAAAGTTACTAAATTGAAAGCAAATCACAACTATTTCGGGTGATGGTAATGCTCCTACTTTGCTGTTCCTTATGGAGCAAAGTTACTAAATTGAAAGCAAATCACAACTAAGTTTGAAATGATAGTAAAATAGTTGAGGCTGTTCCTTATGGAGCAAAGTTACTAAATTGAAAGCAAATCACAACCGACAGAGCAAAGATAATTCTTTTCCCTATGCTGTTCCTTATGGAGCAAAGTTACTAAATTGAAAGCAAATCACAACATCTCTTAAAGAAGATTCCTCACACGGTAAGCTGTTCCTTATGGAGCAAAGTTACTAAATTGAAAGCAAATCACAACTAAAAGAATCGGAGGACGTATATGACCCATGCTGTTCCTTATGGAGCAAAGTTACTAAATTGAAAGCAAATCACAACATGTCTAATGGTTGGTTATTTTTAATATTAGCTGTTCCTTATGGAGCAAAGTTACTAAATTGAAAGCAAATCACAACAATTTCTCATCTTTTTCGTAATTTTTTAAGCTGTTCCTTATGGAGCAAAGTTACTAAATTGAAAGCAAATCACAACTGCGAAATTGCCCACTTGTCCGCCCTGATGGCTGTTCCTTATGGAGCAAAGTTACTAAATTGAAAGCAAATCACAACGGGTTTGAGCATTTAAAGCGTCAATTTGCGGCTGTTCCTTATGGAGCAAAGTTACTAAATTGAAAGCAAATCACAACCCGTTGTTATAGATTTTGTTTAGAACCATAGCTGTTCCTTATGGAGCAAAGTTACTAAATTGAAAGCAAATCACAACAGCTATCGCAATAATCCTTGTACTGATAGTGCTGTTCCTTATGGAGCAAAGTTACTAAATTGAAAGCAAATCACAACGGGTCGTCAATATATGCATTATATTCTTCGCTGTTCCTTATGGAGCAAAGTTACTAAATTGAAAGCAAATCACAACTCGCAGATGACGGCGATACTGCGATTGAGAGCTGTTCCTTATGGAGCAAAGTTACTAAATTGAAAGCAAATCACAACATAACTTTATATGCTCCTTTTAATGTAAATGCTGTTCCTTATGGAGCAAAGTTACTAAATTGAAAGCAAATCACAACTAAGTCGCGCTATATACAATCACCCTCGGAGCTGTTCCTTATGGAGCAAAGTTACTAAATTGAAAGCAAATCACAACATATAAACGGAAAACCTATTTGCCTAAAATGCTGTTCCTTATGGAGCAAAGTTACTAAATTGAAAGCAAATCACAACTGAAATTTAAAGTATACAGAGACTGTGGAGGCTGTTCCTTATGGAGCAAAGTTACTAAATTGAAAGCAAATCACAACATATGTTTGCGTTTCTGTTTGTTTTAGCTGCTGTTCCTTATGGAGCAAAGTTACTAAATTGAAAGCAAATCACAACTTGTTACTTTAACCTATGCAAATTCATTTAGCTGTTCCTTATGGAGCAAAGTTACTAAATTGAAAGCAAATCACAACGATTACACTTGCATAACATATCATTTTTTAGCTGTTCCTTATGGAGCAAAGTTACTAAATTGAAAGCAAATCACAACATATAACTTGTTCCATAATCTCCGGCTTTGGCTGTTCCTTATGGAGCAAAGTTACTAAATTGAAAGCAAATCACAACCGTGGCGGTCAACCATGGGAGTGGGGGCGCGCTGTTCCTTATGGAGCAAAGTTACTAAATTGAAAGCAAATCACAACACACGATTATATCGCAGTTCTGGCACTTCGGCTGTTCCTTATGGAGCAAAGTTACTAAATTGAAAGCAAATCACAACATTCCCATCGAGCAGATGTTTTCCGGCCGGGCTGTTCCTTATGGAGCAAAGTTACTAAATTGAAAGCAAACTATAATTATCTGAGTTTAAAATTATCCTACGTTATTCCTTGAATCAGGATGCCCCTTTTGAAGCGTGAAAACCGATTTTTTTATCCGGTGGCAGTTTTAGCTGAAAGATATTTATTACTTTTGTGCAGAAACATTTAAATAAAAAGACATTATGGGATTCGGAAAATGGATTGGAGGAGTCATGGGCTTTATGGCTGGTGGTCCTTTAGGGGCTTTGGCTGGCTATGCGCTTGGCTCTTTTTTTGATAAGGCTACCGATTTGGGAAATGTGGGAAGTGAAACGGCTTCGGACGATGCTTATGCCGGACCTGCTGGGCAGCGTAACAGTTTCTTGTTTTCCATGCTGGTGATGGCATCGTATATTATCCGTGCCGACGGACGTATCATGCATAGTGAGATGGAGTTTGTGCGCCGGTTTTTGCGGACGAACTTCGGTGAGGCTGCCGTGGCGGAGGGCGAACAGATTCTTTTGAATTTGTTTGAACAGCGTAAGCAGATGGAGCGGACAGACCCGACTGCATTCCGGCGTACGATACGGGACTGTGGTGCTCAGATTGCAGCAAACTTGAGTTACGAGGAGCGGCTTCAGCTGTTGAGCTTCTTGGTGAAGATTGCTCAAAGTGACGGAAGTGTTTGTGCAGCCGAAGTAGATGCCCTGAAGGAGGTTTCACAGGCTATGGCTTTATCAGATCAGGAACTGGGATCATTGATGAGCTTGCGGAGTGATTCTTTGGAGGATGCTTATAAGGTTCTTGAGATTTCTTCCTCGGCTACGGATGCAGAGGTGCGTGCGGCTTACCGCAGCTTGGCTTTGAAGCATCATCCGGACAGAGTTGCAACTCTCGGTGAAGATATCCGTAAGGCTGCTGAAGAGAAATTCCAGCAGATTAATGCGGCCAAGGAGCGGATTTATAAGGCAAGAGGAATGAAGTAAATAGTTGATTTCAATATTCAACGTAGGTGTTGATAAAATAATAAGGTGATTTGTTGAGGGGTCTTGGAGCCTTGTCAACAAATCACCTTATTGTTTTATGGTTTTGAAAGCTTTAGCTTAACCGGTAGTCGCCGGCTTTTTCATCAATGATTTTCTGCAGTTCTTCTCTTGATAAAACCTTTGCTTTAAATGTAAGTGTGGCAACGGGAGGGTTTAAGGTGACACTGGCTGTTACATCTTCAATGCCGTTCAGCACTTTTTCTACCCGTGAGCGGCAATGGTCGCACATCATTCCTTCTATTGTATAGGTACTGATAGAGGTGGAAGCCGACTCTGGCTCTCCGGAAGTTTCCGGTTCGGATGCTGCTATGCTGTCTGTGCTCAGTTTTTTCTTTCGCAGGCGCAGGCTGTTGGTTACCACACTGACACTGCTCATGGCCATGGCTGCTCCGGCAATCATCGGATTAAGGAGGAAACCACATACCGGATACAGGATGCCGGCTGCAACGGGGATACCTATCAGATTATAGATGAATGCCCAAAAGAGGTTCTCGCGGATGGTGCGTACGGTGAGAGTTGAAAGATGAATGGCATCGGCTATCTTGCGTAAGTCGGATGAAATGATGGTCATCTTGGCTACATCGATGGCAATGTCACTTCCTTTTCCCATGGCGATGCTTAAATCGGCCTGAGCCAGTGCAGCACTGTCATTGATTCCGTCGCCCACCATGGCTACATGTTTACCTTGTTGCTGAAGTTCCTTGATGAAATCTGCTTTTTGGGCGGGCAGAACTTCTGCGCGGAAGTGTGGAATGCCTGCCTTTTGAGCAAGGACAGCAGCTGTTTTCCGGCTGTCGCCGGTAAGCATATATACTTCGATTCCTCTTTCTTTCAATGTGTTTATAGCCTGCTTGGAAGTATCTTTTATCTGGTCTGTAATGGCTGCTACGGCAAGGGCTTCCGTTTCGTTGGCGAACCAGATTACAGTCTTGGCTTCTTCGGTAAAGCGGGAGGCGGCTTCAGCCAACCGGTTGCTTACTGTGATGTTGTGCTCGTTTAGCAGGCGTAGATTTCCGGCATAGTAAGTATTGTTTTCTGTTTTCCCGCATATGCCGGTCCCAGTCAGGCTTTCAAAATCGGTAAGCGGAAGGTTTTCTCCTTTAAGTGCACTGACCACTGCTTCGGCAAGGGGATGTTCCGAACGTTTTTCCAGACTGAAAAAGAGATTTGTCAGTTTAGGTGATTCGGTTTCCCATATAAGGTCAGTCATGACAGGTTTTCCTTCGGTCAGCGTTCCGGTTTTGTCCAGTACTACCGTGTCAATTTTTTTAGCCACTTCCAGACATTCGGCATCTTTAATCAGAATGCCGTTTTCGGCTCCTTTTCCTATACCTACCATGATAGCGGTTGGAGTGGCTAATCCCAGTGCGCAAGGACAAGCGATAATCAGCACGGTAACGGCTGCCAGTAAACCATGGGTGAATCCTTCGGAAGGGGACAGGAAGAACCATAAGAAGAAAGTGAGCAGAGCGATGCTTAGAATGGCGGGTACGAAGACTGCAGCAATCCGGTCAACGGTTTTTTGTACTGGTGCTTTGCTGCCTTGTGCTTCTTGTACCATGCGGATGATTTGTGACAGCATGGTTTCGCTTCCCACTCGTTCGGCTGTAAAGATAAAGCTTCCTTTCTGATTGATGGTTCCGGCATATACTTTGCTTCCGGTTTGTTTTTTTACAGCAACCGGTTCGCCGCTAAGCATGCTTTCGTCAACATAGGAACTGCCTTCTCTGACTATTCCATCGACAGCAATTTTTTCACCCGGTTTTACTTGCAGACGGTCACCGGGAACTACCAGATTGACTGCGACCTCTTGTAGTTGCCCGTTGGGAGTCACTCGGGTTACAGTTTTAGGCTGTAGTCCCATAAGTTTGCGGAGGGCAGCAGAGGTATTTCCTTTGGCTCTCTCTTCCAGCGTACGTCCTAATAGAATAAAGGCAATAATCATGCTGGATGCTTCAAAGTAAATTTGGGGCTGAATGCCTCGGCTGAGCCAAAAATCGGGGAAGAATAAGTTGAATAAGCTGAACAGGTAGGCGATACCTGTGCTGTTTGCCACGAGGGTATCCATGTTGGCACTTCCATGCTTCAGTTGTTTCCAGGCATTGATGTAGAAATCGCGTCCTAACCCAAATACGACTGGAGTAGAGAGCAGCCAAGTGAGGTATGGGGCATAGGGGATGTCTATAAAGCACATGCTGATGATGGATATGGGTAAGGAAAGACAGATGGCAACCAGTGTGCGCTGTTTTAGTTTTCTGTATTTCTTGAGGTGAGCCTCTTCTGCTTTGTCGATAGGATTGTTTTGCTCTGTTTCGATAATTAAATCATATCCGGCTGCTTGTATGGCTGATTTCAACGATTCAGGAGAACATTCTTCGGGAATGTATTCTACTGTAGCGGTGGCTGTGGCATAATTCACACTTGCCGAAATTACGCCGGGCTGACGGTTTAGTGTTTTGTCTACCCGAGATGCGCAGGCTGCGCAACTCATCTCCAGTACCGGGAAATTTTGTCTGATTGTTTTGGGGTTGCTCATATTTTACTTAGTTAGTTTCTCAGTCTGCAAAATTAATAGCTTCCCCGGTAAAAGGTTTTATAGAATTTGGGGTACGATTTACAAGATTCAGGTAATCTGGTCGAGCGGCCGGCGTTTTTGGGATGTTTGCTTTTTGAATTGGCTGGGGGTCATGCCTGTTACATTCTTGAACTGTGCGCTGAGATGTGCAGAACTTGAATAGTTGAGCAGGTCGGCTATTTCATTGAGTGAAAGTTCATTGTACGCAAGCAGTTCTTTTACGCGCTCTGTCTTTTGTGCGATGAAATATTTTTCGATGGTAATGCCACAGGTCTCCGAGAAGAGTTTGCTTAGTGTGCTGTAATCTTGGTGGCAGCATTGGGTGAGATAGTCTGAAAGATTGCTGTGTAATTCTCCGTTCTGATGGTAGATTAGTTCAATGACAGCCTGCTTTATCTGTTCTGTCAGGCGGTTGCGCTTGCTGTCAATCAGTTCAAACCCCACACTTTCCAGTCTCTGGCGCAGTTTGTCGAGTTGTTCGCTTGTCAGTTCCTCTTTTATAGATACATGGCCTAACTCAACGGCTATAGGTGAGATTCCTTCATCTCTCAATATACTTTTCACTACAATAATGCATCGGTTGCATACCATGTTTTTGATATAGAGCGTCATTGTATTACTTATAGTTTTATGATAAACGGAAGAAAAAGAAATAAAAAAAGCTTCTTCACCTTGAACGGTAGAGAAGCTTTTCTGTGTAGCCCGTGGGGGAATCGAACCCCCCTTTCAAGAATGAAAATCTTGCGTCCTA
>X85_Domestic_Dog__coassemble_322_pt1 | contig 38500 bp, 34 predicted proteins | sample X85_Domestic_Dog__metabat2_high_PE_009 | metagenome-assembled genome bin X85_Domestic_Dog
CTCTTTGACTATGTAGTTTACTATTTCATCTTGGTCGATATTGATGTAACCTTCATCATCAGGCTGAACATCCAAGCATCCGCTCGTGGTATAATATTCTACTATCAAGTCAAGGATATAAAACAAATCATCATCCGAGAATTTATCTTTCAAATCTTGAGGCAAATAATTTTTGATGAACTCTACACATTTTTCATCATCCTCATCTTCCAATAAGAAATCGTCTTCCAGTGCCATAGTCTTTAAAGGTTTAAATCATGAATATTTTTACAAAATCGCTTCTATTTTTGCCTGCAAAGCAGCTTTTGTAGTTGCACCTACCTGTTTGTCAACCACCTCGCCATTCTTAATAAACAAAATAGTAGGAATATTTCTCACACCAAACTGTGCCGGAAGTTCCGAGTTTTCGTCTACATCACATTTTCCGATGTTAACACGATCTTTATATTCTTCCGCCAACTCTTCGATATGAGGAGCCACTTGCTTGCAAGGGCCACACCAAGTAGCCCAAAAATCCAATACTACCGGCTTGCCTTCAGCCAGAATCGATTCAAAATTGCTATCACTAACGTTGAGTGCCATAGTTTCTTGTTTTTTTAATTATTACGCTACGCAAATATAACTAATTTATTTTATAGTCCAACAATGGTTGGCTTTTCAAATAATTCACAAGTTCTTTCCGGACAGATATTTTCAGGGTGCGCGACATCAAGCTGACATGCATCTGACCATCCTCATCTCTGATATAGAAACATAATTCAGCTGTTCCCGGACTCTCTTTTACAAGCGAAGACAGTTCCATTATCATCTGGTCATCTACCGCTAACAGCGGTGCGGTAATGGTCAGTCTTTCAATCACCCGGTCTTTCACATCCGGCAGTAATTCTATGGAATTAATTTTAACTTCCCATTCTTCCTGCCTCCACTGACGGGGCTGACATTTCCCTCGCATAAACAAGAACATACCCTCCATAAAGTAGTTTTTCTTTTCCACCCATTCGTTTCCGAAAAAGGCAAACTCTGCCACCCCTGAATAGTCTTCCACTTTGGCTATACCATAGGGCTTTCCTGTTTTGGTATATCCTTCACGGACACCGGTAACAATACCTCCTAAGGTAAGTTCCTGATTTTGCAAAGGAGTAAGATCAGACAAGTCGGCCATATGCGCCGTACAAACATTTTCCAATATCACCGCAAACTCATCTAACGGATGCGCTGACAGATAAATACCTACCAGTTCACGCTCTTTATTCAAACGTTCCAAATCGCCCCACGCCGGAGCACGAACAATTTCCGGGGTAGCTACAGCTACTTCATGCTCCCCTCCAAATAAAGAATTCACAGCCACTGCCTTGTCCGTTTGGTACTTATTGCCATAACGCACCAACACTTCCACAAACGTTTCATCCTTGGCATTCTTCAAAAAGAAGTCCTCACGTCTTATCTCCTTAAATTCGTCAAATCCTCCAGCCAAGACCAGATTTTCAATATTCTTTCGGTTGCAAGCTGACAGATTTACCCGCTGTACAAAGTCAAAAATAGAGGTAAAAGGACCATTCTTTTCACGCTCAGCCAAAATACTTTGTACGGCTGATTCGCCTACCCCCTTGATGGCTCCCAGGCCGAAACGGATATCCCCTTTCCGGTTCACAGAAAATTTAAGCGAACTTTCGTTGATATCCGGTCCCAATACATTGATTCCCGTAGCTTTGCATTCATCCATCAGCTTGGTGATTTCAGTAATATTGGCAATATTCCGGCTCATGGTAGCTGCCATATATTCAGAAGGATAATTAGCCTTCAGGTAAGCCGTCTGATAAGCTACCCACGAATAGCAAGTGGCATGCGATTTATTAAACGCATACGAAGCAAACTTTTCCCAGTCGGCCCAGATTTTCTCCAGTACCTGCGGGTTATGTCCGTTTTTCTTTCCACCTTCAATAAACTTCGGCTTCATATGATCCAGCTTATCACGCAGTTTCTTACCCATTGCCTTACGCAAGGCATCCGATTCACCTCGGGTAAAATCGGCAAGCAAACGGGAAAGCAACATCACCTGCTCCTGATATACCGTAATTCCATACGTATCTTTCAAATACTTCTCCATTACCGGAATATCATATTCAATCGGCTTTCTTCCATGCTTACGGTCGATAAAGTCGGGGATATAATCCATCGGTCCCGGACGGTAAAGCGCATTCATGGCAATCAAGTCTTCAAAGGTAGAAGGCTGAAGTTCACGCAAATACTTCTGCATTCCAGCCGATTCAAACTGGAATGTTCCGATGGTGCGTCCCTCACTATACAGACGGTAAGTAGCCGGATCATCAATCGGAATTTCATCTATATTTAAAATAATTCCTTTGCTTTGCTTTATATTTTCCAATGCTTCTTTGATAATGGAAAGGGTTTTAAGACCCAGAAAGTCCATCTTTATCAAACCAGTATCTTCAATTACCGAACCTTCATACTGTGTAACCAGCATTTTCTCGCCCGTTTCCTTATCATCGGCCGTACTAACCGGAACCCAGTCGGTAATATCATCCCGGCAAATAATCGTACCACAGGCATGTACACCCGTATTTCGCACATTGCCTTCAAGCATTTTGGCATATTTAATCGTATCGCGCAACACCGGGTCGGACGATACTTCTGCCGCCTGCAGTTCAGGTACATAAGCTATCGCATTGGGTAAATTCAGCTTTTTATCGGGAATCTTATCCGGAATCAGCTTACACAAGCGGTCTGATTCTGATAAGGGAAGCTTCTGCACACGTGCCACATCCTTTAGTGCCAACTTGGTTGCCATGGTACCATAGGTAATGATATGAGCCACTTTTTCCTGTCCGTACTTTTCCGTAACCCAGTTTAATACCCGTCCACGTCCGTCATCATCAAAGTCCACATCAATATCAGGCAGTGAGATACGGTCAGGATTCAGGAAACGCTCAAACAGCAAGTCATATTTAATGGGGTCAATCTGTGTAATACCCAAACAGTAAGCCACAGCCGAACCGGCAGCCGAACCACGACCGGGACCTACCGAAACATCCAGCTGCTCACGGGCAGCATTAATGAAGTCCTGTACGATAAGGAAGTAACCGGGGAAACCCATTGTCTTCATGATATGAAGCTCAAACTTGATACGTTCCGTCTTTTCTTCATCAAGCACTTCTCCGTATCTGCGGCGCGCTCCATCATAAGCCAGCTTAGCCAGATAATCAGCTTCCAGCTTAATACGGTACAGTTTATCATATCCTCCCAGACGCTCTATCTTGGCATTGGCCGAAGCCTCATCCATCACTACATTGCCATTCTCATCTTGTGTGAATTCATCAAACAAATCTTTTTCAGAAAACTTTTTCCGGTATTCTTCTTCCGTTCCAAAATCTTCCGGAATGGCAAAGGTAGGCATGATCGGAGCATGGTCTATGGAATAAAACTCCACCTGATCACAAATTGCAGCCGTATTGGCCAATGCTTCCGGCACATCCGCAAAGATCTCATTCATTTCCTCACGCGTCTTCATCCACTCCTGCTTAGTATAAAGCATGCGCTTGGGGTCATCCAAATCCTTGCCCGTACTCAAGCAAATCAAACGGTCGTGCGCCTCAGCATTTTCCTCATCCACAAAATGCACATCATTGGTACATACCAGCTTTACATTATATTTCTTGGAATATTCCAGCAATTTCTTATTTACCGCCTCCTGCATGGGGTAAACCTCATGGTTCGCCCGCGGCACCGTAGCTTTATGACGCTGAAGTTCCAGATAAAAATCGTCACCGAACAGGTTCTTATACCATTGTATCGCCTCTTCTGCCTCTTCAAACTGCCCTGCAGTAATACGCCGTGGAATTTCTCCACCCAAACAGGCTGAACAGACAATTAACCCTTCGTGATATTTTTCCAGTTCCACCCGGTCGGTTCGCGGACGCATATAAAACCCTTCAGTCCACCCTTTCGATACCAGCTTAATTAAGTTATGGTATCCTTTCAGATTCTTTGCCAATACCACCAAGTGATAACCACTTTGATCTGGTTTTCCCTCTTTATCTTGCAAGCGGCGGCGAGCTACATACATTTCACAGCCAAAAATCGGCTTAAACAGTTTTTTCTTCGCTGCCTCCAGCTGTTCCTTACATAAAGCAATCTCTTCCTGTGGATTTTCGACCTCTTCCTTGCCGCTTTCCAAAGCTGCAATCCGCTTCTTCAGGTTTTTTATTTCACCATTAGTCCCTCCGTTTTTCTTATTTACATAATTAAAGAACTCCTTGATACCAAACATATCACCATGGTCAGTAACTGCGATTCCCCGCATGCCGTTAGCCATAGCTTTATCTACTAAGCGAGGTATGGAAGCCTGCCCATCTAAAATAGAATACTGAGTATGAACGTGTAAATGAACAAAATCCTGCATGATTGTCTTGTTAAGTGAAAAACGAGTCAAAGATACCTCTCCTTTTTTAAATTCCCCAATTTTAATAGCTTTTATTTGCAAGATTTTCAAAATAGATATATTTTTGCGTGATAATTCTATAAGTAAAACTTTGTTATGGCCCAATTGAATAAAATAAAGAAATTAAAGAAAATCAGAATACATCATGAAGGAACTCACATTCTTATTACCAGTGCCATTTTGCTGCTTCTCATTAATGCTGCATTATATTGGGGAATAGAATGCAAGATTCCTTTTTATATCATGGCTACCATCAGTCTTGTTCTCTACTTGCTCATGGTTAACTTTTTCCGTTGCCCGATACGTTTATTTAAAGGAGAGACTAAAAAAACCGTAGTAGCACCAGCTGACGGAAAAATTGTTGTCATAGAAGAGGTAGAAGAGCATGAGTATTTTCATGACCGCCGATTGATGATTTCAATTTTCATGGATATAACGAATGTACATGCCAACTGGTATCCGGTAGACGGAGTAATCAAACACGTAGATCACCATAACGGACGCTTCATGAAAGCCTGGCTGCCGAAAGCCAGTACTGAAAACGAACGTTCTATGGTAGTGATTGAAACTCCGGAAGGACACACAGTGATGGCACGCCAGATTGCCGGAGCTGTGGCACGCCGCATCGTAACCTATGCAGAAAAAGGAGAAGACTGCTACATTGACGAACACATGGGATTCATTAAATTCGGTTCACGTGTAGATGTTTATCTCCCGTTAGGAACTCAGGTATGCGTAACCATGGGACAGAAAACTACCGGAAATGAAACCGTTATAGCCAAACTTAATTAATTATACTCCAATCATGGCAAACGCTATTATCCGAAATATACCAAATACCATCACCAGCTGCAACTTGTTTTGCGGTTGCATAGCCAGCTACTGGGCTTTTCAAGGGAATTATAAACTCGCTCTGTTGTTTATCATACTGGGAGCTGTGTTTGATTTCTTCGACGGCATGACTGCAAGACTGCTGCATGTATCATCTCCCATAGGAAAAGAACTTGACTCACTGGCTGATGACGTGACTTTCGGATTGGCTCCTGCTGCCATTGTATTCTCACTGTTCAAGGAAGTACATTATCCAGCATTTTTAGCTCCGATAGCCGATATAATGCCTTATGCTGCTTTTCTGATTGCTGTCTTTTCAGCACTCCGTCTGGCAAAGTTCAATCTTGACGAACGCCAGACCAGTTCGTTCATCGGTATGCCTACTCCGGCAAATGCCCTGTTCTGGGGCTCGCTTACTGTAGGTGCTCACGACTTCCTGACTTCAACAAGCTTTAATGCTATTTATCTTTTAATTTTAGTAATTATCATGTCGCTGCTGCTGGTGGCAGAATTGCCTATGTTCTCACTTAAGTTTAAGAATCTTTCATGGCAACAGAATAAAGTCAGCTACATCTTCCTTATCGTCAGCATCCCTCTTCTTATCATATTTCAATTAAGCGGGTTTGCTGCCGTTATCTTATGGTACATCGTATTGTCAGTGCTTACCCGTAAAAAGTCTTAAAACAACAGTCGTGGCACGGTTGTTGTTATGTTATTCATGAGTAAGTTTCTCTGTTCATCACTTTTTAAGTTTATGAAGAAAAAGTCTTGACTTGTTTACAGACTTAGAACTAGACGAACTTACCTGCTAACAACTAAAACCCAATACTTATGTTACATATTTTAGGCTTTCTATTTTTCATCGTACTGATTATATTCGTAATTGGTGTGGTTATTTTGGCTAAAATTGTCAGAACTGTTACCCGTGCCGGTCAACGCATGAAAGACGCAGCTTCATCTGCCAGAAATTACTCAAATCAAACCAAGAACACCTCTTCTTCACAACAAACATCCAGTCAGACAAATCAACCGGCATCTTCCCGCAAAAAAATATTCGACAGCGATGAAGGAGAATATGTGGAGTTTGAGGAAATCAAATAAAGTTCAATTCAGAAAAAGCCTGCCCTAACTGAGAAGCTATGCTTGCCACAACGCTTTTCGCATCACGTCCTAATCGGGGAAGCGGCATATTCTTGTCGCCTTCTTGGGTAATACGCACTGTTCCCATCACATTACCCAAGCAATCATAAAGGTTTACCGACAAGGATTTGGGTTTACGGGCACGCAAGGGAGATAATTGGAGAGTAAGCACATTTCCTTCCAACCGCTTGTCCAAAGCGATATCGTCGTCTATCAATCCGTCGTACATTTCTTGCCAGAAATTTTCAGGAGTTAATCCTTCTGTAGGACCATCCCAGTCATCCTTGGGCTGCTCCAGATAAAGCGGAATAGGAGAAGTGATATGTACTTTATACATTCCTCCCTCATTAGGAACTTGAAGTTCTGTTACATCCAATGTTACCTGTTCGCCAGCCTGAAGCGTTTCATTTCCAGCTTTTCCGTCATCATCCCAATCAAAGTAACGGGTGAGTTCTTTCACATCCACATCTACGCCCAGATTCTCATAGCGGCTTATCACATTAGCCTTTATATCATCCAACTTCTTTGACAAATACTTGCGGTCGTCTTTCATTTCCTGCTTGGTAGCAGCAGTAAACTTTCCTTCTGCACTAAATTCACTTGACAGTTTCGATAGATATTCCGTGAGTTCAGCCTCACTACGGTCGGCAAGCAACATCGAAGAAATGGCTATCAGAGCGGCAGATTCGTCAGTTCCCTCAGTGATAGAATAAGAAGAAGCATCAACCTCAGCATAGCCCGACAATCCGAAAGCTGCAAAAAGTTCTTCTTGTGCCTGCTTGTTCGCTTCGGCAAACTTTTCTCCTCCGGCAACCAGTTTCTGAATACGCTGATTATTAACAAATACAATTTGCTAAAACACCGCTAAATTCATCTTTTTAACGGTAATAAAAAAAGAGATGTGCAGCCTCAAAAGCCACACACCTCTATCTTATTTATTTAATACAGCTTTTCTTCAGAGAAAGGAATTATTTGCGATAGTTCTCCAACTCGTCTGCCTGGAACTTACGGATAAAGTTGAAATGTTTTTCTACTTCAGCTTCTGCATAATTTACATATACATTCAATGACTGAGCAAACAGTTCAGGAGCTTTCGTTGCATCTTGAAGCAGCAAATGACTCATTACATTCACAGCAGCCATTTCATAAAGACGACGCGAAACAAAGTCAAGCAATTCCTGATTTTGTATTTCCTTTACAGCATTGGTACATGCTTCGAACTTACGAGTCATATCTTTGATACGATTCAAGTAACCTTCAAATTCAGAAGCACAAGGTATCAGTTCGTATTCATGCAAAGTAGCTGCATAAGAGCCATTGGTAACATAACGGATGGCAGCTACGGTTTGAAGCTGAGTGGTTCCTTCATAAATGCTGGTGATACGTGCATCACGGTAGATACGCTGACAAGCATATTCCATCATGAAACCTGAACCGCCATGCACCTGAATACAATCGTATGCATTCTGGTTAGCATATTCTGAGTTCATACCTTTTGCCAACGGGGTAAAGCTATCTGCCAACTTGGCATAACGTTTCTGCTCCTGACGTTCTTCCGGAGTTAATTTGCGTTCACGCGCAATGTCGTCTAATGCCTTATACACATCCACATAACGCGCAGTCTGATACAGCAAAGCACGTCCGGCATCCAGTTTCGCCTTGATAGTAGCCAGCATATCATACACAGCCGGGAACTCAATAATAGCCTTGCCAAACTGTTTACGGTCTTTCGCATAAGCCAACGCCTCGTTATAAGCAGCCTGACTCAAACCTACCGACTGAGCAGCGATACCCAAACGGGCTCCGTTCATCAAGGCCATAACATACTTAATCAAACCCAACTTACGGTCACCGCATAATTCAGCTTTTGCATTCTTGTAAACCAACTCGCAAGTAGGAGAACCATGAATACCCAACTTGTTTTCAATACGGCGTACATCCACGCCTCCGTCGTTTTTATCGTAAATAAACATGGAAAGTCCACGTCCGTCTTTAGTACCTTCTTCCGAGCGAGCTAAAACCAAATGCAAGTGAGCGTCGCCATTGGTAATGAAACGTTTCACTCCATTCAGACGCCAGCAGTTATTAGCCTCATCGAATGTAGCTTTCAGCATTACACTCTGAAGGTCAGATCCGGCATCGGGTTCAGTCAGGTCCATTGACATGGTTTCACCTGCACAAATACGCGGAATGAAACGGCTGTGCTGGTCTTCATTTCCAAATTCATAAAGCGTTTCGATACAATCTTGCAAAGACCAGATGTTACCGAATCCGGCATCAGCTGCTGCTACAATCTCTGCACACATGGTATAAGGAGTAATCGGGAAATTCAAGCCACCGAAACGGCGGGGCATGGTCATACCGTTCAGACCGGCTTTTACCATAGCATCCAAGTTTTGCTTTGTTCCTGAAGCATATTCTACACGACCGTTTGCACAGTGCGGTCCTTCTTCATCCACACCTTCTGCATTTGCCGCAATTATTTCACCGGTAATCTCACCGGTAATCTCCAACACTTTATCATAAGAATCGATGGCATCGGCATAATCCTGCGGTGCATAATCGTATTCGTCTTTATCTCTATAACTGCGTTCTTTCAGTTCGCAGATACGCTCCATCAGCGGATTATTCAGATGGAATTTAAGTTCCGGATGTTCTGTATAAAAATTAGCCATTACTTCGAATTCTTTTTGTAGTACTTAATCATTTTAGGAATCACCTCTTCTACCGTGCCGTTAATCACATAATCAGCTATCGTATTGATAGGCGCATTCGGGTCATTATTTATAGAAATAATAATACCGGCATCCTGCATACCTGCAATATGCTGAATCTGACCAGAAATACCACAAGCAATATATAACTTCGGATGAACAGTCACGCCCGTCTGACCAATCTGACGGTCATGGTCACAGAATCCGGCATCCACCGCAGCACGACTGGCACCTACCTCTGCATGAAGTTCTTTAGCCAACTCAAACAGCATATCGAAGCCTTCCTTACTTCCCATTCCATAACCTCCGGCAACAACTATCGGGGCACCCTTCAAGTTATGTTTGGCTTTTTCTACATGACGGTCGATTACCTTTACTACATAATCGGTTTCAGGCACAAACTTAGCTACCTCGTGACGGATTACTTCACCTTGATAATTGGCATCTACGATTTCTTTCTTCATTACTCCTTCACGAACAGTTGCCATCTGCGGGCGGTGTTCCGGGTTAATGATGGTGGCTACGATATTACCTCCGAAAGCCGGACGAATCTGATACAACAGATTTTCATAAGTCACTCCGTTTTTCTTATCTTCATGGCTTCCGATTTCAAGCTGAGTACAGTCGGCTGTCAAACCGCTGGTTAAAGCCGATGACACACGCGGACCAAGGTCACGGCCGATGACCGTAGCACCCATCAAACAAATCTGCGGCTGTTCTGCTTTAAATAAATTGACAAGAATTGAAGTATGGGGAAGTGATGTATAAGGGAATAAACCCGGAGCATCAAATACATGTACACGGTCTACTCCGTAAGGCAATACTTGCTTTTCTACTTCAGCAAGGTCACTTCCGGCACAAATAGCCTCAAGCTGACATCCCAACTGATTGGCTAACTTACGACCCTTGGTTAAAAGTTCGAGACTGACATCGGCAACGTGTTTGCCTTCCATCTCACAATATACAAATACGTTATTCATAGTCTTTATCCGATAGTATGGTTAGCCAATAGTTCAACAATCAAGTTTTCTACCTCTTCATCGCTTCCGGTAATAGTCTTGCTTTCCTTGGCCTGGAAGACAATGTTCTCAATTTTTTTCACCTTAGTAGGAGAGCCCGACAAGCCACACTGCTTGGTATCGCCGTTAACATCGGCTACACTCCATTCTACAATGTTCAGATACGGACGCTTTTCATATAAATCAGCATAAGCCAATGCTTCGCCGTCTTTAGTCAAGGCAGCCTTTTCCTGTCCGCCCAACGCACGTTTATATTTCTGAACCAATTTTGCATTGCGCGGACGGCAAGGAGCTGCACTACCATTTACTGTCAGTACGATAGGGAGCGGAGCCTCTACTGTTTCCACACCTCCGTCGATATGACGTTTCACGCAAATGCGTCCGTCGGTCACATTCAATATTTTTTCTACATAAGTCACCTGAGGCAACCCCAGTTTCTCAGCCACCTGAGGTCCTACCTGAGCTGTATCTCCGTCGATAGCCTGACGTCCGCCTACAATCACATCATACTCACCAATCTTGCGGATGGCTGTAGCCAATGCATATGAAGTAGCCAGCGTGTCAGCTCCGGCAAATGCACGGTCGGTCAGCAAATAACCATTATCTGCTCCTCTGTATAATCCTTCGCGGATAATTTCAGCAGCACGACCGGGACCCATTGTTAAGATGGTAACCGTTGAACCGGGATGTGTGTCTTTCAGTCTGAGTGCCTGTTCCAAGGCGTTCAAGTCTTCCGGATTAAAAATAGCCGGAAGCGCTGCACGGTTAATCGTACCGTCAGCATTCATGGCATCTTTCCCCACATTGCGCGTGTCGGGAACTTGTTTTGCCAAAACTACAATTTTCAAACTCATTAGATTAATATTTTTGGTATTAGTAATTATCTGGTGGCAAATTTAATGAAAGCATTCTTACTACAAAAAGATATAAGAAGAAATTACAGCAAACAAGCCCTCACTGCTTGAATAAGTTCTTCGAATGAGGCTACCGGGTTATCTCCGAATTTATAACGAATTACCCGCTTGCTATCTGAGACAAAGACAGTAGGGACTACTTTACAGGCAAACCGCTCATAAACGGTTTCCTCACAGCCTGCTGCGTATGGAAGGGTAAATCTCTCTGCCTGCCAATACCGGCCTACGTCTTCCGGAGTATCTTTCCAGCTGATACAATAAATACAAACACGTGCATCGCTTTGAAAAGCATCATACAGGCGTTGGATATGGGGCAACTCTTCACGGCAATCGGGACAGGATGTACGAAAAAAAACAAGCACAGACACTTTTCCCTTCAGGTCAGCATCATCCAGCACTGTCCCCTCATTCAAGACAACGGAAAATTCCGGAATTTGCTCTCCTACATCCAGCTTACCAGCCGGCGACGAAGGTTCTCCGTCACGAATACACCCCATATTTAAACAAGCCAGCAAAAATCCTCCCAGTAACATTAATTTATTCATAACAAAGCACATCTTATCAATAACTTAGTAAGAAGTCCAAATGTAACTATTTTCATAACCTTAACAAAGGTAAAACAACAAAATATAGACTTTGCAGCAAACAAAGTTTTTTCTACCTTTGCTCTGCTTGATTTTAACAACTCAGACTTATGGACTACATGACTGACATACACACAATAGCCGAAAAGTTTTTCAACTGGGGCAGCCAACTAGCTCCTTTAATAGGCATTGCCATTGTTTCTTTCTTATGTGCCAAACTCTTCCGGCATCTCATCATTCCCGTGATACATAAAGTAACCTCACGGACTAAAGCTACCTGGGATGACTATCTGTTCAACAAAAAAATGCTCACCAGTATTTGCCGCATCATCCCTCCTATCATATGGTATGCCCTGCTTCCTTTTGCCTTTAATGAAATACCGGTTCTGCTTGTTTTCTTACTGAAAGCATGTCAAATTTATCTGGTTATCACCACCCTTTTACTTATCAACTCTTTTCTGCGCTCACTCTATGATATTTCCATCGAACATGAGTCTTTGCGAAACCGCCCTTTAAAAGGGATTTACCAAATGGTAAACCTCGTTGCCATCGGTGTGGGAACCATCTTGATTGTAAGTATATTGATAGGAAAAGATGCTACTGCCATCTTCGCCGGATTAGGTGCGTCGGCTGCCGTATTAATGCTGATTTTCAAGGACAGTATTTTAGGACTTGTTGCCGGTGTACAATTATCAGCCAATGATATGCTGCGACCGGGCGACTGGATTTCAATGCCTAAATATGGAGCCGACGGAGACGTAATAGAAGTTTCGCTCACCACGGTAAAAGTAAAAAACTTCGATAAAACCATTACCACTATCCCTCCCTATGCTTTGGTAAGCGATTCTTTTCAAAACTGGAGAGGAATGCGTGAAACAGGAGGACGACGCATCAAACGGTCTGTAAACATTGATATGACCACCATTCATTTCTGCACAGAAGAAGAAAAAAAGAGCTTCATCGAAAAAGGATGGATGAATGAAGAAGAATCTCTGCAGCAAATCACGAATTTCAAAGTCTTCCGGAATTACCTAATGAGCTATCTCCGCCAACATCCGCACACCCATAAAGAACTGATGATTATGGCACGCCAACTACACCCCACTGCAGAAGGCATTCCTTTGGAAATCTATTGCTTTACGGACACAACCGTATGGGCTGAATATGAACAAATTCAAGCTGAAATCTTTGACCACGTGATTGCCATGACTGCACACTTTGGCTTACGTCTTTTCCAGCGTCCCAGCGGAACAGATATTCAGAATGCAAGACCATGACCGACTCCACACAAAACAGATATAAAAAAAGCATCCAAGAATAATGTATTCTTAAATGCCTTAATCCTTTGTTGTAGCGGGACCCGGGATTGAACCGGGGACCTCATGATTATGAAACGCGTATAACGCATTATCTTCCAGCTTCTTATAATACTATTGCATAGCACATTACACGTATTTTCGAGAGCGAATATAATATTTATTTTCATCCATAATCATATTGTTTCTTCTATTTTCTCCCTATTTGTGCGATTCTTGTGCAAAAGCTAAAATTATTTCTCTAAATGAGAAACTTGCGTATTTCAAATTTCTTATCTTTTAATTGGCAGTGGAACTCTTTATCATACATTACTCCTCTATCCTTCACTTTCTTTTTAGGTAATTTATACTCATGCACACTAATTAATCTGATTTGGGGAATTATTGATACATTATAAATTCTATTAATAGTGTTAATCACATAATCCACAAAACATTTTGAAGCTTTGAGCTGAGGAAGGGTTTGGTCTTTACCTTTCTTTAATTCAATAATCAATATAAATAGTTTTCCTTTTGTTTCTGTAAATAAAATATAATCACTTACACTACAAACCGACTTTTTTTTAGCAAAAAAAGGGAACAAGCCACCTTTATATTCTTTTTTCAATTGTTTATCATACTTATACAATAAAAATTTACAACCAGTAGAATCTATAGGAATTTTCATATTTACACTTCCTTCTTCTAATATTGTTGTTTTATTACATAAAAAATCTTCGTGTAAAGTATTATTGATTTTTTCCAAGTTACTCATTATCACCATATTTTAAAGCATAAAACAAATCCTCAGAAACATCATTAAGTTTATCTATTGTGTTATCAATAGAAGGAACATCAAATCCAAAATCACTCACAGGTAGTTCTTTTGTTGCAACTGTTGTCTTTGTTTTAAAATCAAAGTAATAAGCCTTTACTTCATTTTTGTCAATATATTCATAAGTTGAATACCCATACTTTTCACGTAATTGTCCAACTTCTTCATTATTGTTTGATAACATGATTAAGTTATTTAATTCTCTTACAATATAATCACTATGTGTACTAATTAATAAACGAAATCCATTATTTATCAATCTAGCAAATAATCTTGTAAGTATAACTTGATTATCTGGATGCAAATTTAATTCTGGTTCATCAATAATTATCAAATCATTCTTTTTCGCTAAGTATTTAAGATAAAAGACTAAACTTGATAATGTTTTTACAATGGAAGCAGTAAGGTGAATCGGTAGTTTTTTTGATTTTGCTTTATTGGAAGTAAATTGAACTTCTCCTTCATTAGAAACAGAAACTTTTCCTTGTAATAATTCTTCTTCTATTTCTATTGCAAAATCCTTATAATCTCCATCTTTTTTTTGAAGATTGTTCATATCTTCAGCAATTTCAAGTCCATCTCTAATCGGTAAAGGATAACGAGTTGTTCGTTTAAAGAGGAAATCGAATGGGTCTATTTTCTTTGTTGACAAATCTTGCATTTGGTCAACTAACATATTTCTCTTTATAGATAACTCCTTACTAAATGTGTATATAGAGTTGCGTTCAACAGGAAATATAATAGATTTTGTTATTGGATAGAACGCCAAAGATGAATATATTCCTGTCAATAACATAAATTGGATAAACCCTATAGAGTTATCAGAAATTTTATCTGTAGAACTCATAGAGATTTGTATATCCAATGATTTTTTTTCTTTTTTTATTTGTATTGAAAATTGATTCTGTTCAATTTTTTCTTCTATACTTTCTTCAAGTATTTTATTAAAAAAATCATCTTTAGATGTTTCAAAGCCAATAGAGAATGATGGAAAATATTTAATAGCTTGGTCTTTTGATATTCCAAAAATCTCATTTAAATTTTCTTCTATATGTTTTATTGTGCTATTACGATATTTCCAAATATCTTCTTTATCGATTGTCAGAATTAACTTTTTCTCCTCTAAAAGAGATTTTAACTTATCATCTTGAAGAAACATTGGTTCAAAATTCCTCCCTGAGGTAAGCGCGTAGATTATATAGGAAACATAAGTTTTCCCAGTATTATTATGACCACAGAAGACAGTGAGTCTTTTATTTAAATCTATTGTAGTTTCTTTTATTGCGCCTAGGCCTTTAATATTTATTTTCATACCAATCAATTTATCAATAGCAATATTACAATATAATTGATTTTACAAAAATAGAGTTTTTATTCATAAAATCATAAATATATGGTAATTTATAATTAATGAAATTATACTCCAAGCACTATATTTGCATCAATGTTGAGCTTTTTACTAATATCACGAGCAACTTTCAAAGTAGGCTCGCAACGGCCGGTCAAATAGTCGCTGACACGTGATGGACTAACTCCAAGAAGTTCTGAAAGTTTCGCCTGATTAAGTCCCATTTCATACATACGCAACTTTATCACATCTATCAATGAAGGAGACTTTATCGGATAATGTTCATCTTCATACTCCGATACAAGTTCAGACAATAAATCAAGCTCTATCAAGTTCTTGTCAGTAAGCGGTGTATTGTCGTCAGTCAAAGGCAGAAGTTCTTCAATTCTTTCCATTGCTGCCCTATAAGCTGTTTCATTCTGAATCTTTGCCATACTATATATTTTTTGCATCTATCAAATCATATTCCGCATGAGTACCTATAAATCGAATCAATACCGTTTTTATTGTAAACTTAACAACCACTATCAGACGGTGATTGTTTCCTCTTATATTGAACACATAATGCTGGTTCCCTACACTGTCAACGCTGTTGAACATCTTCTTTATATCAGAAAAACATGTCCACTCTGCTTTTTTCACTTTCTGGAACCAGTCCTCAAGTGCAGTTTCCGCATCAGGGTGTCCTGTATAGTATTCAATTATTTTACTTCTTGCTATGATTCTCATAATCAATTGAGTTTGTACAAAAATATATATTATATTTTGAAACACAAAACATTCTACTGAATTTCAGTAGAAATAATATTCTTAATTTAATGAGAGTTCTAAAACGATGCGTTAAAGCAGTTTGAAAATAGCTTTCAAAATCTTTCAACACTCCATTCAACTTATATTTTCCAAAAATAAAGGATATATAGCAGGTAAGCAATTCCGCTTACAATTAATCCCTTAGAACATGATTAAAGTAGTAAAAAATGGAGTTGTTGTATCTGTATTGCTTGATACACGCACAGTAAACAAAGAAGGAACTTATCCTGTAAAAATAAAAGTCTATTTTCAAGGAAAACCAAAGTATTATCCAACAGGAATCTGTATGAGCACTAAAGAAGAGCTTGAAGAGGTTCTTGAAAGTAAGTCGAAAAAGAATATTGAAATACAGGATATAATCGGTAAAGAGTTGAGCCGGATTTTAAAGAATGTTGATATTCTTGTAGAACGTGGAACTTTCTCATTCAGCAATCTAAATAACATGCTTGGAAAAAATATTGGGGGAACTTTGAATGAAATGCTTTCCGCAAAAATTAAAGAGCTTGAGAATGAAGAAAAATTTGGAACTTCCGCATTTTATAAAGGAACTCTTTCGCTGCTCAAACGTTACATGAAACACGATGTTCCTATAAATGAAGTTACAGTTGAATGGTTAAACGGTCTTGAGAAATTCATATTGAAAACAGCAAATCAGACAACTGTAGCGATGAACATGAGAAACATTCGTGCCACTATGAATATAGCTAAACAGGTGGGAGTTATCAGAGAATCAGATTATCCTTTCGGCAGAGGCAAATACCAGATTAAAGAAGGTTCTGGAAAAAAGAAAGCACTCAACAAGAAACAGCTTAAAGCCATTGCTGAATATAGTGATGGAAGCATGACTACTGAATTTTATCGTGATTTATGGCTGTTTATTTATTTCTGCAATGGACTGAATGTCGCTGACTTGATAAGTCTTAAATTCTCAGATATTCAAAACGGTGAAATATCATTTATCAAAAAGAAGACAAAAGACAGAACACGTGATGTAAAACGTATCTATGCAGCGATAACACCTGAAATGTATTCAACAATCAATAAATGGGGGAATGACCCTAAAAAAAGTGTCTATATTTTCCCGTTTTTAAAACCTGGTGACAGTGCGTGGGAACATGAGAAGAAAAAGAAGAATCTCACAAAACTGATAAATAAAAGAATGAAAATGATAGGTGAGAAACTAAATTTGGGAAAGATAACAACCTACGTTGCAAGACATACCTATGCAACTGTATTAAGAAATGAAGGTGTTCCTATTTCAATAATATCACCAATGTTGGGACATAGCAGTGTTACAACAACAGAGATATACCTTGCAGATTTGGAATCTGAATACAGAGCCAAAAATGCAAGCCTATTGAGCTTCTAAAGCCACATATAAGCTCTATACGAGCCATATTTTGATTTTCAGCCCGATACTCCTGATTGCAGAGGAATCGGGCCTTTTCATTGTTAAATTACTGGCACGAGGGATTGAAACATATCTTGAACGGTTAAAGTCATGTTAAAATTTGGAAATCGTTTATATTTTGGGAAAAAAGAGGATATATGTAATGTCTGATGATTCAATGACTAATGAAATTATAAACATCAAATATAAAAGACTTATGACACAGAAGAAAAAGAATCAGAATGAACAAGAAGTGAAAAGCAAAGCCACTAAATCCAAAAGGAAATCAAGTAAGAAAGAAATCAATCTTCAAAAAGTAGATTTATCTGTTCAAGAAGAACCTGTACAGGAAAATCCTATTGATGAGAATATAGAAGATGAAGAATTCACCTTTACAACTGAAGAAATCCTTGACACTATAAAACCTGATGAAGACTGCGAAGAAGAATGTAATCCTGAATATGATGCAATACTTGCAAAGTTCGACAAGACACTTGAAGAAATTGATGAACGTTTCAAATCAAACGAAGAACTTACAGAAAGATTGCTTAAAGAGCATCAAGAATGTGAATCTTTTGTGGATGAATTTATTAATGAGGAAGATTGACTAAATTTGTAACTGCAACAGTCTCTTTATGAGATGAAACATTTGTAATGTACCTTATTTTTCATAATTTTGTATCGTCATGCAAAACATGACAGACATGTTAGAAATTTAAGGTACACGAAAGTGTTTAACTGATTCCTTGTAACGAAGTCTGGTAAACTATTGTAGAACGGGAATAAGTAAACATCTCTCGCGTCATATCCGTATATGGCGTGGGGAGACTGTTGCTTGTTAGTTCAAGGTTTTACCAGAGCCCGTTACATAATAAGTTAATAGCCCTCACGCTTTCTTTATTTATAAATTTCTTCTTTAGTGGGCTGGGAAGATGTAACAAATTCTGGTATATGAAAAAGTTTTTATTAATGCTTGGTGCGGTAGCTTTTATGACTGCATGTAAAAATGATAGTCCCGGTAATTCTGGACCTGTCAATTATGAAGATGGATATAAATATCTGACAAGTCTTAATGTCAGTGATGCAAAAATGGTTTATCAGAAAACAGCTACAGGAAGAACCAGAGCAAATGGTGAAGAAAATGCCTCTTATTATAAAATCGATTTTAATGGAAAAGAATCAAAACTAATCATTAAAGATTCAATAGGACAAAGTCACGATATTGAAATTGATAAAATCATTAAGATGAGTGATAAAATTCTTCTGATAACCCCCAATAGTGCAGATGTTTTTGATTTGATTCCAAAATCAAATAAAGATGAAAACGGATTAGATATTGCTCATCCAATGCCACAAGAAGGAGAATATTTATCCCTTGTAGATGTTGAAACAGAAAAGATATACAAATGGCCAAAGGAAATGATTCCACCATACGATATTTTAGATGGAAAATTATTGTCATTAACAGATAATAAAGGTAATATTTACTTTACAACAGGGGATTTCTCATATAATCAAATCTATAAACTTGATATATCTAATTTTACAATTCAATCAATTTTTCAGTTTTATACATACCATTATGGCAATAAAAGTAGAATTTTACCAACTGATAACTCCCGTACATATTGCAAAGAAATATTTTCCGAAACAATATGAAAATGAATCTTGTTGGAATGATGGAGTTATATGTACACCAATGGGAGCAATGAATTCCTTTGACATAAACTCCATTATCAGAGAATGTGAAAAATTGGGACTGAGAAGATTAAGGGAAGAAAACGGAGAAAAAATCATCGGAGATTATTATATAGGTACGCAATTTGGACTTGACGATACATTCCAATATAGGAAAAGCGACTGGATTAGAGTTCATAATGGTGTAGCATGGAATCCATATTTTCCTTATGGGAAAAATATTCCAGAAGAGTTTCCATGTTTCTATGGTGGTTTTTACTATGAATCAAAACAGGTATGGGAAGAATCAAAAACAGCGTTATTATGTTTTAATGATATACTTGATAAGCATAATTTGAAAAGGCGGCCCATAAAAGAAGAAAATCTTCTTTCTGAGATAATATCAAGTATTCCGGATAGAACACCTTATGACAGTTTCTTCTATGAACTCTCACAAAGAACACTTGAACATAAATTTATCGAATATCAAAAACATAACAATATCTAACCAATATTTATCATCTTATTCCTGAGAATCATTGTTTTTCATATATCTTCGTACCGGGTAGATGTTTTTTCTTACTATAAGCAGAAACATATCCTTAATCCTAAATGAGGCGGTTTTCGTCTCACGTATCGAGCTTTTTCCTCTCTCCTATACCCAATATAAGGAAGCAAGAACTTAGTCCAAATATCGTTAAGAAAGAGAAAGTAAATTGAAGAAAAGCAAAGAAAGATATTTTGAGGTAGTTTTTTCTTACGATTTCATTGATTATCACCATTTTACCTCAACTTTTGTGCAAAATCTGTGCAAGGAGCTATATAAACAAAAAAGACATCTAAGAAATATGTTTTCTTAAATGCCTAATAACTAATCTTTTATATCTTGTAGCGGGACCCGGGATTGAACCGGGGACCTCATGATTATGAATCATGCGCTCTAACCAGCTGAGCTATCCCGCCATCATTTCTTGTTTGCGGGTGCAAAGGTATGCGTTTTTTTTGAATCACGCAATACATTGGCGTATTTTTTTGAAAACTTTTTTTCTTCAAGGCAAAACATCTCCCCATTTTCTCTCCTACAAGAGCATAAAAAAGAAAAGAAATTATATGCAGTATTCAAAAAAATTACTTTAATTTGCCACCGTTATACTTAAACCAAACTATAGATTATGAAAAACAAAATACGAATTGAATATCCGTTAAATTCGGCTTCAGGAAATGTGATATGGACCGCCATCAGCACACCGGCAGGTCTTCAACGCTGGTTTGCAGACGATGTAACCAAAAACGGGAAGATGTTTACATTCCGATGGGGAAAAACAGAAACCCGCAATGCAGAGATGATTAATTCACGCAGCGAATCATTCATACGCTTCCGGTGGTTAGACGAAGAAAGCCCCAAAGCATACTTTGAGCTCAAAATACAGTACAACGAATTGACAACCGACCATCTGCTTGAAATCACCGATTTTGCTGAACCGGGTGAAGAAAACGATATGCGTAACTTATGGGATTCGCAGATTGAAATGATGCGGCGTGCGTTCGGGATATAATTAAAAATATAAAAACATGCAGTTCCAATCCGTTTTTTATGCTACTTTTGCACTTTAGTAATTTATTAAGGAATGCTACGCATAAAAAAACTCGATATATTCATTTTGAAGAGTTTCTTACTGCTCTTCTCTGGAACTTTCTTTATCTGCCTATTTATCTTCATGATGCAGTTTCTATGGAGATACGTAGATGAACTGGTCGGAAAAGGATTGGAACTAAATGTGCTTGCACAGTTCTTTTTTCTATCTGCTCTCACCTTAATACCCTTGTCTTTGCCACTTGCCATCCTTTTGGCAGCACTGATGACTTTCGGGAACTTCGGAGAGCGTTACGAATTACTTTCAATGAAGGCAGCAGGGATTCCCTTGCTGCGCATCATGCGTCCGGTAGTACTTTTCTGTACGCTCTTAGGTGTCATTTCATTCTATTTTCAGAACATCATAGGTCCGAAAGCCCAAAAAGACTTGTGGACCCTACTGGTTTCCATCAAGCAGGCGTCGCCTGAAGTGGACATTCCCGAAGGAGTGTTTTACAGTGACATTGAAGGTTATAACATCTATGTAAAAAAGAAAGACCGCGATACCGGTATGCTGAAAGATGTTTTGATTTACAACTTCTCCGACGGTTTTGAAAACGCTCATATCATTTGGGCTGCCGAAGGCAAACTGGAACTGACTGCCGACAAGAAACACCTTTACCTCCATTTATATAACGGAGAACAGTTTGAAAATCTGAAATCACAGTCTGCCCTATCAAAAAACGTCCCTTACCGACGTGAAACGTTTAGAGAAAAACACACATTAATCGAGTTTAACTCTAACTTTGAAACGGTAGACGGAAATTTCCTGAACCAGCGTTCGGATATTTAGAACATGGTTGAAATAGCATCGGCTATTGACTCTCTCGGCATGTATGCCGACAGTGTAGGCCGCTCCATGCACGAAGAAATGATGCGGACAGCCTACAGAAAACCGGTTTTAACAAAGTCGGACTCCACACTGATAAGAAAAGAAGGGTTAACCTGCATTAATACGGACAGCGTTTTCAACTCTTTACCCTCAACCGACAAACTGAAGGCTTTAAACACCACTGAACGGAGAATATCTTCATTGTCAGCCGACTGGAGCATGAAGAGTTTTATGACACGTGACGCGGACAATAATATTTTGCGCCATAAATCAGACTGGCATAAGAAAATTACTTTATCACTGGCCTGCATTATTTTCTTTTTCATCGGTGCACCCTTGGGAGCTATCATCCGCAAAGGCGGACTGGGTATGCCCGTGGTTATGTCAGTACTTATTTTCGTACTTTATTATATCATCGACTCTGGGGCTACCCGCGTAGGACGAAGCGGGGAAATGAATGTTGTTTTGGGAACTTGGATGAGCACTCTGGTTCTCGCTCCTCTGGGAGGATTCCTTACATATAAATCAAACAAAGACTCTGTGGTATTCAATATAGATGTCTATGCAGCCTTCTTCCGCAAACTTTTTGGCATCCGGATATCTCGCCATCTGTTTAAGAAGGAAGTTATCATTCAGACACCCAACTATCTTAAAGGCATTGAAATACTAAATGACTTATGCTTGAAATGTGAGAGTTATGCCCAGAAACACAAATTACTGGGACCCCCAAATTACTACCAGATTTTCACAAACAATGAGCATGATGATGCCATTCTGGATATCAGTCAAGAAATGGAAGCATTAATTGAAGATTTATCGAATACGAAAGACCCTGTTTTACTGACATTGCTGAACAATTTCCCATTCCTGTCGGTTAAAGCTCATAAAAGCCTGTTCGACAAACGATGGCTCAACCTGTTATTCGGAATCATATTCCCCGCAGGCTTATTAGTATGGCTGAATATCTGGCGTTACAGAGTCCGGTTAGACAAAGATTTAAAACTGATAATAAAAAACAGCTGCGAATTACAAGAGCGTATCAGAAACAATAATTTATAACACATACAGAGAAAACTGAATAATTATGGAAAAAATCAAACTGAATACAATTGAAGAAGCTATTGAAGATTTTCGCAAAGGAGAATTTGTCATCATAGTAGACGATGAAGATCGTGAAAACGAAGGCGATTTAGTGGTAGCAGCCGAATTGATTACCCCTGAAAAAGTAAACTTCATGCTGAAACATGCCAGAGGTGTGCTTTGTGTTCCTATCACAATGTCTCGCTGCCAGGAACTTGACCTTCCGCATCAGGTAAATAACAACACTTCTGTATTAGGTACTCCTTTTACCGTAACTATCGACAAACTGGAAGGTTGTACCACTGGTGTTTCGGCTGCCGACCGTGCTGCAACCATCCGCGCACTTGCCGATCCGGCTTCCCGCCCCGAAACCTTCGGACGTCCGGGACATATCAATCCGCTGTATGCTCAAGAAAAAGGAGTGCTCCGCCGCGCCGGACATACTGAAGCTTGTGTAGATATGGCACGACTTGCCGGACTCTATCCTGCCGCAGCCTTGATGGAGGTTATGAATGAAGACGGAACCATGGCACGTTTGCCGGAACTGAAAAAAATGGCAGACGAGTTTGGCTTTAAACTGATTTCAATAGCCGACCTGATTGCTTACCGACTGAAGCAGGAATCATTGGTAGAAAAAGGGGTAGAAGTTGATATGCCTACCGCACACGGTCACTTCCGCCTCATCCCATTCCGCCAAAAGAGCAACGGACTTGAACACATCGCCTTGATTAAAGGAACATTTGAAGAAAACGAACCGGTATTGGTACGTGTTCATTCGTCATGTGCTACAGGTGATATTTTCGGCTCGATGCGTTGCGACTGTGGAAAACAGTTACACCGTGCTATGGAACAAATAGAAAAAGAAGGCAAAGGTGCTATTATCTACTTGAACCAAGAAGGACGCGGTATCGGACTAATGGAAAAAATGAAAGCCTACAAGTTACAGGAAGAAGGCATGGATACAGTAGATGCCAATATCTGCCTGGGACATCAAGCCGACGAACGCGATTATGGAGTGGGAGCTCAAATCTTACGTGAAATAGGTATCCATAAAATGCGCTTGCTGACCAACAATCCGGTAAAACGTGTCGGACTGGAGGCTTACGGCTTGGAAATTGTTGAAAATGTTCCTATCGAGGTTACACCTAATACCTATAACGAACGTTATCTTCATACCAAAAAAGACCGTATGGGGCATACGTTACATTTTAATAAGTAAACTCCGGGAAACAACTAAACTTAAAAACTTAAAACCCAAATCATATGGAAACAAATGAACTTGTAAGAAACTACGCTGCAAAAGCCGCACAAAGCGCACTCTTCCGCAGCGTTTACTTATGGATGACACTGGCACTGGCCATCACAGGTTTTACTGCCATGTACATCGCCAAATCATACACCTTCCTTGAAATGATAGCTCAAAACTCAATGATGTTTTGGGGATTGCTCATTGCTGAAATCGGACTGGTAATGTACCTGTCGGCACGGATTCAGCGAATCAGTTTCACTACAGCAACTTTGCTGTTCATTGCCTACTCCATCGTAAACGGACTGACACTCTCTATCCTATTCATGGTATATACCATGAGCTCGATAGCCACCACCTTCTTTATTACAGCAGGAACCTTTGGAGCTATGGCACTCTTCGGTTATATAACCAAAAAAGACCTAACCCGCATAGGAAGCCTTTGTGGTATGGCCGTTATCGGACTGATTATTGCCATGATAGTTAACATGTTCCTGCACAACAGCATGATGGATATGGTTATTTCAGGCATCGGTGTATTGGTCTTTGTGGGACTGACTGCATACGATTCACAGAAAATCAAACAAATGCTCACCGGCAATGATATCGAAATCAACGAAACGACACAGAAAATCGCTTTGATGGGAGCCTTGACACTTTATCTTGATTTCATCAACCTGTTCATTTATCTGTTACGCCTTTTCGGGGACAGAAAATAAACAGCCATAAATAAAACAGGAGTAAACGGATTTTACTGACGGCAAACACTTCCTTTTCATAAAGAAGTTTGCCAAATCAGTAAAATCCGTTTCTTTTATACAGCTTTTTCCCTTCTTTAAGTGACAATTTTCTTTAAACATTTTCATATATGCAAGAAAATAGCTTCTTTTGCAGAAAAATTTAGAACCTACTAAAATCAGTAACAAACATGAATCAACTTTCAGACCGTCTAAACAGCCTGTCACCTTCGGCGACACTGGCCATGTCACAAAAGAGTAGCGAACTTAAAGCACAGGGAGTAGATGTAATTAACCTAAGTGTCGGTGAACCCGATTTCAACACTCCCGACCATATTAAAGAAGCTGCCAAGCAAGCCATCGAAGACAACTTCTCACGTTATTCACCCGTTGCCGGCTATCCGGCATTACGCAATGCCATCGTTGCCAAACTGAAGAACGAAAACGGTCTGGAATATACAGCCGCTCAAATCAGTTGCGCAAACGGTGCCAAACAGTCGGTTTGTAATACCATCATGGCTTTGGTAAACAAAGGCGATGAAGTTATTGTTCCTGCTCCCTACTGGGTTAGCTACCCGGAAATGGTTAAATTGGCAGAAGGAACTCCTGTTATCGTACGTGCGGGCATTGAGCAAGATTTCAAGATTACCCCTGCACAGCTTGAGGCTGCCATCACCCCTAAGACTCGTGTCTTGATTCTCTGCTCTCCGTCGAATCCTACCGGTTCGGTCTATTCACAAGAAGAATTGGCTGGTCTGGCTGCGGTTTTAGCAAAACATGAACGCGTATTTGTGGTGGCTGATGAAATCTACGAACACATCAACTATATCGGAAAGCACCAGAGCATTGCCCAGTTCGCAGAAATAAGAGACCGCGTTGTCATCGTAAACGGTGTATCAAAAGCGTATGCCATGACCGGATGGCGTATCGGTTTCGTTGCCGGTCCGGAATGGGTAGTCAAAGGAATCAATAAACTTCAAGGACAATATACCTCAGGTCCCTGCTCTGTTTCACAAAAAGCTGCCGAAGCTGCTTATACCGGAACCCAAGAACCCGTGGAAGAAATGCGCAAGGCTTTCGAACGCCGTCGCGACCTCATCGTAAAATTGGCAAAAGAAATTCCGGGATTCGAAGTAAACTTCCCGCAAGGAGCGTTTTACCTGTTCCCGAAATGCGACTCTTTCTTCGGCAAGAAAGATGGTGACAGAGTAATTGCCAATGCCGACGACCTGGCGATGTACCTGCTTGAAGTGGGTCATGTGGCTTGCGTAGGCGGAACTTCATTCGGAGCTCCTGAATGCATCCGCATGAGTTATGCCACTTCTGACGAAAACATTGTTGAAGCAATGCGCCGCATCAAAGAAACATTAGCCCGCTTGAAGTAATTCAAACGGTCAGCAATAAGCTCTCCTCTAAAACACCGTATCATAAATGCGATTCATGCTTTATGATATGGTGTTTTTTATCCCCCCTATTCACCTTCTCATACTAATAAACCCCTCTGGCAAGCAAGCAAACCAATAACACAAACAAACTCAAGCTTACCGAATATATATGTAACAAAACCACTTTGAAACGGTCAAGAACTTCTTTCATACTGATATAAAAACCTTCGCATCTGCTTAAAAACTCAAAACAGAGCCTTTGAATGTAAAAGCAAAGCCTCTGTTTATACATTCAAAGCCTTTGTTTATAAAAACAGTGATTCTGTTTATAGATTTCATGCTGTTAACTTAAAGTTTTCAGATGGAAGCAAATAAGTTTATAAAATGAAACATAAAGAGATCAGTATTATGCGTAAAATGTAAAAAAACTCGACTACTGATAACTCAATAGCCGAGCAAAACTTTTTGTTCTTAATGAATTTTATCGGAAATCACTAAAAAGCAGCTTACCTCTCCAAAGAGCTGTAAGCTGCTTCCTTATAATACATTAAGAATCTTAATTAAAGATATAGCGTACACTAAACTGAATAGAATAAGTAGAATTAAAGTTATTCAATTTTGAATATGTATCGGTTAATTTCTCTCCCCCATTCTTCTGGAACTGATAAGCTCCATTTTTATAACTCAATAAAGAAGTATTATTTACGGTTTTATAAGTACCCCATTTGCTATTTAATAAGTTCAAGAAATTCTTAATATCTACTCCAAACTGCAAGGTATTACGCTTTCCTGCTACATTCACAAAGAAATCTTGGTTAAACTTCAAATCCAACTGATGATGCCACGGCATGACAGCACCTCCACGTTCTGCATATTTTCCTTTGCGGTCTTTCAAATAATTATCCTGATTTATATAGTTCCAGAAGTCGTCACGCTGTTGGTCTGCCGAATAAGTCACCGCACCGTCTTTCACATAGTCAGCGAAATTCCACTTATCAAGAGCCGCGCGCGAAGCCGGAATATACAACAAGTTGTTTGAACCATAATCGCCAACAATATTTCCCGTAAAAGTATATGAATAGCGCGAAGATGAGTAGCCATTGGCATAACCTACATTCATTCCTTCATAAATCAAAGACAATGAAGAAGCAAAATGCTTGGCGTATTCAATACGGTAGGCTGCTGATGCAATCAGTCGGTTCGGAGAGACATAAGTACCAAAACCTGTCTCTGTATCATTGTTTCCATTCACCGAGAAGCGGTTATTATAGTAAGCAGAGTTAACCTGGTCACCGATTCCGTCGCCATAAGATTTAGCATAAGAACGAGTATATGCAGCTGAAAGGCTCAATCCAAAATCAAAGTTTTTTGCCAAAGAAGCAGTAATAGAATAATAGTATGCACTGTTTCCTGCATTCGTAATATAATATGCATCTTTCTTTTCGGCATTTGAATATTCAAACATACGGCGTGTATCACCCGGAGCTATCTCTATGGTTTCTCCACTATAACGGCGACCCAAGTTGGTTACTGTTGCAGGGTTAAACTCTTTACTGAAAATACCTTCAATAGAGAAATCAATATCGCCCGGAAGCTTCGCGTCAAATGCCAAAGAAGATTTCCAAGTTGCGTTCATCTTCAGGTCACGGTCGATTATCGTAGCATTCGTAGATGCCGCCGGATTATCGGCTGTCGGCAAATTCAGGCTTTTATCTTTCAATATTTCTGCAATACTGGGATGGAAATCCGGCTGACCATAATCAGCTTTGTCTGCCGTATTGTAAAAATAAGTGCTTTGTCCGCAGTTAGCATTTCCTACAGCCGATACCAACCAAACGAAAGGCAAACGTCCGATAAAATATCCGGTACCTCCACGCAAAACATACTTACGTTCTCCTGTTATATCCCAGTTAAAGCCGATACGCGGAGAAACAGTCAACTGATAAGAAGAAGGCAACTGATCGGTTGAATAATGATAGCCGTCGAAGTCAATTTGTGCGAAATTACGGTTATAATTGTTTTCCAGTTTCGGATAGATAGGTAACTCAAAACGTAATCCGCCTGTCAGTTTAAAGTTGTCTGTAATATTCATCTGGTCTTGCAGGTAGAACGAAAGCTGTTCGTATTTCATTTTTGCCTGAAACTGTGAACCATCACCAGCATTTGAATAAGTAACACCAAATGCAGCTGGTTTTGCACCTGTTACAAAATCATTCCATGAATTATATACATAATATCCACTTCCCGCTGGCATGAATCCGTTCACGGCATTATTGTATTCAAACTGAAAACCTCCCATCAAGTTATGAATACCTTTGGAATAAGTCAACTCATCTGTAACTACAAAAGTCTTAACCTGACGCAAGTTTCCTTCTGTAAACGGATCCGGACCGAATGAAGCATACAAAGAGCCATGATCCAAAATATCAACAGTCGGGAACTGACCTCCTACATAGGTACGGGGTTCATCCTGATAGGAATAAGTAAAGCGCAATGCATTATTTACCGCCCCCCATTTAGAGTTCCATTCTGCTGCAATAGAAGTAAAGTTTTGCTCCTGCATATAACGTGAGCTTTCAAAATACAAACCCGTATTTGAAGTTCGTCCAGAGCTTCCTTTACCGGCACTACCATCAACTCCCCCCGGATAAATAACTGAATCTTTAAAAGGAGTTGTAGAAGATGATGGATTAGAAGAATATTTAGAATGAGTACGAGTGAAACGAACATTCAACTTATTATTATCATTGATATTCCAGTCTATACGCGCCATAATTTTATAAGAGGGAGTTTCAAGAGAATATCCCTGATAGCGTCCCGGATTATAATTATACTTTTGCATCAAATATTGACTTATATCATTCATTCCCACAAAAGTACGATCGCCTACCGTTGTTGTATTAACAAACGGACGATGTATAGAACCATTTGTATCCCATTCATCACCCGCATTAGTTCTTGCAACTCCACTTGGTCCAGCTTGTACATTAGCTTGGTATTCACCATTTACAAAGAAGAATAATTTATTCTTTATAATCGGTCCTCCTATTGAAGCACCATAGGTAGTACTATGATCCCGATTACGATTCCACTCGTAGTCTCCTACATTATTACCTGTTAAATGAACATTGGATGTATACATATAGGCAGTTCCTTTAAACTCATTAGAACCACTCTTTGTTACAGCATTAATAGCGCCACCAGTAAAACCACTCTGGCGCACATCATAAGGAGTTGTAGAAACAGAAATTTGCTCCAATGCATCCAATGAAATAGGAGAACCACCTGCCGGCAAATTAGAACCAATACCAAAAGCGTTATTAAAAGCTGCTCCATCCACTGTCACATAAGACTGGCGATAGTTACCTCCACCTACAGAAAAGCCGCTGCCAATATTTGCACCTTGAGGAGTCAAACGCATGATGTCATTCATGCTACGGCTTACAGTTGGAATAACCGCCATCTTTGCTGCATCTACATTGGTTACAGCTCCTGCACGATCTGACTTCATGTTACTGCTCTTTGAAGCTGTTACCACTACCTCATCCAGCAATTCAGAAGATTCACGCAATTCCGCATCAAGTACATAGTTATCACCTAATTGCAAGTTAACTTCTGTTACAATCTGCGATTGATAGCCGATATATGATATTTCTATCTTATAAGGACCTCCGGCACGCATTCCTTGAATTGAATATCTGCCGTCCAAATTTGTAATACCGCCATAATGTGTTCCAGAAGGTTCATGAATAGCTTGCACTGTTGCACCTATGACAGCATCTTTGTTTACGTCAACAATCTTACCACTCATTGAAGCTGTAGTAACTTGAGCATTGACCATAACAGCAATCGCCAATACAACTGCTGTTAAATAAAATCGCATCCTTTTAATCATAAAAGTTAGTATTAATAGTTTAGTATTTGAATACACGGCAAAGATACAGAATTTAACGGATATTTATATTACATAAACATTACAAATTTTTAATAAGCTTTATTTTTGTATGCTACTGTTTTTTATGAAAGAATTACCGGATTCTGAAATTATATCGTTAACTTTGAGCATGCCTCCTAATGCCGGAAGCTTTTAGATTGTATTTAAAAGAGTTTTTGCTCTCTCAACATACAATAAGAAGGTTGATATTTTACTTGAATTATAATATAAAAACACATCCTATGAAGAAAGTATTACAAGAATTTAAGCAGTTCGCCATGCGAGGCAATGTGGTTGACATGGCAATCGGTATCATTATCGGGGGTGCCTTTGGAAAAATCGTATCTTCGATTGTGGGAGATTTAATCATGCCGGCTGTAGGCCTACTTGTAGGCGGCGTGAATTTTACAGATTTAGAAATCACACTGAAAGATGCCGTAATGGAAGGAGACAAGGTAATCACTCCGGCAGTTTCCATTAATTATGGAAACTTCATACAAGTAACACTCGATTTCATCATCATAGCTTTCGCTGTTTTTTTACTTGTCAAAGGAGTTAATGCGCTAAGCAAGAAGAAAGAAGAAGCTCCTAAAACACCGGCTGCTCCTCCGGCTGACATCCAGCTACTTACGGAAATAAGAGACTTACTGAAAAACAACAAATAAGTTCACTGAACCACATACCGACTCACCATGGTCTGTATGTGGAAAAGACAGAACAGTATAAAAAAGAGGTGCATCACTCATTTTGATGATGCACCCCTTTTTTGTTCAACCGGACTTCTGGAGCTTAGTCTTCCATTAACTTGCGGTAACGTACACGCTTCGGCTCTACATTGCCCAAACGCTTCATCTTATTTTCTTCATATTCGGTATAAGAACCTTCAAAGTAGAACACTTCACTGTTACCCTCAAAAGCAAGAATATGGGTACAGATACGGTCGAGGAACCAACGGTCGTGACTGATTACTACGGCACATCCGGCAAAGTCTTCCAAACCTTCTTCCAACGCACGCAGTGTATTTACGTCAATATCATTGGTCGGCTCGTCGAGCAACAATACGTTTCCTTCTTCCTTCAAAGCCATAGCCAAGTGCAGACGGTTACGCTCACCACCCGAAAGCATACCGCAAAGTTTCTCCTGATCTGCTCCGGCAAAGTTGAAGCGACTCAGATAAGCACGCGCATTGACATCGCGGTTTCCCATCCGGATTAAATCATTGCCTCCACTGATAACCTGATAAACAGATTTGTTCGGGTCAATATCTTTATGCTGCTGATCTACGTAAGCCACTTTTACAGTTTCACCTACTTCGAATTCACCCTTATCAGCGGTTTCCAATCCCATAATCAAACGGAACAAAGTGGTTTTACCGGCACCGTTCGGACCGATTACCCCCACAATACCGTTTGGAGGAAGCATGAAATTCAAGTCATCAAACAACAGTTTGTCACCATAAGCTTTTGCCACATGCTTCGCTTCAATGACCTTATTACCCAGACGCGGACCGTTCGGAATGAAGATTTCGAGTTTTTCTTCTTTTTCTTTCACATCCTCATTCAGCAACTTGTCGTATGAATTCAAACGAGCCTTACCTTTAGCCTGACGAGCCTTAGGAGCCATACGCACCCACTCCAACTCACGTTCCAGGGTCTTGCGGCGCTTGCTGGCTGTTTTTTCTTCCATTTCCATACGCTTGGTTTTCTGCTCCAACCAGCTTGAGTAATTTCCCTTCCAAGGAATACCTTCACCACGGTCGAGTTCCAAAATCCAGCCAGCCACATGATCCAAGAAATAACGGTCGTGAGTAACGGCAATAACCGTTCCTTCATACTGCTGCAAATGCTGTTCCAGCCAGTCGATACTTTCTGCATCAAGGTGGTTGGTCGGCTCATCGAGCAAGAGGATGTCTGGCTTCTGAAGCAACAAACGGCATAGAGCTACACGACGGCGCTCACCTCCCGACAAGTTTTTAACCAACTGATCTTCGGGCGGGCATCGCAGCGCATCCATCGCACGCTCCAGCTTGCTGTCCAAGTTCCATGCATCTGTCGCATCAATCATATCCTGCAGTTCAGCCTGACGGGCAAAAAGCGCATCCATCTTTTCCGGGTCTTCATAATACTCCGGCAAGCCGAACTTGTTGTTGATTTCTTCATACTCAGCAAGTGTATCAACAATCTGCTGTACACCTTCCATCACCACTTCTTTTACTGTTTTTGTATCATCCAGTTGTGGTTCCTGTGCCAAATATCCTACAGAATAACCGGGAGAAAAGACCACTTCACCCTGATAGCTTTTATCTAAGCCTGCAATAATCTTCATCAAGGTTGATTTACCCGAACCGTTTAAACCGATGATACCGATTTTAGCACCATAGAAAAAAGAAAGGTAGATGTCTTTCAATACCTGCTTGTTGTTTTGGAATGACTTGCTCACTCCAACCATTGAAAAGATAATTTTTTTGTCGTCTGCCATATCTTTTAAGTTTTTGAGTTTAGTACTGTTCTGTTTCATTAGGAAAATCGCCCGACTTCACATCGGTAACGTAATTACCAATCGCGTCGGTCATCACACTGTGAAGGTCTGCATAACGGCGCAAAAACTTAGGACTGAAGCCCTGCGTCATACCCAACATATCGGTAACCACCAATACCTGCCCGTCAACAGCTCCACCAGCACCGATTCCAATAACCGGAATATTTACTTCGCGAGAAACTCGTTCAGCCAAGGCTGCCGGAATCTTTTCAAGCACCAAAGCAAAGCAACCAGCTTCTTCCAGCAAATGAGCATCACGAATCAGTTTTTCCGCCTCTGCATCTTCTTTAGCACGCACCGCATAAGTACCATATTTATTAATAGACTGAGGCATGAGTCCTAAATGTCCCATTACCGGCATTCCTGCACCTATAATGCGGCGGATTACATCAATCACCTCTTCCCCACCTTCCAGCTTTAACGCATCGGCTCCTGTTTCTTTCATCATACGGATGGCGTTACGGACTCCGTCGAAAGGATCGGCCTGGTAAGAACCAAAAGGCATGTCTACAACGACCAATGCACGCTTTACACCACGCATCACCGATTTACCGTGATAAATCATCTGATCAACAGTAATCGGAAGCGTAGTAACATTACCAGCCATGACATTTGAAGCTGAGTCGCCTACCAATATAATATCTACTCCGGCTCCATCAACGATTTGTGCCATCGTATAATCATAAGAAGTCAACATCGATATTTTTTCTCCACGCTGCTTCATTTCTATCAAACGGTGAGTAGTCACCTTACGGGCATCGCCCGTTAAATATCCTGCCATAATTTTATTCTGATTTATTAAAAACTTGGTAAAATTAGTCGATTTACATGAGTTTAGCAAACTGCTACATTCCTTTAACCAAAAGCAACTCCATCATATCGGCATACGAAAATGACTCAAAATCAGGAATCACCCGAACACATTTGTCGCGAATCGCATCTTCCGGATTCGTGGTCGATAACCCTACAACTGTCATTCCTGCCGCATTACCTGCTTGCAGACCGTGGAAAGAATCTTCAAATACCACACAGTTTTCCGGGTGGGTGCCAAACACTTCTGCCCCCAACAGGAAACAGTCGGGAGCCGGCTTGGAATGAGCAAACATCTCGGCTGTCAAAATCCGATCGACCATCGCTTGCAACTCCGAATGAGCCGCATGCACATTTGCCATCTTCTTTTCATTCGAACTGGTAACGATAGCAATTTTTACTCCTTTCTCACGCAATTCATGCATAAAACGAACCACTCCGGGAACATACTCATAAGTCATCTCGTTTTCAAAACGGTTTAAAGCCTCCGTTATCTGAGCCTGCTCTTTTTCCATTCCCTGGAAATACTTCCCGTAAATCTGAGTCAAGGTCTGCCCTTTAATCATACGACCGAACTCTTCATATTCCGGAAAATAGTTCTTCCCTACGTTATTCCAGAAAATGCTATACTGCGCTTCGGTATCCATCACAACTCCATCAAAATCAAAAAGAGCTGCTATAGTTTTCGTTGTATTCATTCTATTCTCAATTAATTGATTATGCAAAGTTCCATACTATTCTCTTTCCATCCTAATTTTCAGGGTTAAAAATGACAGAGAAATAACAGATTGACTCATCAGCTAAACAATAACATAATGTTCAGTACCGATACAATGGCAGCAATAACGTAAAGTACAAAAGAACTCCAACGAGAATTTGCATATTTTCCCATCACTTTAGTGGATGAAGTCAAACCTACCTGCAAGAAAACAGTAAAAGGCAACTGTATACTCAATATCATTTGCGAGATTATCAATCCTTGAAACGGATTACTGATAAACAGGATAAGTATCAATGCTACGCCCAAAGACAAGAGTACGCCCACTCTTGAATGAATATCCTTAATGTGATACGACTCTCCGAAAATCCCGGCAAAGATAGACCCGGCAGCCATCCCGCTGGTTACAGTAGAAGAGATGCCCGCCATAAGCAACGCCAGTGCAAAGATGGTTCCGGCCTGACTTCCCAATAAAGGATCGAGCAAAGATTTTGCCTGCTGAAGTTCTTCTACAGGAGTGTGGTTTACAAAAAAGGTCGAAGCTGCCAGCAAAATCATCGCACTGTTGATGGCCCATCCCACTCCCATAGAAAACAGCGTATCGTAAAATTCATATTTAAGCAGCTTGCGTATGGAGGATTCATCGCCTTTATTGTATTCACGGCTTTGTACTACTTCTGAGTGGAGAAACAAATTATGAGGCATAACAACTGCCCCCAATACACTCATGATGATAAGCATACTTCCCTCTGGAATAGATGGGGTTACCCAAGAATGTGCAGCTAATCCCCAGTCAATCTCTACCAGAAAAAGTTCATAAAGAAAAGACAGACCGATAACTGAAACAAAAGTAATAATGGCACGCTCAATACGCTTATATGAATTGGTGAAAAGCATGATAATCACCAATAAAGTGGTTAATATCGCCCCAAGAATAATTGGAATATCGAAAAGCATTTCCAACGCTATGGCTCCTCCCAATATCTCTGCCAATGAGGTTGAAATGGAAGCTAAGACAGCGCTTCCTAATACAGGACGGGAAACCCATTTCGGCGTATAGCGGGTGGCAGCCTCACTCAAGCATAATCCGGTTACGATTCCCAGATGAGCTACATTATGCTGCAACACTATGAGCATGACCGTGGAAAGCGTAACTACCCACAGTAAAGTATAGCCGAAGTCGGAGCCGGCTGCAAAGTTGGAAGCCCAGTTACCCGGATCAATAAAGCCTACCGTAACCAACAGCCCCGGACCGATATATTTAAAGATATCCAGACCACCTAAATAGCGCTGGTGGTCTTTCCGCTTAAGTTCTTTGAATAAATTCCACATAACTACTTTTTCTTAAAAACGTTCAATAAAAAATCACATAAATCCACTTACGTACCCAAAGTAGTTATTCATCTGATAAAATCAATCCTTAATTTATCACTTGCTCCCATCCTACCGCCTGATACCAGGATATGGATGCCTTATAATAAGGATTCCATGATTTCTCCAATTTCGGATAATACATACCGATACCGCAGAAACGGGTTTCATCCACAGGATAATAGCCATCAGGAATACAGTCTTTTGCTATGACCACTTTCTGTAATGCCGCATCAATCAGAGGTGAATCTTCTCCGCCATGCAAAACCCGGAAGAAATCGGCTACATCGAAAGAAAAATAGTTGTATGTAGACCCCAATCCGTATTGCTGTACAGATGTATAGTTGAAATCTTCCCATGATGTAGCGTTTTGTTCCAATTCGCTTCTCACCGCCAAAGCTAATTCTTCAATCTGGCTGCAATCGAAAGCCGCACAAGTTCCCCAAGCTTTTTCTGCTTCATTAAAAGATATAAACTTACTGCAAACTATACGGAAATCTACCTGCGGTTTATAAAGTTCCAGCAAGATGTCATCATAAGGAAAACCATAAGCCGGAGTTTCCATCACTGAAGCCACACAATAGCGAGTCATATCTTTCAGTTCATAACACACCTCTGCCGTACCCATCATACAGGCATCGAAAAGAATAAAATCCAACTTTTTCGGAAAAGCACTACCAAGTACATCTGCTAATTGAGGAATATCTATATTATAGCCGGCATCATCACCAAATGCTCTTGGCTCTACAGGTGTACCCGGCAACCATCCTGACGCATGAGAACCCAATATGAGTCCATAACTATCCGAAGGAGCAGCATCTTGCATATCCTTAAATATAGTCTTCATGGTTTGAGGCTTCACAGCCGAATGGGCGGACTCCCGATATTCTTTAATACAGCGAGCCTGTTCCAAAATATGCTCAAAGTCTGCTTCACGCCCCAGCAAGGCAGCCTGCCCGTTGATGCGTCCTTCCCCATCACAGAGAAATTCCAGAAGCAAAGGATTGGCTACCATTCTGTCGGATACAGCCGGTCGATAATAAACCAGCAAAGTGCAGGAATCCTTCGATGAAGCCAATGCTTCATACATATCTTCCACATTCTCTTTCAGATAGGTCCCTAAATCACCACTGGCATTATTGGCTACCAGATAAGCCAAAACCGTACGCCCACTTCGCTCAATAATTCTCTTCTCAGGGATTTCATTCGAACAAGCTGCAAGCAAAAATGCACACAGCAAAAAATAGGCAGCCCGCTTCATAAAGCCTAAAATTCAGGTTTTTCAAATTTGAAATCGGCACCCACGCTACGGATTACCAAAGTTTTTCCTTTAGTATATTTTTCTTTCAGCTTCTGAATTTCCTTTTTTCCTTTCTTGCGGTTGAAAAACATAAAGCAGGTGCGGTTTTTCTCCCCCTGTTTCTGTTCCAAATAATCTTTCAACTGAAAACTGTATGACGAACGACTTACCAAAAAGCCTTTATCATCAACAGCCGCACTGTCTAAATATTGAATATCGGTAAAGAAAACAAGCGAATCGGCAAACGAAGCTGAAACTCCTGCCAAATAAACTCCATACTTGTTTTTATCTTTCGGCTGCTTTCCACATACGGAAACAGCTATTGTTGCCATCAACAAGAAGCAAAAAAACTTTGTGTATCGCATAAGTCACTAATTTTATGAAGACAAAGGTAAAGATTTACCCTCAAATATCAAATCCGATATCTGTTATTTTTAAATAATGAGAACAAAATACTGATTTGTGACTCACTGCTTGCCACGGTTTAATCTGTTAGACTTACCTCCGCACATGCACATGAGCAACTTTTTGATATATTTTCTTCAAAGCATCTTGGATTGATTTGGAAAGGATAATCAATGTAACGGCAATAATAATAAGCAATATTCCTGCAGCTAAATTGGGGGTAAAGGGCTCATGAAACACCCATACGCCCACACATACAGCAGTAATAGGCTCTACTGCTCCCAGTACCGAAGTAAGTGTTCCGCCAATATGGTGAACGGCAAGTACAAGAGTGATATTGGATATAACCGTAGGCACCACCGCCAGCAAAATCAAATTAGCCAAAGAAGCCCAATCGGGAATCGCCTGTATTCCTTCGTTCGTACCAGCCTTTACGGCAAACAAAATGGTGCTGACCACAAAAACATAAAATGTCAGTTTACGGCCTGTCATCCCCTTTACCCTCGACTTGTTTACGGTAGAAATATAAAGTGCATAACCCAATGCAGAAAGCAATACGATAAAAACACCCCATGCGCTTAATCGTATTTCGCCCTCATCAATAGAAAGACGTGCTACCCCCAATATGGCCATAGCTATAGCAGTCAATATAATCCAAGAGGTTCTTTCGCGGAATACCAGCAACATTATCAATGTTACGAATACCGGATAGGTAAAATGTAAAGTCGTGGCGATTCCTGCCGACATAAAGTTATATCCCCAGAAAAGGAACATGGCAGATGCTGTATAAAAAAAGCCCAGCAGAATCAATACGGGTATCTCTCTCTTTTCTACTTTAAACGATTCTTTCTTGACCATCATCACCCCTGTCAAAGCCAATGCAGCAAACAGAAAACGATAAAACAAAATAGAATCAAACTGCATCCCTTTTGCCATCAGAGGAAGCGTAAACAAGGGGATTAACCCAAACGTTGCGGAAGTCAAAATACCAAAGGCGAAACCTTTTAAATTATTCATAATGCTTACTTTACATGAAACAGGTCGCAAAGATACAAGAAAAATCAATATTGTACACTGACAGCAAAACAATATATTGACTTGCTACCTTCCATATTTACAAAAACTTCTGCATAAAATAGGTATACAGAAAAACGTCTCGCCTTTCTACTTCTTGCTTTCCGGCAACCTTGTATCCTCGTTTCTCGAAAAACGGCTTTGCCGTCACAGAAGCATAAAAACAAAGCTGTTATTTCGACATCGATACACCATCTACCAGAAGCCCATATGCTTAAAAGAAAGCTTACCTGCCGGGAAAATCCGCTGACCCATTTTTTGCGGATTTTTCAGTTGCCTACCGGATAAATAGAAAAAGTCCCGCAAAATTAACTTTTACGGGACTTGTCTTAGATTGACTATTCAGCGGAGAGGGAGGCTCTCGAGCCTATACATTCAAGAAATATCATAAAATTGCAAATTACTGATAATCACACACAAT
>X85_Domestic_Dog__coassemble_423_pt1 | contig 22180 bp, 12 predicted proteins | sample X85_Domestic_Dog__metabat2_high_PE_009 | metagenome-assembled genome bin X85_Domestic_Dog
TTTTCGAACCGACTTTTGCCGGTTCTATTGTTTAACTTTTAATTTTTCGGTAAAAATTTACCGAACTATTGCTATAATTATTTCTTGGCTTGTTTCACAAACACACCGATTTCAGCGACAGAGGTAGCTTGTTGTGCATTGATTTCAGCCTTTGGAGTCAAGCGGAAATAACGAGCGCGATAACTCTTGGGAAAATCCACACGATACGGCAACGGATTGTGCATGATATTACTGAATTCACCAGATGTTTCACAAGTTTGCCATTGCTTACCGTCTGTGCTGACTTCAAACGTATATTTATAAATAGTTCCTCGCAAATTATCGTCTGGAGCGGGTGCATAAGTAAAGCCAGTCATGTCGATTTCTTGCCCCATATCTACAGTAAGAGACTTCAGACCTTCCGTACGCCATACGGTCTGCATTGAATGGTCAATCGCCATACGAGCAGCAGCATCACCATCCATTATTTTCCACGAACTTACAGGAACATTGCCCAACTGTACCTGTGCATTCAAATCTTCCAATGGACGGGCAAAGTATAAAGCAGCAGGTAAAATATTAGCCTTTCCACGGACCGAGCGGACAGTGATACGAATCTGTTCCGGCCGACAAGAGGCAAAACGTATCAGACGCTTGTAACCAACTGTTGTACCGGCAGCCAATGTTTGCCAAGTTCCATTCAGTTGTCCCTCAACCAAGAAGTTCTCTACACGCTGTCCCTTGGCTATATCTTCCTGTAACAACAAAGTATTCACTTCAGCACCTTTCTGCACCATATAAACTTTCGAATCTCCCGATACCGGATTCCATTTTCCGTTTCCTTTACGGATATAATTCGTTTTAAAGGTTTCATCAAGATAAGTTCTCAGTTCTTTCAAACGATCACAGTCATTCTGATGAATAAGTCCGTTTGTATCAGGAGGAATATTTAACAGCAATACAGAGTTATATCCTACTGATTTAAAATAGATATCCACCAAATGAGCCAAAGATTTCACTTGATTATCCTGAGAAGCATGATAGAACCATCCCGGGCGAATTGACACATCCACTTCCGAGGGATACCAGAAGAGTTCATTGGCACGAACAACCATGTCTCTTCCACCCAAATCTTTTGATTTACCAACAATGCCCAAAGCTTTATTTTGTTCTTCCGAGCGAATGTAGATACCCGGAGTAAGTACTGTGGCACTCCATTCAGTCTTGCGTCCGATACCTTTTTCATTACCTACCCAGCGTACATCATCGCCCATGATAGCAGTCACTGCCTTAGGCTGCAAACGGCGGATAGTCTTTTCGATAGCTTCCCAATCATATTCCTGTTTCTTTCCATTCGGGCCTTCACCACAAGCTCCGTCGAACCACACCTCATGTACTTCTCCGTAATTAGTAAGAAGTTCTGTAAGTTGTTCGATAAAGAATTTATTGTAAGCTGGAGAATCACCGTAACATTCCGCATTGCGGTCCCACGGAGACAAATAAACACCAAACTTCAATCCGTATTTTTTACAAGCTTCACGTAATTCATATACGACATCTCCCTTTCCTTCTTTCCATGGAGAAGAAGCCACCGAATGCTTAGTCGTTTTAGTAGGCCACAAACAAAAACCATCATGATGTTTAGCTGTCAGAATAGCCATCTTGAAGCCAGCAGCTTTCAGATTCGACACCCATTGGTCACAATCCAATTTTTCCGGATTAAACAGTTTCGGGTCCTCTTTTCCGCTTCCCCATTCATGTCCGGTGAAAGTATTAATCCCGAAATGTAAAAAAGCCGTCAGTTCCATCTGTTGCCATTCTAATTGTTGGGAAGTAGGAACTAATCTTGAAGCCATGTCGAGTTTTTGTTCGGCTGTAGCATGAGCAGGAAATTTCACGTGCTTTACAAAATATTTCTGAGCCGAGACCGACAATGAACAAATAAGAAGTAGAGCAAATAGGCACTTGATCTTCATTTTCTTTACAGTTAGATTTAAGTAATATAAATAATAAAATGTATTGTCTTGAATCGTTTTTCAATTCAGATTCTGTGCAAAAATAGCCCCTTATTCAACGCATGAAGGGGTAAAAATCACTATTTAAAGGACACAAATCACTATTTAAAAAGGTTACAAGCTACTTAAAAGGCTATCAGATACAATTTAGAGACAAAATCATTATAAACAAAGAAGAGTCATATCAAACCCACACTTTGTGAGGATGACACGGCTCTTTCTTTTGATTTACAATAAGGATTTATCATTCTGTCAATTCCCCATCAACTCAAACAGTGTCCTTTCTCTGTCCAAGCTAATGCGGCAGCTCCTAATAAAGCAGCATCTGCTTCCTTTAATCCTGAATATATAATTTTAGCTGTATCACGATAATTTTCAAACACCGTTTTACGATATGTCCGAACTACCGGATCCAACAACAAATCTCCTGCCTGAGTCAATCCGCCAAAAAGAATGAAAGCCTCCGGATCTGAGAAAGTAGCACAATCAGCAAGTCCCTCTCCCAACAATTTACCTGTATATTCAAAAACTTCTTTAGCCAACTGATCTCCTTTCATTGCCGCCTCATACACATCTTTAGAGGTAATTGATGAAACCGGCAGAGAACGGAGCAAACTCTCGGTCTCTCTTTCTTCCAGAAACTCTACAGCCGTACGTGCAACTCCCGTTGCCGAACAGTAAGCTTCCAGACATCCTTTTCTGCCACAAGGACACGGGCGTCCTCCTTCCGGACGCACCGAAAGATGGCCTAACTCACCGGCAAAGCTGCGTTTTCCGTACACGATTTGTCCGTTTACCACAATACCGCTACCCACACCGGTTCCTAAAGTAATCATAATAAAATCATTCATTCCTTTAGCAGCCCCGTAAAGCATTTCTCCTAGAGCAGCCGCCTTCGCATCATTCGTGATAACCGTAGCAATGCCTGTTAGTTGTTCCAGTTCATCAGCCAGCGGAACAATCCCCTTCCAAGGAAGATTCGTTGCATTTTCAATGCACCGGCTCCAGTAGTTCACATCGGGTGCACCTATACCTAATGCCAAGACCTGTTCTGCCCCTCCAGCTTTTTCCACAAGTGCATGAATCGCTTCTGCACACCGGCTTACATAATCATCAATCCGGAGAAATTCCTGCGTCTTAAAAGAAATACGTTCAGAAACATTCCCTTCTTTATCCACAAGGGCAAGAACTGAATTTGTACCTCCCAAATCAAAGCCAATTACAAACTTTTTCATTGCCATCACAAATTAAAAAGAAGTTTTCAACAAATCAGGATATTTCTCATGAACCTTTACAATCAGTTCTCCAAATAAAGTGTTTGCCCAAGCAAACCAAGAGCGCGTGAAATCGGCAGCATTGTTCACATTGAATGACTCATGCATAAAACCAGTATCCCCATCTGTATTTCTTAATAATGTCAAACATTCTTTCAACTCCTCTTTATCATCAGTGGTCAGTCCTTTCATGATAATACTCATCGGCCATGCATAATCCAGACCCACATGAGGGCCACCAACTCCCTCACCAGCTTTTCCCGAGAAGAAATACGGATTATTCTCACTCCAGATAAATTTACGGGTATTTTGATACAATTCATCATCCTGTGAGCAATACCCCAAATAAGGTGCAGCCAAGAGGCTGGGCACATTGGCATCATCCATGCACAGACTGTTTCCAAACCCATCGACTTCAAAAGCATAGATTTTACCACTAACCGGATGGTTTACCACTGCATATTCTTGAATTGCCTTATCCACCTCATCCGCTAACTTGGTACATTCTTTGGCGAACTCACGGTTATTATATACCTTTAATTCTATCTCAGCCAGCTGGCGCAAGGAAACCACAGCAAACATATTGGAAGGAACCAGGAAGCCGTATTGTGTAGCATCATCCGACGGACGGAATGCCGATACAATCATTCCGTTCGGTTTAACCGGAGCACCAAATCCTCCGTTAATCTGTGAATCGGTGGGGCGTTCACAGTTTCGTGCAAAACTATATGAACCGTTTCCCTCTTTACGCTGCTGCTCTTTCATGGTTTGCACAGCCAACTTCATGGCATCCTGCCAAGCCGCATCAAAGACAGAAACATCACCAGTAAGCAAATAATAAAAATAGGCTATACGAATAGGGTAACATAGAGAATCAAGCTCCCATTTACGTTCGTGAAGTTCCTTTTTCATAGGCTGAGTGAAATCTGTTTCCCAGTAGCTGCCCGTAGGACCTTCATTAAAAGCATTCGCATAAGGATCTAACAAAATACAGGCTGCCTGGCGGTTTATAAGCCCTGCCACTAATTGCTGCAACTTCTTATCACTCTTCATCAGCTGCAAATAAGGCCAAAGCTGAGCAGAAGAATCGCGCAACCACATCGCATGAATATCTCCTGTAATGACAAACGTATCTGGGCGTTTATTATTCAGCTGGAATTTTACTGTCGTATCCAGCGTATTCGGATAACAGTTCTCAAACATCCACCGCAACTTAGGGTCGGCAATGTCTTTGGTAATTTCTTTAATAACCTTCTCCACTGCATCCGAAACGAAATGACGATTACCTGCCACCGGACGCTTTGACTCATAAACTTCACCCTCCTGATTACGGGCGATCCCCTCTGCTGTACTAAATAAACTGCAAGCCAATGCAGCTCCTAAAATCCAGTTATATCTTTTCATGGTAGTATTTATCTTTTTAAAATTTATTATTTCCTGGCACGACTTTGAATACTTCTTTTTTATCACCATACAAAACCGTTAATTCAAACGCTACATTCGACTCTACTTCAATCGATGGCTTTTCACTCGCCGAGCGTCTTGCTTTTGCCTTGAAAGAAATCAATCCCTCAGGTCCAAAAGGATAACGTTCTATTCCGTTCGCTTCTGTCAAGTTCAAATCCCAAGTGATTTGCTTCTGCACAAAATCACCCCTGATACCAATGATATGCTCTATTAATCCGGCAATCGGAGCCAAGCCTGTCCAACCTACAAACTCTTTTCTGGCCATGAATCCTGGCTCATCTGCCTCAGGAGCATAATACTCCCAAAATGTGCCAGTTTTTTGGAAGACCCGGAAAATCTGACTATAATGATTCAAAGCAATGTCATGCGCTTCTTTCCGGAATCCCTTTTCAATCAACCCGTTAATTACCATATAGTTCGTTCCCGGCCATATACCGCCTTGCCAATAACGGCCATTTGCTTTATAACGAGGGTTATCAGCCGACAGAGAAGGAACCCGGAACGGACGCTTAAATGTTTCCGGATTATTTAATTCCGCAACCAGACGTTTCATCTGTTCTTCATTCAGCACATCTGAGTATAAAGCCCAATAGGCACCGATTCCCTTCGTTTTTGAAAGTGACCCATCGGCGTATTGGTCGTATAAGAATCCAGTTTCTTCATCCCACAAGTTCTCTCGGATATAGGTCTTCAGCAAATTAGCCTCATCTTCCAATTCTTCAATCTCCTGCCAACGCTCTAAATAGAAACCCATTTCCAACAAAAGATTAGCAATAAACAACTGCTGCAAGTTGGTATCCAGCCAAATCATGTGACCATGGCTGTAAATCATGCTGTATTCATTTTTCACACGCGGCATATTATCCATTCCCGTTCCCCATCCGCTTGACCAGTACATTCCGTTTCTCCACGTATGGTTCAGCTTCAACCATTTATAATAAGCACAAAGCACGGGAAATATTTTATGCAGGCGCTCTGTGTCACCAAACTGATGATAATAGACCATTTCACACCAGGGCATCAGATTCGGTCCGGTGCTTACAGGATCATAACGTTCAAAGCAATCGGCTCCATCCGCCTTGATTTCGCGGCAGATAAATCCGTCTGGATGCTGTTTCGCATAAAAATTATCCAAAGTATGCTGGAAGGAAAAGAAATTTGCTCCATAACGGGCAAACATCAAGATAAAAGAAGAGTCCCACATAAACAGGTTCCCGTTATAGGCCGTGTCAATATAAGGGGATACAAAGCCTGAGTTAGGCTGCGGATTCCGAATGTTTCCGATCGCGATCTCCCATGCCCGCCAATACATGCGAAGCTCATCTTCGTGTCCTTCCCAAATCGGTAAAGGAAGAATCGTACGAGCCTCCTCCATGTTTTTGGGCAAATCAGTATAATCCGGTTTGGCAATACGATAAGTATTTTCTGCAACCAAAGGAGACTTCACATAGGTATCTTTATAAGGAAGACGATAAAGACTATCGTTCCCGCATGACTGGGCATTTCCTCTCACAGAAAAAAGCCCCAACGTAAGGCATGCTGCCAGGTAAAAGTATTTTCTCATGAACTAGATTACAAATTTAATAGTTTCTTTATTTTTTCAAAAACAGCAGTATTTTCATAAATACCAGTGAAGTATTCAGAACCAGGGCCAAATGCATATACTGGGACCATTACACCGGAATGACCTGTAGTCGAGAATTTACATTGTATTTCTCCTTTATCTTTATCACCATCTACGAGAGTTAATCCTCCTGTTTCATGATCAGCTGTGACAACAACTAATGTTTCTCCATCTTTAGCAGCCCATTTAAAGACTTCACCCACCGTACGGTCAAAATCATGAGTTTCTTGCATTAATAAATCTAAATCATTAAAATGCCCGTAATCATCCAATTGTGAGCCTTCAATCATCATAAAAAAGCCTTTTTTATTTTCATTTAGCAAATTCATCCCCTTAATGGCAGACTGAGCTAAACGGTCACCTCTTTCTTTAGGCTTAGGTGTATCAAATGAATCCGTTACTGCAAAAATTTTGCCATCAGTCATTCTTCTACATTCATCCCAACTTCTAGCTATTTGATATCCTTTTTGCTTTAGTTCATTAAAGATATTTCTGCCATCTGGACGATTTTCAAACTTTAATCCACCCCCACCTACTACATAATCAGCCTTGCAATTTACATAATCAGCTATGATTTCATATTCATTGTCACGATTTGAATTATGGCAGCAGAAATCAGCGGGTGTGGCATCCCATAACCGACAGGTAACAGCTATGCCTGCAGATAAACCCTTGTCTTTTGCCAGTGACACTAAGGAAGGAACTGGATTCCCTTCAGTGTCGACTCCCACAGCATGATAATTCGTCTTGACTCCAGCAGCCAGCGCTGTTCCTCCTGCTCCAGAATCAGTAATCAACTTATTAGCGCAATAAGTTTTTGATAAACCAACAACCGGTGCATTCTCAAGATATAGTTTTCCTCTATTGACTGTCCATGCTGAATAGATATGCATCAAACTCATACCATCCCCAATCATAAGAATTACATTCCGCACCTTTTTACCGGTAGGAGATACAATCTTTTCCACCGGATAAGGATTTTCAAGTACATAAGTCTGGAGCTTGTCTGTACGTGAGTTTTGAGCAGTAATTACATTGTAAGAACTAATAGAGCAGCATACAGCACAGCAGAATAAAAATTTAGATAAAACAGTTTTCATGGTTATATTTTCATTTAAATTTAAGCAAAGAGCCCGTAAGAAATGTCCTTGCAGGCTCTTTAAAATTAATATTTCATGAAGTTTTATAGAGTCAGTTACCTTACAAACAGAACGTTAGCAGGAATTGATTCAGCTTGCTGCTTTCCAGGTAAGGTCCACTCCCAACTTAAATGCTCTCCTTCATAATCTTCAAAGTACTGCAATTCATAAGTATGGAACCCCTTCTTTAAAGCAATTCTTCCGGTAGCAGTAATCGCAGCATGAGAACCATCGTTATCCACCACCTTAACCCCATCAATATACAACACACTACCGTCATCCGATTTCGTTCCGAAAGTATACACACCATCCTCGGGAACGCAAATCACTCCCTTAAATGTATAACCAAAATGATCAGCTTGACGGGCCTTTGCAATTGATGGTTCTGCCATGATTCCTTGCTCCACTACAGCGGCACTCTTTATGTCATCGACCTTTTGGAAATAGCCCTCTACATAAGTATAAGCCGTTCCGAGCTGTTTGCCTTCAGCTTTTACAGCCGGTAGCAGTTCAGCTTTTGTTGCCTGAATAGTCAATATACGGCTTGGTGCATATCCTTCTTTAAATGCTTTTGCCTTAATCGTTGTTGTTTGATCCACCATCAAAGGCTGCGTATACACCGGAGAAGCCTCTGTAGGATCGGTTCCATCCAAAGTATAATGAATTGTACTGCCATCCGTAGCTGATGCTATTTCTACCTCAACATGAGTAAGGAATAAATTCAAGTCTTTATTCACATAAGGAACAGAAACCATTTTTCCCTCCGTGTAGGAGTAAGGGAATGCTTCTGCTTGTGATCCACGCTGGTAGTTGGGCTGATCTGACAAAGTAAAACAAAGTTCTCCTCCCTGCATCAGTTGCTCATAAGTAATGAAATTCTTGTTGATAGGCTGACCATTCAACTCTACTTTCTCTATGTAAATATGCTGAGCCGGATTATTAGCCTTCACTACCAGGGTCTTTCCGTTAGCCAGCTGAAGCTCCACTTTGTCGAAAAGAGGAGTAGTCAAGCTAAACTCATTACTTCCCGGGCAAACCGGATAAAATCCCATCGCCGATAAAATATACCATGCAGACATCTGACCACAGTCTTCATTACCGATTATACCTTCAGGAGTCGGGGCATACATTTCATCTAACAACCGACGTGTCATCGCCTGTGTTTTCCATGGCTGACCAATATAGTTATATAAATAAGCCATGTGATGACTTGGCTCATTTCCATGCACATACTGACCGATTAATCCGGTAATATCCGACAGATGTCCGTCAATGACAGAAGTCACGGTATATAAAGAATCCAAACAAGCGCTAAATTTATCTTGCCCGCCAAACAGCTGAATCATTCCATTCACATCGTGTGGAACAAAGAAGCGATACTGCCATGCCGTTGCTTCAGTATAATCACGCCCTACTTCAAAAGGATTAAAGGCTGTATCCCAGTTTCCATCCATTCGTTTCCCACGGAAAAACTTCGACTTTCCATCGAAAACATTCATGTAATTCTGAGAACGGGCAATATAGGTCTTATAAACCTCTTCCTTTCCCATCGCTTTTGCCATTTGAGCTATAGCCCAGTCATCGTAAGCAAACTCCAGCAAGCAAGAGATAGATTCTTTCTTGATATTCGAAGGAATAAAGCCATGTTTAATATAATAATCAGCCCCCTTCTTGTTTTTTTCAGAAGAAGCAATCATTGCTTTTAAAGCTTTTTCTGCATCAAAGCCACGGATTCCTTTCAGATAAGCATCAGCTATTACAGAAACAGCATGATATCCTATCATCGTTCCTGTTTCGCCAGCCGATAAGGGCCACATCGGTAACTCTCCTGAAGCGTCGTACATGGCAAGCATGGAATTAATCATGTCAGTAACCAAGCCTGTGTCAGTCATTGTAAGCAGCGGATTCCAGGCACGGAAAGTATCCCATAAAGAAAAGGTAGAATACATCTTATGTCCCGTAGGCATCGCAGCTATTTTCATGTCATGACGACGATACTGTCCGTTTACATCGCTAACCACGTTAGGAACAACCATTGCATGATACCAGGCTGTATAAAAATTGATGCGCTGTGCTTCAGTACCTCCTTCAATTTTCACATGACTTAATGCTTTCTTCCACGCATCCGAAGCCTGCGTGCACACGGCTTCAAAGTCAAACTCTTTCATGTCATGTGCTAAATTCAAGCGTGCATTATCCACACTAACAACAGACAATCCAACTTTAGCAATCACTTGCTTCGACTTTTTAAAATTCAAAAGCGCCTGCAAGTGCTGTCCAGATAATTCTTTTTTCCCTTTCACCATTGTCCCCTCATTAAAAAGTTCAAGAGAAGCAATAGGAGAATTAAACTGAATTACAAAATAAACATACTGATTGTCAACCCATCCACGCGTACGCCGCATTCCGACAATTTCGTTGTCTGCCGTCTGCTTCAGCTCAGCCTCATAAATAAACTCATCGGTCAGCAGATGTGCCAAATCCACTACAACATACGCTTCTTTACCCTTAGGGAAGGTATAACGATGCATACCGGCATAGGTAGTAGCAGTCAGTTCAGCCTGGATGCCTTCATCCTCCAGCCTCACTGAGTAATATCCAGGAGCAGCCTTTTCAGAAGAATGCAAGAAGCGCGCAGGCTTATACAATTGTTTTCCCTCTTTAGCCGGAGAAAGCGTAGGGCGGAGCAACAAGTCCCCTAAATCAATACATCCGGTTCCAGTTAGATGCGTATGCGAAAACCCCAAGAGCGTAGAATCAGAATAGTGATAGCCCGAACAAGCATCCCAGTCCCCCCGACGGGTATCAGGACTCAATTGTACAGCCCCAAAAGGCAAAGTTGCACCCGGATAAGTATGCCCATGAAATCCGGTACCGACAAAAGGATCCACATAATCCAAAATGTTCTTGGTGTCATCCCCTGCGAACAAATTCAGTGAAGATAAACATGTAAGAAATAACAGTGTTTTTTTCATATAGATAATTTGAATAAAAAAGGGAATAACATTTTCTATTAGATAGGCTATGTTATTCCCTTCGGCAAATAGTTTTATGATAATTCTAATTCGTCAACGGAATTAAAACAATAAATAATTCATAATAAAATAATTACGCTTATTACTAGAGATTAGCAGACAAAAAAGAATAAATTAGTTTCTATTTTTTTTCATAAGCATAATTCGTATGCAATATTCGCAAAATCTATCGACATCTGCAAACAAAAAGCAGACAAAATAATCGACAAACAAGGAAATAGGTTTGAATCAATGGTAAGTGTTGGCTTTCATATTTCAAAACTATTACTTTTTCTAAATTCAAAAATGATTAGAGATACATGCCATCCGCTTTTCTATAAAACATCAAACACATTAATTCAAAAATTTGCTTTTTACAAATCTCTTGACAGAAACGCTATACATTTTTTCAAGACGACTTGGTTAGCAGGGAGAATACGAGCTTAAAGAATAATCTCTTGAAAGTGAAAGAGCTGTTAAACTAAGCACTCTATTCTGTCTTAACCTAAAAAAGTTTTTGTAATTTTGTCTGCGTAGGTACAATGTATAAACTATATCTTTACAGCAACAAATAACTTTTCACGAATATGAAACCTATCAAATCAATCATGATTACACTCTGTGTTGCATGTTTATCAACTTTATTAATTCTCCCTGTCACCGCAAGCAATAACTCTGGAGTAAATTTGTATGCAACAAATGTAAACATAAAAGCAAACGAGTGGATGAAATCCTTAAATGATACTTTACTGATCAGACATCTATCTCTGCCTGGCACACATGATAGCGGAGCCATGTGGGGCGGGGAGGCATTGCGCACACAAAGTTCTACCTTCTCCCAACAACTAGAAACAGGCATACGCGCTTTCGATGTTCGTTTGCAAAGTCATAATGGGAAATTAGGAGTATATCACAGCACAGCCTTTCAACATATTTTTTGGGAGGAAGATGTACTTCCTACAATGATTTCTTTCTTGAAGAATCACCCTACCGAAATGCTGGTTGTTTCCCTTAAATGTGAAGGTGGAAGTTCTAACGAATATTCTTCTTTACTTTCCGCCTCTTTGCAGCAAACCCAATATCACCCATACATTATTTCTTCATACACTAATAAACTAACGTTAGGGGATTGTCGTGGCAAGATACTCTTCTTACACCGAGATGAAGTTGGACCCAACTATCATGGAGCACGTTGCGAAGATTGGCAGGATGATGCCAGTTGCCTGTTAAACCTGAGAGCACCAGATGGTGTTATTAGCACCGTTTACTTGCAGGACGAATATCAATATTTATCGGGTGATATTGCTGAACTTAAAAAAAAGGAAAAAGCTATTATCCATTATTTTGAACAGATGTCTTGTCCAACTATCAACTCTTCTTCGTGGGGAATTTCTTTCATCAGTGCTACAGGTTTGCCTCATGGTACGCCCCATCTTTTTGCAAACCACCTCAATCGTTCTATCGCAGATTATCTTATAAATCACCCACAGCGCTATTGTGGCATTATACTTATTGATTTTGTTGCATCTACAGAGGGACTTCGATTAGTTAATGCTATTATTCGCTGCAATAACTGGTAAATTCATATATTTAATGAATCAACCTATCTGAATTTAGAAAACGAGCAATGACATAATAATAGATTTTCTCTGACTATCAGCTAAAATCCATGTAATTTGTTTGCAGATATCAATAAATTTTGCGAATATTGCATAAAGATTCGCGCATGAGAAATCACATCCACGAATTACGAACCTTTAATCTGCTGTTTTTTAATAGAGTAATAACCTTCTAGCCATAAATCATTCATAGTTTAAATAGGCCATGGAATACATACAAATTAATTTTTTTTAATTTGTAATGTATGTGTAATAGTTATGTAATTTTTGCTTCAGACCTTTGTGGCGAATTTAGATAATTCCAATTGTAAAACATTAAATAAAAAATGCATGAAACAAACTAATCGCATGATTCTTTCCTTTGTTTTAGGGTCATTTCTGTCAGCCGCTGCTTTTGCACAACAGATTTCCGTTAAAGGAATAGTCAAAGATCAGACGGGGGAACCTGTGATAGGAGCCAACGTATTGTTAAAGGGAACCACTACCGGTGTTATTACCGATATAGATGGTAAATTCGAGTTACCTGCTAATGCTAATAAAGACGTACTCGTCGTTAGTTTTGTTGGCTTTTCTAGCCAAGAAGTCAAAGTAACCGGTCAGGAAATCGAAATTGTACTGAAAGACGACACAGAGTTGTTGGATGAAGTTGTTGTATTGGGATATGGAGCCAATGCTCGTAAACAAGACCTATCTGCTGCTGTGGGCGTTATTAACAACACAGACGGACTAACTTCGCGCCCTGTAACCTCTACTGAAAGTATGTTGCAAGGTCAGTTGGCTGGTGTAACAGTTCAATCCAATGGTGGTGACCCTACCGCTACTCCATCTATTGTCATTCGCGGTCAAGGATCACAAAATGGTGATAATGTTTTGTGGGTAGTTGATGGTGTTCCCGGAGCTCCCATTGCCTCTACCAGCGATATTGAATCTATCGTAGTCTTGAAAGATGCTGCATCTGCTGCTATCTATGGTGCTCAGTCAGGAGCCGGTGGTGTAGTTTTGGTAACAACTAAGAAGGCTAAAGCTGGCATTCCGACATTAAGTTACGATGGTACTTATGGTATCCGCAAGGCTAGTAACTTAATTGAGCCACTGAATGCTGAAGATGAAGTGGAAATGCGTAAACGTTCGTATGCAGCAGCAGGATCTAGTATTCCAGATGATTGGAATGTAGCAAAAAATCCATGGATTGGCACCACCCGCACAGACTGGATGGATGCTATATTCCGTACCGCTTTCTACCAGCGCCATAATATCGCATTAAATGTAGGAACAGAAAACTCTTCAAGCCGAATCTCATTCTCATATGATAATGACCAAGGTGTTCTGATTAATACATTCAACAAGAACTACTCTCTTCGCTATAATGGTAAATTAAACATCAACAAATGGATTAGCATCACCGAAGATTTCGTATGGAAGAACAATGAAAATCGTTCTAAAGACACTGATGATGCTTATACCGGTCCTATTTTGTCTGCTGTATACATGCCAGCCAGTGCTACTATCTACAATCCATTAGATGGCTCTTATGGAGGTACAACTACTGAAGACCCGGCCTACATAGCAAAATATGGAAGCAACTTTGCCAGCGCACACGGGGATGTTGTCAATCCCGTACGTCTGTTAGAAGCAGAAAATCTCTTCAACCGGACTAGTGAGATTTGGACTACTACTACATTACAAATTGCCAATGTATTACCTGGTTTGAAATTTACCAGCCGTTTTACTTATAACGTAAACAATAACTACTATAAGAAGTTCAAACCAAAAAACGATGAGCCAGGCAAACCAAATCTTTCTAACGGATTAATTGAAAGTAGCTATCGTACTGACTCTTGGAAAACAGAAAACACACTGACTTACGACAATACATTTGGTGCACACACTGTCGGAGCATTATTTTCAACCACAGCCGACCACTTTAACACCCGCGGTATGGAAGTAAATGGCTCTGATTTTGCTGATGAAAATGCTTACTTGCAGTATCTTCCCTATGCTGGAAGTGTAACAGCTAGTGACTATTTAACAGGTCCTGATGCCAATGTTTCTTTGGTTGCTCGCTTGGCTTATTCATACGATGACCGTTACTTTTTGACAGCTTCTTGGCGTCGTGACTATGCAGGTCGCCTCCCCAAAGAAAACAACTATGGCGATTTTCCTGCAGCAACCGCCGCATGGAAGATTTCAAACGAAAAGTTCTTCCCTAAGAGCGATGTGCTTAGCTTATTAAAGTTACGTGCGTCTTGGGGACGTGTAGGTAATCTGGGATCTATAGGATACAATTATAAAACTTCACTGTTAGGAACCAAGTACTGGCACGAGCAGGCTATGTATAACCCGACTCAGAACCACACCTATGACAACTTCGTATTCTATGCAACTGCATTGAACAAGAATTTAACTTGGGAGACTTCTGAACAATGGGACTTAGGTTTGGATATAGAAATGTTCAAACAACGCTTGGCGTTGTCTGTTGACTACTTTGACAAACGCACATTCAACTTGATTCAGGAACAGACCATGAACTGGCCTACTACCATCGGTTTGAATGCTATGTTAGTAAACCAAGGTGAAGTCAGAAACCGTGGTGTAGAAGTTACTGCTAGTTGGAACGACCACATAACCAAAGACTTCTCATATCATATTTCTGCTAACTTTACTTATCTGAAAAACAAAGTTTCAGACATTGGTGTTCGCAACCCGGATGGAACTCCCGGAGTTTGGACAGAAAGCAGTTCAAAATTCCGTAACATCCCCTGGACCCGTCAAACAGCCGAAGGCCAACCTTTAGGCTCTTACTACTTGATTAAGACAGCCGGTATTTTCCAAAGCGACGAAGAAGCTGCTAACTATGTAGATAAAAACGGCAATCGTATCCAGCCTAATGCCGTAGCAGGAGACTTGAAATTTGTAGATGCCAATGGTGACGGAAAAATTAACGATGACGACCGTCAATATTGCGGAAGCGCAACTCCCAAAACTACATATGCCTTTACATTAGGTGCAACTTACAAGAAACTGTCTGTAAATGCAATGTTCCAAGGAGTAGGTGGAGCACAAACATTCTATGCAGCAAAAACAATGTTGCTGAGCGATGTAGATGGTAACTTTAACCGCAGCAAAGAAATCTTGAATGCCTGGACAAAAGAAAACCCGGGTTCAAATATTCCGCGCCTGTCGAGAATAGATAACAACAACAACTTCTCTACAGCTTCAGACTGGTACTTAGAGGATTCCTCTTATTTACGTCTGAAAAACTTGACTGTATCATATGACTTGTCAAGTGTACTGCAGAAATGGTCACACCTCAAAGAACGTAACAGCCAGATGTCTGTTTACTTCAGCGGTGAGAACCTGTTTACTATTACCAACTATTCTGGTATGGACCCTGAAACTGGAGGATGGGATGCTTTGAAATATCCTGTATCAAGAGTATTCTCGTTTGGAGTTAAATTAACCTATTAATGCCAATTTAAATTATAATGCAATCAACTAATATGAAAAAATATATTCCTATATTCGCTTTGTCAGCTTTAGTATTTGGTTCTTGCTCCGATTTTTTGGATGTACAGCCGGAGGGAGTCCCCACGACCGATAACTATTTCACCAATGACCGACAAGCAATGTCTGCCATCGATGGCCTATATGGATTTATTCACCAGGAAGACGGATTCGGGCGTGAATTATTTTGGGAACAAGGAGCTGCATGCGACATTGTATGGGCCAAATCAAGAAACTACAACACATTGGCCACATTTAAATATACAGGGAGTGAAGGACCTCTGCAGAGCACATTCGAACTTTTCTATAACACCATGTCTCGTTCCAACTGGATTATCAAGAATCTGCTTGCCAAAGAAGGAACAAAAGGACTGACTCCGATTGAGCACCGCAGCTTAGGAGAAGCCTTTTTTATGCGTGGCATGGCTCATTTCTACATAGCTTACCGCTATGGAACAAAAGACCAAGGTGTTCCGTTTTTACGCTTCGAGGATATTGAAGGAGAATACGATTATTCTATTCCACCTCAGCGTGCCACTGTCATGGAGAATTATCAGCTGATTATTGATGACATGGACAAAGCCATCCATTACTTGCCTAGATTTGAAGAATATGGTGTAGAAAACCAAGGCCGTGCACACGACGCTGCAGCCATCGCTTATCAGGCAAAAGTATACGCTTATTGGGCTATGTGGGATGAAAGTAAATGGGACGATGTTATTCGCCTGGTTGACAAACTAGAGAATGAGTACGGACGTGACTTAGCTCCCTCTTTAGATGAGTTCTTCTCTTCAGACTTCAATAACTTCTGGAATAAAGAATACATTTGGTCTATTCCATCAAATGGGGGTTCAACTGGTGGTGGAACAGAGTTCCCCGGTGTAATCCTTGAAGACAAAGGCTGGGGCGTTTATAATGGTTGGGGACAAATAAAACCCTCTCTTGACATTTATAATGAGATGGCAAAAGACGGTGCAGGCAATGCCCGTTTGAGACGCTCTATCTTGGAGTACAACCAGGAGTTCGAATTCTTCGGCAAGACTATGAACTTCTACTCAAACACCAACTTTGACGTAGGTTTCCAGATCAACAAATATATGGATCCGTTCAAGTATAAAGACGCACAACTGATTGGCTATGTACACACCAATGGTAATATGCCTACAGCCCGCATCAACTTCCCGCTGATTCGTTTTGCTGAAATGAAACTGTTCCGTGCAGAAGCTTATTTAGTCAAGAATCTCCCAGAGAAAGCGATTGATGATTTGAATGATATTCGCGAACGTTCGGGATTGACTCCTTTGACACACAATCCTACAATGGCCGATTTATACCATGAACGCCGCTGTGAGTTAGCCTTTGAGTTTACCGACCACCTGTTCGACTTGAAACGCTGGCACATGTCTTCTAATGCAGAACTAAAAGAATTGGCCGCCAAAGAATTAAACACACATCCTTCTGTTCGCGTATATGAAGACCGCAGTGATCCGAAATCTTCTTTCAAGGTAGAACCTTATGTTGACTACCCCGATAAAGCACAGTATCAGGATTACATGCTGGTATTCCCCTATCCAAGTGACCAGGTGATTAATTCTAATGGAAAGCTACAGCAAAATAAAGGTTATAAGTAATATGCCATCTCTTGGGATAAACAATAACTTTGAATTAAAAGCTATTAAATAATTAAAGGACTTCAAAAGTCTGCTTCTGATAACGCAGACTTTTGAAGTCCTTTTTATTGATAAAAATCACCGTAAGTACAATGGACATTCAATCGTGACTATTTATGAGTTTATCAACATCTACCAGTTGAAAGGCTTATTATATAATCTATTGGAAATCCGAATGGTTTATATAGGATGTTCCTTTTATCCAGCAAGGCTGGTCTTTTTCATCCAACTTCTGCTTAGTCAGGCGTCCATTCATACAAGAGACCTTTTCATTCGGTGCCAGTTGAACCAGTTTACATTCTTCTTTATCATTAATCTGCACCGCCCCTTCATAGAGTGCAACCTCAAACTTTCCGGTATTTTGAGGAGCATTCACATTAAAAGTAGTGCCCAGCACCTGAATGTTATAAGTCTTTGTTTCTACCACAAAGGGCCGTTCCTCATCAGGAGATACCTCAAAATAAGCTTCTCCATCAAGAAGTATCTTTCTTTTCTTTTCGCCCAAGCAACTGTAGAAGTGCAAGGTTGAGTTCGCATTCAAGCACACCTTTGTTCCATCAGTCAGTGTCAAGTGCAGACGCTGTCCTGCCGGTACCTGAACACATTCCACTCCAGCTGATTTCAGCGTTGCCTGGTGTTTCATCGCATTCCATGCCACCAGCCATCCTCCGATAAAGAAGAGAAGCAGCGAGGCTGCGATTGTACCGATTTTACGCCAATGGAAAGAATAAGATTTTTTAGAAGCCGACTTAGATTCTTCCAATTCCTGAAAAACCGTATCCCATCCTAAAGAAGCATTATAAATACGTTGCATCTCCAAGATTTGCTTCTCATTTTCTTTATCTGCATCCATCCAGTTCATTACCTGCCGAGTTTCTTCCACACTGGAAACTCCCTGAATGTACCGAAGCAATATATCATCTTCCATTTTCACGTTCACCTGTACTTTATCTCTCTACATGAAGATATATTCCCTGTCGGATAAATCACCCTAAAGGGAATATACTTTTTTTTGAAAATTTTTCTGTCGCTTTACTGGGGAAGAAACAGCATGTCATCAGAAACCAGCTGATCAACCGAACGGCTCACCATTCGAACCTTCAATGACTCGCCCATGTAGCTTTCAAAATACAAAAGCTTCAGTTCATGGAAACCTGCTTCCAAAGCAACCTTTCCTTCCACGCATTTCAAGCTATGAGAACCATCATTATCTACAATCTCTTTCCCGTCGATGAATAATTTTGCACCGTCATCGGATGATACATAAAAATAATAAACCCCCTTCTCAGGAATGCGTATCAAAGAACGGAAGTCATAGCCGAAATAATCTTTTGCCGGTGCCTCTGAAATATTAAAATTAGAAAGTACTCCTTCTTTTACTTTTTTGCCCGCATACATATCGGCTGTCTGTTCAAATTCGCCTTCATAATAAGTATAAGCCACTCCTTGTTTCTTCGGCTGGACTTTTTGGGCCGGCAGATAAGGACCTTCTTCATCTATCGAAGTGATACCCGACGGATAATAATAAGCAAATTCTTTCCCTTCGGGAGTTGTAATCCAAGTATCGAACTGGCGTTTCCCTTCATATAGTTCCACTACACGGCCCCCACGAATAAATTCACCATAGGCATCCTTTCCGGTTACTCGCCCATAAGCCAATACAATATTTTTTTCCTGTCCCAGGAAGTCATTATCATGATCGTGTCCCACAAAAACGCCCATCACATCTTTGCAGTCCACAAAAGAAGCAAACATCCCACTGTTTACATCGGCAGCACAAGCATCGCCTTCATCACATCTACCCCAAGTAGTTTTTTTTCCTATCAAATGGCGGTATTCCGGCAATGCAATGTGAAAGAAAGCCAATGCAGGAAGCGGCTCACCCCCGTTTCCAGCCGTAAAGTTTTTACTTTGGTCCCGATACCATTCTATCTGATTAAAGTGAATCCAGTCGTAATGTCCCAAATCCTCCGTTTCAGGATAATCATTCGAGTCAATACAATAAAGAAGCGAAGCGACTTTATCCGACTGTTTTGACCCATAAATGGGAAGAACATGATTACCACATCCTTTTATCTCCTTCGGACCATGCGAACCCACAAAGTAAGGCGACTTGACCAGCAAATCATAAATAGTCTGCTTATCCAAATACTCTGCATCGTGATTTCCCATTGTTACATCAAAGCGCATTTTTTCTTCTTCAAAAATACGTATAATTGACTTCCATCCCTCAAGGGCAGGATCGGAGGTAACAATATCACCGGTGAGAATTGCCAAATCAGGTTTTTCTATTTCAAGAACCGATTTAATGGTATGTTCAGTAGCTTCACATCCTGCCGACTTTGGGTCCCAATGAATATCGGTAAACTGAACCATCTTAAATTTTCCATCCTTAAACCGAAGCGGCTGCCGGGCTGATGCAATGCCTGCACATAACAAAAGCAGCACCATAAAAAAGAGTCCTTTTTTCATATTCTTATTTATTAATAAACTTCTATTTCATCTACCGCCAGTTCGCTCTGCTCACCGGCATTAAAATATCCCTCATGACACTTTCCACCACTCAATATGAGCAGACGTATAAAGCGAGCCTTTGTTTTCTCAAAAGAAACAGAAACCGGGAAACGTGTTCCTTCAGTACGGCTAAAATCATAAACCGGTTCATACTCGGCTATAACATGATATTTTTCTCCATCCTGCGAAACAGAAACCTGTATTTTACGAGTCGGCCAAAGCATATTCCATGGACGCCACAAAGTAGCTAAATTAACTTGCCGGATAAGCTCTTCTTTATGAAGTTGAAGCGTTATGTTCAGTGTATCTCCGCTAAATCCAGTCCACTGACGCATATCTTTCGGATAGCCTCTCCATCCATCAGTCAGTCCATATCCTTTATGAATATGCTCCCATCCAGCCTCCGAGACACATGAATATGCACAGCCCACTGCCTTATTCACTGCAAACCGCTTATGAGTAATATCACCCATACGTTTACCATTTAAATAGACAGCAGCAAAAACCTCAGTTTCTTCATCAAAGCGCAAAGGAGAAGAATAAACTTGAAAATTCAATTCGGAAGAATCATTCAGGGCATATCTGATTTCTCCATCAGGACACAAGGTATGTAAGCTTACTTCATATCCAGACGAATTCTCATTCCAGTCTCCTTGATAAGAAACCTCATAGAAATTACGACAAGCATGAACTCCCTTTTTATCCAGCCAGTCAAAATTTTTTCTCAATCTGCGCAGAAAGCCCTGAATATCTTTATTTTTAACCGCAGTCCACTGCACTTCCGACATAGCCAGCAAACGAGGAAAAGCCATATACTCCAAATACTCTGGTGTTTGGATATATTCTCCCCACAAATTAGCCTGTGTACCTATGATATAGCGCTGTTCTTCTTTGTTCAACTTAGACGGAAGCGGATTATAGGCATACACACTATCCAAAGGTAAGAAACTTCCTATAGCCAAAGGAGCAAATTCCGGGTCCTCCTGATAATGATCAATGTAACAATAATCTCCGGGAGTCATAATTACCTGATGCTTCATTCCGGCAGCAATCACGCCTCCTTCTTCCCCACGCCATGACATTACGGTGGCATGAGGAGCCAGTCCTCCTTCCAGAATTTCATCCCATCCGATGATATTTTTTCCTTTACTGTTTACAAACTGCTCAATGCGATGGATAAACCAGCTTTGCAATTCATGTTCATCTTTCAGCTTTTCCTTTTTAATTAAAGCCTGACAGCGAGGACATACCTTCCATGCCTTTTTAGGACACTCGTCACCTCCGATATGAATATACTCACCGGGAAAAAGTGCCATGACTTCCGACAATATATCTTGCAAGAACTGGATGGTACCCTCATGCGGACAATATACTTCATCAAAAATATCCATATAATCACGTACCACATACGTTTTACCTAATCCACATGAGAATTGAGGATAAGCAGCCAGTGCAGCAGAAGAATGCCCCGGCATCTCTATTTCAGGAACGATCGTTATAAAATGCTCCTCAGCATAACGCACCATTTCCTTAATATCTTCTTGCGTGTAATATCCCTGCTTCGGAATGCCATCAAACCGACGAGGATAATAATAATCGGAATGCCCTACCATTGTTTGCTGACGGGATGAACCCACCTCTGTCAGTTTAGGATATTTCTTAATCTCAATGCGCCATCCCTGATCGTCTGTCAAGTGCAGATGCAGGCGATTCATCTTATAGACTGACATCAAGTCAATAAACTTCAACACCGTTTCTTTCGACTGGAAGTTACGTGCCACATCAAGCATCAGTCCGCGATAAGGAAACTGAGGAGCATCTTGAATCGATGTACAAGGAAGCATAACCCGCCCGTCTGCCTCAAGCGGAAACATCTGCAAAAGAGTCTGTAAGCCATAAAAAAAACCAGCTCCTTCTTTATTTGCTCTAAGGGTTATCTTATGAGTATCTATCTGAAGGTCATAAGCCTCATCAGAGAGTAAAGAATCTACAACAAAATCGAAATCTGTTTCCGGAGAGGCAACCACCTGCTCCAGTCCCCACTCACTTAAACGTTCTTGCAAATAAGCTAAAATCACTTCCGACTTCTCAAAATCCTCAGGAATACCCACCCTAATTTGACTATTGACAGATAAAAAGCAATCAGAAGATGTCTCTATCTGATTAGGATAAGGAATGATAGAAAAATCACCTTTCACATCTTTGCTTCCCGTACACGAAAAACCGAAAAAAGCAGTAAGACATACAATAAATGGTCGAATCATGACGTATGAGGTATTTATGGTTTTATTGTTTCAATGATTTAACGTGAACTACCGCTAAACTAAAGATTTAGCGGCTTCGGAGATACCAATACCTCCT
>X85_Domestic_Dog__coassemble_464_pt1 | contig 19866 bp, 10 predicted proteins | sample X85_Domestic_Dog__metabat2_high_PE_009 | metagenome-assembled genome bin X85_Domestic_Dog
AGGTCGGAAAACGAAAGTAGGAAGAAAACTGCTTCGTTTTCCTCCTACTCGATTTAGGGACATTCAGTAGATATAATTATTGCTGTCCGGTAAAACTTTTTGAACCATCATAAAATTAGGGCTGACATCTCTTGCGAGTGTCAGCCCTTTTGGGTTTCTTTGTTTTCGTCAAAAATAAAAAGTTCCCATGAGCAAAAGTAGTCATTTCTTCGGACAGCCGATGCAATGGTACTGAGGATTGGATAAAGCGTTTACGCATCATTGATTCTACAACAATTACGTTGTTTTCAAACGCCATATTCAAAGGGGTAGGACGTCATCCTAAGACAGGAAAGAAGAAAGGGACTTTTTTAAAGATAGCGATGGACAGGCTTCCATTGACAGCAGCGTCATTAGCAAGATTCTTTCATTGATGGCAGTGAAGTCGAGCGTTACTACAAGCATCATCTCAGTGACTTTAAAACCTGGTCACAAAAGGAACATGCGACAGACAGGGTGCTGCTGGCCGACAATCTGGGTGCTTGCTGCAGCATAGATGAAACCAGTCTCTGCAATGAGGTTTATAGGGACTCGCATTTTTCATCCCCTAAATCTTCAGTTTAGGGGATGAAAAATGCGGGGTAGCGCAGCTACCTTTGGTTTTCGATGTGTTTTTTGATGGTTTCCTGACTGACATTTCCGACTGATGACACAAAATATCCATCTGTCCAAAATGTGTTTTCCCTGTAAAATACATGTCTAAGGTAATTTTCATGTCTTTTCCAAATGGCAGTTGTTTACATTTGTTTTAGCCTCCTTACGATTTGCAGCGGAGAGAGTTTTGGTTCGCTGCATATCATCATGTGAATATGGTCTTTGTCGGTTTCCATGACCTCAATGTTAACGTCTGACAGGTCTGATATGTTCTGCATGATTTGCTTCATGTCATATTCCACTGCTCCAATTAAATTGTTACTTTTGCCATATGTTACGTGCCTACAAATATAGAATCTATCCGACAGATGAGCAGAAGGTTTTGTTTGCAAAGACCTTCGGCTGCTGCCGTTTTGTCTATAATTGGGCATTGAACCTGAAAATCACAGCCTACAAGGAACGCAAGGAAACGCTCGGCAACGTATACTTGACCAATTTGATGAAGAGCGAGCTGAAGGTGGCGCATGAGTGGCTTTCTGAAGTCAACTCCCAGTCCTTGCAGAGTTCCTTGCGTAATCTTGATACAGCCTATACCAATTTTTTTCGCAACACCAAGGCTGTCGGTTTCCCACGCTTCAAGAGCCGCAAGGACAAGCAGAGCTTCCTTTGCCCACAGCATTGCCGTATGGATTTTGAAAAAGGAACAATCACAATCCCCAAAGCGAAAGATATTCCTGCCGTGCTGCACCGCAAGTTCAAGGGGATGGTAAAGACTGTCACTATCAGCATGACCCCTTCGGGCAGATACTTTGCTTCCGTTCTGGTGGACACGTCCATGCAAGAAATGAAGCCTTCTGAACCGATGCGTGACACGACCGTCGGCATTGACTTGGGCATCAAATCGCTTGCCGTATGTTCTGACGGACGCACGTTTGCCAATCCCAAGAACTTGCAGAGAAGCTTAGACCGCTTGAAGTTGCTACAAAAGCGGTTGAGCCGCAAACAGAAAGGTTCTGCCAACCGCAACAAGGCACGCATCCGTGTAGCCCGGCTACAGGAACACATCGCCAACAGCCGTAAGGACAGCCTTCACAAAATCACCCATGCACTCACGCACGACAGCCAAGTGCGCACTATCTGCATGGAGGATTTGAACGTGAAAGGGATGCAGCGTAACCACCATCTGGCACAAGCCGTAGGAGATGCTTCTTTCGGTATGTTCCTAACTTTGCTTGAATACAAGTGCAGTTGGTATGGTGTGAACCTCATTAAGATAGACCGCTTTGCCCCAAGCTCGAAGACCTGCGGCAAATGCGGCTATGTATATAAAGGATTGAAACTGAGCGAGCGCAGTTGGACATGCCCGGAATGTGGTACACATCACGACCGGGACTTCAATGCCGCTTGCAACATCAAGGAATTTGGCTTGAAAGCCCTACCCACGGAGCGTGGGAAAGTCAAGCCTGTGGACTGTCCTCTTGTGGATGACCGACCTCGCGTCCTAAAAAGCAATGGCAGGAAGAAGCAGGAAAAGAGAGGAGGTATTGATATCTCTGAAGCCGCTAAATCTTTAGTTTAGCGGTAGTTCACACAATCGTGTTCAATAAGGCCGGACATGGAAAGAAAGATTCCGTCATAGCCATAGTCAAAAGGACGAAGGCTAATGTTGTGTCTGCTGTTCTGAAGAAAATTCCTGAGTCTAAGCGTGAAAAGGTGACCGAGATAACCATGGACTTTAGCGATTCGATGTTCAGCATAGCCAAGCAATGCTTCCTCAAGACAACCATTGTGATTGATTGCTTCCATATTGTACAACGGCTGTGTGAAGGACTTGAGGAGGTGCGGTTACGATTCAAACGACTGGCTGTTACCGAATCCAGAAAGGAAGCGGCAGCCTTTGCGCAAGACGAAGACAGAAAGGCCAAACAAAGGGCATACTACCGCAAGAAGCATCCCAGGAACAAGAAGGAACGCAGAGGACGCAAGCGCATACGCAAACAGAAATACAAGCCAACGCTGCTGACCAACGATGAAACCAAAGTGGAGATGCTCACACGTTCCAGAAATATGCTTGCACAGTCTGGTGATAAATGGGGTGATAGCAAGAAGGAAAGAGCAAGAATACTATTTGGGCAATACCCGCAGATGAAAGAAGCCTACTCACTCATCTGTAAAGTGCGGGCAACCTTCAAGTCGCATATAATACGAAAGGAAGCTAAGGAAAAGCTGCACGAGTGGTACAAGGAGGTCAATGCATGTACACTGCGGGAGATCAAGGCGGCAAGGAATGCCATCAAAGGAAGAATACGTCTTGAACTATTTCCTGAACAGATCGACCAATGCTGCAGCAGAATCTCTGAACTCTAAAATCAAAGGATTTAGGGCACAGCTACATGGCATTGCTGATATTCCATTCTTCTTGTATAGGGTATGTACTATCTTTGGCTAGGGCTGGGATTCCACGGAACTTTTAAACTGCCCCTATAATCTTTCGAGTTTTAAGTTTAGCACGAAGGTATGTGAAAGAGCCATGCTAGTCAATACGTCAATTTTGGATGCTTACGCAATAACGTTTATTCTCAATAAATTTTAAACAGTTTCTAAGATGTTTTTTATGCTAAAACGAATTGATTTAAGTGTTGTTTATATTTGTTGTATCATAAGTAATAACATATGTAACATATTGGATAGCTATGTAACATATAAGAAAATTTTAGTTAAACTATAGATGTGTTTTTTTAGGTTATAATAGTATCTTTGTGAAAAGATTGTGCCATGGAATAATCTTAATATGATTGTATTCTAAATTTATTATTATGAGGGAGATTTTTGATTGCAGTTGATAACTCATACCGATGCGGTGTTATGAAGTTATAAGGGAAAACTATTTTTTATTTTTAATATGATGAAAAACATAAGACAACATTCTGTAAGTGACTCCTTGTCTGGAAGGAGTTGTATGGCTTTAAGAAGTATCTTGTCCTTTTTCTTATTGCTAAGCAGTTTAACATTGGCTGCTCAAAGCGGTTTTTTAGTAAAAGGTAAGGTGCTTGATGCGAACGATGAGCCTTTAATAGGAGCAGCTATTGTATTAAAAGGAAATACGTCTGTAGGAACAGTGGCAGACTTTGATGGTAATTTTATACTGGAAGTACCTAGTAAGAGTTCTGTATTGATCGTTTCTTATTTAGGAATGTCTTCTCAAGAGATTGAAATTAATGGTCGTCCAATGATTATGATAAATTTAAGGGAAGATACAGAGGTATTAGAGGAGGTTGTAGTTGTAGGCTATGGACAACAGAAGAAAGAATCTGTAGTTGGTGCTATAACCCAGACTAAAGGAGAAGTTCTTCAGCGGGCTGGAGGGGTATCTGATATTGGTGCAGCACTGACTGGAAATCTACCTGGAGTTATTACTACGCAGAGTTCTGGTATGCCTGGAGAAGAAAATCCTGAAATTGTAATTCGTGGAGCAAGCTCATGGAATAATAGTGCTCCATTGGTATTGGTCGATGGTATTGAACGCCCAATGGGTTCTGTTGATATTAGTTCTGTACAATCTATTTCTGTATTAAAGGACGCTTCTGCTACTGCAGTGTATGGAGTGAAAGGAGCCAATGGAGTTATATTGATTACTACGAAGCGTGGACAGGAAGGTAAAGCCCAAATAGATGTATCTGCTCAAATGACAATGAAAGTTCCTTCTAGACTTCCTAATAAGATGGATGCTTATGATGCATTGACAGCTCGCAATTTTGTGGTAGAACATGAACTTCCACTCGATCCTACAGCATGGGATTATATAACCCCTCAGAGTGTTATCAACAAGTATCGTAACCCCGCTAATTTGGCAGAAGCTGAACGATATCCGAATGTGGATTGGCAAGATGTATTGTTTAAGAACTATACGATGTCTTATAATGCGAATTTGAATGTGAGTGGTGGTACTCCATTTGTAAAGTATTTTGTGTCAGCCGATTTCTTGCATGAAGGCGATTTGTTTGATGTGATGGATAATGGACGTGGTTATCAGTCGGGTTATGGCTATAATCGTATAAATGTTCGTAGTAATTTTGACTTTCAATTGTCTAAAACAACTGTGTTTAAGGTTAATTTGTCAGGTTCGAATGGTATGCAGAAGACTCCATGGGGGCAGTATAATTCTGGAGATTGGGCTGTAGCACAATATTGGGCAGGTGCGTATGGAACACCCCCTGATGTTTTTTTACCGAGATATTCAGATGGATCATGGGGTTATTATCCCAATGTCTCTAATGTGACAAACTCATCTGCTAATTTGGCTTTGGCAGGTACGATGACAACAACTAATACCCGTATTAATACAGACTTTACGTTGGAGCAGGATTTGAGTTTCATCACTAAAGGATTAAGTGCTCGTGCCATGATTTCCTGGGACAATGTATTTAAAGAAAATAATCGTGGAGTAAACGATTTGTATCATGACCCTCAATTTAAATGGGTAGACCCGGCTACAGGTGCAGAATCCTATAAGACAGATTTTGATGCTAATAATAAATTTGACTATCAGCAAGGTGCTTTGTGGACTATTCAAAATGGTGAGGTAGATAATAAAGCAACACAGCGTAATATGAACTATCAGGTTCAGCTCAATTGGGCGCGCGAGTTTGGCAGTCACAATGTTACAGCTATGGGATTGTTCAGTCGTCAGCAGTATGCTACTGGTAGCATGATTCCGACCTACCGAGAAGACTGGGCGTTCCGTACCACTTATGATTATGCTGACAGATATTTTTTTGAATATAATGGGGCTTATAATGGTTCTGAAAAATTCTCACCGGAATATCGTTTCGCTTTCTTCAATTCAGGAGCGATAGGCTGGATGATATCTGAAGAAAAATTCATGAATTTCTCTAAGAAGTGGTTGGATATGTTAAAGGTTCGTGCTTCTTATGGTGAGATTGGTGATGATAATGTTTTTGGACGTTGGTTATATATGACCACATGGGCATATGGTGGAAACACACATATGGATCTTAATCATAATAATAGTCCATATACCTGGTATAAGGAATCAGCTGTAGGTAATCCGGACATTCATTGGGAAACTGTTCGTAAGTTTAACTTGGGTATTGATTATTCATTCCTAAGTGGCTTGTTTGCTGGTTCGGTCGAAGTATTCCGAGATTGCCGTACAGATATTCTTATTCGTGGTGTTGACCGTTCAATTTCTCCGTTCTTTGGAACTACTCCTCCTACGGCTAATTTGGGAGAAGTAAAAACGAGGGGTTATGAATTGGAGTTACGCGTTAATAAAGTTTTTGAAAATAAGATGCGCTTGTGGGGTAACTTTAGTATGACACATGCTAAAAACGAAGTGATAAACCGAGATGATCCAGAGTTGGCTCCAGCTTATCAGAAGCAGGAAGGATTTAGTATCGGACAGAATCATGCTCATATTGATGCCGGTCATTTAAATACATTTGATCAAATTTACGGGAGTCCGCAACACAATACGAATGACTCTCAAAAACTTCCGGGAGATTATTATATTGTAGACTTTAATGCAGATGGTGTGATTGATGATTTGGATAGTGCACCTTATGGCTATTCCTCAACTCCACAAAACACTTATAATGCTACTCTGGGTTTTGAATGGAAGGGATTTAGTGCGTTTGTTCAATTTTATGGTGTGACAAATGTTACTCGTGATGTCACTTTAACCAGTTTTGCAAACCGTTTGAATACGGTTTATGATCAGGGTTCATGGTGGTCAAAAGAGATTCCTAATTCAGACGTTGTGATGCCGCGTTTTACTACGACCCCAAGCTATCACACTGGAACCCAAAACTTGTATGACGGCTCATTTATCCGTTTGAAAAATGCTGAGGTAGCCTATACCTTTGATGGAGGATGGGTGCGTAAAATCGGTATTCGTAATTTGAAGGTGTTCTTGAATGGAAACAACTTGTGGGTATGGACCCGTATGCCTGACGATCGTGAATCTAATTTCGCAGGCGCAGGTAATCAAGGAGCATACCCTACAATGAAGCGTTTCAATTTGGGGCTTAAATTTACATTGTAATGCATTGATGATATGAAAAAACTATATAAAAATATATTGTATTATAGCTTGTTTGCTATGACCTTAGGTTTGTCTTCTTGTGAAGATTATCTGGAGAAAGACCCAGATTCTACCGTTTCTGCAGAAGAAGCTTTTAAAAACTTCATGAACTTTCAAGGTTATATGGAAGAAATCTATAATTGTATTCCGAATAAAGAAGAATGCTATTGGACAACTTCTTTTAACTGGGGAGATGATGAGATTATGAATACTGAAGCCGACTGGCAAATGTGCCATCAAATTGATTTGGGAAATTTCTGGGCATGGCAGGCTGGAAAATTAGGACAAGATGGCTCTTGGTTAGATTCTAATTCGGCAGACCCTTCCGCTGATATTAACATAGATGGAAATAACAAGTTTAAGCATCGCTTGTGGCCTCATGCATGGTATTGTATTCGCAAGGCAAACATCGGGATAGAAAATTTGAGTAAGATGACCGATGCTACCCAAGAAGAACGTGAAATGATAGAAGGACAATTGTATTTTTTTCGTGCATGGTGGCATTTTGAAGTGATGCAGTATTTGGGTGGAATGCCTTATATTGATAAGGTGATGGACGGGACAGAAAAACCTGAGCGTTTGACTTTCCAAGAGGCGGCTGAAAAGGCTGCGGCTGATTTTCGTAAGGCAGCCGATTTATTGCCTATAAACTGGGATAATACGGCTCCTGGTAAGAATACACTAGGAAAGAATCAGTTGCGTATTAACAAGATTATGGCATTAGGCTATTTGGGAAAAACTTATTTGTGGGCTGGAAGTCCACTTATGGAGCATGGTGCACAGACCGGTGGAGCCAAGACTTATGACTATAACGAAGATTATTGTAAAAAAGCAGCTGATGCCTTGGGGGAATTGTTGACTCTTGTAGAGTCAGGAAAGACACAATATGCATTGGCGGAATTTAATTATAGTGATGTATATAATCATAAAAAAGCTTCAGGAGCAACATCTTGTTTTTCAGAAATTTTCTATACTACAGGACAAAACTGGTTGATGCCGGGATCGGTAGAGGCTATATTTCGCGGTCCTTGTTCTCCTGCCAATGGTAGTAACTGGAATGTGTCAAAAACTTGGGGACCAAAAGTTAATGGCTTGGTAGAGCATGATAATATTATTCATCAACCAACAGCAAATTATGTAAATTTGTATGGTATGTCTGATGGCTCTCGATTAGATGACCCTTCTGGATCTTTTGATAAGACACATCCGTTTAAAAATCGTGACCCTCGTTTTTACCATGATATTGTTTTTGATGGATTCAAATATGTAAATGCTGCAATGCCTGAAGATATGGAAGCATTTCGCTATAGCCAATTATTTACAGGGGGGAATGTGCGTAGTGAAAACAATGCAAGCCGTACTGGATATTTTACGCAAAAGTTATCTCCGCATACTTGTAATAAATATGACAAAACATATGACTGGGGTGGAAATTTACAGTTGTATTTGCCTTACATGCGTCTCGCAGATATTTATTTGATGTATGCAGAAGCATGTGCAGCTTTTGGTGGAGCTTCCGGAAAATCGACCACTTTTGGAAAGACAGCTGAGGATGCAGTGAATGTGTTGCGTGATAGAGTGGCTATGGATCATGTGCTTTCTCGTTATACAGCAGATAGGAACACCTTTATCGATGAGGTTCGTCGTGAGCGTGCTGTAGAATTGGCATTTGAGGGTTTCCGCTTTAATGACTTGCAACGCTGGCTGCTACTTACAGAGGCACCTTATAATGTAAAGACTTCACAGGAATTTGACCGTATAGAAACGGACGAGTGGTATAAGAAGAATGACCCTAGAGATGCACAAGTCGCAAATTGGAGCGAACAGGTAATCTTAACTCGTAATTTTTCTTCAAAGCATTATTGGTTCCCGATGAAAGTGAATGATACTTATTTATATGAGGGTATAGCACAAAATCCTGGTTGGTAATCAGAATAAGTTTTATGTAATTTAAAAGAGTGAACAGATGAAAGATATATACAATAAATTAGTTCTTTCGACTGCCATGTTGGGACTTGTTCCAAATGGAATGATGGCGCATCCTGCCCAAGAGAATGGTCTCGATTCTTTGGAGGTGGCTGACGCTAAGGTTCAAGTGGCTTTTCGTAAAGTAGCCCAAAGTGATTTGTTGGGAGGCGTGTCTGTAGTTGATGTACAGAAACAAGCAGAAAAGGATTATAATACAAATTGGACTAATAGTCTTGAAAATATGCAAGGTCTGATTGGCGGATGGAATGGAAACTCATTATGGGGAATGGATGGTGATAATGCTGGATATTTGGTATTGGTTGATGGAGTTCCACGTGATGCCAATAATGTATCACCCTCGGAAATTTCGCAGATAACCTTCTTGAAGGGGGCATCAGCTGTTGTTCTCTATGGAAGCCGAGCTGCTAAAGGAGCTATCTATATCACAACAAAGCGTGGGAAAAAACAGGAAAAACTCCAAATCGATGTACGTGCAAATACTGGATTTTATATAGCTAAGAGCTATCCAAAGTACTTGGGGTCTGCAGAATACATGTCTTTGTATAACGAAGCATTGGTTAATGACCATCTTTCTCCGCTTTATAGCGAAAGTGATATTTATAATTATGCATCAGGAGCAAATCCATATCGTTTCCCTAATCTAGACTATTATGCTTCCGACTATTTGAAGAAGGCATATAATCGAAGTGACGCTTCTGTTGAGTTTTCAGGAGGAAACAGGCGGGTACAGTTCTATTCCAATGTAAATTATTACCGTCATGGAGATTTCTTCAAGTTCGGTGAGGCAAAAGACAGTTATACAAATCGCTTGAGTATTCGTGGTAATGTTGATATCGCCATTAATGATTTTATTTCATCTTATGCGAATACTAATGTTACTTTTTATGATGTCCGTTCAGGAAGAAGCACGCATCCAGACGGAAATGATTACTGGAGTGAGGCATCTACCATGCGTCCCAACCGAATCAGTCCGTTGGTTCCATTAAACTATATTGATTCGAATGCGTTGGCATCATTAGGCTTGATGAATATTAACAATAATCTTTTTGGAGGTGCCTTCTTGGCTGGTACCCAAACCGATTCACGCAATATTATTGCCGACTACTATGCTGCTGGTTATTCTAAGTTTACAAGCCGTCAGTTCCAATTTGATACAGGTATTGATTTCGACTTGAATAAAGTTCTGCGTGGACTTTCGTTCCACTTCCAATTTGCTGTTGACTATCAAACTTCCTATACTACATCGTATAATAATTCATACCGTATCTATACGCCAGTATGGAGTAATCATAACGGAAACGATGTTATTACGTCAATGACATATGAAGGAAATGATGAAAAGTCTGGAGTGCAGAATATAGGAAATAGCGTTGATAATCAAACTATTGCGATGTCTGCGCATTTTGATTATAATCGGACTTTTAATAAAGATCATAATGTGTCGGCTATGTTGCTTGCCAATGGTTTCCAAAAAACAATGTCTGGTGTTTATCATCGCACAAGTAATGCCAATTTAGGTGTGTTGTTGGGATATGATTACCAGAAAAAGTATTATGCTGAATTTAGTGGAGCTGCTATTCATTCAGCCAAGTTGGCAGAAGGACACCGAAATGCATTTTCTCCTTCTTTAACTTTAGGTTGGAAGTTGAGCAATGAGGATTTTCTGAAAAACTCTACGGTTGTAGATGACTTGACAGTAGGTATGTCTGGTTCAATACTTAATCAGGACATTGACATCAGTGGCTATTATTTATATGCTCCTAAGTTTGATCAGGTAGGTGGCTCTTGGTTTGGATGGTATGATGGCTCGGGTGAAAATTCAACTGTATCCAAACAAGGCGGAAATGAAAAACTTTCATTCATCAAGCGTAAAGAGTTGTCGGCTTATTTACGCACTTCTTTATGGAATAAGCTGGTAACTGCTGATGTAAACTTTTTCGTGAATTCAACAGAAGGTTTGCTGATTCAGCCAACAACTTTGTATCCGTCTTACTTCTCAGCATATTATCCTGAAAATTCGTTTGTTCCGTATATCAATTTTAATAACAACAAGCGTATAGGATTTGACTTTGCTGTTAATGTGAATAAAAAAATAGGTGAGGCAGACTTGTCTTTAGGGGTAACTGGAACATATTATAATACAACGGCTACCCAGCGGGATGAGAACTATAAGGATGCCTATCAAAACCGAGTAGGAAAGCCTGTTGATGGTATTTGGGGATTGGAATGTGAAGGCTTTTTCCACAGTGATGAAGAAGTGGCTTCTTCTCCTAAACAAACTTTTGGTGGAACCGTGCGCAAGGGTGACTTAAAGTATAAAGACCAGAATGGTGATCAGGTTATTGATAGTAAAGATGAAGTTTATTTAGGTCGTGGCGGATGGTATGGTTCTCCTTTCACCTTAGGTCTCAACTTTACTGCCAAATGGAAAAACTTTACTTTATTTGCACTTGGAACAGGAGGTTTTGGTGGCTATGGAATGAAAAATAGCTCTTATTATTGGGTTTATGGTGAAGGTAAGTATTCTGAAGTGGTACGAGGTCGTTGGACGGAGGAAACTGCTGCTACTGCTACTTATCCTCGTTTAACTACAGAAACAGGTGCTAATAACTTCCGCAACTCTACTTTCTGGTTGTACAAGAATAATCACTTTGAACTGGCAAAAGTTCAGTTGACTTACGATTTCCCTAAGAAGTGGTTGCGCAAATCCCTTATTAAGGATGTTTCTGCTTATGTGAGCGGGTCAAATTTATTGACTATATCGAAAGAACGTGAAATGTTAGAGATGAATGTTGGTGCTGCACCTCAGACTCGTTTTTATAATATAGGGGTTAAGGTTGCTTTCTAAAAATGAAGATTATGAATAAATTAGTAAAGATAATGGCTTTTATGCCTCTGTTGTTATGTGCCTGTGACGATTTGTTTGAGCCAGCAATAGAAATTAACAGGGACTTGGAATCAATGTATGAGGAACCTTCTTATGCTCAAGGAGTTATGACAAATGCCTATTTGTTGCTCCCTTATAATTCTGCCCCTACAAGCGACGTAGCAACAGACGATGCTGTTTCGAACGATAATGGAAATGCTTGGCGTTCTATTTGTACAGGAGCATGGACTTCCCAAAATGATCCGGCCTCGCAATGGAAAGACCGTTATAATGCCATTCAATATTTAAATTTGTTTCTTGAACGGGCTGATGACGTGAAATGGGCACGTGACGAACGTGTGAAGAAAATGTTTGCCGACCGTTTGAAAGGAGAGGCTTATGGTTTGCGTGCTTTGCAACTGTTCTATTTATTACGCGCACATGGTGGTGTGTCGGCTGATGGACAGTTGTTGGGAGTTCCTATCAAAACTCATTCAGAGAATTCGGAGTCTGATTTTTCTGCTCCCCGTGATACCTATCAAGCCTGTGTTGAGCAGATTTTAGAGGATTGTAAAACGGCTATTGAATTGCTCCCTCTAGATTATAAAACGCATTCAGAAGCTGAAATTCCTCAGAAGTATAAGGATTTGGGCGTTGTGAAAGCATCCGATTATGACCGTGTAAATGGATCTCATATGGGAGGTCGTATTACCCGGCGTATTGTTGAAGCTATACAGGCTCAGGTTTCACTGATGGCAGCCAGCCCAGCATACAGTGAAGGTTCTGGCATGACTTGGGAGGATGCAGCCGATTATGCGGCTATTGTGCTTGATCGAATCTCTGGAATCAATGGAATGGATGAAGATGGAAACACATGGTATGCTAATACTCAGGAAATTAATGATATAGCTTCAGGAGCAGTTCCTGCTGAAATTATATGGAGAAGCGATAAGGGGGATAGTAACTCTTTGGAAAGTGATAATTTCCCACCTACGTTATATGGTAAGGGGCGTGTTAATCCAACCCAAAATCTTGTAGATGCCTTTCCGATGGCGAATGGTTATCCAATAACTGATGAGATACATTCTGGATACGATGCGAACGACCCTTATCTAAACCGTGACCCTCGTTTGGCAACTTATATCTTGTTAAATGGAGGAACTCAGGGACCTAGTGATAAAACTATTACTACCGGGGCTTATGGTACAGATAATGACGCATTGAACAAGGAATTGGGACGTTCTACACGTACGGGTTATTATTTACGTAAACTTCTTCGTAAAGACTGTAATATAGACCCGAATTACAATACTACTCAAAAGCATTATACAGCTCGGATTCGATATACAGAAATCTTTTTGGCTTATGCAGAAGCAGCCAATGAAGCTTGGGGACCGCAGGGAAAAGGTACGCATGACTATAGCGCTTACGATGTAATCAAGAAAATTCGCAGTCGGGCTGGATTGGGTAAGGAAAATGGTGACGCATATCTTGAAAGCATAAAAAATGATGTTGATAAAATGCGTGAATTGATACGTAATGAGCGCCGTTTGGAACTTTGTTTTGAAAACATCCGTTTCTATGACTTGCGTCGCTGGAAAGCTGATTTGACCGAAGGTGCAAGAGGAATGAATATCACCCAGCAGGCAAATGGAGTTTTGAAATATACTCCTATAGACGTAGAAGTCAGAGATTTTAAACCTTATATGAATTATGGTCCTATTCCTTATACCGAAGTGTTGAACTTTGGCTTTTTACAAAACCAAGGATGGTGATTATTAGATAATTAGATGATAAAAATTAAAACATGAAAAAGATTAATTCGTTTTCTATATTGTTGACGGGAGTTGCTTCAATGTTAGTAATGTCGTGTAAGAATGGTGATGCTGAGTTTCCTAATTATAATAATTCTTCTGTCTATTTTGCTTACCAGTCTCCGGTTCGTACTTTAGTAATGGGTGAGGATACCTATGACACGACGCTTGACAATGAACATAAATGTCAGATTTATGCTACAATGGGCGGTGCATATAGTGGAAGCGGCTCTGTAGTGGTTGATGTTATGGTCGATGATGAATTGTGCAAAAACTTGTTTTTTGATGGAGGCGCAACCCGTCCTGTCAAGCCCATGCCGAAAAACTATTATTCATTGTCGTCTGATAAGATTATATTGAATCAGAATAACAACCTGATGGGTGCTGTAGATGTGCAGTTTACCGATGATTTTTTCAATAATCCTGAATCTTTGGAAAACACGTACGTGATACCTTTGCGTATGGTGGGTGTGACCAATGCAGACTCTATCTTGTCTGGAGTTCCTAAGACCGAGAATGCAGCTTGGACAAATGCAGAGATGTGGGAAGTGGCACCTAAAAACTATGTTCTTTATTGTGTAAAATATATTAATAAATGGGCAGCTAAATACTTACGCAGAGGTGTTGATAAGATTACAGAAAATGGAAATACTATAGAGAACAAACGTCATGCAGCTTATGTAGAGGACGATGAAGTTTGTCAGGTTTCTACGCGTAATTTAAATACTGCAGTATTTCCGGTTTCTACTGTTGTTGGAACCAATACATTGACCTGTAACTTGCTCCTTTCATTTAATGAAAACGGAGAGTGTACCATTACTTCTGACACTCCAGATTATCCGGCAAGTGGAACTGGAAAGTTCGTTGAAAAAGGAGATAAGAATAGTTGGGGGAATAAAGATCGTAACGTTCTATACCTAGAGTATAATGTGGATTTTGGAGTTCGTCAGTATCAAACAAACGATACGTTAGTGGTTCAGACTCGTAACATTGCATTTGAAACATTCTCACCGACCTATAAAAACTAATATTTTAAAATGGAATAGCTATGAAATACTATAATAAATTGTTGTTAGGGGCAATTTCTTTAGGAATATTGACGGCTTGCGCAGACGAAAGTCTGCTGCAGCCCGGTGAATCCGTACAAAAACCGGAAGAAATGGTTCAGTTGGAATACCTAAATCAGTATGATGTGCTGAAGAATTATGTAAATCGAGGTGAAAACCCCAACTTTAAACTTGGCGTTGCTATTGCGGCTAGTGATTTCTTGAAGAAGGAATTGGTATATGGTTTGGCTGTATCAAACTTTGATGAAATGACAGCGGGAAACGCAATGAAATATGCATCAATAGTGAAGGATGATGGTTCTGTCGATTTTTCTCAAGTAACCAGTTTTGTTCAGACAGCTAAGGAAGCCGGTATGACCGTTTATGGTCATACATTGTGCTGGCATTCACAGCAAAACAAAACCTATTTGGAAAAATTGATTGCTCCAACAATCATCCCAGGGGAGGGGGGTGATGGTGGACGTTGTTTGGTATTGAAAAATGCATCGGCTCTTGCTAATAATTATGGTGCACAGACTTGGTACCAGTTTGATGCTCCACTAGCCAATGGACAGAAATATATACTGAAGTTTATGGCGAAAGCTAGTAGTGATTTTGCCCCTGAAATTTATCTGCAGTCATCTCGTGGGGGTGAGCAGCAGTATCCTGGAAGCGTATCAACCATCGGAACCACTTGGCAGAAAATAACCTTTGAATTCACTCCATCGGATGCGCTAGTTGATAAAGTAGCTTTTAATTTTGGCTTCTTAGCTGGAGAGATTTATATTGATAATATAACACTTACAGCCGATGGTTCAAATGAAAATTTGATAGCGAACAGTGACTTTGAAGATGGAACGATAACAGGGTGGACTGGTTGGAATCCTGGTACGTTTGAGACAATCTCTGAGGATGGAAAAGGTTATGCATGGGGTCAGATTGAAGAAATGTCTGATGAAGAGAAAAAAATGGTTTTGACCAACGCTTTGGAAGATTGGATTAAAGGCATGATGGCTGCTTGTAAGGAAAATCCAAACATTGAAGAAGGTGAAAGTGCAGGAGCTACTTTGGTGAAAGCATGGGATGTGGTGAATGAACCGATGTCGGATCGTTATCCTTCGCAACTGAAGTCGGCTGCAACAGAAGGTGAGGAGAACGCTGCTCAGAGTTTCTATTGGCAAGACTATTTGGGAAAAGAATATGCACGTGAGGTGGTTAAATTTGCTCGCAAATATGGTGGCGAAGATCTAAAATTGTTTGTGAACGATTATAACCTTGAAGCTGCTTATAACAATAATGCGAAGTGTCAGGGATTGATTGATATGATTGCTTATTGGGAAGCAGATGGTGTGACGATAATTGATGGAATTGGTACACAAATGCACGTATCTTATTCATTGAATCCGGAGGAACAGGCTAAAAATGAAGCCTGTGTGGTGAAGATGTTCCAACTGTTGGCTGCATCTGGGAAGCTTGTCAAAATATCAGAGTTAGATATGGGTATATTAGATGAGAGCGGAACTGAAATTAAAACAGAAAATGTAACATTAGAACAGCAGAAGTTGATGTCTGACTACTATCAGTTTATTATTTCTAAATACTTTGAAATTATTCCACAGTCACAGCGTTATGGCATTACTCAATGGAGTTCGGCAGATAGCCCTGTAGGGAGTGGGTGGCGCGCAGGTTTGCCTATCGGATTATGGAACTTGAACTACGATCGCAAACCAACCTATGCAGGTTTTGCCAATGGATTGGCCGGAAAAATTATTGAACCGGAATCTACAGGAAAATAGGAGAAAATAAAATGTAAAATTACAAGATTGCCTTCAATTTGTAAATGTGCAAATTGGAGGCAATTCAAGAAAGGGTGAGACTTCATGCTGACTGGCATGAGGTCTTTCTTTTTGTATAATGTATTATTATATATCGTTTAGGGTGGATAATAAATGGGGTTACTGATTTGTGCTTGTGGTAGGTAAACGGATAGAATATTTCCAAGTGGATTGAAGGAATTAACTTTAAAAATGTTGATTATAAATCCCTAAAAGGAGTAGATAAGTATATAATCTTTAACGAAAGGGTATTCAATGTTTCATTCATGATATAAAATGTAACATGAGTGATATGTGAAGTAATGTACAGAATAGTTTGTGGTCTGCTCTTGCAAATAAAAAAAAGGTGAATGCTCTATATTTGCGACAGTAAATCAATACTTAAATTTTTACGTTATGAAAGACTTGAATTATTTCAGATTTCTAGGGATTCTTTTCCTTTTAAATTGTATTCCTTTATGGGTGTTTTCGCAAAGTCTGTCTATACATGGTGTTGTGAAAGATGCGCAGGGGGAGACCATTATCGGTGCCAGTGTTCTTGAAAAAGGAACAACCAATGGTACAATCACTGATTTCGATGGAAACTTTTCACTTCAGATAGCTTCGAATGCAATTCTGCAAGTTTCTTTTGTCGGTTATAAAACAGAAGAACTCCCTGTAAATGGAAAGACTTCTTTTAATATCGTTTTAAAAGAAGACACCGAAGTGTTGGATGAAGTTGTGATAGTAGGTTATGGTATACAAAAGAAGAAACTTGTGACCGGTGCTACTGTACAAGTGAAAGGAGATGACTTGCAAAAATTAAATACGGTGAGTGCCTTGGGTGCATTGCAAAGCCAAAGTCCGGGTGTGAACATTACTCAAACTTCAGGTATGCCCGGTGAAGGTTATAAAGTAAATGTTCGCGGTATGGGAACGATCGGTTCTTCAGCCCCTCTATATGTAATTGATGGAGTTGCTGGTGGTGATATCAACATGCTGAACCCTGCCGATATTGAATCAATTGACGTATTAAAAGATGCTGCTTCTGCTGCCATTTATGGTGCTCGTGCTGCTAATGGAGTTATTTTGGTTACTACCAAGCAAGGAAAATCCGGCAAGATTCGTGTATCTTATGATGGATATTACGGTGTTCAGCAGATTGCCAAGAAGCCTGAACTGTTAAATGCACGTCAGTATATGGAAATTATGGACCGTAAAGACGGAGCTTATGATTGGGCAGCTGTGTTACCGGCTTCTTTATACAAGTCTATTCAGAATGGAACTTGGAACGGTACCAACTGGATGGAAGAAGCAACCAATAAAAATGCTCCGACCCAAAATCATGCATTCAACATGATGGGTGGAACAGAAGTTTCACGTTTCTCTTTAGGTTTGTCGTATACTTCACAAGAAGGTATCATAGGGAAACCGGTAGAACCTTCTTACGACCGTTATACAGCTCGTTTTAACTCAGAACATGTCATTCTCAAGAAAGAAGATTTTGATGTAATCAAGTTTGGTGAGAACATGAGCTATAGCTATTCAGAACGTTCAGGTATTGGTATCGGAAATATTTATTGGAATGATGTTCATAATTTCTTAACAGCTAATCCTCTGATGCCGGTTTATAACGAAGATGGCGGATATTACGACTATACAGACCAAGTGGAAAACGGCTGGCGATTTGATTCGAATGCTGTCAATCCGATAGCATCAATGGTTTACCAGCGTGGAAAGAACCTTCGCCGCAGCCATGCTTTCCGCGGAAACTTCTACTTGGAAATTCAGCCGATTAAGAACTTGAAATATAAAACCAGCTTTGGTTATCGTTATGATGCAAACACTTATCGTGCTTATGTTGACAAGTTCAAGTTGGCTTCAGCTTCCCAAAACGTCAATGACAAGGTTACTCAGGAAGCAGGAACACACATGGCTTGGACTTGGGAAAACACATTGAGCTATAGCTTTAAGAAAAACGATCATAGCTTTGATGCTTTAATCGGACAGTCAATGGAAAAATGGGGAATAGGTGAGACCATGTCTGCAACGAATGCCAATTCTTTGTTCCCCGGTTTATTTAACTATGCTTACTTGAGCAATACACAAGGTATCAGTTCTAGTATGACTACTGTAAGCGGACGCCCTCAAACCATGGGACGTTTAGCCTCTTTCTTCGGTCGTGCCAACTATAACTATAAAGAAAAATACATGTTCTCTGCAACGGTACGTGCCGATGGTTCAAGTAACTTTGCAAGAGGAAACCGCTGGGGTATATTCCCTTCTTTCTCTGCAGGATGGGTTATGACCAATGAACCTTTCATGGAAAGTATATTAGGATGGATGGACTTCTTGAAAGTGCGTGCCAGCTGGGGACAAAACGGTAACTCGGATATTGCGAATTTCCAGTACTTGTCAACCATTGCCTTCGATTCTCTTAACTCTTATGTTTATGGAACAGACAAGATTTCTCAGACCACAGGAGCTTATGCCAATATCTTGCCGAATACAGACATATCATGGGAAACCTCTGAGCAGCTTGACTTGGGTATCGATGCCCGTTTCTTCAACTCACGTTTGGGGTTAGCTTTTGACTATTATCATAAAGCTACAAAAGACTGGTTGGTTCAGGCTCCGGTATTGGCCAGCTATGGAACAGGAGCTCCTTATATCAATGGTGGAGATGTGGTGAACAAGGGATTTGAAGTTGCATTAAACTGGAATGACCGAATCCGTGATTTCAACTACGGTGTAAACTTCAACCTCTCATATAATAAAAATGAAATTACACGTATTGCGAATACAGAAGGAATCATTCATGGTCCTAGCGATGTCTTAACAGCGATGAGTAACGGAGAAATTTACCGTGCTCAGGTAGGATATCCGGTAGGTTATTTCTGGGGATATAAGACTGCAGGTATTTTCCAGAATCAAGAGCAGGTAAATGCAACAAAGGCTAAGTTGGCCAGTGCAGCTCCGGGAGAAGCGATTTTTGTTGATGTAAATGGTGACGGTTCAATTACAGAAGCCGACAAGACAATGATTGGCGATCCGAATCCGGACTTCCGTTTAGGTTTTTCATTTAACTTAGGTTATAAAGGATGGGATTTATCTGTAACTACGAATGGAGCCTTTGGTCAGCAAGTAGTTAAATCATATCGTCAATATTTGGGTGAACCTAAACAAAACTTCACTACCGATGTATATGAATGCTGGAATGGAGAAGGAACTTCGAATACAATGCCTTCTATCGAAGGTATGGAAAACAGTGAAAGCTGGAAAAACTTCTCGGATATTTTCGTTGAAGATGCAAGCTACTTGAGAATTCAGAACATCACTGTAGGCTATGACTTCAAAAAACTGATACCGAGAATGCCATTGGAACAGGCTCGTTTATATTTTTCTGTGCTGAATGCTTATACCTTTACCGGATATTCAGGTATGGATCCTGAAGTTGGTTCTAGCGGTAATGATGCATATTCTTGGGCTTCTGGTATTGACCTGGGATTCTATCCTAGTACACGTACTTTTATGTTTGGTGTAAATCTTAAATTCTAAAATTAAAAAAAAAAAAAAAACATATTTGTGCTGCCCTTATTGC
>X85_Domestic_Dog__coassemble_492_pt1 | contig 18058 bp, 13 predicted proteins | sample X85_Domestic_Dog__metabat2_high_PE_009 | metagenome-assembled genome bin X85_Domestic_Dog
CTTTTATCCCAGAAGTAAATGCTCAGCAGATTATATAACAAAAAAGAATTAAAGGAATTCCTTATAATTCAAATAATTAACAAAGCCTAAATACTACTGAAATTATTTTATAATCTATAATCTTAAGCTATAATTATATGAAGAAGCTTCTTTTTTCTGCCCTTCTGCTTGCATCCTGCATGAATCTTTCAGCACAAGAGTTTTATGAAAAGCACATAAAATTCCCTGAAAATGCTACAGCAGAACAAAAGCTAGATTTGGCCTCACGTTTAGTACCCACAGCCCAGCAGTTAGAATGGCAACGCATGGAGTTGACAGCATTCCTCCACTTTGGTATAAATACATTTACTGGTAATGAATGGGGAAGTGGAAAAGAAGACCCTCAGCTTTTTAATCCGACAGCATTAGATTGCGACCAATGGGTGCGCAACCTAAAGGACGCAGGATTTAAAATGGCTATCATCACAGCAAAACACCATGATGGATTCTGTCTTTGGCCAACTGCTACGACCAAGCACTCTGTTGCTTCTTCACCTTGGAAAAATGGAAAAGGAGATGTAGTGCGCGAATTACGAGATGCCTGTAAGAAATATGGTATCAAATTTGGCGTATATTTGTCTCCATGGGATCGAAATGCAGCTTGCTATGGCAATTCTCCAGAATACAATAAGTTCTTTATCAAGCAGCTGACCGAACTACTGACTAACTATGGAGAAGTACATGAAGTATGGTTTGATGGGGCTTGTGCAGAAGGTCCTAACGGTAGAAAGCAAGAATACGATTGGGAAGCAATTGAGAAAACGATTCGCACCTTACAACCTAAAGCCGTAACTGCTATTATGGGCGATGATGTACGCTGGGTGGGCAATGAAAAAGGTATTGGCCGCAAAACAGAATGGAGTGCAACCGTACTCACTCCCGGAATCTATACTCGCTCTACAGCACAGAATCAAGAGCTGAACATCGGTGAGCTTTCCAAGAATATCGGTGGCCGTGAAATGGTGATACGCGCCAAAGAAATGTTTTGGTATCCTTCGGAAGTAGATGTATCCATCCGTCCGGGATGGTTTTATCATGCCAGCCAGGACAATCAAGTGAAATCACTGGCTCATTTGGCTGACATCTATTTCAAGTCAGTAGGTTACAACTCTGTACTGCTTCTAAATATACCACCTGATACCCGTGGCTTGTTGCATGAAAATGACTGCTTACGCTTGAAGCAGTTACGCACCTATCTAGACACAACATTCAGCAACAATTACCTGCATAAAGGAGATAACAAATGGCAAACTCATCCAAAGAATACCCATATTTATAATGTAAAGAAAAATGCGCTAGTAAATACACTGATGATTCAGGAAGACATCACGAAAGGACAGCGTGTAGAAGATTTTCTTGTAGAAGGTATGATAGATAGTCAATGGCAAGTATTGGCAGAAGGTACTACTATCGGATTCAAACGCTTAGTGCGCTTTGCGCCCTGCAAGCCAAGTAAGATTCGTATTACCATCCGCTCCAGCCGAGGCGTAGCCCATATACTGAAAGCCGGAATTTACTATGCCCAACCGCTACAAGACGATAATACCAATATTAAACTAGGAGATGTGGATGTTACCAGTTGGAAAGTGGTAGGCAATATGGAAGCCCATGCTGCATTCGACAACAATATACAAACCGTATGGCGTACAGCAGGTCTACAGCCGCTTACTGTTGATTTGAGTAAGATTTCTGAGATTACCGGATTTAGCTACACTCCATCGCCCGATGACAACCTAACAGGCACCATTTACAAATATAAGTTTGAAGTGAGTTTGGATGGTAAACAATGGCAAGAATGTGAAACTTCTGGTGAATTCAGTAATATCATGCACAACCCTGTGCCATTCTTCGTTAAGTTTCCCCAAAGCTACAAGGCTCGTTATTTCCGCCTAACTCCACTGGCTGAAATCAATGCGAAGCAAGCAACCTCCATTGCTGAAATAGGCATCTTTGCCTCAACCACAGAAAAATGATTTAACAAGTAGATATATGAAATCTCTGTTTTAAGTTAATCTTTTAATCTCAATCATTCATTAATTTTTAAACAAAAATGAAAAGTGAAAAACTTAAACTAGCAAATGCCATCTTGCTATTGTCTGGTATAAGTGCTGGGTATGTTCAAGCATCTCCACGTGCTGAAGCAGAAAGTGTGTACGCTGTTCAGCAAAATCAAGCTTGCAGTGGTGTAGTAGTCGATCAAAATGGGGAAACAGTTATCGGTGCCTCTGTTATGGTGAAAGGGACTACCAATGGTACTATTACTGGATTGGAAGGTGATTTTTCTTTGTCCAATGTCAAAAAAGGCGATGTTATTGTCATATCGTTTGTAGGCTATGTTAACCAAGAAGTGACTTGGAAGGGAACACCACTGAAAGTTACCTTGAAAGAAGACTCCAAAACATTGGAAGAAGTCGTAGTAGTAGGTTATGCCACAGTCAAGAAAGCTAACCTAACTGGAGCTGTGTCAGCCGTAGATGATAAAATCCTAGCCGACCGTCCTATCGTAAACTTAGGTCAAGGTCTTCAGGGTACTATCCCAAACTTAAATATCACGACCAGTGGTAAACCAGGTTCAGGCTCTAGTTTCAACGTTCGTGGTGAAACCTCTATTAACGGTGGTGGACCTTTAATCTTGGTAGATGGTGTACAGATGGACCCAAACTTAATTAATCCACAAGATGTAGCTAGTGTATCTGTACTGAAAGATGCTGCTTCAGCTTCTATCTATGGTTCTCGTGCTGCCTATGGTGTTATTTTGATTACTACCAAGAGCGGTCGAAAAGACATGCCTACACAGATTTCATTCGATGCTTCTGTTTCATTCAACTCACCAACAACTCGTCCAAGCTACATGAACTCTATGGAGTATGCAAACTGGATGAATACGGCTGGTATGACCACAAACGGACGACCCATCTTCAGTCAGGAAGAAATGGATCACATTGAGGCGTATTTCTACGATCCTGTAAATAATTCACCTGTGTTTGTAGCAAAGGATCCTAGCAGCGACCAGTTTGGAAACTGCCAGAGTGGCAAATATGCCTATTGCGGTAATACCGACTGGATGAAGGAAATCTACAAAAAGAATTATCCTGTTCAGAAATACAATGTAAACATTCGAGGTGGTGGCACAAAAGCCAATTACTATACTTCAGTAGGTTACACAGACCAAGGCTCTATGCTTCGCTATGGTAATGAAGGTTTCCGTAAGTTTAATATGGTAAACAATATTAATTACGATATCAACGACTGGTTGCATGTATCTATGAAAACCAGTTATATCCGCACCGAACTTGATGGCATTGCCCAAGACCACGTTCATGGTGAAAACTGGATTGGTAATGATACCCAACCCATCATGCCGGTGAAACATCCCGATGGTAACTGGTCAGGACAAGGAAACTATACTAACTTTGCTGCCGTAATGGAAGAAATGGGTTCACGCAAAACCACCAAAAATGACTTTTGGAATACCTTGGCACTCCGATTATCGCCTATTAAAGGGTTGAACATCAACATGGACTACACATTCAACTATTATGCTGAGCATAATAAGAACCATGCCAAGTCATTCAATGAATATGGTATTGATGGCAAATTCTTGCAAATATTCCAGTATTCTAACCCCAATTATGTATACGAAGGTCAGAATAATGACACTTACAATGCTTTCAATCTTTTCGCAGATTATGAAAAGACGCTTGGTAAACATTATTTCAAAGTAATGGTAGGCTACAACCAAGAGTCTAAACACACTCGTTTCTTCTCTGCTCGACGTGAAGAGTTGATTTCTAACAACCTACCTTCTATGAATGCTGCTTCTGGCGAAAAAGGAGTAAGCAACAGTGAAGGATCTTGGGCTACCCGAAGCGGATTCTTCCGAGCTAATTATACCTTTGCTGACCGCTATCTGCTTGAAGTAAATGGTCGTTACGATCTTTCTTCCAAGTTCCCAAAAGATGACCGTGCCGTATTCAATCCATCATTCTCACTCGGATGGAAATTATCGGAAGAAAGCTGGTTTAAGAATGGAACCAACAGCTTCTTTGATGAACTTAAACTCCGTGCTTCTTATGGTAGCCTCGCCAACCAGTCTCTAGACAATGGTGATTGGTATGCATATCTTTCCAACTACAGCAGCGGTGATTCTGGATATTTGATGGGAGGCAAGCGCCCAAGCTATGTGTTGCCTGGAATCTTAGTCAGCAACAGTGTTACTTGGGAAAAGGTTACTCAGTGGGACTTGGGTCTAGACTTTATGATTTTGAATAACCGCTTAAAAGGTAGCTTTGACTACTATCAGCGTAAAACTGAAGATATGTTGGGTCCTGGTATGATTCTGCCAAATATCCTCGGTGCTAGCGAACCTCGTGAAAACGCTGCTGATATGGTAACTCGTGGTTGGGAATTGGCATTAAGTTGGAACGACCAATTAAACAATGGTCTTCACTATAGTGTTGGATTCAACCTCTCTGACTCAAAAGCAGAAATTACACGCTATAATAACCCCACTAAATCATTAGCTGCTGCATACTACGAAGGTATGACTATTGGTGAAATCTGGGGATATGATAGTTCTCTCTTTACATCGGAAGCAGAAATTGCTGAAGCAGCCGACCAGTCACGGTTGGATGGTGGTATTAAGAAGCTTCCGGGAGATATTCATTTCCACGATATCAATAACAATGGAGTTGTTAGCAACGGAAACAATGTAGTAGGCGATTCTGACGACTTGCACGTTATCGGTAATAATCGTGCCCGCTTCCGTTATGGTTTCAATGCCACTGCTGACTGGAAAGGATTTGACTTGGGTATCTTCTTCCAGGGTGTAGGCAAACGCGACCTGATGCTTCCGGGCACCTTTACCTGGCAATATGGTTCACGTTGGAGAGTTCCTACCGCTGTTGCACAGGACTACTGGCGTGAAGATAATCAAGGAGGCTGGTTCCCTAGAGCTCGTTTCGATGGAGGTAGCAGCATGGGACAGAACCAAACTCGTTACCTGTTAAATGCCGCTTATCTACGTTTGAAGTCATTAACCCTCGGCTATACCTTACCAAAAGCACTGACTCATAAGATTGGTGTAGAAAAATGCCGCTTCTATTTGTCAGGCGAAAACTTATTAACTTTCGATCATACTCCAGAAGGTTTTGACCCCGAATTGGATGATCCTTACAAGTATCCGCAACAGAAATCCATTTCATTAGGTGTTAACGTAGTATTCTAAATCTTTTATTAAGTACTGAACATTATGAAACTAAAATATTTATTTTTGAGCGCAGCTCTTCTCTCACTCACAACTGGATGCAACGACTCTTTTTTGGATAGAGCTCCTCAGGAACTGAACGATGCGTCTTTTTGGCAAACAGTCAATGACTTAAAGACTTATGCCAACTCTTTCTATACCTCATTACCGGGAGGCGTATCTTCTATTGATGATATCAATAGCGACAACCAAGTACCAAACTCGATTGATGGGTTCAGCTGGGGGCAATATGTAGTACCAACAGAAGGCGGTAACTGGAGCAAGAACCATTGGTCTAACATCCGCAACCTGAATTATTTTATGACACATTATCAGCGAGTACAAGGTGCCGAAGAAGATATAAATAAATATGTGGCTGAAATACGCTTCTTTCGTGCTTTGGAATACTTCACTAAAATTGTAAACTTTGGTGATGTTCCTTGGTTAGAAGAAGACCTAAATGTTGATAGTCCGGAACTTTTCGGGCCCAAAATGAAACGAAACCTAGTTTTTGAAAAGATACTAGGTGATTTGGAGTTTGCCATTGAGTGGTTACCTAACAAAGGGGATGAAGAACCAAACCGCCTGAACAAAGACATTGCACGTCATATCCGCGCTCGCTTCTGCTTGAATGAGGGAACTCATTACAAGTACCATACTGAATTAGGCTTGACTAACGAGGCTGATAAATACCTGCAAATGGCAGCAGATGATAGTTATGAACTGATTAAGTCTGGTCGCTATGAAATCTATAAAGGAGATGGCAAGAACAGCTATTTTGAAATGTTCCGCATGAAAAATAAGAGTGCACTAAAAGAAGCTATACTTTACATTGACTACGAAGATAACCTCCGCCAACACAATATGGGTTCTCAGAACCGAGAATCGAATTGTGGCTTCTCTAAAGATTTTGTGGAAAGCATTTTATGTGATGACGGTAAACCTATCGGTGTAAGTAGCCGCTATCATGGAGATGCTACCATGAGAGACGAATCTACAAACCGAGACCCGCGTTTTAAACAACTGATGGTTACCAATGATTACCCCATCATTGTATCAGACGATCATAAAGATTCTACTTTTATCACAAATGAAGCAGAATTTGTAAATAACTTCTGTCTGTCTGGCTACCGTTCTGTGAAAGGCGATATTCCGGTAAAAAAAGAATCTCTGTATATGGAAAGTGACTTCGATGGCATTGCCTATCGTTACGCTGAAACTCTACTAATTTATGCAGAAGCTAAAGCGACACTGGGTACAATTACAGATGCAGACTTAGAGTTATCTATCAACGAACTGCGCGACCGAGTAGGAATGCCAGATTTAACCCTAAACGTAGGATTCACCGACCCCAACTGGCCAGACTATGGTTATACGGTATCTCCTGTCCTTCAAGAAATTCGTCGTGAACGACGCATAGAACTTGCTGGTGAAGGGTATCGTTTCGATGACCTACGCCGCTGGAAGGCTGGTCACTTGCTAAATAATGTGAAGACATATGTAGGTAAGAAGGATGCTAACGGAAAATATGCTATCGTTTATCCAAACTATACCAACGATGATTTCCAATATGCAGAAGGAAAGAGCCGTAAATGGAACGACAAGATGTATTTACTCCCCATTCCAAAAGGTGAACTGCAGCGTAACCCTCAACTCATGCCTCAAAATCCAGGCTGGGAAGAGTAATTACTTTGCTCTCTGTTAACAACGTTATTAACAGGTTTCCTTTTCAGTAAAATAAAAATTAGATTACAGGCATACTAATAGACATATTGAAAAGGATATTTATAGAAATACTATCTTTATTTCCATAAGTAATAATCAGCCCCTCTTTCAGCGATAAATTGCTGAGAGAGGGGCTCTCTTTTATAAGAAGTTATTTCACAAGCAGTTGAATCTTTCCATCTGCCAACCCTCTTGCCGAAGCCTGAAGTTCCAGCAAGCCTGCCTCTTCACCTGCCTGAACAATCACCGTCAGCATCCCGTTAAAGGCATGCATCTGAGGCAAGTGAAACAAATCCAGACAGGTAGGGTCACCATTAGCAGCCGCTCTGAATTTACCGGCACCTTTCACCTTGAAACGAATCATCCGGTTATCAACAGGACACAGATTTCCGTCTTTATCTACCACGCGGAGAGTGACATAAGCTAACTCTTTTCCGTCGGCCTTCAACTCCTTGGTATCTGTCAATAATTCAATGTGATGCGGAGCTCCAGCCGTGCGTATTGTTTTTTCAGCCATTGCTTTGCCGCTCCAGTCATAAGCCACTACTTTTACCTCTCCCAGCTCATAAACCGCCTCATTCCACATCAAGCGGTAACGGTTTTCAACCGTCTGGTTATTTTTATACTTCCTGCCGTAGCTCTTTCCGTTTACAAACAGCTCTGCCGACAGAAAATTCGTATAAACAAAAACCGGCACTTTTTGCCCTTCTCTTCCTTTCCAGTTCCAATGCGGTAACATATGAAGCGTAACCTCGTTCTTATTCCATACACTGCGATACAAATAATAACGGTCTTTCGGAATAGAAGCCAGGTCAATGATACCAAATAGGGAACTATGGTTAGGCCATGCATCTGTATCATAGGGACTCGGTTCACCTAAATAGTCGAAACCAGTCCACACAAATTGCCCAAGTGTCCAGGGATAATCATCGGCCAAAGCAAAGTCAATGTCAGGGATATTCGACCAAGAGCAATATTCCAAATCATAGGAAGATGACTGATGGTCATCGTAAATTGCACCGGCTTTACGTTCGGCAGGGAATTTATAAACTCCGCGCGAACTGACCGTAGACGAGGTCTCCGAACCCAGCACCAAATTCTGAGGCAAACGTTCATAAGCCTCCAAGTAACGATGAGCCCGATAATTCAGACCCGGAATATCAATCATGGCAGCAAATCCATTATCCAAGACACAACTCACCTGGTCCATCCCGCAGGTTACCGGACGGGTAGGGTCTTCACGGTGACATATATCCTGCAAAAACTTGGCTACCTTATAACCTTCGGGACTACACTGAGTGGGAACTTCATTTCCTATGCTCCACATAACCACACAAGGATTATTACGGTAATGGCGAAGCATATTGACCATATCTTTTTCTGCCCATTCATTAAAGAAACGATGGTATCCATTCGTGCATTTTGCAATATCCCACTCATCAAAAGGCTCAAGCATCATCATGAAACCCATTTCATCACACAGTTCCACTAATTCCGGAGCCGGCATGTTATGTGAAGTGCGGATGGCATCACATCCCATATCTTTCAACAACTTCAACTGATGACGCAAGGCAGAGACATTCACCGCTGCTCCTAAAGGCCCCAAATCGTGATGATTACATACACCTTGGAATTTGCGGTGTATTCCATTTAAATAAAGGCAATTATATACAAAGTAACACTAAATAAAATGAGTATGGAGAAAATAAAGAAAAAAAGAACTTACAGAAGTTGAAAAGGTTGAGTTAAGAAAGTTTGCTTACGAGCTTTCGTTTAGATTTCCAATGGAAAAGTGTCACGAAGAGATTTATAAGACTTATGAAAATTGGAGGGATGAGAAAGCCAAAAAGATTTATAAATGGTTATTAGAAGGAGAGGGTTAATCCCTCTCACTTAATAACTGCCATAAATCTTCAATTGACGTATTGACTTGGGCTCTTTCTATTTTAAACGAATCTCCATCTTCTGAATAAGCATAAGTTTTCTTATTTTACTTGTTTATTTCAATGTAATTTCCTATATTTGAGGAAACTAAAAGATAATCATTATGGGAAACATTAAAGGTATATTATCATTTACTGAGAATTTTCCAAATGAGGAAAGTTGTATCAAGTATTTCGAAAACCTTCGATGGAAGAATGGTGTTGTATCCCCTTTTGACCCAACCTCAAAGGTTTATAAATGCAAGAACAATAAATACCGTTGTAAGAATACGGGTAAATACTTTGATGTAAAGACTGGTACTATATTTGCAAGTACCAAACTCCCATTAAGATATTGGTTTTATGCTATGTTTTTATTCTTATCCCATAAAAGAGGTGTTTCTTCTTGTCAATTGGCTAGGGATTTGAATGTAACACAGAAAACGGCGTGGAATATGCTTAACAAAATAAGGGAATATATGGGCATTACAAACGAAGGTTCTTTGAAAGAAGAAGTCGAAATTGATGAAACTTTTGTCGGTGGAAAGAACAAGAATAGACACAAAGATAAAAAAGTTGAAAAATGTCAAGGTAGAAGTTTCAAGGATAAAGTACCCGTATTTGGAATGCTTCAACGTGGTGGGAAAATTATTGCCAAAGTAGTAGACAATACACAAGCCAAAACTTTGACACCAATAATTAAGGAACATATTCAGGAAGAAAGTGTTATATACACAGATGGATGGGAATATGGCGAACTTAACAAGGACTACATTCAGCGGTCAGTAGACCACAGAAGTAGCTTTTATGGTACAACCTATGTGACTGATGATGGAGAAATTATACAGATAAGCACCAATGGAATAGAAAATGCTTGGTCGCATTTAAAGCGTACAATATTTGGCACTTACTATCGGGTGAGCAAGAAGTATATGCAAAAGTATATTGATGAATTTACTTTTAGGTTTAATACCAGAAACTATTCAGATAACCAAAGATTTGATTTATATTTGCAGCATATCTCTTGATTATGGCAAAAAAAGAAACAAATAAGACTAAAGATAAAGGAGGTTTTGAGATAATGGGATTCTCTCTTGAAATACCACAGGAAAGTTTCGACAAACTTCTTTTGGCTATGGCTGAGCCTAAGAAAAAGAATCAAAAAAGAGGAAAACCCACAAGGAATGATGGAGAGCCTTGTGGGACTAAGATTAAATCCACTTCTTAGTGACATAACCACCCTTTCTGATAATCATACAGAGTCTGTCACCGACTTTTTTGATTTTAATCTCAGGAAGTACAATCTTTCTCATAGTTACCTCCTTTCTTCTTTAGAAAACAAACAACCATAGCCCTGTCTGCGTGAGCCTTCCTCATTTTCTCACGCTAACAAAACTCCACCAAGAAAGATGAAGCAAATATACTTTAAACTTTTGATATACCAAATATATTGGTTATTTTTGCAGCGCATTGGATTAATCTGATGCGCTTTTTATTTAACATATCGTAGCTCAATCGCCTCTGAATCACCACCTCGGAAATGAAAGAGCTATTGCAACACACGTTGAGGAGTCCGTATATGGCGCAGACTTCTCGCTTAGTGTGTTGTGGCTTGTGGTGAGCCAAGAGGCGTAGGCGATGTCTGCGCTTTCCTTTTAGTTAAACGTATGACATTGCTGGAAACTTGGCAATATTGCAACAAAATATGTTTAACTGAATGTCTTATGAAAAAATGTTTAAAGTGCGGTACAATGATAAGTGACACCGCTGGTGATTATTGTGATAACTGTTCAGGTGAAAACAAACTAACAGCTTGCGAAAGAGCGTTAGAAGTATTAAGCAGTTTGATTATTGTGATTGGCGTTATATCTTCTATTGTTCTTTTGGTTACAATTGGAAAAACATTAGAAGGTATTATAATTACAATTAGTACAATTTTCTCTACTGCTCTTTTATGGGCATTGTTATCTTGCGCTGTTCAAACTTCGGCAAATATTCGCAAGATAGCAAGTAAGAAATGAATTTGTAAAGAATAACCTTAAAATATTTCTTTATGTTTTTCGCAATAATAGTATTCATTGGACTTTTGTCTTTATCACTAAAAGAATTGACAAAATAATCTTATTATAAGAAATAATTTATTAACTTTACAGCATTAACAACAAGCGCAGTTATATACTACCTGCTTGTGTAGGATGGTATATAACTGCCTAAATAAAATCCCTTATCGGCTATGAACTCAATGGAGCGAATCCCGAAGCGAGTGGTATAAGTATCCACCAGCTTCCCGTCAGCATAAATCTTTGAAACTGCCCGGTAAAGCGAAGGAGATTCAGGCGACCAGAGCGCAGGATGATCTACAATAAAGTTTTGCGTAAAAGGTTGTCCATGATTAATATACCCTTTATTGTTTTTTTGACATACCACCTTTCCCTCCGGTGAAAGAATCTCAGTCTCTACCGTCAGCTCTTTCTTATCTGCATTCTCAATCATTGTCCGCAAGCAAATGGAGGCATATTCTCCTGAAACGCGTGGAGTAAGAATCTGCGTACCCCATACAGGAACATGAATACGGTCAGTCTCTATCACATGCACATTACGATAAAGTCCTGCCCCGGGATACCAGCGTGATGATTGCGGACGATTCTCAAGGCGCACAGCCAATGTATTGTCTTTCCCGTCGGAATGTAAAAACTCCGTTACATCACAATAAAAAGAATTATATCCGTAAGGCCAGAAACAAACTTCTTTTCCATTGACATACACACGTGCCTCGCTCATTGCCCCGTCAAAAACCAGAGTAGTCTGTTTATCCGGTTCAGTATCAAACTCAGTCCGGTACCACCCCACTCCTACATAAGGCAATCCGCCCGTGCGTCCGGTTTTCACAGAAGCCTGTGTTTCAAAATTCTGTGTTACAGCCACATTCTGTAAATCGTGATTCCGGTCAAAAGGTCCGAATATAGCCCAGTCATGAGGAATTTGAACCTCTTTCCACGCTTTATCATTAAAAGTTTCAGCTTCTGCCCCTTTAACTTCACCCTGTGTAAACTTCCAGTTTTTTTCTAAACAACGCTCGCTGCGCTGTGCATAAAGGCTTCCCCAAAACAAAGCCAAAGTTAAAGCCAATAATAGTCTCTTTTTCATAGTCTTTTCCTTTTCTGTTTCAAAGGTAAAGTTTTCAGAGAGAAAAAAAGAAAGAAACAAAGAGAGAAACATTATATTTCTTGAAAACTCCTACAAACAGAGCTTATGTTTCTACAAACAGAGGCTTTGAATGTAAAAACAGAGCCTTTGAATCTACATCCAAAGGCTCTGTTTATAGATTATTCTGGTATATTTCAATTTTTCCTCTTGATACAAAGAAACTTTACATTATTCAAGATGAAGTATATTCTCACTCAGTCACTAAAATCTCACAGATTTTATCTTGAAAATTACGTGCCTGACCTGCCCTCAACACATTCTGGTTAATGATAACAAAAGCGTAAATATGACCGGATTGGGATTCCGCATACCCTGCCAGCGAACTGATTCCTGTTACTGTTCCTGTCTTCGCCCGTACTTTTCTACATGCCTGACTTTTCTTCATGCGATGCTCTAATGTTCCATCTATTCCTGCTACAGGAAGACCATTGTAAAAAGAATCATATATATCTGGATGCCGGTAAGCGTACTTCAAATAAGCTAGGACCAAGTCAGGAGATACATAATTATAAAGTGAAACTCCGCTACCATCCACTATTTTATAAGAACGAGACGGATATCCTATGTAATTATCCATAAATTCATAAATCGCTTTCTGCCCGTCTTCGCTGCTTATTCCTTCTGATTTCCTTGCATAGTGCCCTCCCAAATGATAGAACATCGATTCTGCTGCCAGATTATCGCTTTCTTTCAGTGCACGATTTAATACGGTTTCCAGCGGACGGATACATAAGCAAAGTGGAGCAGCCTTTTCCGGAACCTTGCCAAATACTAAACTGTCGGAAGGTATTTCAATTCCATTTTTATGTAAAACATACCGGAATGTTTGCATAAAATAGCGTTGCGGATTATAAAGATTTAAGGTTCGCTTACGAGAAGCAACCACATTGCCGGAAACGAGCAGCGTATTTCCATTCTCCAGCCAGTTGCGCGTTACTTTCAGTTTGCCAGCATGGCTGACTTTAGTAAGTGAATGATTCTTTATTTCATAATAATCCGATTCAGGAGAAGCAACAACATTTCCAGGTTCTCCTACGGCTCCGGGAGAAACCATAACATCTACACAACCCCGATTAAGCATCAAGGGAGAAAGGTAGGGCTGAAAGGCTTCAGGTGTATCATCCCACGACCACCCGTTTCCCCAATAAACAGAATCCATCAATGATACATCCCCTATCAACTTTCCCTTTATCTGACGAATGCCTGAAAACTGTATGGTATCGGCAAGCAGTTGCATATCGCTTTCCATAAATTCAGGATCAAATCCTCCAACTACATATAAATCACCCTCCAGAACTCCGTCTATAATGGTTCCTGTATATGATAAACGAGTTTTATAGCGATAGTCTTTCCCTAATTGAGCCAGAGCTGTAACCGAAGTAATTACTTTTTCTATCGAAGCCGGACGGTATAGTTTCTCTGCCTGATAAGTATAAACCGGCTTATCAGCTGTTAAATCATAAATAGCAATACCTGCTTCGGATGTCTTTAAAATGGATTCAGAAGCAAGTAAAGCATCAATTTTTTCTACTAAAGTTTGTGCTCTTGCTACTTCTGTTAAACAAGCCCAACAAATAAAGAGCCACGCAATTTGTTTCATTATTCAGTTTTCTAATTGTTCTCAAAAAAGAAGGGACTAAAACCAATATGAGTTTTATTCGTTATTCGGCTTTAATCCCTTTTCGTGATAGGTTCAACTCCCCTTTATTACAAAATTCCTACTTGCATTATAGTTCTCTGAATATCTCTCCCACTGTGGGATGGGGAAATACATAACGCTTCCAGTCTGAAAGTTTCCGCCCGTCTTCTATCATCATGCCTGCCATAACAATCAGCTCAGAAGCCGGATTCCCCAGTATATGAACACCTAAAATTTTGTCATCGCCATCTACCAGCACTTTGCACAATCCGTTTACCCCTTCATTTTCGGCAACAAATCGCCCGGAATAAGCCATCGGAAGCTTGATTACTTTATACGAACGGTCTGCTGCTTTCAAAGCCTCTTCTGTCAAACCTACGGATGCGATTTCCGGATTCGTATACACAACCCCCGGAATCGCTTGATAACTCATTTTATCTGATTCATTTATAATATGGTGAACAGCAACTTCTGCTTCACGAACAGCAGTATGTGCTAAAAGTGAAACGCCATTTAAATCTCCGCATACATAAACTCCTTTTACCGAGGTTTGCATATGCTCATCTATCTTAACTGATTTACGCTCTGTCAGTTCTAAGTTTAGATTTTCTAATCCAAAGCCCTTCATTACTGGTCGCCGTCCTACACTCAACAGCAGTTTTTCGGCTTCTACTTTGCCTGTTCCCTCCGCATTTTCATAATGAATGAGAGTGCCATTATCTCCTTTCTCGAAAGCAGTAACACGCGTAGCAAGCAAGAAAGTCACACCGCGCTTGGCGTATTCGGAACGCAAAAGAGCAGCCATTTCACAATCAATGCCTCCCAAAATTTCATCAAGCATTTCAAGAACCGTAACCTTTACGCCTAAACTGTTGAAAAATGAAGCAAACTCCATACCGATTACTCCTCCTCCCACAATAGCCAATGAAGAAGGAGTCTCTTTATTTGATAAAGCATCACGGTGCGTCCAATAATTAATTTGATCAACTCCTTGAATAGGTGGAATAAATGTCTCACTACCCGTACAAACAATCATATAGTCGCATTCATAACTTTCATCTCCACAAATTACGGTATGCTGATTGGCTATATATGCTTCGCCTGAAACAATAGTGACTTGCTGAGCTGTTAACTTAGCCTTTATTCCTAAAACCAGCTTACGTATCACTTTCGATTTACGACTGATAATCTTACCTAAATCATAAGAAGAATCTGAAACGCTTACTGCATACTTGGAAGCATGACGTGTATAATCATATACCTTAGCAGAGTAAAGCAGTGTCTTAGTCGGAATACATCCCTCATTCAAACAGACTCCACCCAAGCTGTTTTTCTCAAATAAAACCACACTTAATCCTGCTTTTCCGGCAGCCTCGGCTGCTGTATATCCGGCAGGACCTCCACCAATAATTGCTACTTGATATTTCATTGTATATTAAGATTTGGTTAATTACAGCATAGTTACTCGTCCCGATAATCAGCATGAGGATTTCTTTCTCGGGCACAACGAATGAAATCGTCTAAATCGTCTGGATCAAAATTTATAAAACCTCTTGCATAGTGAATGGTCACTCTGCCTTTAAGCCATGAGTTTTTTCGGCGAACAATACGCATCACCCCATATGCCTTGATGCTGCCGCTAAATCCACGCTTCAACCAAATATCTCCATTTTCCTGTACTTGAACACGGGTCATCAACTCATCTATCAATAACAATATAGGAATCACTATCGGCAACAGATTCCAATAGTTCTCTGTTTTTAAAGCAAAAAGAATAATTGCAAGAATCACAATCGTAACTCCCAGCCAAACTTTAAAAGGAGTTCTACGAATTTTAAATTCACGTACCATATCAAATAGATTTTTAAGATTTACATGTTTAGAATAATCGAAGGATTTGCCTTCAGCAACACTTTTACAAAATCATCCGGATTTTTAGGGGATATCAATATATAAGTTTTTGATGTTTCTGTTTTGTAAGTAATCTTAAGGCGAGACAAAGACAGAGCTGGAGCCGATTCGAAAGAATGACTCTTCTCTATACTGACAATCTGCTCTAACGGGATAGAAACACTTTTAAGAAAGCGTCCGGTACGAACAGCAAAGGTTTCCTTACCTATTAGGATGTATTCGGTATGAATCAGCATCTCAATCTCAAAAATAACGAGAAAAGCAAACACAAGAGTTAGCAATGTTTCATGAACCCAAAATCCCCAGAAAAGGAAACAGGAACATAAAAGAAGAACAGCCCAATACCACCACCCTACTTTTGAATGAAAAGTTCTCATCGATTTAAATTTACGTAAATTACCTCGTGAAGATAATAAATTCTATCTGAAAACAAGACATGAAGCGAAAAAAAGACATTACAGTATGCTTCCAAAGTAGTTTTTTTGTAGCTTTGTGCCACATACATATACATCACCATGATAAGGAAATTCGATTTTCTCGTTATCGGTTCAGGAATAGCCGGAATGAGTTTTGCGCTAAAAGTAGCGCAAAAAGGTTCGGTTGCACTTATCTGCAAAGCCGGACTAGAAGAAGCAAACACGTTTTATGCACAAGGAGGAATAGCTTCAGTTACTAATTTAAAGGTGGATAACTTTGAAAAGCATATCCACGACACAATGGTAGCAGGAGACTGGATCAGTGATCCAGCAGCTGTTGAAAAAGTAGTCAGAAATGCTCCTGCTCAAATTGAAGAGCTGATAAAATGGGGAGTAGATTTTGATAAGAACGAACAAGGGGAGTTTGATTTACATAAAGAAGGAGGGCACTCTGAGTTTCGCATTCTCCATCATAAAGATAATACGGGAGCTGAAATACAAACCAGCCTGATAGAAGCTGTAAAAAAACATCCTAATATTACAGTGTTCAGTAATTTCTATGCTGTTGAGATTATTACACAGCATCACTTAGGAATTATTGTTACCCGTCATACACCCGGAATCAAATGCTTCGGAGCCTATGTATTAAATGAAAAGACTGGCGAAGTAGATACTTTCCTTTCCAAGGTTACTGTGATGGCTACAGGGGGATGTGAAGCTGTATATACTCATACCACCAATCCGTTAGTGGCAACAGGAGATGGAATTGCAATGGTTTACCGTGCAAAAGGTGCTGTAAAAGACATGGAATTTATCCAGTTCCACCCAACAGCTCTTTATCATCCGGGAGACCGACCCAGTTTTCTTATTACGGAAGCAATGCGCGGATACGGCGCCGTACTAAAAAATCTGGATGGAGAAGAGTTTATGCAAAAATATGACCCGCGCCTTTCATTAGCTCCTCGTGATATCGTTGCACGTGCCATTGATAACGAGATGAAACAGCGTGGTGAGGATCATGTTTATCTAGATGTAACTCACAAGGACCCGGAAGAAACAAAAAAACATTTCCCCAACATTTATAAAAAGTGTCTGAGTTTAGGTATCGATATTACAAAAGACTACATTCCTGTAGCACCTGCAGCCCATTACCTCTGTGGAGGTATTAAAGTTGACTTAGACGGACAATCTAGCATCAAAAGGCTTTATGCTTTGGGAGAATGCTCATGTACTGGCTTACATGGAGGAAACCGTTTAGCCTCAAATTCATTAATTGAAGCCATTGTTTATGCCGATGCTGCTGCACGTCATGCAATCAGCGTTTTCGACAGATATGATTTCAATGAAGATATTCCTGAATGGAACGATGATGGTACAATCAGTACAGAAGAACGTATTCTGATTACACAGAGCATGAAAGAAGTTAATCAGATTATGGAATCGTATGTGGGTATTGTAAGAAGTAACATCCGCTTAGTACGTGCTTGGAATCGGCTAGATATCCTTTATGAAGAGACAGAACGCTTATTTAAACGAGTAAAAGCATCACGTGAGATTTGTGAGTTGCGTAATATGATTAACGTAGGTTACTTAATTACACGACAAGCAATGGAACGAAAAGAAAGCAGGGGATTACATTATACCATTGACTATCCACACTCAAAAGAAAACAAATAATAAAGGATACTTATTACATTTCCATATATCATGAGAGTATGTCAAAACTAAAATGACAACTCTCCAACGTTACAGTTCGTAACTATTGTATTTAAAAGGGTCATATCAAGCTCGATATTGAGTAATGATATGACCCTTTATTTTGTCTTTTAAACACCTGCAGAAACATAAGCGGGAGCGCAACGGCTGCACCACACTCCGAACAGGCAGGTACAAAAAAAGGTCCCCGGCCTTGAATAAGACCGGGGACCTGGTAAAACGGCGACTACCTACTCTC
>X85_Domestic_Dog__coassemble_493_pt1 | contig 17959 bp, 20 predicted proteins | sample X85_Domestic_Dog__metabat2_high_PE_009 | metagenome-assembled genome bin X85_Domestic_Dog
CGAAAAGAGAAAATATCCATCCGGCTACGGGTGAACGGACGGAGGTGAAAAGAGAGAACTCCGCTTCGGCTGCGAGAGAACTGCAGGAGGCGAAAAGAGAAAATATCCATCCGGCTACGGGTGAACGGACGGAGGTGAAAAGAGAAAACTCCACCTCTGTTGCTGGTATAGCGGACCGGACAAAAAGGGAAGCAAACAGTGTGCAGCCGAAAGCGCAAGCGATGACCGGCATGTCGCAGGAAGCGCAAAGCAGACAGCCGGAAACCCCGGTGATGGATTTGTACGACCTGTTCGGCTACACGCAGGAGGAAAGGCGGCTGGCGGAGCGCGGACTGAAGCCGGGGCGGAAGAAGGGCGGCAAGTCCAAGCCGAAGCAACCGGTACAGGCATCCCTGTTCGTGCTGCCGGAGGACGGTACGGAAATGAAAGCGGACAGCGGAAAGACGGAGGCTGGTGCCGCCATTACCCCGGAAGAGGCAAAGGAAATGGAGGAAATCATCCGTGACACAGCGGAGGTGGAAGCTGCCCCGGTGGAAACTGCCGTACCGAAAGCCGAAGACACGGCACCTCCAGAGGAGGACGGCGACCCGGAGGATGCCGTTTACCGTAGCCTGGACTGGGAAACGAACCCGCCCATCAACGGATTCTATGAAATGATGATGTCGCTCACTCCGGAGCGTCGGGCGGAACTGCGCCGGCTCGGAAAGGCGAAGATAGAAGCCAATGCCGCCAGAGAAGCGGTCGGAACAACAGAGGCGAAAAGAGAAAACAACGATGCGGGAAAAACGGAAGAATTGCAAGGTACTGCTGCTACAGCGGTCTATCCGGTGGAAAACGGATTCGAGGCGGAAAGGAAGCGACGGATTGCGGAGGTGGAAGAAGCCATGCGCCGTGAGGAAGCGGCAATGACACCGGAAGAGAGGCAGCGCAAGCGGGAGGAGGAAATGATGCCCCGCCCGTACAGCCGACCGCTGGAGCCGCACCTGAAGGACGGCTCGCTGGCATGGGTACACACGCAGGGCGTGCGCTATCAGGTGGGCGTGCTGAAGGACGTGACCCGCTACGGGGCAACCTTCCATCCGCTGGACATGGAGGGTATGCAGAAGGAGAAAGCTCAGTTGTACATCTCGATGCGCGACACCTACGAGCGGCTTTACGCACAGGAGGCGGAACGGCAGGAGGCAAACGACATGCTCCGCCGCCACCTGAACACCTACTATGACGAGTTCGTGATGCGGTACGGCTGCCTGAATGCCAGGCAGAACGTGAAACTGCTGATGATGGACGCCTCCGGGCGCAACATGCTGGCACTGGAGCGCAGCGAGGGCGGCACGATGGTGAAGGCGGACATATTCGACCGCCCCGTTTCCTTTTCGCAGGAAACGACCGTCACGGCTGAGTCGCCGGAGGAAGCCCTGTCCGCCTCGCTCAACCGCTACGGCGGGGTGAACCTGCCGTATATGGAATCCCTGTGCGACATGGCACAGGCGGACATGCTGGAAGCACTGAAAGGCAGGGTGTACTACAACCCGATGGCGGGGAACTACGAGATAGCCGACCGCTTCATCGCCGGGAACGTGGTGGTAAAAGCGAAGGAGGTGGAGGAATGGGTAAAGGGACACGAGGGGCACGGGATGATGCCGCAGGCACGGGAGGCTCTGGAAGCGCTGAAAGAAGCCATGCCGGAACAGATTCCGTTTGAGGAACTGGACTTCAACTTCGGGGAACGGTGGATACCCACGGGCGTGTATGCCGCCTACATGAGCCGCCTGTTTGAAACGGACGTGCGGATAAGCTACTCGGAGAGCCTCGACGAGTATTCGGTGGCGTGCAGCCACAGGACGATGAAAATCACCGACGAGTTTCTGGTGAAGGGATACTACCGCCACTATGACGGGATGCATCTGCTGAAGCACGCCCTGCACAACACCTGCCCGGACATGATGAAGAAGGTGGGCGAGGACGAGCACGGGAAAGACATCAAGGCACGCGACAGCGAGGGCATACAGCTGGCGAACGCGAAGATTGACGAAATCAGAAACGGATTTACGGAATGGCTGGAAGAACAGTCGCCGGAGTTCAAGAAACGGCTGACGGACATGTACAACAACAAGTTCAACTGCTTCGTACGCCCGAAGTACGACGGAAGCCACCAGACCTTTCCCGGACTTGACCTGAAAGGGCTGGGAATCACCGATCTGTACCCCAGCCAGAAGGACTGCATCTGGATGCTGAAACAGAACGGCGGAGGAATAGCCGACCACGAGGTGGGCACCGGCAAGACGCTGATCATGTGCGTGGCTGCGCACGAGATGAAGCGGCTGGGGCTGGTACACAAACCGATGATAATCGGGCTGAAAGCCAATGTGCGCGAGATAGCGGAGACCTACCGCAAGGCATACCCCAACGCCCGCGTACTGTACGCATCGGAGAAGGACTTCGAGGCGGCCAACCGCGTGCGATTCTTCAACGACATACGGAACAACGACTGGGACTGCGTCATCATGAGCTACGACCAGTTCGGGAAGATACCGCAGTCGCCGGAACTGCAACAGCGGATATTGCAGGAAGAGCTGGACACGGTGGAGGAAAATCTGGAGGTGCTCCGCTCGCAGGGCAAGGATGTGTCACGCGCCATGCTGAGGGGATTGGAGAAGCGCAAGTTCAACCTGACGGCCAAGCTGGAGAAGGTGGAGCACGCGATAAAGTCGAGGACGGACGATGTGGCGGACTTCAGGCAGATGGGTATCGACCATATCTTCATAGACGAGTCGCACCAGTTCAAGAACCTGACATTCAACACAAGGCATGACCGTGTGGCGGGTCTGGGCAACTCGGAAGGCAGCCAGAAGGCACTGAACCTGCTGTTTGCCATACGCACCATCCAGGAGCGGACGGGAAAAGATCTGGGGGCGACGTTTCTGTCGGGCACGACCATCAGCAACTCGCTGACGGAGCTGTATTTGCTTTTCAAATACCTGCGCCCGAAGGAGCTGGAAAGGCAGGACATCCGATGCTTCGACGCATGGGCGGCAATCTTCGCCAAGAAGACGACGGATTTCGAGTTCAATGTGACGAACAACATCGTGCAGAAGGAACGCTTCCGCTACTTCATCAAGGTGCCGGAGCTGGCGGCGTTCTACAACGAGATAACGGACTACCGCACGGCGGAGGATGTGGGTGTGGACAGGCCGGACAAGAACGAGATACTACACCACATACCGCCCACGCCCGACCAAGAATATTTCATCAAGCAACTGATGGAATTTGCCCAGACGGGCGATGCGACATTGCTGGGCAGGCTGCCGCTGTCGGAAACGGAGGAAAAGGCGAAGATGCTCATCGCCACGGACTACGCAAGGAAGATGGCACTGGACATGCGTATGATAGACCCGGAATACGAAGACCACCCGGACAACAAGGCAAGCCACTGCGCCAAGATGATAGCGGAGTATTACCACAGATACGACGCACAGAAAGGCACGCAGTTCGTATTCTCCGACTTGGGTACTTACCAGCCGGGCGGGTGGAACGTATATACCGAAATCAAGCGCAAGCTGGTGGAAGATCACGGCATACCGGCACACGAGATACGCTTCATACAGGAATGCAAGAGCGAGAAGTCAAGGAAAGCGGTGATTGAGGCGATGAACGAGGGATATGTGCGCGTGCTGTTCGGCTCGACGAGCATGCTCGGCACGGGCGTGAACGCCCAGCGCAGGGCGGTGGCGATCCACCACCTCGACACGCCGTGGCGTCCGTCCGACCTTGCACAGCGTGACGGACGGGCGGTGAGAAAGGGCAACGAGATAGCGAAGCTGTATGCAGATAACAAGGTGGACGTAATCATCTATGCGGTGGAGAAGTCGCTGGACTCGTACAAGTTCAACCTGCTGCACTGCAAGCAGACGTTCATCTCGCAGCTCAAGAGCGGGGCGATGGGTGCACGTACCATCGACGAGGGGGCGATGGACGAGAAATCGGGCATGAACTTCTCGGAGTACATGGCGTTGCTCTCCGGCAACACCGACCTGCTGGACAAGGCGAAGCTCGAAAAGAGAATTGCCTCGCTGGAGGGAGAGCGCAAGTCGTTCCACAAGGGCAAGCGCGAGTCGGAGCTCAAACTGGAGACCAAGACCGGGGAACTGAACGGGAACACGGCGGCCATTGAAGCCATGACAGAGGACTGGAACAGGTTCCTTGCTGCTGCCCGGACAGACAAGGATGGCAACCGACTGAATGGGGTCAGGGTGGACGGCGTGGACTCCACCGACGAGAAGGTTATCGGAAAGCGTTTGCAGGAGATAGCCAGGAACGCCACTACGGGTGGACTGTACAAACCGATTGGAGAACTGTACGGCTTCCCCGTCAAGGTGGTCAGCGAAAGGACGCTCAAAGAGGGACTGGAGTTTACAGACAATCGCTTCGTGGTGGAGGGAAACTACAAGTACACCTACAACAACGGGCATCTGGCGATGGCGGACCCGGTAGCCGCCGCGCGCAATTTCCTGAACGCGCTGGAGAAGATACCTTCCACCATTGACCAGTACAAGGCGAAGAACGAGGTGCTGGAAAAGGAGATTCCGCAGTTGCAGGAGATAGCCAGTAAGGTGTGGAAGAAGGAGGACGAGCTGAAACAACTGAAATCCGAGCTTGCCGCACTCGACCGCAAGATACAGCTGGAACTGGCTCCTCCCGCAACGGAAACCGCCGAAAAGGAAACGGAGGGTCAGCAACAGGCCCGACCGACATTGGGAGATGTTACGCAGGTACGCGGTACGGCTGACGGGCAGCATCCTGCCGGTGAAAACATTGCAGACCGGTTCTCTGCCGTACGGCCGGGATTTCAGCCCAAGGATGAGCCCCGGATGAAAGGGATAAAGATGTAGGCCCGATTCTTGCAAGCCGGTCGCACTGCCATGCAGAACGTGATCGGCTTGCCTGTCGTAAAAGCGGAAAAATACGGGAGGAAACTATGACAAAACAAAAAACAGACCGACCTGTCGGTTTTTCCGTTTCTTTGTGTATATTTGCGACCGGACGGCATCCTGACCGGGAATACGGACACTGAAGAAAGAATGAGATTCAAAGAATAGAAATAACCCTAAAGACAATTGAAGTATGAAACGAATGAACTGTTATTTTCTGCTGTTGGCAGCCTCACTGTGCGTTTTACCGCTCCATGCACAGAAAGAATACCCGATAGACCGTATCACAGCCATAAATCTGGGAGACGGCCGTATTCTCCACCGGGAAATTTCGGGCGACAAGCCTCTTGACGGAGAGCACCGCATTATCGACGGCTACCATTCCGCCTATATCCTTGCCCGTTTCAAGGACGGTCTTTACAATGGCGATTACGAAGAATACATCTACAACAAGCTGAAAGCCAAGGGTTCCTACAAGGAGGGTTGGAAGGACGGAACCTTCAGGAAATATGACGATGAAGGCAGGGTGACGGAAGAGAAATCCTACAAATCCGGCAAACTGGACGGTGCCCACCGCACGTTCTACACAAACGGGAAACTGGAAATGGAACGCTTCTACAAAGAAGGAAAGCAAGACGGAAAGGACGTGTACTACGAGTTTGACGGTACGCTGCGCAGGGAACACAACTATAAGGACGGGAAGCAGACCGGCAAGCAGTATTCCTACATCAAGGGTACATTCGAGCTGAAAGAGACCTCTTACTACAACGAGCAGGGGCTGCTTGACGGCGACTTTGAACAGCTTTACCTGTTCGGCCAGCCCCGCACAACCGGCCATTACAAAAACGGGCAGAAGGATGGAACCTGGGTGCAGATAGCGGAGAGCGGCGACACCCTGCACATCACAACCTATCGTGAAGGGAATGAAGAAGGGCTTCAGGTCCGTTTTGACAGAGAGACCGGTTCGCGGCTCAAGGAATATTACAAAAAGAACAACCGGTATGACGGCCTTTACAGGGAATACGACCCGGCAACCGGAGAACTTGTCTATGAGGCAACCTACGAGTTTGGACGGCTCAACGGCAAGGCGAGGTCACTGGTGCGTGACAACCGGTTCGACTATTGGGAAACCAGCACTTACGTCAACGGACGCCAGACCGGTCCCTTCGAGTCGCGCTACGTGAAGAACGACAAGGTAAGGGAAACCGGAACCTACCGCAACGGTCACCGCACGGGACGGTGGAAACGCTATGACATCAACGGGAAGCTGGAAATGGAATGGGAAGAATAGAGGCTGCGGGTGTCCATAGCGGGCAGTCCTGACAGCAGGGTCTGGGTATGCAGAAATCCGGGGGGATGAAAATAACCGGTACGGTGAAGGGAAATCCCCCCGAAATCACTATCTTCGCAGAAGAAAACCAATGGATATAAAAATATGTTTACCAACAGGGATGAAGTACTGGAAAAGGCTTTGCGGATATTCGCAAAAATGAATTACGAGAAGGCAAGTCAGATGGAGATTGCCAGAACCTGCGGACTGTCGAAAGCGGGACTGACCTATTATTTCCCGTTCAAACTGGACCTGTTTATGGCTGTGGCAGACAGGTACGTGTTCGATACCCAGCATACTAAAAACAAGTTCAACTTTACGGCAAACTCGCTGGAGGAATTTATCGACCAGTATGTAGCCGGAGTGGAGAACACGAGGCAGAGGCTCGTACGACTGCTGGACGACGGGGACAATTCCGGCGGATGCAGTGTCAACTTCTATTATTACCACCTGCTGATGCAGGTAAGGATGTACTATCCTGGCGTGGAGCAAAAGATTGCTGCCATATTCAGCCAGAACCTTGAACTGTGGAAAGCTGCTATTGGAAAGGCGAAAGAAAGCGGGGAAATCAGGCAGGATGTGGATGTGGATGAAGCGGCTTCGATGTTCTGGCAGATGTTCTTCGGAACCTCCTATGAGCTGTCCTTCTTTCAGGGGCTTGACACCCGGAAACTCTCACGCAGCCTGCACTTCCTCTATTCGCTGCTGAAAGCCTAAGGTACAGGTTGCAGGCTGTACGGAACGGCGGACGATACCCAAGCGAGGGACTTTAACAAAATAAAACCGACCAACCTGTTGGTTTTTCTGTTTCTTTGTGTATATTTGCATCTGTATGACATCACATTCAGTACTATGGATCATGTTCGGAAACAGAGAGGAAGCATCGTGCTGTATAAGGAAAAACGCAACGGTGCGGATTACATACGGATAGAGTATGCTGACAGCGAAGCTGTTGGCATACTGCTCTCGCAAGATGCGGAAAAGACAGGCGAGAATTCCGCCTGCATCCCTGCTGCCGCTTTCAGGCTGCCTGATTTCTACGACCGCTATTCGCCCCACGCCTACATCGATTACAGCAGGGTTTATGTGAGGCATCCCAAGCCCCAAAGGGAATACACACTGCCGGAAGGCTATCTTGAACTACTGGAGCGGAAACGCTACAGCCCATCGACCATTAAAACCTATCGTGCCTATTTCAGCGACTTTATGGAATACCATAAAGGACGCAACATCGACCACCTGAAAGTGGCGGACATCAACAAATACATCCTCTATCTTGTAAACGAAAAGAAAATCTCGGTATCGCAGCAGAACATGCGCATCAACGCCATCAAGTTCTACTACGAGCAGGTGAAGGGCGGAAAGCGGCAATACTACGGCGGCATCACCCGCGCCAAAGAGTACAAGAGCCTGCCCGAAGTGCTGAGCCGTAATGAGGTGGCCCGTATCCTCGCGTGCCTGTCGAACCGGAAGCACCGCTGCATGATCTCATTGATATACTCAGCCGGACTACGGCGGAGCGAGCTGCTGAACCTCACCCCCAAGGACATCATAAGCGAAAGGATGCTTGTACGCATCATGGGCAAAGGACGGAAATGCCGGTATTCGCTGCTGTCGGAAAAACTGCTGAAGGAACTGAGGGAATATTTCAAGGAGTACCGTCCGCAGAAATGGCTGTTTGAGGGAGAGACACCCGGAGAACCGTATTCCGCAAGTGCGCTGGTAAAGGTACTGACAGAAGCCGCCAGCCGTGCCGGAATCAAGCACCGGGTACATGTACACATGCTGCGCCATTCGTTTGCGACCCACTTGCTGGAGCAAGGAACAGACCTGAGAACCATACAGGAACTGCTGGGTCATAATGACATCAAGACCACATCAATCTATCTTCATGTGACGAGCGCACACAAGTCAAGCATACCCAATCCGCTTGATTCACTGGATGATTCATAGGGTGCAGCTATTAGAGATCAGGAAACACACCTGCCGGGTGTCGGTTATCGAAATATCCTATACCTAAAGGTGCATTTATAAACAAATTAATGATAATTAAAACAAAAGAAGTTATGGAAGAATATGTTGAAAATGAAAATGTTGTGGCAATCAGATTTGCAAATAATACAGAGTTTGAATTACCAATTACAATCACAGATACTGTTGATGTTGTTACCATATCAGTATCGTTAGACAGTCACCTATATAAAGCAAGTGCGGATAACGAGTTTTCCGCATTTCAAAAGTTGCGTGATATGCTTTTGGATAAAGGGATAGGATTAAAATGTTGTGGAGCAATGATAAATGCACATCAATCTGGCATGATGGCAACCTGTAGTAAGGTATATCTTTTAACATTGGGAAAGCCCGCTTTGCTAAAAGACACTGCCATTATATATGATTATGCTGATATTAAAGAATTTCCAAATACACTTGAACAAGAGAGATTTGTTGAAGAATGGTTCAAATCTTTGGAAAAGTGAAAATATCATTAACGAGCCAAGTTAGCTGCTAAACGCAGCTCCTTGTCAAGCCATTATCAACCATAAAACGTAGAAATATGTACGAAGAATTTTTAGAAAAAAGCCTCAATAGCAAGAGGCAAGCAGTAGATGATACTTTTATTGCTAAATATGCTGATTGGTCTTATCCCGAACTGAATACTTTATGGCAGGAGGTCGGGTTGGGAAGTTTTTGTAATGGGCTGTTTAAGCTCATCAATCCGTCCGATTATCAGGATGTGATAAACTCCTGTTTTGAAAAGGAGGATGACCAATCATTTCTACCATTCATGTGTACGGCTTTCGGAGATCTCTTTGCTTATGTAAAGAATCCGAGACTGAATAATTACGTTGTTTATCTGAATGTCAGATACGGAACATATTTAATACTTCCCGCCAATCTTCGTGCGATTTTTAATAAGGTCATGGTAAATGAAAGTTTCTTGAAAGGCTGGTTTGATTTAGAAAATTATCCTGTAATACAAGAAAAACTCGGAACTCCTGACTATGACGAGTGTTTCGGATATTCTCTACTACTGGCTTTGGGAGGAAGTGAGGATATTGAAAACATCAAGATAGTCAAGACTATTCCGTCCATTGACATTTGTACCCAAACAATCGGCGAATTTGAAGTTGCAGATAAATGGTGAATATAGAATAGGTTGATAACGAAGCAGGATAACGGCAAGCCGTTCCCTGCTGAACCATTAACGATAATAATTTTGAATACAGAAGAACTCTATATTTGGAACTATGGGATTGATAAACTGCCTAAAGGATTATTGGAGTATGGTAGATCTGATGTCTGTGATACTTACGATGAAAGTAAAAGACAAAAATTTCAAAACCACGGGCAATGGATGTGGAAAAACAAGGATGGATGGCGCGAGAATTTACCTCCCGTCTTATACCTTGTATGCAACAAGAAACCGGGAATCTTGCAATTTGATTTTCTTGATAAAAGCAGTATAGAACTCAAAATCGTGTCGGAAGAGTTTTTGTCTTTACTTCAAGAAAATGGGTTCGTTGATAAATATGATATTGCAACCGTCAAGGTCGTAAACAAGAAGAACGAATCTCTAACAGATAAAAAATACTACGCTTTACGTATAAATCATTTTGACAACGATTCTTTTCATTTCGGAAAAGGCATAACATATCAAAGTGACTTTCAGAAAAAACTAGGTACTTGTTTTACAGTATATCCTGATATGAAACTGAAAGACAATTCAATCAAACAGAATTTCTTTGTTTTGAATAGTATAGAATATAAAGATGGTATAATATTCCGAGAAAGAGTTTTGAATAAGGTCTTAAATCTGTATAAACCTGAAATTTACAAATTATCAGACTACTCCAAACTATGGATAGATGAAAAATTTTATCCATATGGAAATGAATTTATGATTGTGAAATAAAATCGTTAACAAGGTCGAGATAACAGCTAAATGCTGTTCCTCACCAAACCATTATAAACAGTATTGATTGAAATATGACGAAATCCAAATTCTTTTATATCATTCTCTGTATTCATCTATTATCTGGAATAATAGGATTGATAACTTTGAATTTGTCAGGTAATTGTGACCGGTTACGCTGGAATATTGGTGATATTCTTCGGTTATTGTTTTTCCTTACTCCATTCGTCCTGATGTTCTGTGTTCCTAAAAAAATACCTACATGGAGCAAAGTCTGTATGCGCATTTATTTTGGAGTATATATATTTCCATACGTCATTTTTCCTCCATTATGGTGGTTTCTATTCAGCTTTGACACTGCTGTAGCTGAAAACAATCAATATATAATCCGTCAATATAGATATGGAGGACGTGATTATTACGAACAAAAAAGTATATATAAAAAAAGTGGAATCTTAGAGAAATATGTAGGGCTTTTTGACAGCTCTGACTCTTATAGTGAGTTAAACCAGTTGGATTATGAAATAAAAGAATTTAAGATTGATAACATGACATTTACAGGAAATGTGCTCTTGAAACGAAATGAAAATGGGCAAGTTGTAACTAAAGACACGCTTATTGTTTACCCGATATACGAAAAAGAAGCACCTATGTAATTCAGTTTATAACAAGGTCGAGATAACAGCAGAACGCTGTTTCTCACCAAACCATTACAGACAACTTAATACAGAAATATATGGAATATATACCGGATTATCTAAAACCATTCATCATACACAAAGATTATTTTCCTGAGTTGATAGAAGATTCATGGTTTAATAATCCTGTGTATTGGAAAGGTCGGTTAATATCACCACAACATGAAACAAAATTCAGACTTTATTTTTGTGGTGAATTAATTGATAATTACATGGCAAACAAGCAAAATTTCCCTTTGGCAATATATGCGTATTCAGTAAATTCAGGAGAAAAGATTACTCTTTTCGATGAAAGGTATAATGGATATGAAGCATTACTAATAGAGGATAAGAGAGAACTACCATTATCTCATGAAATTCAGTTCGTAGATAAAGATGCTGAAACTGAATTTGAAATTATCATTCTTGGATGCAGTAATACCGATTTTGATGATGAATACCCAGCCACCGAACAAGTACAACTAATCAATGGCGACTGGGTAAACAAAGAGTATCTAAAATGTAATGCTTTTGATTTCATTTCCATACTTATTCGCAATGCCAAAGGTCAGGTATATACGATATTGGAAATGGAATTAAGTTAATAAAATCGTCTATAACAAGGTCGAGATAACAGCTAAACGCTGTTTCTCACCAAACCATTAACGATAATAATTATGAATACAGAAGAGCTTTATATTTGGCGATATGGGATAGATAAACTTCCTAAAGGATTATTGGAGTATGGTAAATCTGATGTCTGTGATACCTACGATGAGAGTAAAAGGCAGAAGTTTCAAAATCACGGACGATGGATGTGGAAAGACAAGAATGGTTGGGAAGAAAATTTACCACCAGTCTTATACCTCGTATGCAACAAAAAACCGGGAATCTTGCAATTTGATTTTCTTGAAAAATACAGCATAAAACTTAAAATTGTATCGGAAGAGTTTTTGTCTTTACTTCAAGAAAATGGATTCATTGATAAATATGATATTGCAACTGTCAAGGTAGTAAACAAGAAAAACGAATCTCTAACGGATAAAAAATACTACGCTTTACGTATAAACCATTTTGACAATGATTCTTTCCATTACGGGAAAGGTATAACATTTCATCGAAATGATATAGAGAAAAAAATAGGAATTAGTTTTACAGTATATCCTGATATGAAACTGAAAAACAATTCAATCAAACAGAATTTCTTCGTTTTAGATAGCGTAGAATATGGAAATGGAATAATATTCCGAGAGAGAATTTCGGATAGGGTATTAAATCTGTATAAACCTGAAATTTACAAATTATCAGACTACTCCAAACTATATATAGATAAACGCTTTTATCCATATGGGAATGAGTTTATGATTGTGAAATAAAATCGTTAACAAGGTCGAGATAACAGCTAAATGCTGTTCCTCACCAAACCATTATGAACAATTAGAATACACGATATGAGAAATGAAATTTTACAGTTGAAAGATTTAGGTCGTATGCCTAATGAAAGTATCAATGATCCTGATAGCATTGATGAGTTGATAAATGCTTATGATACTTTATTAGAACAAATACAACTCCCCATATCATTTGATGAAGCTATGGTGTTGGTTCAAATCTTCCCTGAAAATGCTTTTTATGATTTGCAGTGGAGCTTATTAAGACTTGTAGAGTCCGTCAGTGTTGATGATGATAGGTATATTCAATTAATAAACTCTTGTCCAAGTCAAGAATGGCGGGACACTCTAAATGCTCGCTATGCAAATAATAAAAATGCACAAGAGGTAAAGTAAGTTCATAACAAGCCGGGATAACGGACTTACGCCGTTCCCCGTCCAGCCATTACTAACAATAGTACGATGAATAAAACTGTCCAATCCATAGTATCATTGACTGCTTTCAGTGCTTTATTGATAGTCATAACATTATTTTGTGGTGGCTTAGGTTTTGGTCGTCTGTTCAGGATATATGGCATTATGGAGTATTGTTTTTTAGGTTTACTTATTATTACAGATGTAACTGTAATCTACAAGGTCTATAAACTATACGCAATGCACCCAAAAGTGATAATGTTATTGCTGGGCCTGGAATGTTGCTCTGTTGTTTTGTGGCTTGCCTTTATCTGTATAGACCAAAGTCTATTAGATTGGCAAATTACAAACTTCATATTGCAAGCTGTCAACTTAGACGGCTTCACGGGAGATGAAGGAGGATTGAATATGCTCGCAGTTTTATGCGGCATTATTTATCCTCTTTTGGGGATTGGGTGTTTATTCACCGGATTGAGATTTATAAATAAGTTAGTAACAACGAAAGATAGCATCTAACGATGCTCCTTTCTAACCATTATCAACCAACTAAAAAAACAAAATATGAAGTTTGAAGTTTATGACAAAGCCAAATGGCATTATGACTCAAAAGATATGCCTAAAGATTTACCTGCAATAGCAGGTGCAACACACATTGCTTTCTTCGTAAGGTGGTGTGTTGAAAATGATTTAATGTCACGAGAAATCGAAGAAGATTGTGCAGAAGAGCTCCAACAAATTAAAAATAAAGAGTTGGATTGTAGAGATTTTTTTTTGATGATATGGACGGAGTTCTTACATCAAATGAACTTAATACTAAAGGTAAGCAGTTTGCAGCAGCCTATTATCATTCAGACAAAACCAAATTTGCAAAGAAGTTTGGTTACTATTTAGCTGACTATGATAATTGGGTAAAGAATAAGTTAGGCAGTCAATATAATCCCGACACTTCATATTTTTATGTGGAAAATTCAGAAGAAAACTATAATGAGATAAAAGAAATTTGTAATAAACGCTATTCTGAATTTTTGAAAGGTTGATAACAAGCACCTGTGCCGCCTAACGGCAGCAAGCTGCATCCCATTAGCAACAAATAAAAATAAGAAATATGAACTATAAAACAATGCTCGCAAAAGTTCTTGGAGAAAAAGAACTTATGGAAATGAATGTACAGACTATTAAAGACGATGAAAGCCTGTTCTATAAATTAGTGGATAAAAATTTCCTCTTAATAGTGGATTGGAGTGGAGAAGATAGACAAGGAATGTTGTATAACTTCTTCAACAACAGACTTCAATCAATGTTGGGGGTACAATTGGTTGTATCCGAAGATGAAGTTTATCAAAAATATAATCAAGAAATAGAAGAACCCAAACGAGGTGATTTCATTCCCTTTGCGTTATCCTATTTTGATAAGCAATTGGAAAAGCTTGGGGCAAGAGTTGTATTGCTTGACTTAGAAAATGACACTTATAACATATTGGTGGCTTATAAAAAAGATGCCAAAAAACTAAAGTCTATAAAATCTGATTTTTGGAAGTTATCAACTTTAGAGCAAAAGCAAGGTCGAGTGGTTATTTCCATAACCTGCCCTAATTGTAAAGATTTTGCATGTTATGACATGTTGATTGAAGAGGAAAGCAATATGGCAAATGAAAAGTGCGAAGTATGTGGAACACTCTTTTGGGATGAAAATGCAAATGAAGTTGTAGAAATGGAAAAGACTTATTATTAATGTAGTTGCTAACAAGCACCTGTGCCACTTAACAGTGGCAAGCTGCAAACCATTAACATTAATATATTACAATATGATAGAAATAGAACAGTGGGGAAAGATGATAATCTGGTTATGGAACAGGTATATTAAGAAAAAACCTATTCCATATATTGATCTCGAATTCCATTATCCCATGTGGATGTTTTATCTTGTTGGTGGAATATTAGGAGGATTGATACTTGGAATCGCACTATTCTATTTTACTGTAATAAACTAATAGCTTTATAAATCGAATGTTAACAAGGTCGAGCCAACAGCTTAACGCTGTTCCTCACCAAACCATTAGCGAAAACATATCAAAATGAAACGGATAGAACTGTTTATGAATATGCTATACTATTGCAATTATATGATTGTTTATAAGGTACAAAAAGGTTTTGATTGGCTTGTCTTCTCTATACTGGACAATACATGTACACGAAAGTTCTGTAAAAGCAATGGTTACTGGGAATATGTAAACAGGTTTAAACAAAACTATAATAAAATGGTGTGGTGTTCTGAAAATAAAAAGAAGCCGCCTGGTCGCATTCTTAGTATGGCAGACAAGGGAATTATTTTCTTTCTTTGCATTAACGTACTTACAATGCTAAATGTCATAGCGATGATAACAGTTACAGGAGCCTGCGACCTGTTCAATAATGAAATAGTGTGGGGATTATTATTAATCGTTGGTGGTTTTATTATATATTTTACTCACAATGTCTTTATAGATAGGAAAGATAAATATGTTACCTATTTCAAGAAGTTCGGGAAACAGAAATTCTGGAAGCTATTTATTTGGTATGTGCTATCTTACGGTATGGCTATAGCTTGTTACTGTTTCAGCTTAAAGCTTATTTTGATATTTCTTAAATAACAGGAAGAATATTTCGCTAACAACGCAGGATAACGGACAAGCCGTTCCCTGCTAAACCATTATGAACAATTAAAGCGCAAAAATATGAGTATAAAAGAACTAAATAGCATTTATGCTTTCGGTTATGGGTTATTTATATATTCACCCAGCACATTCAATGAATGGATGCAAGAGAAGAAATGTCGGGCAAAGAAAATGTTGTCGTATCTCGATAAGCATAAAGATATGTTTTTTGAAATGATTGCCAAAGGGATAGTATTGCCTATCTATCAAATACCAACGTATCAGTATCCAATTTTTATCATAACAGAAGAAGATGTGAGTATCCCGGAAGAATGGGAACAAGTTTACTACTATAAAGACTGGTTTATAAAAATTGGAATTGACGAAAAACTTTGTTTGTCTAATTTTGATTTTTTTCAATATCATAGGGATTTAATAGCCAAAGGGCAATGTGTGCATACAGGTAAAGTATTTGATATAAATGATAATCCACATCTGTTTTATCAATCTGGTGAAACGTTAATCCCCAAAGGTAATTATCGCTTTGACATTTACGGGTTAAAACGAAAGCACCCTTACTCGGAAACAGACAGAGAAAACTGCAATAAAAATTATGCTTATCTATTTGCTTTCCGAAAAGTCGATAACGACAGCAACGAGAATTTAGAGCGGTGTGATAATGATACTCACATTTTTAGCATAGAAGAATATTTGGAAGAAGTTCATAACAAGGAAAGATAACCCCTGAACGGAGTTCCTTTCCAACCCATTAATAATAATTGAGCGCATGAAAACAGTTATATCATTACTCTTTTTATTGTTGCCCCTAATGCAAAGTTGCGGGTTCGTATATGAACGGCATCTTATTGGGAACTATTATTTGATAGCGGTAGATACCAAAGAAGATATGGATGTGTGTTATCACCAACAAAACGATGATGATGCGCCTTATACGGGAATAACCGGAGCAAGTGTTTATGCAGTGGGATATGACAATGATTTTATTCTTGTCAAGGCATATCGTGCTTTGAGGGACAGCATAGGCATTTCCTTACCCCGTTATGATAAGAATACAACCGAGTATTACATCATTCCCGTAAATAACACACAAGAAGCATGGGAAGCACAAGAAAACAAGTTAGGGGCATTCAGTAAAAAGGACTTTGAAGTTAAAAGGAAAGAATTGGGAGTGTCGGATGATATAACTTTCAAGAGGCTATAAATATATTATTAACAAGAAAAGATAACGTCTTACGCCGTTTCTTTTCAAACCATTAGTGATAACAGCATAATTTACAAATTCAAAATATATAGGTATATGATTGTATGTGCAATAACCATTATACTCATAGCGATTTTACTCTCGCTATTCTTGTTTAGGAAAAAAAAGTACAGTATCGGAAAGAAAATAATGTTGATAGTATGCTTTTCGATAGGCATGTATATTTTGTTCAGTATCATTATGCTGCTATATTTCTTCTTAGGTGATTTCTCCGCAGAAGAATTATGGTAAAAATATCACTAACAACGCAGGGTAACGGCAAGCCGTTCCCTGCTGAACCATTAACGATAATAATTATGAATACAGAAGAACTTTATATTTGGCGATATGGGAAAGATAAACTGCCTAAAGGATTATTGGAGTACGGCAAATCTGATGTCTGTGATACTTACGATGAAGGTAAAAGGCAGAAATTCCAAGACCACGGGCAATGGATGTGGAAAAACAAGGATGGATGGAGAGAAAATTTACCTCCTGTCTTATATCTTGTATGCAACAAGAAACCGGGCATCCTGCAATTTGATTTTATTGATAAATACAGTATAAAACTCAAAATCGTATCGGAAGAGTTTTTGTCTTTACTCCAAGAAAATGGGTTCGTTGATAAATATGATATTGCTACCGTCAAGGTAGTAAACAAGAAAAACGAATCTCTAACGGATAAAAAATACTATGCTTTACGTATAAATCATTTTGATAACGATTCTTTCCATTTAGGGAAAGGCATAACATTTCAAAATGATGTAGAGAAAAAATTAGGAATTAGTTTTACAGTATATCCTGACATGAAACTGAAAGACAATTCCATCAAACAGAATTTCTTTGTTTTGAATAGCATAGAATATGGCGATGGAATAATATTCCGAGAGAGAGTTTTGGATAAGGTGTTGAATCTGTATAAACCTGAAATTTACAAATTATCAGACTACTCCAAACTATGGATAAATAAAGGCTTTTATCCATATGGGAATGAGTTTATGATTGTGAAATAAAATCGTTAACAAGGTTGAGATAACAGCTAAATGCTGTTCCTCACTAAACCATTAACATCAATTGGGCAATACAAGTCATCAAATTTATGGAAATTAATCTCTCTAAAAAGAAAAAATGGATACTTAGGATTATTTGCATTTGTGTTTTATTACAATTGCCGGTAGTCTACTTCATGGATAAGTTCTATTATTTTAATGACGATAATATTCGTTATACAATCGGAACTTATTATAAAGAAGGGGTTATTGTCAATTCGAGTTCGAATAAAGAAAAAGGATTTATTTATTATGTTGATAGTATTAAACATGTTGCAACAACAGGTAATTTTAATAACACAGATATTTCTCATACACATGTATTGATAATGTTTTCAGCTGTATTTCATGGCAATGCAAAGG
>X85_Domestic_Dog__coassemble_580_pt1 | contig 14284 bp, 16 predicted proteins | sample X85_Domestic_Dog__metabat2_high_PE_009 | metagenome-assembled genome bin X85_Domestic_Dog
CTCTAGTTCGCGTGCCAAATTACGCGTAACCGGTTGAAAGAAAGAGTCTATTGTTTCTATCCGGAAACGACTGTAATCGTGTATGATATATGACAAAGCCTCCTTGGCTCTCCGGCGGATGGTAGGCTCATCATAGTGAGAGGAGTTTATGATTTCCGTCATATAGCGATTGGAATCGTCATCCCCTGTAGCGATTCCATAAAGTTGACTCAAAATGCGTTCTTTCATTTCTGCAGTTGCCTTATTGGTAAAGGTTACTGCCAGAATTTTACGATAGGCATGAGGGTCTTCAATGAGCAAACGGATATATTGTACGGCAAGAGTAAAGGTTTTTCCTGAACCAGCCGAAGCTTTATAAACTAATAACTGAGATTGCTGTTCCATATTTACATTATCTTTGCAGTAGTGTCTATGCAAAGATAATATTTTGTCATATGCCCACAAATTGAAATGAGATATAGAAGTTTCATATTCCAGCTAAAAATCTAAAAAGCAACCCGGCAAGACACAACGGTCTGCTGAGCTGCTTTAAAAAATAGGGTTTATAAACAGTATCTTGTTTTAAGACAAGTCAGTATAACTCATTTTATTTCTTGAATAATATCCATTCCGATATGAATGGCTTCTTCATTCATGGGTATAAGGTGATGATGTCGTTCCGGCAAGGTTTTTCGTAAGGCCTTAATCACACTTTCTATTGAAACTACCGGACGTATTTTTAAAAGCCCGCCCAATACTATCATATTAAAGGTCTTCGCCATATTTCGTTCATTAGCCTCATCCATGGCATCAATGCGATAAACATGAATGTCTTTACGAGTAGGAGGGTTGATGATACCATATCCATCATAAATCAAGACGCCACCGGGCTTAACTCTGTTTTCGAACTTAGCCAATGACGGCTGATTTAAGATAATAGCAGTATCATATTTACTTAGAATCGGTGAAGATATACGTTCATCGCTTACTATCACTGTAACATTGGCAGTTCCTCCTCGTTGTTCAGGACCATAAGCTGGCATCCATGTAACTTCCTTATCTTCCATTAAGCCGGAGTAAGCAAGTATTTTTCCCATAGATAAAACACCTTGCCCACCAAATCCTGCAATAATTATTTCTTGTTTCATGATAGACTCTTTTTATTTGGTTTCACTTGTATCTTTCAAATCCCCAAGAGGGTAGAATGGGAACATATTCTGTTCCATCCATTTGTTTGCGGCATCAGGAGTCATTTTCCATCCTGAGTTACAAGTTGAAACAATTTCTACTAAATTAGACCCTTTGCCTTGCATTGAGTTTTCGAAGGCTTTACGAATGGCCTTTTTGGCTTTACGAATAGCAGCAACTGTATGAACAGACTGGCGGGTTACATAACATGTTCCTTCTAAGGTTGCTGCTATTTCAGTCATTTTAAGTGGATAGCCATGAATTTCAGGAATACGTCCATAAGGGCAAGTTGCAGTTTTCATACCCAAAAGGGTAGTAGGAGCCATTTGTCCACCTGTCATTCCGTAAATAGCATTGTTGATGAAAATAATTGTAATATTTTCACCTCGGTTCAACGCATGAATAGTCTCTGCCGTACCAATACAAGCCAAATCTCCATCACCTTGATAGGTAAACACTAATCGGTCGGGCCACAGACGCTTTATGGCTGAAGCAAGGGCAGGTGCACGTCCATGAGCTGCTTCCTGGCAATCAATATCCAAATAATTGTACATAAAAACTGCACATCCCACCGGACTTATACCTATGGTTTTTTCTTCCAGTTTCATCTCTTCGATTACTTCTGCTATCAGCTTGTGAACCACACCATGACTACATCCGGGGCAATAGTGCATAGCATTATCATTTAATAAGCGAGGCTTCTGGTAAACCAGATTTTCAGGCTTCATTATATCTTCTTTTGTCATAAGATTTTCCTTTTTATAATTAACGTAAAAAGAAACGGAAGATGAATTCCATCATTTTAAGAAATAAAGAAACACCGCATACATAGAAAAATACGGTTTTGTCTTCCCCCAAAGAGAAGTAAAGAATGAACGAAGCAATAGCTCCTATCATGAATAAAACATTCAAAACAGCTCTTATGCGATCTGGATTCATACTTTATTTTTCTTTGATTAGTTTTTCTTTGATTGCTTCTATCACTTCGTCTGGATCAGGCACAATACCTCCAAGACGTCCAAAATGTTCTACCGGAACATGGCATTCCACTGCCAATCGCACATCTTCAATCATCTGTCCGCTGTTAAGCTATACAACTAATATTCCTTTTACCGATGATGCACGCTGACGCAGAGCTTTTGAGGGGAAGGGCCACAATGTAATCGGGCGGAAAAGTCCCACCTTGATGCCTTCTTCGCGTGCATGCTCCATTGCTTTTTGAGCAATACGCGCACAAGAACCAAATGCAACAATCAGGAACTCGGCATCTTCGCATTGCAATTCCTCATAACGTGTTTCATTAGCCTCTATTTCTGCATATTTCTTTTGCAAGTGAAAGTTGCGCTGTTCCATAATTGCAGGATCAAGCTCTAACGAGGTGATAACGTTTGGCTTACGTCCTTTACATCCAATGGCTGCCCATGGACATTGAGCGATAACTTCTTCATCCGTACGTCGCGGACGAGATGCCGGCAATACCACTTTCTCCATCATCTGACCAATTACACCATCTGCCAAAATAATAGCCGGATTACGATATTTAAAAGCTAAATTAAAACCCAGCTCCACAAAATCGGCCATTTCCTGAACAGATGCAGGGGCAAGAGCAATCAAATGATAGTCTCCATGTCCTCCTCCTTTGGTCGTCTGAAAATAATCGGCTTGACTGGGTTGTATGGTACCCAAGCCCGGACCTCCACGCATTACATTTACAATTAAACAGGGGAGTTCTGCTCCGGCAATATATGAAATGCCTTCTTGCTTCAGGCTGACACCAGGGCTTGAAGAGGAGGTCATAACCATTTTTCCACTTCCGGCTCCACCGTATACCATATTAATTGCTGCTACCTCACTCTCTGCCTGGAGTACCACCATACCGGTTGTTTCCCATGGCTTTTGTTCTGCTAACGTTTCCAGTACTTCTGACTGGGGAGTAATGGGATAACCAAAGTAACCGTCAACACCGATGCGTATAGCGGCATGAGCGATAGCTTCGTTACCTTTCATAAGAACTACTTCTTCGGCCATATCTTAAGTCTTTTATTTTTTTATGTGAATAAAAATCTTGTTTCTCAGAATGATATATCATTCATTGCATTTCGCTCTATATACAGTTAGACATCCGTCTGGACATACTATTGCACATGAAGAACATCCGTTGCACGTATCCTCCACTACCTGCTGAACATAGTTATATCCTCTCTGATTTACTTTAGGGGTGAGCGATAATACATGGAGTGGACATGCTACTACACATAGGTTGCACCCTTTACAACGCTCAGTGTTTACTACCACCATGCCTTTCATTTTAGCCATATTTACGTACCTTTTATTATTGATTAAACATGTCTTTATTATAAAATTCCAAAATATCTAAAATCATACGGCGAGCACTAACAGCAGGACTCTCAGGATCAAGAGCTATAGCTTCTTGATAACTGTTTAAGGCATTTTGCCAATCGGCTTGCTTTCGATAAAGGTTTCCCAGTAAATAATAGACTTCAGCTTTCTTGCTTTCCGGATGAGTTAATAATTGCTTCAACTCAGCAGTGGCAAAATCTACCTGTCCATCACGAATGAGCTGGTTTATATTTTGCAATTTGTTATTCATAAATTTGTTTCTCTTGTATAATGGCAAAGATAGTCTTTAATTTCATATCAGAGCGGTGTTTGAATAATAAAAAACGATGAAAGAAGAAAATTATTTTTTTGCTTACATTGTAATGCATTGATAAATAGCACTCTTACATAAAAGCGAAAATGTTGCACTTGAAAAAGTTGCTTATTTAACGTAGAATCTGGATCGAAAAAATGGTTATGCACTTTGTAAGTGTAATTATTTGTTCTAACTTTGCGGAAAGTTCTTTAAAAAGACTCTAAAAACAGAATAATAACTAACTTATCGTATAAATAAATGAACAAAATTCTTTCAAAAGAACACTTTTCTGAAAAAGTTTTCAAACTTGTCATTGAGGCTCCCTTGATAGCGAAGTCTCGCAAAGCAGGGCATTTTGTAATTGTTCGTGTTGGCGAAAAGGGCGAACGCATGCCGTTAACTATTGCTGCCGCTGACCCAGTAAAAGGAACTATCACTTTGGTTGTTCAGGAGGTTGGCTTGTCATCTACACGCTTATGTGAGCTGAACGAAGGCGATTATATTACAGACGTAGTTGGTCCATTAGGTAAAGCTGCACATATTGAAAACTTCGGAACGGTAGTATGCGCAGGTGGGGGAGTTGGTGTTGCACCCATGTTGCCTATTGTACAAGCCTTAAAAGCAGCCGGGAATCGGGTTATTACTGTTCTGGCCGGACGTACTAAAGAATTAATTATCTTAGAAAAAGAAATGCGCGAAAGTTCTGACGAAGTCATTATTATGACAGATGACGGATCTTATGGTCGCAAAGGGCTTGTAACAGAAGGAGTAGAAGAAGTTATCAAGCGTGAAAAAGTAGACAAATGTTTCGCTATTGGTCCTGCTATCATGATGAAGTTTGTATGCTTACTGACAAAAAAATATAGCATCCCAACTGATGTTTCTTTGAATACAATCATGGTAGATGGAACTGGAATGTGTGGCGCGTGCCGTATCTCTGTAGGCGGAAAGACTCGTTTTGTTTGCGTCGACGGACCTGAATTTGATGGTCATCAAGTTGATTTCGATGAAATGCTAAAGCGCATGGGGGCTTTTAAAGAAATCGAACGAAACGAAATCCATAAATTAGAAAACAATCATCCCCATTGTGAAGCTGATAAAACTGTATCAGACCGTACAGCTCCATGGCGTGAAGAGCTACGCAAGAGCATGAAACCTAAAGAACGCACTGCTATACCACGCGTCAAGATGAATGAACTTGATCCGGAATATCGCTCACACAGCCGTAAAGAGGAAGTAAATCTGGGCTTGAACGAAGAACAAGCTGTTACCGAAGCAAAACGTTGCTTAGACTGCGCTAATCCTTCATGTATGCAGGGTTGTCCTGTTGGTATCAATATTCCAACCTTCATCAAAAACATTGAAAGAGGGGAGTTCCTGGAAGCTGCACGCACCTTAAAGCAAACAAGTGCACTACCTGCAGTTTGTGGTCGAGTATGTCCTCAAGAAAAACAATGTGAATCGCAATGTATTCATTTGAAAATGGGACATGAAGCTGCTGCAATTGGCTATTTGGAACGATTTGCTGCAGACTATGAACGCGAAAGCGGTCAAATCTCCATTCCAGAAATCGCAGAGAAAAATGGTATAAAAGTAGCAGTTGTAGGATCTGGTCCGGCTGGATTGTCCTTCGCCGGCGACATGGCTAAAAAAGGTTATGATGTTACTGTTTTTGAAGCCTTACATGAAATTGGTGGTGTATTAAAATATGGTATTCCTGAATTCCGTTTGCCAAACAAAATAGTTGACGTCGAAATTGACAACCTTTCTAAAATGGGAGTACAGTTCGTAAAAGACTGCATTATCGGAAAGACTATTAGCATTGAAGATCTTGAAAATGAAGGATATAAAGGAGTTTTTGTAGCCTCTGGAGCAGGATTACCTAATTTCATGAATATTCCCGGAGAAAACTCTATTAATATAATGTCTTCTAACGAATATTTGACACGTGTAAATTTGATGGATGCTGCAAGTGAAGACTCTGACACACCAGTTACTTTAGGGAAACGAGTAGCTGTCATCGGTGGTGGAAATACAGCTATGGACTCTGTCCGTACTGCACGCCGCTTAGGGGCCGAAAGAGCCATGATAATCTATCGACGCTCTGAAAATGAAATGCCTGCACGCTTAGAAGAAGTTAAACACGCTAAGGAAGAAGGCGTTGAATTTTTGACCCTTCATAATCCCATTGAATACATTGCAGATGAACAAGGTCGTGTAAAACAAGTTGTTCTTCAAAAAATGGAATTAGGAGAGCCCGATGCTTCTGGACGCCGTAGCCCAGTTGCTATTCCAGGAGCTATTGAAACAATTGATATTGATATGGCAATTGTCAGCGCTGGAGTTTCACAAAATACAATTGTTCCTAATTCTATTCCTGGATTGGAACTAGGACGAAAAGGCACTATTGCTGTAAACGAAAATATGCAATCGTCGATTTCTACAATCTATGCAGGTGGAGATATCGTTCGCGGTGGTGCAACTGTCATTCTAGCTATGGGAGATGGCCGCCATGCAGCAGCAGCTATGGATGAGCAGTTGCGAGGATAATATTCTTTAGTTTTTACTCATTCATATTAAAAGGAAAAGAAATTGTAAAGGCAGCTTCTTTTCCTTTTCTTTTTATTAATTCTGCGATTTATTAATTCTGCGATTTATTAATTCTGCGATTGTTTTCTTTTTCTCTGAATTGGCGGAAAGAACACACGCTAAATGAGCTAATCCGGCTGGCATACGGCATGCGTATAATATCTGCATATTAATTTATAATCAGCATTAAGTTTAATTAAGATTAACACTAAACAACTACATTTTTACACATTTTTTAAAACACTCCCCTACTCTAGGGGGAATGTGTCATTTTTCGTATAAAGGACAAGAAAGGGGGATACCGCCAAGATTAAGGCGGATACACTTCGTGAAAATGACTGGGTAAAACTATTTAGCCGGCTTTGCCGGGGCGATAAATCGCCGCCAGTGAAAACTAGGTTTTCTACTGGTAACTTTCTCTTTAATTATACGCGGCTGTAGTAGGAGAGAGCAAAGGAACGTTCACACTTACGTGTGACGGGAACATTGAAGAAGGCAAAAAGGCAGTGGAAGGGGGTCTAAGGTGCTAACGCTAATGGGGCTTCGCCCCCTTCCTTCGCTTCGCTCACACCCCGATTTTATCTATGCAGAAGGCGTATAGGGAAAAATAAAAGGCTACCGAATCAGGCAGCCTTCTAATGTTAGTGACGATTTAAGTAATCGATAAGAGCTTTAATCAATTTAATACCATAGTAGAAAATAACTACCATGATAACAGCCATAATGAGAAAAGAATAATCAGTTTCCATATATCAAAATTTTAAGCAAAGATAGCAATTAATATCTAATACGGTCACGATGAACCTTTTTTTTACGAGCATCATCAACAGAACGAACAGCAGAATTATACAAAGAAGATATAGCCTTACCAGTTTCTTGCGCACCAATCTGGAGAATATTAGGAAGACCGTAAGCACCATCAGCACCACGATTATTGCGAGCGTGTTCAACCTCATATTGTAATTTATGAGTAGTCTCTTTAGCCTGTCTTATCAGCTCATCAGCAGTGCCCTTAAGAACCTTATTATTCAATTTAATACCATAAGTAGCGGCTTTCGTTTGCATAATCTTTTCCATTTCATGAACAGCCTGGTTACTAGTTAACTGACCTTGTGCAGTTTGAAGAGCTATACGCGATGAAGCTTCAGCCATTTCCATACGAAAACGCTCATCATAAGAATTAAGCACTTTACTATTCAATTGGTTCTGAATAAGAATAGAATTGAACGTTTCACGCAAATTCTGATTTTCAAGCATCTTACGTTCTACCTCTTGGGCATTAAGAGAATCAGCATACCTATTATTAATTTCCTGCAATTTGGCTTGACCTTGTTTATTCTTAGTATCTGCAATCATGTTAGCAATAGATTGCATCTCTTTAATACCTCTATAGCGGTTTTCAATACGAAGTTGGTCAACTTGCTGTTTAAGCAAATCACGCTGGGAGCGAGAATCAGCAATACGATTATTAAGATCAAGCGCAGAATGAACACTATTAGCAACACCGCTGAAATCATACTGAGGAGCTTGCATTTGAACCTGACTAGGAGAGGGGAGACCAACAGATCCAACAGAAGCACCAGAAGCAGAAGTACCACCGACAGCGGAAGCAGAACCAGCAGAACCACCACTCATCATCATATAAGGATTCAAACCAGCTTGTTCAAGACGGTCACGCTGAGCAGAAGCACTATTATACTCATTTGTAGCGTTAAACATGTCCCACTGATTTTGTGTCTGTTTATCATACATTTCACGAGAAAAGTCGGTTTGCATACCGAAATTCTCTTTATTATATGTTTGCTGCTTATCAAGCATCTTCTCAGACCATTCGTTATTCATTTGAGCAATTTGTAAGTTAGTTTTATTAGTTTGGTCAACAGCATATTTATTTGCCTTATTTTGAGCAATTGAAGAACCAATACCAGTAACAGCATCTACAGCCATACCAAGTGGGTTAGTAACACCTTTAAAGAGGTTTTTAAAAAATCCCATAATGTTCTATTTTTAAGATTAAACAACGGCAGCACACCTATTTTTATGGTGTGCTGCTATTCTATTTTTAAGATTACTCAGACGGAGCAGGGTCAGCAGGAGCAGGGTCAACAGGAGCAGGGTCAACAGGAGCAATATCAGGATATTGATTTTCCAAGTAAGAAGACCAGGCAAGTAACTCTGAACGCGATTGAATGAATCTAGATTTGATGAATGAACCTAACTGCTCATCAGTCATACGGGAACGCAATGAAGCCAGTTGAGAATCAGTCTGTGAAGTACGAGACAACCAATCAGACAGGGCAACACCAGTCATACGGTCTAATCTCTGCTGGTTAAATAACATATAAACATCATCTACAATAGCAATAGACTTATGTTCTGAATGTGGGCTTACATTTTCCTGAATGTAATAACTTTCAACGGGGGACTGTTCTCTGACAACATCCGTACGATATTGTTCTTTATGAATATAGTAATCAGTCTCTACATAGTGGGGGTTTCTTTTAGCAAACATAACGACACAATTTAATAAGGTAAACCATTAGTATCAAGATTTCGAACACACTTAACATCAAAGAAAGAGCTGCATAGTAAATGGTCAGTATCTACAGTACTATCAGCTTTGACACCAAAGAGAGAATCTACAATGGAGGGGTTAACCTTGAAGAATCCAGCAGCAACGCTATTAGGCTCAACATTAGGGTTATTAGAAAAGTTAAAGCTATTAGCGGCAGATAGTTCTTTATCGCCCATAGGTAAACACCAAGTGCGGAGGGTCTTCGTAAATGCACCTACAGACTTATCTATATCAGTCTTCCAGTTAATGTATCTGGGTGCGTATCCGAGGAAAGTAGATTTTGAGGGTAAATTTTTATCTGATGCTTTAGGATTCATAGCACGTAAAAGGGGAACTAATTCCATACCTACTTTATCCATTTCGGGAATAGGGTAAGAAGTAGCATCTACCAGCGTGCACGAAGGATTTACACCGGAACCAACATAATCAACAATAGGGAGCGCATGATATATACACATAATAATACCATATTCACCACGGGATTCAAAAGTGATAGAACCACCATTGACGAACGTACCTTTACCAGCAATATCGGCAGCGTTATCACCAGTAATATTATTATTAACAACCTCATTTATATCCAATGAAGTAGCAGTACCACCAAGATAACGACACTGACCACTGAGGAATTCAGAGACAGATACACCCCAGTGTTTTTGAATCTGAGATTTATAATCCTCTTCACCACTTACAGCGACTTCTTTCCATTTCTGTAAGAACTCTGCTTGGCGGAGAGCAAGAACAGTCAAATTAAATGTTGCGTTAGGGTCTAACTTAAGACCAGGTTCGGACCAACGCAAACCCAAATTAGAATCATCCGCATTATCACCTACATATAAATGGCCAGTTTTTGAATTATATTTAACAGCACCATCATTAAGACTTGTAAAGGTAGGAACGGGGGGTGTAGCCTCTTGCCAAGTAGAAACAATTTTACCTTGTGTATTCGGCACAACGTATATAATTACGATACGGAGCAGGTTCAGCACGATGCAAGACAAAGCGCTCAATCTGTTTTTTACTAAGAAATGCACGATGTGTTTCAATCCACATTTTTAAATCCTGAAGATTCGCAAAATCAATTTGCTTATCTGTTACAATGTTAACCAAAGCAATGTACATAATTTAACGATTTTAAATTGGTTAATATTTTAGGTTATTAGGGCTCATATCTGAATCCACGGGCGAACATAAGTAAATATTTTAGATAGTTGTATATAATCATGATTATGTTTAATTATATATTATATTTCTCTTCCCCCTGTTCAAAGTTCTCAGATAATCTTAAATCTTCTGCCTCATTTTAAATCTCCTATGTTTGTCTTTTGGAGTTTCTCAAAAGAATGATTATTTTTGCATACAAAAGTGTAAATAAGAAAACGCATGACTGAAATAAACGTAGCAGAAACTTCAGAAAAGAAAAGTCTGAATTTCATTGAGCAAATAGTAGAAAAAGATTTGAAGGAAGGCAAAAACTGTGGCAAAGTACAAACACGTTTTCCGCCTGAGCCCAACGGATATTTACATATTGGACATGCCAAAGCAATCTGTCTGGACTTTGGTATAGCAAAAAATTATGGAGGTGTATGTAACCTACGCTTTGATGACACCAATCCCACTAAAGAAGATGTTGAGTATGTAGAAGCAATTAAAGAAGATATTCAATGGCTTGGTTTCCAATGGGGAAATGAATATTATGCTTCTGATTACTTCCAACAACTATGGGATTTCGCTATTCGCTTAATTAAAGAAGGAAAAGCCTATGTAGACGAACAAAGTTCTGAAGAAATTGCATCACAAAAAGGTACTCCTACCCAGCCCGGCACAGAAAGCCCCTATCGTAATCGGCCTATTGAAGAAAGCCTGGAACTCTTTCAAAAGATGAATAATGGGGATATTGAAGAAGGCAAGATGGTGCTTCGTGCTAAGATAGATATGGCAAATCCTAATATGCACTTCAGAGACCCTATCATCTATCGTGTTGTAAAAACACCGCACCACCGCACAGGTGATAAGTGGAAAGCATATCCAATGTACGATTTTGCTCATGGACAAAGCGACTACTTCGAAGGTGTAACCCACTCTCTTTGTACGTTAGAATTTGTTGTTCACCGTCCGCTATATGATTTATTTGTAGACTGGGTAAAAGATGGAAAAGATTTAGAAGACAACCGTCCCCACCAGTATGAATTTAATAAATTAAATCTAAGCTATACCTTGATGAGTAAGCGCAATTTGCTTACTTTGGTAAAAGAAGGCTTAGTTAATGGTTGGGATGACCCACGTATGCCGACTATATGCGGCTTCCGACGCCGTGGATACTCTCCAGAATCAATTCGAAAGTTCGTGGATAAAATCGGTTATACCACTTACGATGCTCTTAATGACTTTGCTTTGTTAGAGAGCGCAGTTCGTGAAGATTTAAATGCACGTGCTACCCGAGTTTCTGCAGTTGTAAATCCGGTTAAATTAATTTTGACAAACTACCCGGAAAATCAAGTAGAAGAAATGGAAGCAATCAATAATCCGGAAGATTCAAATTCAGCGACGCACACCATTGAGTTCAGCCGAGAATTATGGATGGAGCGTGAAGACTTCATGGAAGATGCACCGAAAAAATACTTCCGAATGACTCCAGGGCAAGAGGTTCGATTAAAAAACGCCTATATTGTTAAATGTACTGGATGTAAAAAAGACGAAGAAGGTAATGTTATTGAAGTTTATGCAGAGTATGATCCTAATACAAAAAGCGGCATGCCTGAAGCAAATCGCAAGGTCAAAGGCACTCTGCATTGGGTAAGTTGTAACCATTGCTTAAAAGCCGAAGTTCGTTTATATGACCGTCTGTGGAAAGTTGAAAATCCACGCGATGAAATGGCTGCCATTCGAGAAGCGAAGAATTGCTCTCCTCTTGAAGCAATGCAAGAGATGATTAATCCAGACTCACTGAAAGTGCTGACTGAATGTTATGTAGAGAAATTCTTAGCTGAATCAAAACCTCTTGACTACCTGCAATTCCAGCGTATCGGTTACTTTAATGTAGATAAAGACTCTACTCCCGACCATTTAATATTTAACCGAACCGTTTCATTAAAAGACACTTGGAGTAAAAAGAACAAGTAATATTTGAGAAACATTAATGCCATGGGAGAACAACTTCCCCATGGCATTAAATTTAATTTATCAAATTCACAGAAGTGTGTATTATTAAACGAATTCCTACTACTTTAAGAAATGAAAAGCGACTTATCATCTTCTTTTAAAAGCCCTCATTTTAAAAAGTTACTGACCCAATATGAAGAAATGATTCGTCAGCATACTTCTATTTATTTTGAAGGAAATGAACTTACCTTATTAGCAGAATATTATGCAAGCCGGAAAATGGTTTCACAGTCAAAAGAAGTACTGCAATATGCTTTATCCATTCACCCGGACAACTTAGATATTCAGCTATATCTTTGCCATACTCTATTAGCTGAAGGAAAACTTGCTGAAGCAGAGAAAATATTAAACTCGCTTTCAGACCAAGAAGATTCAGAAGTTAACCTTCTTCGGGCTACCATCTATTTGGAAAAAAAAGAACTGGAAAAAGCGGAAGAAATTTTTATGGCAACCAGCATACAGCCAGAAAACAGCGAAGATATTTTTATATTCCTTGACATTGCTGATATCTACATGGATTTCAACATGGGAGAACAAGCATATGCGTGGTTAAAAAAAGCATACAAAAAAGAGCAAAACAACATGAATGTATGGGAGTCCCTATTCGATTTCCACTATACATTTGGCAATATAAATAGAGCTATTCTCTATTGCAACAAGCTTTTGGATGAGAACTCATATGAGATAGACTATTGGCTTAATTTAACTCGCTGCTACATTAAGCAACTAAAATTTCAAGAAGCTTTAGAAGCTGTTGATTTCGCCCTGGCAATAGATGAAAACCATCTTACAGCTCTTGAACTAAAGGGGTTGTGTTATATACAGCTAGGAGAAATGGAAAAGGGATGTAAGTGTTTTTCAGCAATAGAAAACAGCAGCCCAAACCGTGACCAGATATATCAAGTGATAAGTGAATGCTACTTTTCTGTTCAAAACTACGAAAAGTCTATTGAATATTTAACCAAATGTTTAAACATAAAATCACTATCTAATTTTGAATATGCCAGCACTCTTCAAAAACGTGCTTTAGCTTACTTGTTTTTAAATGAATTAGATCTCTGCAAGAAAGATATTGATTTAGGCATTTCCTATGATGAGCAGTACGACTATCTTTACTTGACATTAGGTGAATATTATATACTGCAAGGTGAAGAGAAGAAAGCCCAACGGGAAATGAGTTATGCCGAAGCACTTGCTTCTGACAAGAAAGAAATAAAAATAGAAATAGCCAATATTTATTATCGCAACGAAAAATTTGATGAAGCTCTCTCCTACTACATTCGCCTAGAGAAAGAGTACCCTAACTTTATGCCCGCATACCAATATATTATGGCATGTTGTTATTATAGAAAAAATGATGAACAAAATACTATAAAATATCTGGTCAAAGCCCTACATTCATCCGATTGTCAGAATTATACAGAATTAATAAAATCTATAATAGAAAAAGAAGGTGCATTGACCCAACTTGTAGATGAACTACAGCAAATGATAAAAGATGGACTCATTGACCCACATGATTTTTCTGATGAAGAGTCTGTTTCATGAGGAGATTACTGTCCACTCAGTAATCTTCTTAATTCTTTTTCAAGTCGACCTTCTACTTCTTCCATTAAAATTTCGTGTTCCGTTTCTTTCTGAATAGAGGTTACGCCCTTATCAACAAATCCACAGGGATGGATATAATTAAAGTATTTCAATTCAGTATTAACATTTAAAGCAAGTCCATGCATTGTAATGAAATGACTGCTCCTCACTCCTATTGCACATATTTTCCGTTCGCGCGGAGTACCTACCTCCAACCAGACCCCTGTAGCCCCTTTTACACGTTCCGCAGAAATGCCATAAGATGCACAAACGCAAATGACCGCCTCCTCCAGCAAATGAATATACTCTTTTAGTCCTAAGTGAAAATCTTCCAGATTCAGAATAGGATAGCAAACTAATTGCCCCGGCCCATGATACGTAATATCTCCCCCTCTGTCAATATGGAACAACTCTGCACCGATTCGCTTTAACTGTTCTTCTCCCAGCAACATGTTCGCTGATTTTCCATGCTTTCCCAAAGTATATACATGAGGCTGTTGACAAAATATGATCTGATTATCCTAAGGTTCTTTTTCTTGTTTCGCTTG
>X85_Domestic_Dog__coassemble_586_pt1 | contig 14056 bp, 16 predicted proteins | sample X85_Domestic_Dog__metabat2_high_PE_009 | metagenome-assembled genome bin X85_Domestic_Dog
CCCGGCTCCGCATTACAGTTATGGGAGCAGCGGAGTAGCTTTGATTTTTAGAAGATGGGCAAATCGGGGATTTGTCGCTTCGCAGTGGAGACAATTTAGCAAGTTATAAAATAAAATTCAAAAGATATAATTATGAAGAAAAATATTTTAAAAGCAGCTTTTGTTGTTGTTTTTGTGGCAGCAGCTGGTTATACAGCTTATAATTCACAAAAAGATGCTGAAATGTCAGATTTGGCAATGGCTAATGTTGAAGCATTGGCACGTGGTGAATGGGATGGTGATAATACTTGTCATATGGATACTACTTTTTGGGAATGTTTAAAATACACAACGGGGGTAGGTTGCTATTGTGGACTATAGTTTAAATATTTCATTTTATGTACCTGAGGCGTGAAAGCACCTTAGGTATTTTATATTTAGATGTTATGAATAAATGTTTACTGTTGCTTGTGGTTTGCATTTGTTTTGTTTCCTGTAATTCAAATAAGCCTCATTATATCACAGATTTACAAGAAACAAATACAAGAGTTACTTATGTTTTGAGTGAAAATACGACCTCGTATATTAAGTCTTTATCCATATTTGAGGAACAAGATGGTAAAGGGCATTTAGTTATGGCAAGCAATAATGCTCCGGAAATTTATGTTTATGATATGTCTAGTCAAAAATTAGAGAAGACTATTGTATATCAGCGTGAGGGGGCAGATGGTGTCGGACCCAAAGTTGGAGGAGTCTTGATGGTAAATTGGGATTGTATTTATTTACCGAGTTTGTTTGTTCCTGAAATTTCGCAGATTGATAGTGCCGGTCATAGGAAGCAGGTCATTCCTTTTGTTTCTGATGATGAAGGCTATCCTTTTATTATGACCCGTTCAGTAACAGGAGCTCCGATGTATTTGATTGAAGATGAACTGTATTGCATACAAACGGTAAATCCCCGTTTAGGAAAAGATATGGTAACTGACAGTTCTGTCGGCATGAAAATCAATTTGAAGACCGGAGGAGCTGAGGCATTTGATTTTTGCTATCCGTCTAAGCTTTCCCCCGACTACAATTCTCCTTCTTTGGGAATAGAGACCAAGGTTAGCCGCTGTTATAATGGAAGGGATTTTATTTATTCTTTTGCTTTTGATGAAGACCTCTATCTTGTTTCAAAAGATCATAAGCAGGTAAGGCGGATTCCGGCTCGCAGTCGGTATATCGATGAATTGAATATTCCCGATAAGATTCCCTCAGACTTTAAACTGGCAATAAAACAAATGTGTGAACAGCCTTTTTATGGGGATATAATTTATGATAAGTATCGTGAAGTGTATTATCGGATAGTTTATCCTCGTGAAAACCTGAGCTTGGAGGAAAGCTTTTCAGATTTATGGCAATCCGGACGCAGTCGCTTCTCTATTATTATTCTGGACAAAGATTTTCATATTATTGGTGAAACGCTATTTCCTGAAAATCATTATCGGTCTGATTTATATTATGTAACTTCGGAAGGCTTGTTTATCAGTGATAGTCATTATAAAAAGCCGGACAATGATGAAGACGTATTGAGCTTTCGGCTATTTATGATAGGTGCAAGTAATTGAACAAATTAAATAAGGAGGAATTTTTATGACAAGATTATGGATGTTGCTATGTGGGCTTCTTTTTTTAGCTGCATAAGAAACTCATCAACAGAAAAGTATCAGACGACCCGTGATAAGGTGGAAAATGTGCATAATCGGTTAAAGAAGTTTGATACAGACTCTATTCTGATAGGCAATAATGCCCGTATGTATATGCTGGCTGATTATCTGCTGATTGCCGACCATAGGGGATATGACAAGCAGATTCATGTATTCGATAAAAACAGTTTCCGTCATTTGGCAAGTACGGCTCCCCGTGGTCAGGGACCGACGGAAATTACCGTATTGGGCCATGTCGCTGTGGATGAGCAAAGCAAGAAGTTTTATGTAAGTGACCATGGCAAGCAGAAGATATTCAGTTATGATATAGACAGTGTGTTGGCTGATCCTGATTACACTCCGGAAGTTAAGTTGACTATGGATATAGCAAATTTTCCTTCCGAGTATGAATATATCAGTGACACACTGTGTATTGGTCGTACCATTGCTCCTATAGGTGTAAATGATTATGTTCCGTCTGTTTCTCGCTGGAATATGCAGACAGGCAAGATGGTATCTATCTCTTATAATCATCCTGATATAGAGCGTAAACGTATTACTTATACCTCATCGCAGCAGTACGGACTGATAGCCGAGCTGTATAATAACTATGATTTGCTTACCATCAGTGATTTCAACGGGAATTTGAAATGTAATGTTTATGGTCCTTCATGGGGTGAATCAACGCGTAATCATTATTATAGTGAGGGCTTTTTTGATAGCAAAAATCATCTGATTGTTTCTTATTCAGGTGGAAACAACAATACGGATGCTTATTATCCTACCCGTCTGTTGGTTTTTGGGATGGATGGCTCTTACATAAAGACTTTGGATATAGGATATAAGATAAACAGTATGCGTTATGACGGGTTGGCCAACCGGCTTTATCTGAACCTGAATGATGAAATTCAGTTTGCATACTTAGATTTGGATGGATTAATATAAAAACTATGAATATGTTCAATAAAATTTGCAGTCTGTTGTTTCTTGCCGGAGTCTTGTTCTCCTGCCAAGAATCTGAAAAAGAACGCATATCACGCTTGGTGAAAGAGTGGGACGGCAAGGAAATCGTTTTCCCCGACCGCTCAGTCTTCACCATTCAAGGGCGTGATACAGTTTCCTGCCCTTCGGGAAACTCTCCCTATAAGGTGCTGACTTATATCGACTCATTGGGGTGTGCCAGTTGCAAGCTCCAGCTTCCGCGTTGGAAGGAACTGATGGCGGAGGTAGACTCGGTGGTAAGCGGACGCGTTCCTTTCCTGTTCTATTTCCATCCGAAGGACATGAAAGAAATGCGTTACATCACCCGTCGTGACGGTTTTACCTATCCGGTCTGCTTCGATGAGGGTGATGAACTGAACCGCCTGAACTGTTTCCCCGCAGAGATGGCTTTCCAGACTTTTCTTCTCGATGCGGACAACCGTGTGGTTGCGTTAGGCAATCCGGTGCATAATCCTGAGGTGAAGTCGCTTTACCTCCGTCTGCTGCGTGGTGAAGGCGATGCTCCTGTGGAAAACCAGACGGTGACCGCTGCCGAACTGAGTACAGCAAAGGTTGATTTCGGGAAGTTTCCCGTCTCGGAAGTTCAGTCGCAGGAGGTGGTTCTCCGCAATACGGGCAACCGTCCACTGGTCATTCATGACATAACCACTTCATGTGGCTGTACGCGTGTGGAGTATGACAAGCGTCCTGTTGCTGTGGGTGGTGAGACTTCCATCCGCATCATTTATGAAGCCGAGCATCCGGGGAATTTCCGCAAGACGGCGGATGTGTATTGCAATATCGCCGCTTCCCGGCTCCGCATTACAGTTATGGGAGCAGCGGAGTAGCTTTGATTTTTAGAAGATGGGCAAATCGGGGATTTGTCGCTTCGCAGTGTTTTAGTAAACAAGTTTATTAATGTAAAATCTATCTGATATGAAAAAGTTAACTTTAAAAATAGCTTTTGTTGCAGCTTTTGCGGCAATTGCAGGATACGTTTCATATAATTCCCAAAAAGAAGAAATGAATTTGTCTGAACTGGCATTGGATAATGTGGAAGCCTTAGCTTCGTGTGAATGGAACCATTGGTTTGGGCCTTATAATTATCATATTACATTGACAGGTTATTGCTCTTGGACATGTACTTCTGGAGGGGTATTTCAGTGTCCTTATTAAATTTATGGGGTGATTTTATTTTATATGCCCCAACTATAAATTGAATGAATTAGTTTGCTAACTTTGAATAGCTGTAAAACAAAGCGTTTGCAGCTATTCATAAATGATATTTATATAATGAAATATTTATTTTGGAGCATAGCTTTAAGTCTTTTTATCGTTTCGTGTACAAAGGTGAGCAAGGAAGATAGTGGTTTAACTGTCTATCCGGTGAATTTGGAGCAGGCTGAAGAAATTGATTTTCATAATGCCGTTGACTCATTCTTCTATGTTCCGTTGGAAACAGCAGATTCGAATCTGTTGGGTGAAATAACCCAAATAAAAATAGACAGTATGATTGCCGTAGCTGATGAAAGGAGAGGAACATTGCAAACTTATTCCTTGGAAGGGAAATTGCTGCATGTGATAGATAAGGTCGGAACGGGTCCGGGTGAGTATGTCCAATTGAGCGATTTCGCATTGTCATCAAAAGACAGTTGCATTGATGTGCTGGATGGCATGCAGAAGAAAATGATAAGTTATAATTTGGACGGTACACTCCGAAAAGAGATAAAACTTCCTTTCCCTACAGGTGTTTCCAGATTTGCCAAGTATAAAGACTGGTATGTGTTCGATCAGCAGACGAGGCGTAATGAACCGGACTGGAGATATAGCCTGATTCTGCTTTCAAAACAAGGAGAGGTGGTAAGCAAACTTTTTCCATATACCCGTTTTGCTGACATATTATTGTCTCCAAGATGTTCGTTCTTCATGAGTGAAGATACATTAAATTATCTTCCGGTTTACTGTGATACGGTTTTTTCTTTGATAAACGAGCATGAAGCCGTTCCTCGTTACAGGGTTGATTTTGCGGATAAGTGGGTTGATATGTCGTATGTATATGGGGAAGTGAAAGACCCGATGAAGTTTATTTCAGGCTTACAGAAGTGTGACTTTGTTTGTTTTTTAAATATATTGGAGAGTGACAGTACCATTTGGCTTGATTTTATGTATAAGGAAGATAAGTATTGTTGCATTATCAATAAATCTCCTTTGCATATTTCTGTTTATCTGAATAATGAAGGAACAGAGTGTGGCAGTATTTTAGGAAGTGTATTGACGGTTTGGAATGACTTTTTTGTCATGCCTGTGAATGCAGAACTAATGGCTCGGTATTTTAAATTGAATAATGCGGCAGATGATAATCCGTATTTGCTTTTTGTGAAATTTAAATAAAGAAGATATGCTTAATTTTTTAGTGGTTTTATTTATGTTTATGCAAGGGAGTCACCTTAGTTGTGATGACTTTTATCAAAAAGAATTAGATCCGTTGCATATTGAAGGCGATGTGATTAAGAAAGAGATAGGCGAACAGTTTTATGAAATAGAAGTCTCGGACAAGAAAAAAGGGAAACAGACTTTTTATCTGTTGAAGAATATGGCTGGTTTTGAAGTATATAATTTCTTGTTACCGGGCAGCCATGTGTTTAAGAAGGAGGGGAACAGGGACATTCATGTATTGACGGAAAACAAGTTGGATGGCAGTATAAAAGGAAAAATCTTTGACAATTTGTGCCGGTGATATTGTTTGTGCTGTTAAAGAAAATGAATGTAAAAATACTATGTGCTGTCTTGTCGGTTATAATGCTGTCTGGCAGTTGCACTTCGACTCAAGAGCCGGAGGGCGAACGGGTCTTTACCCGATCTGATTTTAAGGAAACAAAAATGCTGGACAAAGTTCAAGAAATCGTTATCGACAGTCTTTTATATCCGGCATCTTTCCGAGGTGATACTCCGCGTCCTGGTAAGGGCTATTTGAAGAGTTATCATTTGTAAATTGGAATGAGTAATGTATTGGAGCCTTAAGTTGCAATACATTACTTTTATATCATGTGTTGAATGCCTTTATTAGTATAGTATGAAGTTCTTTTTATTATTGCTTTGTTTGACTGTATTTAGTTGTACTACAAAGCAACCTTTATTGGAAAAGTATGGTTTTACCGATACAGAGCAAGTTACTTTTCAAGCTGTGGCAAGTAATTTTTTATTTAAACCAACTGCTATTGAAGTTTTTGATTCATTAATATTAGTACACGACCCGGTTGAGGAAAATACCTTTACTTTGTTTTTTTTAGGTGATTCAATTCCTTTACTTTCGGGTGCTAAAGTGGGAAACGGACCGGATGACATTTTATATGGTCAGTTTATCGACAAGGTTGGAGAGCGGTGTTTTCAAGTAGTTGATGGTGCAGGGCAGAAAACCTTGGTTTATAATTGGGACTCAATTCTGAAAAAACGATCTTTTGTTCCTATACGATCTTTTTTTTATAGTGACTTGAAGTTGAATAAAGATGAATTTGTCCAAAATTGTTATTATGTGAATGATACGTTGAAGTGAGGACTTGGTGCTTCTGCACGAGGAAAGTATTTCTGTATAGGTTCGCATTCGTTAACGTATGCAGGTGCTTATCCGGAATTGGCGGATATGGAAAATCCTTTTTATTTTTACCAAGGTGTTCTTCATATAAGCTTTGATAGGAATTGGGTATTATACCATTCTCCGGTAGGCTATTACTATGAACTTTATCGTAAGAGTGGAGAAGAATGGAAGCAGGTATTGGGTATGAAGAGTTTGATGGGACTGGTGTTGTTTTTTGTTCTTTTTTCTTGTCAGGGGGCTTCATACAAGGATAAGATTTGCAATAAATACATTGGGGAGGAATTGGTTTATTTTCCGGATTCAGATTTGGTAAATGAAAAGCATGTACAGGAAAAGTATCGGTTGATTCATACATTGGATATTACATGTTCTTCTTGCTTAAATGAGATTTCGGATAACATTTCGTTTATCAATTGGCTTGATGAGCAACATGTTGCATTTGAAATTATAGGTTATAGCTCTTATAAGGATTCAGTGTTTAATCCTGCTTTGTTGGAATATCCTTTATGCCTCGCATTGCTGGGCTTTTGCACTCAACAAAAACGGGGGGTAGGAGAACGGGTGAAATCATCTTTAAGTAAATCAAATTAAAAAACTTAAGCCAATGGATTGGAGAAAATACGGACAAATCGGATATAAGATGGTGGTAGGAGCAGCCGGTGTCTATATGGCATGGATGCTCTTACGGGTGGTGATGCAGGTGTTTTTCTTTGCTTCGTTTTCTATTCCCAGTGATTCGATGGAGCCTACTTTGCGACCGGGGGATTATGTGTTGGTGAACAAGGTGCTGAAAGGGGCGCGGATTTTTGACTTGGAGGACGCAATAGATCACCGTCCGCTTTCTATCCGTCGCTTGCCGGGGATGGAGAAGTTTAAGAGGGGAGAGGTGCTTGTGTTTAACTTTCCTTATCCGGAACGGTGGGACAGCATTGGGTTCGACGTAATGTTGTATTACGTGAAGCGTTGCATCGCTGTGCCGGGTGATACGATGGAAATACGGGATGCTTGTTATCGGGTGCGTGGGGTGGAAGGTACACTGGGTAATGTGGAGGCGCAGAAAAGTCTGTCGCGCATGCTGGCAAGCAAGCGGGGAGTGGATGAGATGATACGCAATCATAGTTTTTATGCTTTTCCCGGTGATTCGGCTTTGGGGTGGACGGTTCGTGACTTCGGACCGCTGTATGTGCCGGCAAAAGGTGACTCGGTGGGGATGAACTCTACGCATTATGCTGTTTACCGGAATCTGATAGAATGGGAGCAGCGGGCAAAGTTGGTCTACAGGGAGGGGAATTATTACTTGAACGGCAAGCGGATTACGGGGTATCGCTTTCAGGAAAATTATTATTTCATGGGAGGAGACAATTGTTATAACTCGCAGGATTCGCGTTACTGGGGGTTGCTGCCGGAAAGCTATATTGTGGGAAAAACGGTGAGGATATGGAAGGCAAAAGACCGGTTTACAGGACAAATTTATTGGAACAGAATATGGAAAGCAATCGAATAAAAGAAGGTATGAAAGCGGTAGGGGCGTGGTTGGGGTGGCTGCCTGTGGTGTTGGCATTGGGCGTGGTGTTTGTAACCGACCGGAACGTGCCGCCCGATGTGCTGGAGAAGCAATCCGATGATATTGAATGTACTGGGGCGGAATGCACAGGGGGCGGAAGATTATGAGGAAGCTGAGCGTTATTACTGGCGTGCCGTCCATCGACTGCCGGGGCGTATCTATCCCTATTATCTGTTGGTGAAACTATATGCGGAAAAAGATTTTTATCAGCCGGATAAATTGTATCGTGCTGCCAAATCTGTGCTTGGCAAGGAGCCGAAAGTAAATTCGGAAGCGGTCAGGCAGATGAGAGATGAAGTACGGAAAATTATAAAATGTAAATAAATTAACTGGAAAATAGAATGATAATAAGTGTAAAATAATTATTTTTGGGCTAATTAAAAAGAACCTGCTGTGTTGTGAGTTTGGGAGTTCATGAGTTTTTAATTTATGAATCAGCTTGTCAAAAGAATTGTCTATTCATAGATTGATAGACCCATAGCTATTAAAATAAAAACACAAACTTACAGCCTTAAATTTTATGATTAAAACTTGAAAACTCATGGGAGGAAAGAATGTTTGTATTTTGATAATGGTTGCCTGCTTGGCTGGCTGTCAGGAGAAAAAAGAAGATTGGAAGGAAAAAGAAGGGGTGGAAACCGTATTGCCGGAACTGGCGAATGAGGTGACGATAATGAAACTGAAGAAACAGGTGTTCAGTCATGAACTGGTGAGTAATGGGAAAATTCAGGCGTGTGAATATGCTGATTTAAGTTTCCGCACTGTGACTGAGCCGCTCGCCAAAGTATATGTAAAGAATGGTGACCGGGTGGTGAAAGGGCAGAAAATAGCGGAGCTGAATTTGTTTACGCTTGAGAATAAATTGGCGCAGGCAAAGAATGCTCTCGATCAGTCTACGTTGGAAATGCAGGATGTGCTGATTGGACAGGGGTATGCGCCCGACCGACCGGAATCGGTGCCTGAAGATGTGATGAAGTTAGCTAAGGTGAAGAGTGGGTATGAGCAGAGTAAGGCGAATTATGAACTGGCACAGTATGATTTGGAACAGGCGGTACTGAAAGCACCGTTTGATGGAATTGTGGCAAATCTGTTTGGCAAGCAGTATAATCTGCCGAATACTTCAGAACCTTTTTGCCGTATTTTGTCAGCGAAGGCGATGGAAGTGGAGTTTACGGTACTCGAAAGTGAACTTCCTTTAGTGAAACGGGGGGATAAGGTGGATGTTATGCCTTATGCAGTAACTGTGGCTTCGTGTAAGGGATATGTGACGGAAATCAATCCGCTGGTTGATGAGAACGGAATGGTACGGGTGAAGGCTAAGGTGGATGGAGCCGGTAAACTGTTTGACGGGATGAATGTGAGGGTGAGTGTGAAACGCTCGGTCGAAGGGCAGTTGGTTATTCCGAAAACGGCTGTGGTGCTCCGCTCAGGAAGACAGGTGGTGTTTACCTTGAATGGGGAAAAAGCGATGTGGAATTATGTGCAGACGGGGTTGGAAAACATGACAGAATATACGGTTTCGGGAGACGGAATGGAAGAAGGGGCTGAGGTGATTGTGACCGGGAATGTGAATCTGGCGCATGAGGCTCCGGTGAAGGTGATTGGAAAATAAAACTAAATAAAACACGTAGAATTATATGGTTAAGTTTTTAATTCAGCGTCCCATAGCCGTACTGATGGCATTTACGGCTTGTTTTATTATTGGCTTGGTGACGTATTTTTCTTTGCCTGTCTCGCTGTTGCCTGATATTGATATTCCGCAGATAACCATTCAGCTTACAGGCGAAAACGCTTCGGCGCGCGAAATGGAGAATACCATGGTGGCTCCGGTGCGCCGTGCACTGCTGCAGGTGTCGGGGCTGAGTGAGATGCGCAGTGAAACCCGTGATGGTTCGGGGGTAATCCGGCTTTCTTTTGATTTCGGAACCAATACGGACTTGGCTTTTATTGAAGTAAACGAAAAAATTGATGCAGCCATGAATAGTTTACCTAAAGAAGCTGTACGTCCTAAAGCAATCAAGGCAAGTGCGACTGATATCCCGGTGTTTTATCTAAACATGACATTGAAGAAAGATAAACCTTATGAACCGACGGATGAGCAGGCTTTCCTTGGATTGTGCGAACTGGCTGATAATGTGGTGAAGCGTCGCATTGAACAATTGCCTGAAGTGGCAATGGCGGATATAACCGGAGTGCCGGGAAGAATGTTGCAGATTATTCCTGATACGGAGAAAATGGCGGGACTGGAACTGACCATAGCCGACTTGGAGAATACATTGGTTGCCAATAATGTGGAGCCGGGAAGTATGTTGGTGAGGGATGGGTATTATGAATATAACATTCGTATTGCTTCGTTGCTTCGTACACCTGAAGATGTGGAGAATATTTGGCTGAATAAAGGGAAGCGGATGATGCAGTTGAAGGATTTATGTAAGGTACGTCTGGTTTCTCAAAAAGAAATGGGACGTTCGCTTGCCGGAGGGAAACGGGCAGTAACGCTTGCCATTATCAAACAGTCGGATGAGAATATGGATGAACTGAAAGAGGAACTGCGTAAAACTACGGATTATTTTGCTTCGATTTATCCGGACATTGAGTTCTCCATCAGTCGGAATCAGACAGAATTGCTGGATTATACTATCTCGAATCTTCAGCAGAACTTTACGTTGGGATTTCTGTTTATTTTTATTGTTGCCGTGTTTTTTATCGGAGATGTCCGTTCGCCGTTGGTTATTGGTATCACGATGGTGACTTCGGTGGTGATTACTTTTTTCTTTTTTTATATTTGTAAGATTTCACTGAATGTGATTTCTCTGTCGGGCTTGATTTTGGCGGTGGGAATGATGATTGACAATGCGATTATTGTAACTGAGAATGTAACGCAATATCGTGATCGGGGACTTTCTCTGAAACGGGCTGCTGTGGCGGGAACCACAGAGATGATTACTCCGATGCTGAGCTCATCGCTGACCACGGTTGCGGTGTTTGTTCCGCTGGTGTTTATGAGTGGCATCGCAGGAGCTATTTTCATGGATCAGGCGTTTTCTATCACGGCCGGACTGATGGTATCGTATTTTACGGGAATCATGTTGCTGCCGGTGCTTTATTTTTTGTTCTTCCGTATTGCGATACGGAAACATAATTGGCTGACTGCTAACTTTAAGGAAATACTGAAGAATGACTGGTTGGAGCGCTTTTATGATGCTGGTATTGAATGGGCGTTTGCTCACAAACGTATCTGCTTGGTGGGAAGTGCGCTTACTATTCCGCTGTGTGTGCTGATGTTTGGCATACTTGATAAGGAACGTATGCCTAAAATAGATCAGAATGAACTGATTGTGAGGGTGGAATGGAACGAGAATATTCACGTGGATGAGAACAACCGGAGAATAGATGGGTTGTTGAAGCAGGTGGATGGTAAGGTGATGGAGCATACGGCGTATGTGGGTATGCAAGATTATGTATTGAATTCGGATCAGGAACTTTCGACTACGGAAGCAGAATTGTATTTCAAAACGGAAAAGGTTTCTCAAATCAAACCTTTGGAAGAGGAATTACGGGCTTTGTTTCGTCGGCAATATCCGATGGCAGTAGTAACTTGCTCGCCGCCGGTTACGATTTTTGAAAAGTTGTTTGTAACCGGAGAGGCGGATGTGGTGGCACAGCTTCAGGCTGTGGATAAGACGCATGCACCACGTCCTGAAGATTTGAGGGGGTTGGAACGGCGTATTGCCGGGGTTACGGGGATGGAGCCGGAAGGGGTTTCGTTTCGGAATCAGATTAATCTGGTGGTGAATAGGGATAAATTATTGGTTTATCGGGTTGACTATAATGAAGTGATACGGGTACTTCGCACGGCGTTTAAAGAGAATAAAGTTTCTACACTCCGTTCTTATCAGCAGTATCTGCCCATAGCCATTGCCGGTAATGATAAAACGGTGAGTGAGGTGTTGACGGAAACTTTAGTGGAAACGGCTTCTTCGGAACAAGGAGGAAGAAAAAACTATATTCCGTTACGTGAACTGGTGACCGTGGTGCCGGCTGAAGACTTGAAAAGTATTACGGCAGGACGTAACGGTGAATATATTCCTTTGAGTTTTTATGAGGTGGACAATGCTCCTCAATTAATAGAAAAGGTGGAGCATACGGTGCGTGAAACCGGAGAGTGGGAGGTGGATTTTGCCGGCAGTTTTTTCTCGAACCAAAAGATGATGAAAGAATTGATTGTCATTCTGCTGATTTCAGTATTGCTGATGTATTTCATTCTCTGCGCGCAGTTTGAGAGTTTCTTGCAACCCTTGATTGTATTGGCGGAAATTCCGATGGATGCAGCTTTTGCTTTGGTGTGTCTGTGGGTATTCGGGCATACACTGAACTTGATGTCGGCTATCGGTATCATTGTTTCGTGTGGTATTGTGGTGAATGATTCTATCTTGAAGCTTGACAGTATTAATGAACTCCGGAAAGAAGGATATCCTTTGCTGGAAGCTATCCATACGGCTGGAAGGCGTAGGTTGCGTGCCATCATTATGACGACACTGACTACGGTGTTTGCCATGGTGCCTTTGTTGTTTACATCCGATATGGGCTCTGAATTGCAACGGCCGTTATCTATTGCTATGATTGGTTCCATGATGGTGGGGGTAATCATCAGTTTGTTTGTTATTCCATTGATTTATTGGTTTATTTATAGAAAACATGAAATTAAGAAGTATTAGTATAATCTTGCTTTTTCTGCTTTGGTCGGCAGGAATGCAGGCTCAGCAGTCATTACGGTTGTCCTTGAAGCGGACCATCGAAATGGCTAATGACAGTTCTTTATCGGCTTTCCGTTATCAGAATATGTATCTTTCGGGATATTGGGAGTACCGTACTTACAAGGCAAATCGTTTGCCCAGTTTGACTTTGAATTTGACCCCGGCTCAATATTACCGGAATATCACGCAGCGCTATGATTCGAATGCCGATGTTGATGTGTATCGTGCACAGCAAATGTTCAGTGCTACCGGAGCATTGAGCTTGGCGCAGAATTTTGACTGGCTGGGAGGTACTTTTTATATTGATACCGAACTGGATTATATGCGTAATTTCGGTGATAGTAAATCGACACAGTTTTCTACAGTTCCGTTTCGGGTAGGATATCAGCAGAATCTCTTAGGGTATAATGCTTTCCGTTGGGAACGGAAGATAGAACCGCTGAAGTTTGAAAAGGTCAAGAAACAGTTTATTTATAATACTGAGCAAGTATCGGAAGAGGCTGTCAACTATTTCTTTCAGTTGGCTATGGCGCAGGCGGATTATAAGTTGGCCAAGGATAACTTGGCTACGACTGATACATTGTATGCCATAGGAGTGCAAAGGCAGAAGATTGCTGCCATATCGCAAGCTGATTTGCTGACTTTGCAGTTGGATAAAGTAAATGCTCGGAATACGTTTAAAAATGCAGAGATTTCGCTGAAACGTGCGATGTCGGCACTGGCTACATTCTTGAATTTAGATAAAAATACGGTTCTTGAACTTGATCTTCCGTCTCGTCCGAGGTATATTGAGATTCGTGCTGATGAGGCTTTAGGATGGGCTAAAGCCAATAATCCCACTTTTTTAGAGCAACGGCAAAATATACTGGAAGCTGAACGTGATGTAGATAAAACAAAAAAGGAATCAAGATTTAATGCCAGCTTTAATGCAAGTGTTGGTTTTAATCAAGTGGCAGATCATATTCGTGCTGCGTATAAGAATTTGCTGCAACAGGACTTGGTTTCAGTCAGTGTTTCTATTCCTTTGATTGACTGGGGAGTGAGAAAGGGAAAATATAATATGGCAAAGAATAACTTGAATGTGGTGAAAATTGCTGCGCGTCAGGAAGAAATCAGTTTGGAGGAGGATGTGGTTATGACTGTCAGTGATTTTGGTGTACAGCAAGATTTGATTGCAAGTGCAGAAGAAGCACTTGATCTGGCTGAGTTGGCGTATGATCAGACGCGGAAGCGCTTTATTATCGGAAAAGCGGATGTGAATAGTCTGACTTTGTCCTTAAATCGCCAACAAGAAGCGCAGAAAAATTATATCCAGGCGTTGCAGAACTATTGGTTGAACTATTACAAGATAAGAAAGCTGACTTTGCATGATTTTGAGTCGGGAACTTCTTTGTCTGAACTGTTTGATTTTGAAAACGGAATGTATCGATGAATGCTCCAGAAGGAAGAAAGCCTTTTTTGTTATTTTTTTTAATGGTAAGTGTTGTATGCATTT
>X85_Domestic_Dog__coassemble_658_pt1 | contig 12032 bp, 10 predicted proteins | sample X85_Domestic_Dog__metabat2_high_PE_009 | metagenome-assembled genome bin X85_Domestic_Dog
GGAAGTAGCGCATGGCTTGCACGATGCTGGGCATCGGGTAACGGTGATTGCTGCTTCGGATGATACGCGAATCTCATCAGATGATGACGATGAAGGGGTTAGAGTCATCCGGCTTTCCGGTGGAGACTTTGTGATTCCTCAGATGGAAGGGAACTCACCATGGAAGAAGTTCCGTATGTTTTATCGCTTTTATTCGTATCGGAGAAAGATTCGCGAAAAGGTGCTGGAACTGGGGGATGTGGATCTTATTGAGGTGCCTGAATATGGAGCAGAAGGATATTATCTGGAGGGAATTGGAGTACCGGTTGTTACCCGTCTGCATACGCCGATGTTGCTTGATCATGACACATTTTCTTTGCAGGCTTTTTCGAAAGCAAATGCGGTGTATTATTGGCAGGGATGCAAGGAGTTGCAGGTGATGAAGAAAGCAGGTTATCTGACTTCATGTAGTACTTCGCTGAAGGAGTGGAGTGTGAAATACTTGAAGATAAATCCGGATAAAGTTCATGTGATTTATAACCCAATTCAGGCTGCTAAATGGATAAACCAGAAATTGTCAATGGAAGCAACTGACGAAAAGAAACAGCTGCTTTTTGTAGGAACAGTTTGTGACTGGAAGGGGTGTGGTGATTTGGCAGAGACGGGTAAAATATTGGCTGAGTCAGGAAGTATCGGTGATTTCAAATTAGACTTTGTAGGAAAAACAGGTGCATTTGCTGATGCGTTACAGGCTGTATACGGGCCATGTAAATGGTTTCACATGGTAGGCAAACTGCCCCGTGAAGAGGTGATGAAGCGGTATGCACAGGCAGATGTGGTTTGTTTTCCTTCATGGTGGGAGAATATGCCGATGGTGTGTATCGAGGCTTTGCTTTCGGGGGCGATTGTAATAGGTAGTTCTTCCGGAGGTATGAGTGAAATCATAGAGGATGGGGTGAGCGGTTTTTTGCTTCCTCCTCAACAACCAAAGCGTTGGGCTGAAAAGATAGAAGAAGTTTGTTCGTTAACTGCTGAAAGAAAAGACCAAATCAGAAAGGCGGCACATGACAGAATCATGCAGCGGTTTGATATGAAGGTAATTATTTCACAGATGGTGAACTATTATAAGGATGTAATTAATGATTTTAAAAAAGCAAGATAAGCGGTTATGAAGATACTTTGGATTTCGCCTTGGTTCGGGAATTACCGAATCCCTGTATATGAGTACCTGAATAAGTTGAGTAAGGGAAATTTTTATATTATCTGCTCAGAAGAGAATACTTCTGACCTGGTGCGGGAGAAACTGAAAGCTTCTCTCGGAGAGCATGCCATTATTATGAGTGGGGAGAAACGCACTACCATGGGTAATGAGGAGTCAGATTTTGCCAACAGTGCATTGGTGATCAAACGACAGCCGGGATTGTATAAGAAGGTGAAGGAAGTGAAGCCGGACGTGGTGATTACAGAGGGTTTTGGCGGATGGGCTCCTGCCGGTATCCGTTATGCGGTGTTGCATCGCAAGAAACTTTGTATGTTTTATGAACGTACGGCTTATGTGGAACGGAACTCTCCGCAGTGGCGTTCGTGGTATCGGAGAATTGTGGGGATGCCGGTTGATCATTTCTTGATTAACGGTACACTGACTGAGCAATATCTGAATGAGGGCTTGCACTTTAAGCATACGCCTAAGGTGAAGGGGTGTATGTGTGCCGACAGCTTTGGATTGGCAGAGGCTGTGAAGACGGTAACGGATGCAGATAAACAGGTTCTGGCTAAGGAATTGGACCTTAAAGGGGGATTGACTTATCTCTTTGTGGGACAGATGGTGGAGCGCAAGGGAATTGAACAGTTATTGGATGCTTGGACTGCGCATATTGAGAAGCATCCGGATGATAATCTGATTGTTATCGGTAAGGGTATATTGCTGGATAAGATGAAGGAACAGTATGATTCTTGTTCTTCAGTACATATTCTGGGGGCAGTTAACTATGATTTGCTTTACCGTTATTATGCACTTTGTGATGTGTTTATCATGCCGACCTTGGAAGATAACTGGTGTCTGGTTATTCCGGAAGCGATGGCTTGCGGAAAGCCTGTGGCAAGCAGCATTTATAACGGGGGGCATTATGAACTGGTGCAAAATGGGGTTAATGGGTATAACTTTGACCCATTGAAAAAAGAGGAGATTCTGGATACACTTGATAAGTTTCACGGTGCTGACTTGGAGGCCATGGGTAAGAAATCAGTGGAGATAGAGAGTAACTTTACTCCAGATAAGGCGGCTCAGCGGATTTTTGATGCCTGCAAGTGTGTGTTTGAAAAATAAATAGAGACGGATTGATGAGGATTGATTTTAAGAATATGCCGAATGAGGCAAGTAAGGGAAGTTTTGTTTTGCGTTACTTGTTTAATATGCTTCGTACCTGGTATGTCTTTCATTTGCGCTATCCTTGGGTAAAGTACCAGGGTTTTGTGCGCGTGATGGGCGGTACGCATTTTGCCCAGCACATGGATGTGGTAATTGGTAATAATGTGCAGTTTGGGAATGGCTGTAATGTGGCAAGCAATGTGCATTTTGGTAATAATGTGCTGATGGCTGGTAATGTGCAGTTTGTGGGTAGGCATGACCATAGCTTCTCTACGCCGGGAGTGACTATCTGGGACGGAGAACGGGGTGAGAACGGTACAACTGTGGTGGAGGATGATGTGTGGTTAGGGGCTTCTGTGATTGTGATTTCCGGAGTGACTATCGGACGGGGAAGCATCGTGGCTGCTGGTTCTGTGGTGACTGGTGATATTCCTCCTTGTGAAATTTGGGCGGGTGTTCCTGCTAAAAAAGTGAAAGACCGTTTTACGTGTGAAGCGGATAAGGTGAAGCATCTGGCTTTCTTGGAAGAAAAACGGAGAGAGAACAATTAAAGCAAGTACACGATGAAACAAAGAAATCCGTCTATTGATATTTTGAAGTTTTTTGCGGCTTTACTGATTACGAACTCGCACATGGGAATGCTTTATCCTGAATCGTTGGTAAGGCTTTCTACGGGGGGCGCAATCGGTGACGTGCTGTTTTTTTTCTGCAGTGGCTTTACCTTATTCTTGGGCAGAGGAGGTGACTTCTTCAACTGGTATAAACGGCGTATAAACCGGATCTATCCTACCGTGCTGATGTGGGCAGCGATCATGGCTTTTGTGTTTGATGTGCGTTTTGGCATGGATTTTACCATCTTGCATGGGGGTGGATGGTTTGTGAGCTGCATCATGATTTACTATGTTTTGCTGTATTTTATCAAACGGTATTTCATTGACAGACTGAAGTGGGTGTTTGGTGCTGCTTGTGTGGCCGTGTTGGGATGGTATTTTACGGAGGATAGTTCGTCTATTTTTATGTATGGGGAAACTTACTTTAAATGGTGTCATTATTTCTTGTTTATGTTGGCTGGTGCAGTTTGTGGCTTGCGAATGAAAGAGCATGGAGTGGAGACTCATCATCGGGGTAAGAATCTTTGCTTATTGATTGTTTCCATACTTTTGTTTTATGGTTTGCAAATTGCAGGTACGAAGCAAGAAGCTATTGCTCATCTGCAGGTATTGACATTGATTCCATTGATGGGGGTTACATTGGGTATGTATCGTTTGTGTTGTGAATCGTGGCTGATTCGGCTTTATAACTTGAATTGGATGCATCGGTTCATGTATTCTGTTTCGGCTTTGTGTCTGGAAATATATTTGTGTCAGGGGCTGGTGTTTAACACTTCATGGAATCATTGGTTCCCGCTGAATCTTTTGATGAATATGGTGCTGATAGTGGCCATGGCGTATGTGTTAAAAGTTTCTTCTAACTGGTTTTCACAGACGTTTAAGGAGGGTGACTATGACTGGAAGAAGATGGTAAGGTTGTAGTTTTCTACTCAATAACTGAGAAATGAATTTTGATTTGTATTTATGCTTAAAATCTTGATTAATGCGTATGCCTGCTCTCCGGGAATGGGGAGTGAGCCGGGGATGGCGTGGGAGGCTATTCTGAGGATGATTGAGATATAACTGTAAGAGAAATTGGCAAAAAAAATTGGAGAGTTCGCAGGAATGTTATAAATTTACAAAATGAGAACTAAAGTATAGTTATCTTTGATGGGATATGGATAAAAGACGGCATAATGAACTGAAAAAGAAACGTAAGGCTAGACTGAAGCGCAAGAGGCAACAGATGAAGAATTTGAATGCTGCTTTAAGCGAAAGCAAATATATGTTTCGGGAATATCTTGTAAATTGTGATGATGCTTTGGCTTTAATGGAACCTGCTGATGGGCGTATTTATAGGTTGGTTCATAATCCCCATTTGGAAATAGATATCTATCCTACTTCGCTGTGGGACTATGACTCATTGACACCAAAGAGGATGGAGGAGAAACAGACTATCTCTGCTGGTAGCAGCCTGGAAGACCAACAGGAGCAGTTAAGAGAATATACTCCCTCGTTTAATATTTCTTCGGAGGGAGCAGTAAAGCCTTTTTTGGTTCGGTTGAAAAAAATGAAAACCTTTCAACAATTCTCGCATTTCAAGAATACAAAGGGGAGTCATATATTTGCATATGATGTGACTCCAAAAGATGGAATGATGTGGGCTGAGCCTGATGGACATGTTTCTTTTCTTCCTTATGAGAATTTTGCGTTAGCGGAGCATGTGGCACTAGATTTTACTCCTGTTCCGATAGAAAAATATTGTGAAAATATAAATAGCAACACTAAGAAATGATACAACATGATGATTTTATATTGATTGGACATCTGCAGGTAATGGATGAGCCTTTATCTTCTTTGTATACTGACCGTTTGAACGGTAAGTATTTCCTTTCTGTGCGGCTATATGAGGATATAGAGGATGAATCATTCCTGTTTTCAGAGGTGGTCCCTGAATTGGTGTTAAAATATATGAGTGGGCAGTTAGGCTTGATGGCTTTATTTGAAACGGAACCTTCTTTCTATTATCGGGTTGAAGGTCGGCGTGTATTGCATTTCAAGAATTTCTTGCCATTATCTCGGGAAGAAGGTTGCAAAAGATTGTTGGAAGATGGCAGTCTGGATGATATGTATGATAAGCAGTTGGCTTATAGAAGTGTAAATTTAAAGAATTACTTGACAAACTTATAAAATGGAGCATATGAAACAGAATGATTTTACATTGCTGCATGTAAACGAGATTCCTTTTAAAATGAATCTTGACGTAACTGAGATGAATGATGAAGTGAAGAAACATCTGCGTATCTCTTTTTTGTTTGTTCTTCAATATCAAGATGGCAATGAGGCTTCGGCTATGCATGCTGTGGTGCGTTTGCTTCTTGGAGATTCGAATGTTCTGGAAGGAGGGGCTACTCTTGTTTTCAAGTCAAAGACTTGGGATGAGATGCCGCATGATGAAGAGTCGGTGCGTAAATCGGATTTTGCAAAAAAAGCAATCGGATATGCGCTTCCATTTATCAATGGGATTATGTTTACACGGACTCAAGGAACGAAACTTGAGGGGTTGTTCTTGCCTGTGATTGACGCTTCAGAATTGGCAGAAAATATTAAGGTGGAAAAGATTGAAAAAAATAAAAAGCCCGCATAGTGTGCGGCTTTTATCTGAATGTATGCTTAAAATCTTGATTAATGCGTATGCCTGCTCTCCGGGAATGGGGAGTGAGCCGGGGATGGCGTGGAACTGGGTGAGTAACCTTGCCAAGTTTTGTGAGCTGTATATTATTACGGAAGGGGAGTTTCGGGAGAAGATTGAGGCGGTGATGACTGACTTGCCCGAAGCAAAGAATATGCACTTTTATTATAATCCGGTGAGTGAGGAAATCAGAACGATGTGCTGGAACCAGGGCGACTGGAGGTTTTATAAGTATTACCGGGAGTGGCAGTGGAAGACGTATCTGATGGCGAAGGAGATTTGCTTGCATGAAAAGATTGATGTGCTTCATCAGCTGAATATGATTGGGTTCCGTGAGCCGGGGTATCTGTGGAAACTGTCGGAGGAGAACGGGGTTCCGTTTGTGTGGGGACCGGTGGATGCGAAGGACAAGTTCCCTGTAAATTATCTTACGGGAGCTGGTTTGAAGACGAAGCTTTTCATGAGGCTGAAGAATTTTTTGACAATGGTACAGTTGAAGTATTCGGGGCGTGTGTGTAACGCGGCTCGTCAGGCTTCTGTGGTATTTGCTTCTTCTTCGAACTCGCAGCGTTCTTTCAAGAAGTATATGGGGATAGATGCGCCTTTGCTGAATGAAACGGGCTGTTATGTGAAAGACATTCCTCTTTCCCTTTGCTCGGATGAGGATGCTTTTCATGTGTTGTGGGTCGGTAAGATGGATTTTCGCAAGCAGCTTGCCTTGGCTTTACGGGCGGTAGCTATTTCTGGTAATCAGAAGATTCGTCTGCATATCATTGGAGGTGGTAAGGATGAGTCTTATCGTAGTTTGGCTTCGGAAATGGGGATTGAATCGCAGTGTGTATGGCATGGTGCGGTGAGTCATGATGAGGTGCAGCAAAGGATGCAGGGTGCGGATGTCTTTCTCTTTACGAGTGTGGCTGAGGGTACTCCGCATGTGGTGCTGGAGGCGATTGCCAATAACTTGCCAGTGGTTTGTTTTGATACATGCGGTCAGGGGGATGTGGTGAATGACAAGGTGGGCAGAAAGGTGGCTCTTTCTACTCCGATGCAGTCGGCACATGAGTTTGCATGCTGGCTGAATGAGCTGGAGCATGACCGTGAGGTGTTGAAGCGGATGTCGGAGAATTGCCGGCAGAGGCAGCAGGAACTGTCGTGGGAGGAGAAAGCGAAAACGATGGTGGAATGGTATGAGAAGGTGGTGAAAAAGTAATGGTATATATCCCTAGACATATAGTTGAAAGACTCGACTCATTAAGTGTATATGACGTTGCAGAGAAATTGGATATAGACATTGTCCGAAATAGGGCATTGTGTTTCTTACACGATGACCATCATCCGAGTATGCAGTTTAATAGAGCTCGTAATTTATGGAAATGTTATGTATGTCAGGTAGGAGGTCATAGTATAGAGCTGGTTCAGCGGTGTAAGAATGTTTCATTCCAAGATGCATGTATATGGTTATCTATGGAATTTAATATACCTATACCTAATTGTGAAAAGAAGGCTATAAGGGTAAGACCTGTAAAAAGATTAAAAAAGGCAGTAAGGTTAGAGCCTCTATCAGTTGATGAGGAAGTCTTGAACTGGATTATAGGAAAAGCGGGACTATCAGAACTTGCAAAAGAATTCTTGTTTGAAGAAAGAAAATATTCGGAAGAGGTTGTTTCTTCTTTAAATATAGGCAGTATCTCGGATGCGGATAAGTTTGTGTCTTTATTGACAAGAACCTTTCCGAGAGAAAGATGTTTAAAGGCTGGAGTGTTGATGCAGTTTGGGGACAGACTTTATCCTGTATTTAGAGTCCCATGTCTATTGTTCCCATTTTATGATTTAAATGGAAATATCAGAAATATACTAAGCCGGTATTTAGGAGTATTGGAAGAGGGAGATACAAGGCGGTTTAATAACTGTAAAGGTCTTAAGCAACTGATGTTTAATATGCCGATATTGAACTCATCAGACCGATTTGAAAAAATATATGTTGCGGAGGGTGTGACTGATTGTCTTGCTTTCCTTTCGGAAGGGAAAAAGGCGATTGCACTGCCCGGAGCCGGTTCTTTTCAACCGGAATTCGGGGACTTTCTAAGGGATAAGACTTTGTTTATTTATGTTGATAATGACAAGGCAGGGAGTGCTTTATTTGAAAAGATGAACGGGGTTTTAAAGAAAATAGGGAACTCTATTCATAATGTCCGTAGAGATGATGTTTTTAAGGATTATTCGATGTATTATTTAAGCAAACTTCATGAGAAGGATTCAAAATAATTTGTTTGAGACCATTTGTAGCAAGGAGAATCTTATATTGGCGTGGAGAAGAGTGGAAAATTCTTTCCATCATGGGGATGTATGGTTTGATGAACTGGAACTGTCTGCTTATAAGTTTAATCTGATAGATAATATTGAAAAATTGTCTGAGCGGATGAGAAACGGAACTTATCAGATGGCTCCGATAAGACCTGCTCCTTATCCGAAGGGAAAGAAGAAAAATCAGGAGGGCGAGCAAAGAATAGGTGAACGGCTGCGTGTAAGGCAGTCGTTTTTCATCAGTGTTGAAGATCAAATTGTTTGGATGGCTGTATACGGGGTTTTAGGTCCTTATTTTGAGGAAGAAATGCCGGCATGGAGTTATGGAAACAGGTTGTTTCTAAACACATGGAAGGATGAAAAAGGGAATTGGGTTAATGGGGTTTATCGAACTACATCCAAACTGTTTTATAGAAAATGGACGCAAGGCTGGCCCTTGTACAGGCGAAGATTAGCTGCGTGTATCAAGCGAATGGCTTTTCCAAGCAAGAAAGATGAGGAGGTATTAGATGATTCCGATGCGCAAACTGTAGAAGAGAACAATGCTCAAGTGAATAAAGCCTTTAAGCTGCCTTATTTGGAAGAAGAGTATTTCAAGGGGGAAAAGGATCATCCTAAATTGTATTACGTATCGATTGATTTGGAGAAGTTTTATCCGTCTGTAAAGATGGAAAGGATAAGGGATAAACTTTTGAAGGCTTTTTCTATTGAAAACCCAAGTTTTGTAGCATTAATCAATGCAATCACTCATTTTGAAATTACTAATGATGCGAGTTGGGGCACTCCTTTTACAGAAGATGAGTTAATGCAGATGGACTTGTATCCGGATGTGGCCTTTGATGGCTTGCCTACGGGGTTGCTTGTGGCAGGCGCACTGGCAAATCTGTATCTGCTGGATGTGGACTTGGAGGTTGTGGATAGACTGAAAAGGGAGAAGATACATAGAATCCTTCATTTCAGGTATGTGGACGATCATTTGTTCTTGTCGGACGATAAAGACGTATTGAACGAATGGAAACAATGGTATATAAGGAGAATAAATGATCTTGGACTTAATGTAAATAAAGACAAGACGGATGAAGAGCCGATAGAGCTGGATTCTTATTATCCTACTCCGCTTTTGACACAAACCTTGCATAAAATATCGGAAATAGCAAGCATGCCATTGGATTTGTTAAGTTCGAATGAATTCGGTATGCTGTTCAGGGATTTACAGATGTTACTGGTAACGGATTTTCCAGAGGAAGAAATAAAAAAAAGCACACGGACTTCGTTTGCCTGTACGATGCTGTCTCGTCTGACCTCTGATATATATGTTGATTATGACAAGATTCACCGGTTACGTAAAAAATGGTTGCATGATTTGCATTTGAAGGCTAAGGCCAACCATCCTGAACTGGAAGAACTTCGTTCATTGGTCTTTACAACGGATGAGAATTATCCTGAAACTTTGGATGCTGCTGTATGTGACAGGCTGGGTGAAGAGGGAGTGGAAGGATATAATGAAATAATAAAAGCCATTGCGGATTCAGAAAAAGAGATTCGGGATGTGCGGAAGCAAATATTTAATTTATTGGTGTATTCGATAAAGGAGGTTTCCGACAAGCCCAAAATGTGGCTGAGAGTAATGGATTTCTGTATTTTTCATTTGCCCGAGAAAATCCAGACGCTCTATAATATATTGGCAAGCCTGCATAGAAAAGGGGAAATCCACTCTTTAGGTTTTGAATATATCGTTTCTGTAATGAAAGTCCATATGGCATTACAGGCCATGAAGGCTGTATCACGCCTTTCCTCTAACAAGTATAAAGATCCTTGGCGGAGAAAAAATGACAAAGACTTCTTATCTCACTATGAAATGATAGATGACAAATATGAGGAGTCTTGTCATTATCTATATAAAGATGCTTGTTTTCTTGCCGATAGGGTAATGGGTGTTTTACAGGAAGCAAAAGAGGAATGCGGTGTTGATTTATATGGAGAAGTAAAGGATAATCTAACTTGTATTGGCTGTTTAGATGACAACCATCAGTATCATGGAATAACGCTTGATGAATCTTATTGGCTTTTATGGAGTATTGAACGTTTCAATGGAAGAAGACCAAGTCCCTTTTTGTCTATTCCGAATTTTTTGATGGAGAAAATGCATATAGTTAATACTGACTCTCCGTATTTTACGCAACTGCTATTTACCTGTGCTGATAAAATGCCATTGTCAAAGTTTTGCAGATGCGATTTTAGCAGGATTAAATTAACCCAGCTGCAGAACGAGAATCTGCTTTTGACGGTGTGGGGAAGAGAGTCGGAAAAAGAGATGGTCAGTGTTTTTAAACTACCCATAGGAAATATTAAGAAAAACAAATCTAAAGTATCTTTATTGCAATGGATTCAAGAGGTAAGGTTAATGGAGGTTAGTGATTCTAATTTGCTGGGAAATGCTTTGTGCTCGGAATATTGTGCGACATTGATTATGAAAGATATTGTAAGGTATATTTATTCTCGTATTGAAGACTTGAATAAAATAGAATTGCATCCTGGATCTATCTTTCTGGACAGAAAAGAATGTCTGGAATCGAAAGATTGGGATTCATGGATTTCTTCAGAAAAGAAGATAAAGATAACGATGAAAAAGATGTTTTTGGATACGATGTATAGGTATCCTAATTTTTCATCTAACGACTATAGCCCGATGATGGGAGTAATATATGGCTTGGGGGTCATCTTTTTGCAGCTATTGACTAAGGAATATTCGTTGCCTTGGGTGTTTAACCGCCCGGAATATGGCTATGAATGGCAATCTGTTCTCTATCGTTTGTTGGAGAAAGGAAAGGTCTCTTCAAAGAACTACAGTATCATTGCAGCTTGCCTTTCTATGGAAACAAGGGAGACCATTAAACTTAAAAGTATTTTGAATGACACGGTAACCATTCAAAGGGTAAACGATGCAAGAATTGAAACGATAGAAGAACTGTTTGATGAAATAAAAGCGTCGCTTGAAGAGTTGAAGGTAAACCAGATTTCAGTGGCTCACCATGAAACCCGACAACTTGTAATGATTAAAATCGGATGAAAGATTTATTGAATATAGGTATAATACAAGCGGTTGTTGATGCGGACTTGACATGGAATAATGCTCCGCAAATGGATTTATATGAGGCAAATGCGATTTGGAAACAGATACAAGCAGCTTTTGCTTCTTTCCAAGAAATGTCAGTTACGAACAGACCGGATATTGTGGTTATTCCGGAATTAGCTGTTGCAACAAACTACGAATCACGCATTAAAGACTATGCAAGAAAGTTGGGAACAATTGTTATTGCGGGCTTGGATTTTATGCCTAAGGGGGAGGATGGCATTGGAAATCAAGCTTTAGTTTGTATTCCACGGGACTGGCCGAAGGGAGAAAATGTAGGAAAAGTGGGGCAAAAGATGTTTTATTTTGGTAAACACTTTGCTTCGAGAGAGGAGGAAAAAATAATTCGTGAAAAGTGGAAGAAAACTTTTAAACCTTGCAATGAATTCTATATTGTTGATTTGAAAGATTACGGAATGCTTGGAGTTTCAATCTGTGCAGATTTTTATGATATTGAAAGGTATGCCATTTATAAGGGGCGTATTCAGCATCTGCTGATTATTGCAAATAATAAGGATATAAAATCTTTTTATTTTTTGGCAGAAGCTATTTCAAGATTGGTATATTGCAATGTGGTGATTTGTAACTCGGGGCATTATGGAGGGTCTGTTTGTTTTGTTCCTGCTAAAAAGGATTATGAACGGTATAGTTATAAGCATGAAGGGGCAGATTTATTTACAACTCAAATAGTATCTTTGCCTGTAGATAGCTTGTGGAGAGCTCAATTGGAAGATGAGGCGGCTTTACGGAACTTTAAGAATCCTCCTCCCGGATATGTGTACCACTATAAAAAGGATGAAGAATGAATTATAGATGGCAGGAAACCATGAAAATTCTTATACCAGGGTTTTATGGTGTGACGAGTGTTTGTGTGTTATATATTTTAACTCATTTTCGACTTGATACGGCAATGTGCGAGAATATGATCAAATTATCAGCACTGTTGATGGTCGGATTTTTCTTTAT
>X85_Domestic_Dog__coassemble_664_pt1 | contig 11821 bp, 10 predicted proteins | sample X85_Domestic_Dog__metabat2_high_PE_009 | metagenome-assembled genome bin X85_Domestic_Dog
AGGGCTTACTCGGGACTTGCACCCGTTAGACAATGCTCGTGCCGAGCATACAAAATAAAAGCCGCACCCAAATTCAAACTTAGGTGCGGCTTTTATCTATCTATATTCAACTCATACTATCTTTATCACAATTTCATTATATAAACCAAAGTATAATATGACGGCAATATACTAAATGAACTACCACTACCAACACTGCCCGTACTCCCATATATACTATGACTATGGCTTCCTGAACTAGATGTTGCTTTATAATCGGAAAATTCCATAACTGTACAGTCATTAGCATTATCTGACTTACCTGCTCTTGGTTGATAACAATTATGGGTATGACTTCCAGCAGAGTTCGTATACAAACTACCAGCACTATGACTATGCGAGGGCAGGTTACTTGAAGTCAATGTTACATTATCTTTACCTCCAGTATCACCAGCAGTAAATGTACTTCCACCACGTATAAATTTTCCAATTAAGTTAGGTGTACCATTTGACCCATCACATAATGCCCATCCACTTGGTATAGAACTACCTTTAAAGGCTATAATCATACCTGATACAAATCGGGCAAATACACCTTCTATATCAGCTTTTGTAGGACATTCATTTGATGCCAAATCATTCCATGCCATATTATACCTCCTTTCTCAAAAACAATTCAACACTGTGGGTGATTTTCGTCACTAAATTAAATGGGGGCAGAAATATTAGGGAACTTTCTTTATACATATAAATCTATATTTTAGTATTGATTTTTTATATGTATAAAACAAAGAACATACGTATAGTTTACATCAAATATTCAAAAATAAAAATCCCCTTGTCATAACTTTAGACAAGGGGAATGTATATTAGATTACCACTGGAATACTATTTTATCAGTATATCCCTCATCATTTGTTACATCTAATTCTGTTGGAAGTCCACTCTGATTAAAAGTCCAATTAAACTTACTAATATAAACTTCGTCGTTATCAGAGTATTTATCAGTTATTTCAATCGGAAGGTCTTTAGTCGCCTTTCCGAGTAATCCTGCATAATACGCATATTTCATTTCATCCATATCCACCCCAAAAGTTTGGTCGAATAACATAATACAGCCTTTATTTGCTATTAGCGAAACATTCTCTTCTGATGTATATTTCACATCACATGAATATCCTTCTGTATTATCATCTTCTGAAATTGTTTCTGTACGAATTATATTTCCATTTTGATAAATAATTTTAGTAACTTCATTTCCACCTTCTGAACGCTTCATATAATTCAAATTACCTTCTGCGGTATATTTAAAATCCCATGTTTCAATATCTCCGTCTTCCTCTGTTTCTGTACAATGTGTCACAAAACCATTATCATTTATTTGCATATCAAATATGAATATTTCACGATCTTCTTCCACAACCTTCATTCTTACATCACTTGATTGATTAACCGCTCTTGTTTTATTATCATATTCAAAAGTGATTTCTTGTCCTTCATTTGTTAATAATTTCGTTAACAGCCCCTTCTCATTATATGTCATAGTTGCACCTTCCGCAGATTTAGGAAGTCCATTAGTGAACACACGTCCAGGATTTATAGTTTCTTCACCATCAATGTTTGGCTCATCTTCATCCTCGCACGCTGTACAACTTAAACATAACATAACCAGCAATACCGAGTTTGCAATCATTCTAAATGTTTTCATTTTAATTTGTTTTTCTTCACCCGTCCTCAAAGGATGAATTACTAAAAATAAAAAGCGTGAGGACTGTTATCAAATTCCGTCAATGGGTTCTGGACTACCTCTGCACCGAAAAATGAAAACAGCTCACGCCTTTGGCTGTATATCAACACATCAGTGCTATATATGCAAACCAAAGGGAGCATTCTTTCATATTCCTCAGTGCAGGTGAATTGTCCAGATTCATTGACAAGGAATAAGCTAAACGCTTCCTAAACTATATCTGTCCACTTGGGACAATGCAAATATAGGAACTATTTAGCAAAAATGCTACTTCGTGAACTGCTCTTTTTCTATTTTCAATTCAAATTTACCTATTCTTATGGGGAAATCAAACTTTGATACTTTAATCTTTTATAGGCTGACATCGTAAAATAAATAAATCTTTGAACATCTGTTAGTCCTCTCGTATTATATCTAAATGCAAATTCATCACAGTATCTATCCAAATGCTTTGGACTTACTTTATGATATATTCCTAATATTCCACGTTTCAAGTGTGACCAAAATCCTTCAATACTATTGGTGTGGAATCCGTCTTTTACATATTCGCCAGTACTATGTTCAACTACTTTATGAATATAATTTTTCGATATTCCAGTATAACCTTTCCATCCATCTGTTATAACAGTAGAACCTTCCTTGACTAAAGTATTGATTATCGTTTTCAAAACCTTTCCACCAGTATTTGGAACAACGGCTGTATATGCCATTCCATTAGATAATAGACCTACTACGGGAGTCTTAACTTTAAGGCTTCTTCCTTGTGCATTCTTTACTCTACCTTTATTCTTACCACCGACATAAGTTTCATCAACTTGTGTCATATCATTAAATTGAACTACAAGCTTGTCTTTCAAATTATGTCTTATCCGTTCCAACATGAACCAAGCTGTTTTCTGTGTTACATCTATATCTTTAGATAATTGTATGCTACTTATTCCTTCCTTATGGGCTAAGAATATATACAATGCATAGAACCATTTCTTTAATGATACATGACTACCTTCAAACATAGTACCAATAGTAACCGTAAATCTTTTCTTACATCGTTTACATTTATATAGTCCTTTAAATTCTCCATTAGACTTTAACTTATAATGCTCTTTCGTTTGACAATTACAGTGTGGGCAAATCGGTTCTCCATGCCATTTAATATCTTCAAGAAATTCTCTGCATGATTTTTCATCATAAAAGGATTTCATTAAATCAATAAATGACTTTACTTCTCGCATTTGTTTATTCTTCTTTATTATTTCTACAATATTGATTATTTCTGTTTCCAATTGACATGTTATTTTTATTATATAAATATAATAAAAAATTCTAACATATAAAACATAAGTGATTAAAAATTAGACACTTAAATAAGGCAATTGGGTATAATTATCATATACATATATCCTGTAATTATTGCTCATTTAAACATTAACCAAGTGCTTCCAATACGATACTTGGAACACTTGGTTTTTATCTGAGTATAATTATCATATATCTATATAAAAAAATAGAACCCGACTGTTCTGAACAATCAGGTTCTTATTTCACTTTTTGTAATAGTACCCAAATCCAATCTCAAGTGTTATCCACTTAGGATTCTTTAACAAAATTCTTTGATTCACTTGAAAACGGGCATAAAAATAGGGAAACCCAAAAGATTTCCCTATTGAAAATAGATAGAATTAAAATTAGTACATTAAAGTATATAATTGGGTATTTTCAATTAAAATCACTACATTGCAAAACATCTTCCTGCAAGAGTCATATCACAGCTTCAAATACAGGCCGACATGACTCTTACAAGTAAAAGCAGATGCAAAGCAAACCGTTCATTGAAGAAGAAACCCCTTTCTCTTCTCCGGATATACACATTTGCAAGCTGTCTTTATAAACTTCTAAATCATGAAACGAACATGAAAACGATTTGTCTTATTTGCATGCTTTGCATGGCAGTGGTTGTCAAAGCGGCTTCCCCCATACAAGGTTTGCTGGAACGCATTGACAAAGGAGCTTCGCGCAAGTTTGTCATTGAGCAGGTAAAGTCACCGGTCGATTTCTTTGAATTAGACCAGAAAGGTGACAAAGTAGTGATTCGTGGCAATAATTATGTGAGCATTGCCACAGGAGTGAACTGGTATCTGAAATACTATGCAGGTATTCATCTTTCGTGGAATGGCATGACGGCGCAGCTCCCGGCCGTGCTTCCTGCCGTTCCCCGGAAAGAGCGTCATGAAACAGATATGAAATATCGTTATGACTTCAATTACTGCACCTATTCCTATACCATGGCATTCTGGGACTGGAATCGCTGGGAGAAGGAAATAGACTGGATGGCATTGCATGGCATCAATCTTCCCTTGGCTGTAGTAGGTGCAGATGTGGTGTGGTATAATGTATTGACCCAGCTGGGTTATCCCAAAGACGAAATCAATGAATTTATTGCCGGTCCTGCTTTTCAGGGATGGTGGCTGATGAATAACCTCGAAGGTTGGGGCGGTCCCAATCCCGACAGCTGGTACAAGCAGCGTGAAACTTTACAGAAACAAATCCTCAAGCGTATGCGTGAATATGGCATCCATCCGGTATTGCCAGGCTATTCGGGGATGGTTCCTCACAATGCCAAAGAGCGTCTGAAACTGAATGTTTCCGATCCGGGCTTGTGGTGCGGCTACCGGCGTCCTGCTTTCCTGCAGCCCACTGACTCACGCTTCAACGAGATAGCCGACCTTTATTACAAGGAGATGAACCGTCTTTACGGCAAAGCCGATTTTTACAGTATGGATCCTTTCCACGAAGGAGGAAATGTGGCAAGTGTGGATTTGAATGCTGCAGGTCAAGCCATTTGGGGAGCAATGAAAAAGGCAAACCCGAAAGCTGTCTGGGTGATCCAGGCATGGCAGGCGAATCCGAGGCAGAAGATGATTGAAAATCTTCCTGCCGGAGATTTGATTGTACTCGACCTCTTTTCCGAGAGCCGCCCTCAATGGGGTGATTCAGAATCGACCTGGTACCGGAAGGAAGGTTTCGGAAAACATGACTGGCTCTACTGCATGCTGCTGAATTACGGCGGCAATGTAGGTCTGCACGGAAAGATGAAGCACGTCATTGATGAGTTCTACAAGGCAAAAACATCTTCTTTCAGCAAGACGATGAAAGGAGTGGGCATGACCATGGAAGGCACGGAAAATAATCCGGTCATGTTCGAACTGCTTTGCGAACTGCCTTGGCGTCCGGTGTGGTTTCACAAAGAGGAGTGGCTAAGAAACTATACAGTGGCACGTTACGGCAAGGCCGACAAAGCAATTCAGGATGCATGGCTGCTACTGAGTAATACCATTTATGACTGTCCGGCAAAGAATACTCAGCAGGGAACACATGAATCCGTCTTCTGCGCCCGACCGGGATACGATGTTTATCAGGTGTCCAGCTGGAGCGAGATGGAACCTTATTATAAACCGGAAGATATTATCCGTGCCGCAGGCATGATGCTTTCGGCAGCCGACCGCTTCAAGGGGAATAATAATTTTGAGTATGACTTGACAGATATTGTCCGTCAGGCTGTGGCTGAAAAGGGTCGTCTGGTTTATCCCGTCATGATAGATGCGTATAAGGCAGGAGAAAAAGATCTGTTTGCAGCTGCTTCACAGCGCTTCCTCGACCTCATTCTCTTGCAGGATAAATTACTTGCCGTCCGCCCAGAGTTTAAGGTAGGCACATGGATTGGAAGCGCACGTAATTTAGGCACTACTCCCGAAGAAAAGGACTTGTATGAATGGAACGCACGCGTACAGATTACGACATGGGGGAACCGTGTGGCAGCTGATGAAGGCGGTCTGCGCGACTATGCACACAAGGAATGGAACGGCTTGCTACGCGATTTTTATTACAACCGCTGGAAAGTGTGGATTGACCAGCAAAAAGCCCGGCTGGACGGTGCGCCGGTGAAAGAAATAGATTTCTATGACATTGAAGAACAGTGGACAAAGCAGACCCATCCTTATTCTTCGCAAGCCGAAGGCGATGTGATAGAGGTTGCCAAGGAAGTTTATGCCAAGATTACCGAATAGTCTGCCGGCGTGGTAAAGAAAATGCAAGACCCATGCTCTTTCCAAATAGCGAAATCATTCATCTGCGACAGTTCTTCCTTTTTACCACCCTTTAACCCGAATGGATTATGAATAAACACATCCTTTTCTTTCTGGCAAAGATAATTGCCTTATTCTGCCTTTCTTTTGCCTTGGTTTATGTTTCTAATCTGCTGCTCGATAGAAGTAAAGACTTCTCCGGGCTTTGCAGGGAGTCGATTATCACCACCTTGCCTTTTGCCTTGGCGGTTCTATATTCCGACTATAGACAGGTATGGAAAAAGAAGTCCAAGTGAAATGCCCCACCTCACCAGACTTCCTTCTGTCTGGGATGCTTAATATTCCAATTGTCGCAAGCATGGCAAAAACTTCATTTTTCATGCAGACTTGAAAAGATAATGATAAAATCTTATAGCTTTGCATGCGGAAATCAAGAACGACAGAAATGAAAACAATAAAAACGGTTTTAATAGGAGCCGGCTACCGGGGAATGCGGCTGCTGCGTCTGATGAAACAGATTCATGCTTACCGCATCACTGCGCTGTTCGACCCTTCGTCTGAGCTTCTGCCGGAAGAAAAAATCGAACGATTCTCCGGCGAGACAAACGGGTATAAGGAAATGATTCTCCGCCACCGCCCCGACCTTGTGGTCATTGCCTCTCCGTGGAAATGGCATGTTGAGCAAGCTATGTATGCCTTGGAGCAAGGTTGCCATGTGGCTCTTGAAATAAAGGGAGGATTGAAAACAGATGAATACTGCCCGCTGATTTCACTTGCCGAACAGAAAGGCTTGCGCATCTATCCATTGGAAAACACGGTATTCATGCGTGAAAACATGGCAATGCTGAATCTGGTACAAGCCGGAGTATTGGGCGACTTGGTTGCCCTTCGCGGAGGATACCGGCACGATTTGCGCGATATGCTGATTGATGAACAGGGGCTTCCGGGAAATCCTCACAAGCCTGAGGGGATATGGAGAAGCCGGTTTTATCTGGAAGAGAACGGTGACCTTTATCCTACACACGGACTGGCACCTCTCTGTCTGGCTGCCGGAGTGGGACGGACAGACCGCATTGCCGAACTCACCTCGTTTGCCTCACGAGCTTGCGGCTTGAAAGAACTGATAGCCCGCCGGGGAGGTGACCCCTTGCTGAAGATTGCCATGGGCGACATCGTGATTACACAAATGCGCACCGCTGCCGGCATTTTGATTACCCTGACTCACGACACCACTTTGCCTCGCCCGCGAAGCCTGGACTTTGAGTTGCAAGGGTCGAAGGGAATCTGGCGCGGAGAGTTCCGGCAAATTTACATCGAGGGAGAATCTCCAGACGAGACTTGGGAGGACGACAGAGAATACATAAAACGCTTTGAACATGTCTTTTGGAAACGATGGGGAAAAGAAGCTCTGAAACACGATGCGCATCACCGGGGTATGGATTATATCATGCTACGCGCACTGGCTGCCGATATGCAAGGGGAAGCCGCATATCCGGCAACGGGTGAAGACCTTGCTTTATGGACTTCAATCACGCCTCACTCCAAATTATCTATTGCAGAAAAACGAACGGTTTTCTTTTAAAACCCGAAACAGAGTGAGGAAAAACAGAATTTTCCCCGAACGTTTTTCAAAACAAAAGCTTTGGCTGTATAAACAAAGGCTTTGTTTTTACAGCCAAAGCTTTTGTTTATAGAAACAGAGTCTCTGTTTTAAGAATACATCCCGAAAAATGTAAATTAACATGCCGGTAACCGGAAGTTTCCGGCACAAGAACGAAAGTTTTTTCTCAAATCGAAGCCACTCTCTGCCTGCGAAACGGGAAATAATTGTATTTTTGTCGTATAATCATTTTTATTAAACGCAAATTTCAGAACCATGATGAATAATTTCAAATTTCAGAATCCTACCAAACTGGTAATGGGCAAAGGAACTATAGCCGAACTCAGCAACGAAATACCTGCCGGAAAAAAAATCATGATTACTTTCGGAGGCGGAAGTGTCAAGAAGAATGGTGTATATGACCAGGTAAAAGCCGCACTAAGTCAATATGACACTGTAGAGTTCTGGGGCATTGAGCCGAATCCTGCCATCGAAACATTGCGCAAAGCCATCGCCTTAGGGAAAGAGGAAAAAGTAGACTTCCTGTTGGCTGTAGGCGGGGGTTCGGTGATTGACGGAACCAAACTGATTGCTGCCGGACTGCTTTACGAGGACGATGCATGGGACTTGGTCAAAAAAGGAGAAGCAACACAAACCATTCCGTTAGGAACGGTGCTGACCTTACCGGCTACCGGCTCTGAAATGAATAACGGTGCAGTTATCTCTTGCCGTGAGACCAAGGAAAAATATCCTTTTTATGCCAATTTTCCCGTATTTTCCATCCTCGACCCGGAGGTGACTTTTTCTTTACCCGACCATCAGATAGCTTGCGGAATTGCAGATACGTTTGTTCATGTGCTGGAACAATACCTTACCAAAGCCGGGGAGTCTCGACTGATGGACCGCTGGGCAGAAAGTATCTTGCAGACCTTGGTTGAAATTGCCCCGAAAATTAAAGAAAACAAACAAGATTACCAGTTGATGGCGGATTTCATGATGTCGGCTACCATGGCACTAAACGGGTTTATTGCCTTAGGCGTCACAGAAGACTGGTCCACTCACATGATTGGTCATGAGCTTACAGCTCTCACCGGACTTACCCATGGTCATACCCTTGCCATCGTCATGCCGGGTACCATGCAAGTGTTACGCAAAGAGAAAGGCGAAAAAATCATGCAGTTCGGTGCACGCGTATTCGGCGTGGTTTCGGGTACGCATGACTTCCGTATTGACGAAACCATCCGAAAAACGGAGGCTTTTTTCCGCTCATTAGGTCTGACTACCCGCTTAAGTGAAGAACATATCGGTACAGAAGTTATCGATGAAATTGAACACCGCTTTACGGAACGTGATGCTCACTATGGAGAAGATGGACTAGTGACTGGGAACATTGCAAAAGAAATTCTTACAAGAGTAATGTAATCAGCTTTTTAGACAGAAGAGCATAAGAACATCTTATTAACTCTTTTAGACAGCAGGACAAAAGAAAAAGACGGAAATAGAATGTCTGATAAAAACAATGATTCAGTGTGCCTATAACCATCCATAAGAAAACTATTTCTCACCCAAAGAAAATGCTCTTATGTCTAAATTATAGATGTTGCGCCAAGAAGATGTTCTTGTGTTCTTATGTCTAAGAAATATAACTGGTGTCTAAAAAGCAAACAATAAAATCATGGAACAACAACCTCAACTTAACGAACATAACAAACAAGAGTATCCACCCATGCATACTTGCGAGCATATCGTAAACCGGACTATGGTGAATCTCTTCGGGTGCGGACGAGCCGTTTCGGCGCATATCGAACGAAAGAAGAGCAAACTTGATTTTGCCTTACCGCAACCTCTCACACCAGAAGACATCACAAGAAAAAAAAAAACAGTCAATGAAGTAATCTGCCGCCAGTTACCGGTAACCACCGAATTGATTTCCCAAGCAGAAGCAACCGGACGTTTCGACTTGAAACGGCTGCCGGAGGGTGCTTCGGAAACGGTACGAGTGGTTCATGTGGGCGATTACGACGAATGTCTGTGCATCGGCCTGCATGTAGGCAATACGTCTGAAATCGGCACCTTCAAAATTATCAGTTCCGATTATAAAGAAGGTATTTTCCGTATGCGTTTTAAATTAATCTAATTATGGCTACCCGAAAAAAAAGAAAACAATCATCGGCAAGTGGAGGTGGACTGAGAGGCTTTCTTATCTTCGTACTGATAGCCGCTGGAGCTCTCTGGCTTTATCAAAGCCAACGGAGCGGAACCGTTTTCCCTAAACCTGAAAAGATAGAAAACATAGTTACGGAAACCATTGATAAAGCAAAAGAGCAAGTCCCGGAAAAACTGAAAGAAATTGCCTCGAAGGCAGAAGAACTTAAAGAAAAAACAGAAACTTCTGGTAAGAAAACCGAAGAAAAATTGCAGACAGTTCCATCTGTCAAGCCCTCCGACAAACTGGAAATTCCTGTTGCACTGAGTAAGCGGAACGACCCGCTATTGAAGCGAAGTGGCTATACGGTTTCATATAACTTGTTCTACAAGAACCCGAACTGGGTTGCCTGGGAGCTTACCCGAAGAGAAACCAAAGGGATGAATGTACGTATCAACCGCTTCTCACCCGACCCGGACCTTCCGGAACCTCGTGTTACACATGCAGACTATACCCACTCTGGATATGACCGGGGACACATGGCACCGGCTGCCGATATGAAGTGGAGCCAGCAGGCCATGCTGGAATCTTTTTATATGAGTAATGTATGTCCGCAAAATCAAACATTAAACCGTGACGACTGGGGCGACCTGGAAGAGGCTTGCCGCAAGTGGGCTAAGAAATACGGCGCAGTATATATAGCCTGCGGACCGATATACGACCAAAAACAACCCAAGCGTATCGGGGAACATAAAGTGGCAGTGCCCGACCGCTTCTTTAAAGTCGTACTGATCAATCCTACCAAAAACCCGATTGCCATGGGATTTATTTTTCCCAACAAAGCCCATCATCAGAAGCTGGAGAAATACATGTATAGCGTCGATGCGGTGGAAAAAATAACCGGACTGGATTTCTTCACCAAACTCCCGGACAACACAGAGAAACGTATCGAAGCAATCGTACCCCTTCTCCCGGCTACCCGATAATACAAAAGATTCCCCATGCCCAATCCGTATAAACAAAATTGATTGGCCAAGGGGAATCTTATTCTTGATGCCTCTCTGAAAGAAGTAACGAGTTGAGTTTAAGCAGGCTGGGAAGTCTTAAAGATATACTGTCCCTTCTTGGCTGTTTGCTTTCCATAAGCCACCGCATGTTTCGGACAATGATGATAACAAGCCAGACACATGCTACACTGAGTACCCCACTCTGGCTTGCCTGCCTGCATCTGAATGTTGTGCATCGGACAAACCCGCTCACACTTACCGCAAGAAACACAGGCATCCGTAACCTGAAACCGGGAAGCAGACATAAGAAACCGATTAAAAAGAGGCCTCAACAGATAGCTTTTGATAAAAGGGATACTGCCTTCATGACAATCAAACTGAGCCGCTTTTCCCGTTATCTGCTCGCTCACTTGACGCATGCGCAAGACTGCTGCCTGAATCTTTTGTTTCTCAACGGCTGATGAGTCGATGTCAAAACCCGGCAGGCAGACATAGGTATTAGGCATGGTTACCGAAAAACCGGCCTGACATTGCCATCCGCGTCTTTCTGCTGCCTTGCTGAAAATACGAGCTGTCTTACCGACATCGTCTCCGCAGGTACAGACAAAATATAAATAAGAAGGAGTTTTACTGCACTTCAATCGTGCAAGCCAATCGAGCACAACCGACGGCGGTCCCCAGGAATAAACCGGGAAAACAAAGCCCAGCCGCTCTCCAGGCTGTAAAGTATAAACTGGATGCGGAATTGCTTCCGTAATACGATAAACAGTTTCTTGCAGCGCCTCGCCTAACTGCTGCGCCACCCATCTAGAGTTTCCTGTTCCTGAAAAATAAAATAGCATGGTGAGAAAAAAGGAGAAGCCGTACCCGAGGCGTGACGAAACTCCGAATGACAGGTTTTGAGTGCTCTCCCCCGTTGTAATCCACCGGCATAAATGCTACCCGAAGGCGTGGCCCGCCATTGGAGGATGAAGCTTGTCTCGGTATTTCTTTTGATTTGATGAGTTTCCCGATTCTGCAAGTACGGCTTCATTTTTGTATTACAAATCTACAATAAATATTTGAAACTGCAAAATAAAAGGAGAAAAAGAGAGCGGTAAACTCTATTTTAGGGCACGGCTCTTTCATTTAAAACAACCTCTATAATCCTTGTTATTCTCCGAAAAACCATTATTTTTGCGCACAGCGATGCAGGAAGCACCGCTTCCGGTGTTTCTTTTTATCGTTCATATAAAATTATTTTTGTAGGCGGAAATCAAA
>X85_Domestic_Dog__coassemble_716_pt1 | contig 10867 bp, 5 predicted proteins | sample X85_Domestic_Dog__metabat2_high_PE_009 | metagenome-assembled genome bin X85_Domestic_Dog
TATACTTGGTTAGAGCCGTTCGACCCGATATTTCCTCCTACCCGCAAGGCGAGCTCATCTTCTACCTTGACCTTCAGAGACAGCTTAAAGAGACTGTCTGCAGGATTATAGACGGCATGAGGAATGATTTCTGAAATCATATTATCTGACATCAGCCGGAAATATCCCCGTTTTAATTTCTCTAAGTCAAAGCTTCCGTCTTCATTCGTATGAAATTCTTTCTTTATATATTTTTTCTGTTGGTCATTGGCGCCTTCTATTTCAATGTCGTGAAAATGTAATTGAGGCATTTTCTTTTTGAATGTCATCCGCTTCATTTCCAGTTGTCTGTAATTAGCCCTTCTGGAAATACGTTGCTTGATAGAGTCCATCAGTTGGATTGTCTTGTTATAGCCAATGTCATGCAGTTCGTCAAACCGGTTGAAATCCATCAGGCTGATGTCGTCGTATTTGAACGTCATCAAGATGCCCAGAGAGTCGGGGAGGTCATAATTGGTTTTCTGCATAATCATGCTTTCCAATTGCCCTATCAAGTCTCCTTCCTGCGGTTTTCCGGGATTCGAGCTTACCACACTTCCTATGATAATGTCGGGATGGAAATCTTCCATCATGACATCAACCGGGAAGTTATTGTAAATGCCCCCGTCGTAAGCTAAGATAGAATCGATTTCGATAGGCTTGAACATGGCGGGAAAGCTCATGGAAGCCCGTACGGCATCACCCAAGTCTCCTTTCCGGAAAATGATAGGACGCTTATTGTATACATCCGAAGCTACACAGCGGAAGGGGATGAAAAGCCGGTTGAAGTCATTGCCGCATGAAGCGGTTGCCTGCCCGAACAATTCAACGAATACGAGGTTCATCTGGAGAGGGTCGACCACGCTCGACGGAAGGAACTGTGTCTTTACTTTCCGCAGAGGATTTTTCATGGAAACACGTATGTTTATAAATTCGGGGGTGGGTGGATTTTTTTTGAAATAATAGATATACTTTTCTTGTATATCTCCGGTATACCACCGCTTGAAGTCATCCGATTTGATTACTTTTTCCATGTCGTCGGGAGAGTATCCCATAGCATAGAGCGACCCGACAATTGCTCCCATTGAGGTTCCTGCAACATAATCTATCGGGATATTGTTTTCTTCCAAGGCGCGTATGATTCCTATGTGGGTCAGCCCCTTGGCTCCGCCGCCGCTTAAAACCAGACCTACTTTCTGTGCATGTACAGGCAGGAGGCTTAAAAGAAAGAATAGAATAAAATATATTGTTTTCATCATGAGAGAAATATCCTGTTAAATAGTGAAACAAAGATACATTAAAAAACGAATTGCCGGATAGAAAATGCTTTTTATTTTCTACCCGGCAATTTCCTTGTATGCCATTTGCCTCTAAGGCGGTGCAGGCAAGCCCGTAAGTTACAATTCAGCTAATTGTCATTTGTCACAATTGTAACGTAACGCATGATGGCTGACAGGTCAACCTGAAAAGCCAAGAGCTCAGCTTGAGTATAGACAGACTCTTAGATAAGGTCAATGCTGCGCTTGATGAAGTTGGTAAGCGATTCGCCTTTCAGCATGTTGTTTTGCAGAAGAGCTAAATCAATGAGTTGATGTACCACTTTGTTGCCAGCAGCATATTCCTTTAAGATGTCTTCTTTTTCTTTTTTCTGCTCATCCATCTGTTTTTCCACATCAGCCAGTTCGTCTTTTTCGGCGGTGGTTAACTCTTCTTCCTTTTTGCCTTCCTGTGCTTTTTGGAGTTCATTCCGGCGAAGCGTCAGCATGGCTATCTGTGATTCCACCGGAACCAGTTTTTCGGCACACGCGCTTTCGGCATCATTTAATACCTGTTTGATTAACTTGTGATCGCTGTTCAAGACAAAGTTAAACATATCGGGCATTTCTCCGTAGAAGCTCATTCCCGGCTGGATATTGGCCATTTCCTTCATGCGTCGCATGTATTCGGCTTGAGTAATGATAACCGGAGCGGCTGTTTCGCCTATGGCTTTTGCTTCTATATGAAAATCGGTTTTAGGAACGTTTGGCAGCTGGCTCTTGAAAATATCTGCCAGAACCTGACGCTTGTCTTCGGCCAGTTCTTCATGGCTTGCTTCTTCTTTCACAATAAGCCGGTCAATGATGTCGCTGTCTACTCGTGTGAAATGGCTCTTTTCCAGTTTCTGCTCCAGCATATTGATCAAAGGCACATCCAGCTGACCGTCCATGAGCAATACGTTATATCCCTTGTTTTTGGCGGCATCAATATAAGCATATTGTTCATCCAGATTATTGGCGTACAGATAAATCAGTTTGCCGTCTTTATCGGTCTGGTTATCTTTTATCAGAGTCTGGTATTCCTCAAATGTATAATATTTGTTGTCGGTATCTTTCAGCAATGAGAATTTGTTTGCTTTTTCATAAAAATCTTCTTGGGTAAGCATACCGTAATTGATGAAGATTTTCAAGTCATCCCATTTGGTTTCAAATTCCTTGCGGTCGTTTTTAAAGATAGACTGCAGGCGGTCGGCCACTTTCTTGGTAATGTAAGTAGAGATTTTCTTTACATTTGAGTCGCTTTGCAGATAAGAACGTGAAACGTTCAGAGGGATATCTGGTGAATCGATTACGCCGTGCAACAGGGTCAGGAAGTCTGGTACGATGCCTTCTACCGAATCGGTTACATAAACCTGATTGCAATAGAGCTGTATCTTGTTTTTCTGCAAATCAATGTTGCTCTTTATTTTGGGGAAATACAACACCCCGGTCAGATTAAACGGATAATCTACGTTCAGATGAATCCAGAATAGAGGTTCGTCTGACATCGGATAGAGCTCGCGATAGAAATTCTTGTAATCTTCTTCTTTTAATTCACTTGGTTTTTTGGTCCAGATGGGGCAGCTGTTGTTGATGATGTTATACTCATCCGTTTCCACTTGTTTACCGTCTTTCCACTCTTTCTTTTTTCCGAAAGCCACTGGCACCGGAAGGAAGCGGCAATATTTGTTCAGTAGAGTCTGGATGCGAGATTCTTCAAGAAATTCTTTGCAATCATCATCAACGTGAAGTATGATGTCTGTACCTCTCGTTTCCTTGGTTGTTTCCTCAAGGGTAAACTCAGGGCTTCCGTCACAAGTCCACTTTACTGCCTGTGCGTTTTCTTTATAAGAACGGGTAATGATTTCTACCTTTTTAGCCACCATGAAGGCTGAGTAAAATCCCAGTCCGAAATGTCCGATAATGGCATTGGCATCATCTTTGTATTTTTCAAGAAAGTCGTTTGCTCCTGAAAAGGCTATCTGATTAATGTATTTGTCAATTTCTTCAGCGGTAAGTCCTAAGCCGCGGTCAGAGATAATGATCTTGTCATTGTCTACCTTAACCTGAATGGTCAAGTCGCCCAGTTCGCCTTTAAATTCACCCTTCGATGACAAGGTTTTGAGCTTTTGGGTAGCATCTACTGCGTTTGACACCAATTCGCGGAGGAAAATCTCATGGTCACTGTATAAGAATTTTTTTATGATGGGGAAGATGTTTTCTGTAGTAACCCCAATATTACCTTTCTGCATATTGCTTGTTTTTTTAATGTTCAACTTTTTACACTGTACTAAGCAAAAAAAATGCCAGACGGAATCCGTCTGACATTTTGTCTGATTATGACGTGAAGATTTCAAAAAAAATCAGAAACCTTAAAGGCTTATGAGTTCAAACTTATAAGCAATCCGTCGTTTGAGGCATTCATGCCCACACAAAGCGTATCTCCTTCTTGAGGGTTTTCATTGAGAATAAATTCGGCCAGTCCATCTTCCAGATAATTCTGAATGGCACGTTTTAACGGACGTGCTCCGAACTGGACATCGTACCCTTTAGAAGCCACAAAGTTTTTTGCATTTTCATCTATGAGCAAATGATACCCCATGCCTTCCAGGCGTTTGTATAGTCCTTTAAGCTCGATGTCGATAATTTGCTTTAAAGCATTGACTTCCAGCTGGTCGAAGGTGATAATTTCATCTATTCGGTTAATGAATTCAGGCGCAAAGGTCTTATGAAGCGCCTTCGTGATTACACTCTGAGAATATTCCTTGTCGGCCATATGTCTTTGGGCGGCAAAACCGATTCCTGCTCCGAATTCCTTCAGCTGCTTTGTTCCGACATTAGATGTCATGATGATAACGGTATTTTTAAAATCCACCGTACGGCCATAACTGTCTGTCAAGCGTCCCTCGTCCATCACCTGAAGCAAGAGATTGAAAACATCGGGATGCGCTTTTTCTATCTCGTCCAGCAATACGATGGAGTAGGGTTTACGACGTACTTTTTCAGTCAATAAGCCTCCTTCTTCATAGCCTACATATCCCGGAGGGGCCCCTACAAGGCGTGATACGGTGAATTTTTCCATATATTCACTCATGTCAATCCGGATTAAGGCATCAGCAGAGCCGAACATTTCTTTGGCTAATTCTTTAGCCAGATGCGTTTTTCCCACTCCGGTAGGTCCCAAGAATAGAAATGTACCGATGGGCTTGTTCGGGTCTTTCAATCCGATTCGGCTGCGCTGAATTGCCTTTACCAGCGTGTTTACGGCTTTATCTTGCGCTATAACCTTGGCCAGCAGTTCGGCTTTCATGTTCTTGAGCTTGGCGTTTTCTGTTTGTTCCATACGCTGTACGGGCACTCCAGACATCATAGAAATCACTCTGGATATTTGGTCGGCATCAACAGTTTCTTTGTTCTCTCTCAGTTTGTTTTCCCATTCCTGCCGCATCAGTTCCAGTTGATTTTCATACTGGCGCTCACGGTCGCGGAAGCTGGCGGCCAGCTCAAAATTCTGGAGGCGTACCGCTTCGTTTTTGTGCATACGCATGTCATCAATCTGTTTTTCCTGATCTTCTATTTCTTTGGGAACAGAAACATGGGTCAGATGTACGCGCGAGCCCGCTTCATCGAGTGCATCAATTGCCTTGTCCGGGAAATTCCGGTCGGTAATATAGCGGTCTGCCAATTTGACACACGCTTCGAGCGCTTCATCGGTATAAGTAACGTTATGATGCTCTTCGTATTTATCTTTTATATTTTTTAATATCTGGAGCGTTTCTTCCTTTGTGGTAGGTTCTACTAATATCTTCTGGAAGCGGCGTTCCAGAGCGCCGTCTTTTTCAATGTTCTGGCGGTATTCGTCAATCGTTGTTGCGCCGATGCATTGAATTTCCCCTCGTGCTAAGGCGGGTTTCAGCATGTTTGCGGCATCCATAGACCCTGCAGCCGAACCGGCTCCCACGATGGTATGTATTTCATCGATAAACAAGATGACATTGGGATTTTTTTTCAGTTCATTCAAGATAGAGCGGATACGTTCTTCGAATTGTCCGCGGTATTTGGTACCTGCAACGACGGAAGTCAGGTCCAAGGCAATGACGCGCTTTCCGAAGAGAATGCGTGAAACTTTTTTTTCTGTGATGCGCAACGCAAGCCCTTCAACAATAGCCGATTTTCCTACTCCCGGCTCGCCAATCAGGATGGGATTGTTCTTTTTGCGTCGGCTCAAGATTTGTGCCAGGCGTTCTATTTCCTTTTCCCGTCCCACCACAGGGTCGAGCTTCCCTTCTTCGGCTGCCTTGGTTATGTCTGTGCCAAAAGCGTCGAGCGCCGGAGTGTCGTTATTGGGTTTGGCTGTATGTACCGTCTGCTGGGGCGCAGAGCCTGATGAACTTTTGTCAGGTTCTTTATAGCCATGCTGGCGGATACCTTCATCTTCTTCCTCATCCTCTTCTCCAAAGTCAATGCCGTTTTGAGGCCTTGTTTGGGGGGTGAGCCGATCAATCAGCTTCTGGTAAGTAACCTCATGTTTGCCTAAGATTTCGGCAGCTATAGTCTGGTTGTCTCTCATAATTGCAAGTAAAATATGTTCAGTATCTGTAGCTTCAGCCTTTAGCAGGCGAGCTTCCAGTATGCTCATTTTAAGTATTTTAGATGATTTTTCGTTTAATGCAACATCTTCCTGTGACGCAGCGTTGCCTGCTGTCTTCTTGCGTATTTCGGCTTCAATGTCAAGCTTGAGCTCTTTCAGGTTAACGTACAGCGACAAAAGAAGTTCAATGGCTTTTCCTTCGCCTTCGCGGAGAATGCCCAGCAGCAGGTGTTCAGGGCCGATGTAGTCATTTTCCAGTCTGCCTGCTTCTTCTTTGCTGTATGTAATGATGTCGGATACTCTTTTTGTAAATTGATTGTTCATAAAGTAAAATTCTCTTCCAGTTGCGTTTCCGGGTTGCAAATATAGCGAAAGGCGAGAGCAGTACCAAAGCAAAAGTTTGCTTTAAGTGGAGGTATTGCCGAGCCGCATCCTCTATTGTGCAAATATAGCGAAATTATAAATATCTTTTTCAGTCGTAGCAAAAAGTATGCCACATTTTTACACTTCGTCTGCTCCTGCTACTTCCGAAGTCTGTCTGGTTATTTCTTATGCAGATAAAAGGGCTGCGATGTTATGCCGGCAAAAAAAGGAAGAAAGGCGTGACGTGACAATTGTGACAAATAACAATAACCTCTTTTTGCGTGCGTAAAAAAATTATATTATATATATAATATAAAAATTAAGAGCGCACAGAAATAAGCTAATTGTCATTTGTCACAATTGTCACGTCACGCTTCATGTCCGGCTTGGGGAGGGAGAAGCAGATGGAGTGCTTGATGGCGAAGACCCCCCCCCCTTCCGGGTGTGGAAAAGTCTGTTTTCGCTCCAGGGAAAGGCTCTTTTGAAAAAAAAGTCTGCAATGTTAACAGATTTTCACACCATAGCCCCTTTTCCTTTTTGGGTATCCCGCAAAAGGATTGTATCTTTGTGATGCAGAAACATGCCCGATACTTTTTTTGGTTGAAAAGTTTCGTATGTCGGGCAAAAGTACTACCTTAGCATGGTTTTTTACAAACCACTTTTAGAAGAACTAAATTAGTAATTTGTTTAAATGCAAGAACAAGACAGAATTATAAAAATTAACATCGAAGAGGAAATGAAGTCGTCGTACATCGATTACTCCATGTCAGTAATCGTGGCACGCGCCCTTCCCGATGTGAGAGATGGTTTTAAACCGGTTCACCGCCGTATCCTTTACGGTATGATGGAGCTGGGTAACACGTCAGATAAACCCTATAAAAAATCGGCAAGAACCGTAGGTGATGTGTTGGGTAAGTATCACCCGCATGGCGACAGTTCGGTTTACGGTGCGCTGGTACGTATGGCGCAAGACTGGGCGATGCGCTATCCGCTGGTCGACGGTCAGGGTAACTTCGGGTCAATTGACGGCGACAGCCCTGCTGCCATGCGTTATACCGAAGCCCGCCTGAAGAAAATCGGCGAGGATATGATGCAGGACCTGTACAAGGAAACCGTAGACTTCAAGCCGAACTTCGACGACAGCCTTCAGGAACCTTCCGTAATGCCTACACGCATACCGAACCTGCTGGTGAACGGTGCTTCGGGTATTGCCGTGGGTATGGCTACCAATATGCCGACTCACAACTTGGGTGAAGTGATAGATGCTTGTGTGGCTTATATCGACAATAATGACATTGATGTGGAGGGGCTGATGCAATATGTAAAGGCTCCCGACTTCCCGACAGGAGGCTATATCTACGGAATCAGCGGGGTACGCGATGCGTATGAAACCGGACGCGGACGCGTGGTGATGCGTGCCAAGACGGAAATTGAAACTCATACTACGCACGATAAAATCATCGTAAACGAAATCCCTTATAACGTAAACAAGCGTGAGCTGATTGAAAATATCGCTTCGCTGGTAAATGAGAAGAAAATTGAAGGCATTTCGTATGTAAACGATGAGTCGGACCGCGAGGGAATGCGTATCGTCATCGATGTGAAACGTGATGCGAATGCCAGCGTGGTGCTGAACAAACTGTTTAAGATGACTGCCTTGCAGACTTCTTTCGGCGTGAATAACATTGCTTTGGTGCACGGACGTCCACAGCTGCTGAACCTCAAGGACCTGATTCGCTACTTTGTGGAACATCGCCATGAGGTGGTTATCCGCCGTACCCGCTTTGATTTGCGTAAGGCGAAAGAACGTGCACACATCTTGGAGGGACTGATTATCGCATCCGACAACATTGATGAAGTAATCCGTATCATCCGTGCAGCCAAGACACCAAACGAGGCTGTCTCTAATTTAATCAGCCGCTTCGAATTATCGGAAATTCAGGCTCGCGCCATCGTGGAAATGCGTCTGCGCCAGCTCACCGGACTGATGCAAGACCAGCTTCATGCCGAGTATGAGGAAATCATGAAACAGATTGCTTACTTCGAAGAAATCTTGAGCAATGATGAATTATGCAAGAAGGTCATCAAGGATGAACTGATTGAGGTGAAAGAGAAATATGGCGACAAGCGCCGCTCGGAAATCGTATATGCTTCGGAAGAGTTTAATCCGGAAGATTTCTATGCCGACGATGAAATGGTTATCACAATCTCACACATGGGATACATCAAACGTACTCCTCTGTCTGAATTCCGTGCACAAAACCGCGGTGGAGTAGGCTCAAAGGGTAGTGAAACCCGTGATGAGGATTTCATCGAGCATATTTATCCGGCTACCATGCATAACACCATGATGTTCTTTACGCAGAAGGGTAAGTGCTATTGGCTGAAGGTTTACGAAATTCCGGAAGGAAACAAGACATCGAAAGGACGCGCTATCCAGAACTTGCTGAATATCGATTCAGACGATGTGGTAACGGCTTACTTGCGCGTGAAGAACTTAAATGATACTGAGTTTATAAACAGCCATTACGTTTTATTCTGTACCAAGAACGGAGTAATTAAGAAAACATTGCTTGAGCAATATTCGCGTCCGAGACAAAACGGTGTGAACGCTATTACCATCCGCGAAGACGATAGCGTAATCGAAGTCAGAATGACAAACGGTAATAATGAAATCGTCATTGCTAACCGTAACGGACGGGCAATCCGTTTCCACGAAAGTGCTGTCCGTGAAATGGGACGTACCGCTACTGGTGTACGTGGTATTACGCTGGATGAAGACGGACAGGATGAAGTGATAGGCATGATTTGCATTAAAGATCCGAAAACTGAAACGATTATGGTGGTTTCTGAAAACGGCTACGGAAAGCGTTCAGATATAGAAGACTACCGAAAGACAAACCGTGAGGGAAAGGGGTTAAGACATTAAATATCACAGATAAGACCGGATGTTTGGTTGCGATAAAATCTGTAACCGATGAAAACGACTTGATGATTATCAATAAGTCGGGTATTACCATCCGCTTGAAAGTAGCCGATGTGCGTATTATGGGTCGTGCTACTCAAGGGGTACGTCTGATTGATTTGGAAAAGCGTAATGACCAAATCGGTTCGGTTTGTAAAGTGACTTCTGAAGCTGAAGAAGAAGAACTTCCGGAAGGAGAGGAGCAGGCTGGTTCAGAAAATATCGCAGATGAGAGCAAAAACTAAATAATTTTATTACTAAATTTTAGAAATGTTATGAAAAAAGTTTTATTTACAGCAGCTTTATTCTTTGCCGCTTGTGCTGCCTCAGCTCAGGAAAGCGTGGTTAAAGAAGCAAAATCAGCAAAAGCTAATCCGGAGGAAGCAGCTAAAATCATTGAACCTGCCTTGGCTGACCCGACTACTGCCAATGACCCTGAAACATGGAAGTTGGCTGGCGATTTTCAGAAAGCAATTTATGATGATGAAAACATGAAGTTGTACTTGCCGGGTGGTAAGGCTGATACCGCAAGACTTTATAACAGCTTGGCGAAAATGTTTGAATATTACATGAAATGTGATGAAGTAGAACAGGCTAAAGTTAAGAGCGGTGAGCTGAAGAAACCGAAATTGAGAAAAAAACTGGCTAAAGAACTGGCTACCGTACGTCCGCAACTGACTAATGCCGGTATCGAGGCTTTCAATTCAAATAACTATCCTAATGCATTGAAGTATTTCGGATTATTTGTAGATGCTCCGGCAAGCCCTGTCTTTGAAGATAATGCTGAAATTAAAAATGATACGCTTACTCCTTTGTTTGCCAACTATGCTGCCTTGGCTGCTAACTTCGTGAAAGACAATGCTGCTATCATTAAGTATGCTACCATTGGTAAGGAGCACAAAGAAGAAGGTTATCGCTCTTTGATGTGTCTGGCTGAAGTATATGGAAAGGGTGAAACTCCCGATTCAGCTCAATGGCTGGCAACTATCAAGGAAGGTGTTGAGAAATTCCCTGCGCAAGAATACTTTATCGGTAACTTGATGGATTTCTATATTCAGAAAGGAAAAGTTGATGAAGGCTTGACACAAATCGATGCGGTATTGGCTAAGAATCCTTCTCCTTATTTTATGTACGTGAAGGGTGTGTTGCAGTATGAAAAGAAAGACTATGATGCTGCCATTGCTACATTTAATGAAATTATCGCTAAGAACGCTGAATTTGTAGCTGAAGCTTATTCAAAAATCGGTGACTGCTACTTCTTCCAAGGACAGAGTATTGAAGAAGAAACTTCAAAAATCTCAATGGATGATCCTAAATATGCTGAAGGAGAAGCTAAAGTAAAAGACTTTTATAGCAAGGCTCAGCCATTCTATGAAAAAGCCAAAGAATTGGCTCCAGATAACAAGCAGTTGTGGGGACAGTTCTTGTTGAGAATCTATTGGAAGTTGAATAAAGCTGAATATGATGCTCTTGAAAAAGAATTGGGCTATTAATCAAGGCTAATTTCTCAAGTATATACCAAAAAGTGCTGTTCATTCACTTATGAACGGCACTTTTTTTGTTTCGTCTTCTCCCGCCTGATTCGAAGCATTTCGGCTTAACTTGCTTTTTTAATGCTTTTTAAAATGTTTTTCA
>X85_Domestic_Dog__coassemble_726_pt1 | contig 10666 bp, 9 predicted proteins | sample X85_Domestic_Dog__metabat2_high_PE_009 | metagenome-assembled genome bin X85_Domestic_Dog
AAAGTAAGAAAAAGATTATACTTATAAAATATATTTCTACAATTTTATATGATTTGATAATTATAATCTAACAACAATTACCCCTTTCTCCCTCTTATCGAGTAATGTTAGCACGGTGTCATCCACATAGTTGTCGATCAGCACAATGGCTTGTTTCGCTTTCCGTATCAGGTCAGACACGAAACGGTAAGCGTCGAACACCTGCCCGTCATAGAATATACCCTGCATCGGAGGAATGTCGGCATCCAAACGTCTGAAAACCTCGTCAATGCGTTTGTCGGTCACTTCCTGATGCTGTTTCATTTCCAGTTGATGGTACTTGATTGTCTCAAGCCGCTGGAACAGTTGGGCATTGGTGGCGATGAAACGGCGCATGGCGATGAAAGCCCGCATGATGCGGATGTTCACCTCTACAGCCGTCTTTGATTTCAAGACCGAACTAAGCATGGCTATGCCTTGCTCCGTGAACGCATAAGGCAGCTTTCGGGTGCCGCCCCAACTTGATGTCGCATTTTGCGACATCAAGTTATCCAGTTCTTCTTTGGTGAGTTGGAACATGAAATCATCGGGGAAGCGTTCTATGTTACGCTTCACCTGCTCATTCAGCCTTCGTGTTTCCACGCTGTAGAGTGTGGCCAAATCATTGTCAAGCATCACCTGTTGACCTCTGATTACTCTAATCATCGGCTGGATGTCAATTGTTTCGGGTAACTGGTCGCAATTTGCGACCTCCTTGCTTGCTTTAACCTCTATCTCTTTCCTTTGCCATATTCCTTGTTTTATTGCTCGTTTTCGTCCAAGTGTTTGATAATCTCAATGCCCAATGCGTTCTCAATTTTACAGATAGTTTCCAACGACATGTTCTTTTGCCCTTTCAGCACTTTGGAAATGTACTGCTGGATGCAGTTCATTTTTCCGGCAAGCATCTGTTGTGTCAGCCCAAGTTCCGACATACGTTTTGACATGGTGGAAGCAATCGCCTGCGAGTATTCCGCCCAGTTTTTTATACCTTGTTCCGTATTTATCCCTTTTGCCTTCTGTACGGAAGCAGCAAAGGACTTAAAATAGTATTTTCAAAGAGTAGTCGTAACTTTGTATCGGTTACACATAATAATAACGCTCCAATGAAGCAGTGTTTTGTTTTTCATAGGATTTGTTGCAATTTTATTGCGTAGCAAATATATCATGATATATATGCAATCCGCTTACAATATGCAGATTGCCCGACATGATAGTAAGTTATCCGTGATACTGGATAACATACGCAAGGCGGTTGCAGTTCTGTAACTAAAAAATAACACACGGTTTTACGTATTTTTTACAGCCAGACAATCCGGTAAAGCATACCGCGGTTCGTGCGCCGGCTAGTGAAACCATATTTCCGCATCAGCCTGCCCAGATACGAAATATTCCCGGTGGTCAGTTTCAACTTTAAGATGCGTGAACGCTTGTTCAACTGTTCCGCTATTTCCATCAAAGTCTCTTCCTCGCCTTCCCGTTCATTTCGTGCCCTGCGCGTCATGCTGCACAAGGCAGCCTCTAACGGAGTGGTCTGTTCAAACTGACGGTTTTCCTGTTTCAGCAGTTCCTCGTCGGCATCGTCCAGCCAGTAACGTTCTCCCTGATTGAGAGCCTGCATGGCTTGGGCATAAAGTTGCCGGTAATTGAAAGTGATTTCTGTACGGATAGGCTCTGTCACTTCGATGCAGATAAAACGCCGGCTTCCCGAAGGGTCGTTCAGCAGGTCGGCATGATTACTTGTAGCAATAAAGGATGCATAGCGTCTCACTTCCTGTACCGAAGCGGCATAAGGCTTGCGAAGGTTGAGCACAGGCTTCTGCAACAGATGCTTCAGAAAACCTTGCTGATTGGAGCTGATTTGGTCGAACTCGTCCAAGTTGATAAGCAGAAAACGCCCCAAAGCCATTTCCGCATCGCGCTTGCTCCGGAAATCAAGGCTGTCGGTATAGGCGAAGCGCAGTTCGGGAGGCAGAATCAACCGGCAAAAAGTTGACTTCCGATAGCCTTGCGCACCGATTAATACCGGAACCGTACTGTTTCCGTGCATCCGGTCCATCCCCCTCCAGTGTGCCACCATGCTCAGAAACCATCGGTAGAACAATTCGCGCCAGCATCCTCCGTTCATACAGGGAACACAGTCTGCCAGTTCCCGGATGCGGTCGTGTCCGTCCCATTTTCCGGTACTCCAAAGATAATCTTCTATCGGGTTATATATCGGAATACGGTCGGATCCCAAGTAGCGGTCCACATCTCGGTCCCACACACAAATTCCCTCTTCCAAGGCATCCATCGCCATGCTGTTACGCGCCCGCCGGTCGGCTGGCTTGAAGTAAAAGTGGATGGAGTCTCGCTTCCGGTATTCCGTTTCTCCTGTCAGTGTATTGAAACGGAACTCATAACGGCGTTCCATAAACTCCTTCATGCGCAACAGGGTGGCTTGGTCGCCGGACAAGCTTGGCGATTCACCGAACCCTTTACACTCTTGGTATAAGGTATGTACAAGGGTGCGTAAGGCCACTTCGTCCGTTTCGGGATAGTGGGCAAGCGTTTGCCGTACCGTTTCTTCCTCCGGAATGCCCGACCGGAAGCAGGCCTCTGCCAGTTTCACCAACAAAGGCTGCAAGTCGTTACCGCGTTTCCAGCCCGTAATCCCCTCCAATGTGTGGGCAAGTGTCATTTCATATAACCGGTGTACCGAAACCAGCGTATCCGAATCGGGTTCAAGACGTGCCAACGGGGAATCTCCCTGCTGCCGTTTCTCCCGGAATGTCATTTCATCGGGAAAGGTCAGAGGCTGCTCCATCCGGAAGGGGGTAACCTCCGGATTGTAATAAGCCTGTTCGTCCATCGTCAGGCGGAAGCTGATTTCGGGAGAAGCTTCCTTCAGGGTAATCGAGAACGGAAGCAAAGGCTGATAGCAGTTCACTGCCAGCCGATACGCATGGGCATGGAATTTTTCATACCAGTCTCTCTGTTGGGGAAGCGTGCCGTCGGGCAACGTGAAAGCCACCCAAATCTTGACGCTCTCTCCGCTTGATCCGACGAAAGCTGCCAAGGTCTGCGGAAACAGCCTCGCCTTTGCTTTCACCCGTTCCGCTTCTCCGCGTCCGGTCAGCCGGTTAACTTCCAGCAACACAATGCCATTATAGCGGAGTACCTCCTTACCGTCCGTTCCTTTCCGTTGCCACTCCAAAGAAGGGCATACGCGCGGCAGGCGATCAATATATTCATAATGCGATTTACGTCCACGCAGCAGAGGAATAATCCGTCTCAGTCCGTTCACATACTTGCTGTCAGCTTTCGTCGGCGATTGAATACGTCCCATCAGGGCTTCTGCCATCAGGGTTGTCAGGCTCTCACTTCCTGTGCGGGAGTCTTGCTTGAATAAGGTTACTTTCATGTGTTTTCTTTAAATTTAAAAAAGTCTATAAAGTTACAACATGAAAAAGGCGATGTCAAGAGGAAAAGGGTAATTTTTTATACAAAAAACAACTCATCGCGATGCACCTCAAAAGGAGAAAACGTGTAGGATGCGTGTAGGAAAACAGTGCGTCCTACACCGTCCTACACTGCACCCTACACGCTTTAATCATCTGTTTATAAATCATTTAACCCCAAAAACGTGTAGGGTGCAGGCAAATTTGCGAAAAACTTTTTTTGAGGGAGAGAGAAGAAGCATACAAGTCTGCAGAATCATAGTAACGACCGAGGCAAATCATAGTAACGACCGAGGCGAATCTTTACTACGACTCGGAAGTTTTCTTAATAAAACGACAAGGCGTTTTGCCAAAACCTCTTGAAGTTTCAAGCAAAACGCCTTGATGAATTACAAAAACAACGGCTCATTTCAGCGCATACGATACCAGCTGCTCATCGGAATTGACATCGGTTGCCCACAGGGTCTTCCGAGCCTCATCGACAAACACACCGGCAAGCGGACGGTCGAACACGTAGGTGTGAAGGAGTTTACCCGACCAGTTGAATACGCGCATCATTTTGGCTCCCTGCTTGGCTTCACCACGCTGCTGCATGATTTCCTTAAACGTAGTACCATCGTACAGCGCATAAATGCAACGGTCAGTGGCTTGTACATCCCAATACCCCATGCAACCCTTCGGAATGCCATAGCCCTCGGGAGTTACGCTGAACACCGGTTCTCCATCGGGTCCTACCGAATGAACAGTTTCTTCTGCCGGATTGGGCAGGTTGTAACAGTCCATCACATCGCCCAGCTGGGTTACTGCCACCAGACGGTCTTGCTTCGGAGCCGCAGCCAGAAACGAACGCCAAGCCTGTGACACAGCCGGAGCTGCCGTGGCCAGCAGTTCTTTCTCGGAAAGAGGATAAACGGCACTGCTGCCTTTCACCTTTCCGCAGGAATCTATCATGCTGAAGCGGTGTTCACCGGAATTGTCGGGAACAAGGAAACTTCCTCCGGATAGCGGAATGAAATCAAGCGGCATCAGCACCGACTCGTCCATGCGAACCATGCGCTGCAATGTAGGTTGGGTGTCCTTACCCACTCCGTTATACACGGCTATCTTGCGTCCGTTCGAATCGAGTACGGCTACCCGGTTCGGACCGAGGAAACGGACATCGGAACCGGAAACCACTTCTTCCGGTCCTTCACCCAAAGGGGCAAAAGAAGAAAGGTACTTGAAATCCGGATACGTAAACGCATGACAATAATAAGCGGGATGGTGCATATCGAACACCACTGCTACGTCATCCTGCACCCGTATGCGGTAAGCATAACGGAATAACACGGAATCAACCTGTATTGCCCGACCGGCAAGTGAATCACACGGCACTGCGGCTGAATCGCCGGATGACTGTGTGGAGGTACATCCTGCCAGCATACATACAGCCAGCATAAAAGAATAAAATGTTTTCATCGTTTTATTTATTAGTTTTTAAGTTTGTATGTTTTAAGTTTGTGAGTTTATGAGTTTATGAGTTTATGAGTTTATGAGTTTACCCCCAACAAGGCATAACAACCTCGAAACGGATGCAAAAATAAGCATATTTTACAGACAGTGATAACCCGACTTTGCAAAAGATTTGCGTATTTTTGCAATAAAGATGAAAAAACAACTTGAAGATGAATACAGATTTACTGACCTCACTTTACCGGTCTGTTACGGGAAATGCTCCTGAGCTTATCGAAGCCTTGCCGGGTGCCGGCTCGAACCGCAGTTATTTCCGCCTGCACGGAAAGCCGACGCTGATAGGAGTTTATGGCACTTCCGTGGAAGAAAACCAGGCTTTTACTTATATGGCTGCTCATTTCCAGCAGAAAGGGATTCCCGTTCCGAAAGTGTATGCCGTATCAGCCGACGGACTGGCTTATCTGCAAGAGGATTTGGGAAATACTTCTCTCTTCCAACAGATTGAAAACGGAAGAAAGACCGGATGCTTTCGTCCGGAAGAGGTGGAGCTGTTACGCCAGACCATCCGCTTACTGCCGCGCATCCAGTTCGCCGGAGTCGAAGGAATGGATTTCAGCGTATGTTATCCGCAAAGCAACTTCGACCGGAGGGCGATTTTATGGGACTTGAATTATTTTAAATACTGCTTTCTGAAAACTACGGGAGTGGAGTTCAGGGAAGACCGGCTGGAAAACGATTTTGAATGCATGGCTTCACGACTGCTTCAAGTGCCAGCCGACAGCTTCATGTACCGTGACTTCCAAAGCCGGAATGTGATGATAAAAGAAGGAAAGCCTTTCTTCATCGACTTTCAGGGCGGACGGAAGGGACCTTGTTATTATGATGTGGCTTCTTTCTTATGGCAAGCCAAGGCGAATCTGCCTGACAACGTGCGGAAGGAACTGATAGATGCGTATCTGGAAGCTTTATGCCCTTACCTGAAAATAGAGAAAGACGAGTTTATGCACACGTTGCGTCACTTTGTCTTGTTCCGCACGCTTCAAGTGCTCGGAGCATACGGCTTCCGCGGATTCTTTGAGAAAAAGCCGCACTTCATAGAGAGTGTTCCCTTTGCTCTTGCCAACTTGAGTGAGTTGCTGAAAGATGATTTTAAATCATATCCGTATCTGTGCGAAGTGCTTCACCGGGTGATTCAGAAAATGTCCCGTCCGGCTCTTCCTGCTGAAGAAAAGAGACTGACAGTTACCGTGATGAGCTTCTCATACCGGAAGGGGATTCCGGAAGATGAAAGCGGAAACGGTGGAGGATATGTATTCGACTGCCGGGCGGTTCATAATCCCGGACGCTATGAGCCTTACAAGCAGCTCACCGGCAGGGATGAGCCGGTTATCCGGTTCTTGGAAGATAACGGAGAGATATTCCACTTTCTGGAACATACCGATGCGCTGGTGAACGCACATGTGGAACGGTATCTGAAACGCGGATTTACTCATCTGTCGGTTTACTTCGGATGCACAGGAGGTCAGCACCGGTCGGTCTATTCTGCCCAGCATACTGCCGAACATTTGCACCGCAAGTATGGAGTCAAGGTGCATCTGATTCATCGTGAACAAGCTGTTGAACAAATTTTTGAAGCCTTATGAAAGCCATGATTTTTGCTGCCGGACTGGGAACCCGGCTGAAACCGCTGACCGACCATATGCCCAAGGCACTGGTTCCGGTAGCCGGACGTCCGATGCTGGAACATGTTATTTTGAAACTGAAAGCTGCCGGATGTACCGAACTGGTAATCAACATCCATCACTTTGGGGAGCAGATTATCGACTTTCTGCAAAGCAAACAGAATTTCGGCATATCTATCCATATCAGTGACGAACGCGACAAGCTGCTCGACACGGGAGGAGGAATCAAGAAGGCTGCTGCGTTTTTCAAAGGGAATGAGCCGTTTTTAGTGCATAACGTAGATATTCTCTCGAATACCGACCTTACGGAACTGTATCAGTATCATCTGCAAAGCCGGAACGATGCCACGCTACTGGTCAGTCCGAGGCAGACAAAGCGGTATCTGTTATTGGATGCCGATAACCGTCTGCGCGGATGGGTTAACAAAGAAACCGGACAGACCAAACCGGAAGGGTTTATTTATCAGCCTGACAAACTGAATGAATATGCTTTCAGCGGGATTCATGTCATCTCCCCTTCCCTGCTTCCACTGATGGATGAGCAATGGAACGGAACGTTTTCTATCATGGATTTTTACTTACAAAATTGCGAACGGGCTGTGCTGGGGGGACATGCCGATTTCAACTTGAAGCTGATGGATATCGGAAAGCCTGAAACACTGGCGGAAGCGGAACACTTTCTGGCTACCTGCAAACGGTAAGATGGAAAACAGAAGTATTTTTTATACCTTTGCATGTTGAAACATGAATCATTCGCGTTTCGCAAGTGCGTTTCAAGGCTGTTGCTTGTAAAAGGTGACGAAGCAGAAAACTGGCGAAACCGGAACTATTAATCTTATAAAAAATGAATAAATCAAATCTGATCAAAGTAGTTTGTATGTTGGTCTTGCTTACGGTGTCGGGAGCAAATGCTCAGGCGCAAGACTGGAAATCAATTCTGAAAGGAGTAGCCAATGCGGTTGCCAACAAAGAAGGTCTCACGGAGTTTAACCTGACCGGAACCTGGAAGTATGTCAAACCGGACTGTAAGTTTGAAAGCGACAACTTGCTCTCAAAAGCCGGAGGCGAAGTGGCTGCCAAAAAGATTGAAGACAAAATGACCGAGGTGCTGAACAAAATGGGATTTACGGAAGACTGCGTGTATGTATTCAATGCCGACAGCACCTATACTTCTACTGCCAAAGGGCGGACTACCAAAGGTACGTACAGCTATAACAGCGAAACCAAAGAACTGACCATGAAGACGCGTCTCGGCATCAAGTTTAATGCTACGGTACATCAAGGGTTGGCAAAAAACAAAATGAGCCTGCTCTTCAAGGCAGACAAGCTGATGACGCTGATGCAAGTAATCGGCGGCAAGTTAGGCAGCAAGTCGTCAAATTCCACCATCGGTGCTGCGACCTCTCTGCTGAATGAATACGATGGGTTACAAGTGGGCTTTGAGCTGGAAAAGCAAGCCGAAGAGACGGTCAATCCCTAACACGGTAAGGCGGTCCATACCATCGTCCTCACAAGAGCCTGCGTCTTCCTTTCGGGAATGCGCAGGCTCTTGTTTTTCTTAACACATAATTCTTCCTTTTCTTATATTCTTTTCTTAACTTTGGGAAAGTACCTTTAATCAATACTATTATGGGAACAGCTCTTTTCTGGATGGTACCGGTGGCCTCTATGCTGGCACTTGTACTGGCATGGTATTTCTACCGACAAATGATGAGGGAAAGTGAAGGAACGCCTTCAATGGAAAAAATCGCTTCACACGTGCGCCGGGGTGCAATGTCGTATCTGAAGCAACAACAGCTACGTATGCTTCGGCACGTACAGCCAATGCCGCACGTACATATCAACCTACCCAGAATTTGTCTGAAAGCGGTAAAACCGGACCTGCCACGGTCATTATTTCAGCACCCATCCTTACCGGACTCTTATTCGGTGTGCCGGGAGTCATCGGATTGCTTATCGGCGGATTGTCTTCCGGCTTTGTGCTTGCCATCTTCATGGCGAATGCCGGAGGTGCATGGGATAATGCCAAGAAATTTGTAGAAGAAGGAAACTTCGGAGGTAAAGGAAGCGAAGTTCACCGGGCTACTGTAGTGGGTGATACCGTGGGCGACCCGTTTAAAGATACCTCCGGTCCCAGCTTGAACATTCTTATCAAACTGATGAGTATGGTAGCAATCGTTATGGCTGGACTGACGGTTTCTTGGAGCTTATTCTAACAATAATATCGTACCCTGTCTGTTTACCCGCAAGTTTTATTGGAACGGCAGAAGCAGAAGCCGCCATTCCCGTATTATCAGGAATTGTGTTTGTCCGCTTACTGGCGACGTGACGGATACCTGTATTCTCAAACCGTTTATCGAATTTTTGTCCTCCCACGATTTCAAGACAACTTATTCCCAGCTGATAGACCAATGTATCGGCTCGATGTTCAGTGCATGGCATGAGGAGTTTCAGCTATGGGCGGAACTTGCTGCACTTGCTGTAGGTGCAGATTTCGGGCACGACACTTTTGTCAGAGTCACTGTTTTCTTTCTGGTTTGGTTCTTTATCAATATCTCCTACTACCTTTGCCAGTCCATATTGTACACTGTCCTTACTTCGTTGTGGTACAAACCTCATTCTTCTGATACTTCACATCACTATACTCATGTCGCCGATGAGCAACAAGCGGTTGGCCATACCCACAAGGACGGGCTATACAATTGTTTGTCAGCATACACAGTCCGCAAGATGTCGGCTTATCTTGATCAGGAGAATTTGCACATCCTTCTGGAGGATATTCGCCTTTATACCTTGTCACCGTTACCGGAACAGGTCGTGCCGGTGCGTACAAAAGTGCCCGTTCATCCGCGAGACCTCAAACACTATATTTGGAATATTGGTATCCGGCTCGATTACTCCGGTATCAGCAAGGCAGCATTCGTCAAGCAGGTGTTTGCTGAAGAACTCCGCAACCAGTCACTCGAAACTATTCTCCGTACACTCCGTCAGGACGGCAAATGCCTTATAGAGCTCGATCATCCCAAACCGGGAAGTTTCCGCTTCTCCGATGACGGATAACAGGCCGTCAGTATCGCTGACATTTGTGGCATTTGTGGCATTTTGAATAGAAATTTTCTCATTGTCAATTATGAGTCCTACAACAGATTACTTATCTGACAAATTTCATTAAATACTTAATACCTAAAAAGTTTCATATCGTGCTGAATGTAACAATAAGGCCTTGGGTGAAGACGGTATCATAAACCTATATATTACATTTCTTCAGTCAAGAATCGATGACACTGCAGAAAAATGCTTAACCCATGTTATACAAAACCATTCAAAAGTTATCCAAGCAAACAAACGTTCTCAGAAGGATTTGAACAAAACCTAAATATATTATAGTTCATTTCCAAATTGCATTGGGCAATGTATTACGAAGAACAACATAAATGATTCCACAAAAATAAAGTTTACTGATAAATAACCTAAAACAATTCTCTCTATATATAAAGGTATACCTATAGGTTACAAACATGACTATAAAAGCCTTACAGGGAGATTATTATATTGAGAAGTTTTTAACGTTATTCAAAGCTTAACGACTATAATAATATGTGTATATAGAGATATATTCTCCTTAAAAGATTAACCAATATGTTCTAACGGTTAAATTTCAATCAAAAAAATAACATAAACTCCTACTAGCGGATTCGCCTGCTATATATTTGTACTGTGATTAACAAATAATTTATTAACCAATTAAAAACATTCAAACATGAAACCAGAAGAAATCAAACAAAACGAAGGCGTGAAAGATGAAAATCTAACAGAACAAGAAAAAGAGCAGTTAGAGGGAGGTGTTAATACTGAAGATTTAACTTCAAACACCCAGAATCCGGATATAAATTGTATTAATTGTCACGGATGCTAATTTAACAAATTTTACTAAGTAATTTAATCACGGGAAGGAAAATTATCCTTCCCTTTTTTCTAGAAATATGAAAGACAGTATATACAATATATTTTTTGAATATAATAATAAAATAATTGGTTTTAATACACTATATAATACTTGTCTTAGTATATCAC
>X85_Domestic_Dog__coassemble_761_pt1 | contig 10099 bp, 6 predicted proteins | sample X85_Domestic_Dog__metabat2_high_PE_009 | metagenome-assembled genome bin X85_Domestic_Dog
CCTTTTTCTTTACTGGGGGGAACGACCAGAGTATTTTGACCCACCAAGAAAACAACGAGTTACTCCAAACCGACAACCGTATACAAAATTATGCCGGAGCACGAGGGGCGCAACTTGCCCAGTTCTTGATAAACGACTGTTTCGGAATTCCCGCCTTCATCATCGTCGTTTTCTTGATTGTAACAGGTATGACACTCATGAAGGCCTACCAGTTCCAACTAAAAAAATGGTTTGCAGGATGCACCATCATTATGATTTGGGCCTCTATCGCACTCGGATTTGCCTTTAAAGGGGTTTTTGAGAATTCGTTTATCTATCCCGGAGGGCTTCACGGTTACAATGTCAGTCGCTGGATTTGCTCTCAGATAGGCGCACCAGGGCTTATTTTGGGGCTATTGGTTAGTGCTATTCTGGTTGGGATATTACTGACGCGACGGACCATATTGGTAGTCCGCAAGGCTTTTCATCCCACCCTACCTAAACGCAACCAAGACTCAAACGATATAAACACCAAGGAGGAGTCGTCAGAATCGTCCCTCCAACAATCGTTTGCAGCCCAACCTGCCGGAACGCCTCAAAGCATTGACCAGGAAGAAGTTCCCGTAATAGATGAGCAAGAACAAGAAGAGGATGAGGAAGAAGAACCATTCTCTCAGGCGGGAGCAACTTGCCAAGATACAGCCATAGAACTGTCTTTAAAACCGCATGAAGAAACTGCAACCGTTCTCTCTCATGAGCCTTCAAGCCATTTAAACGAGTCGGTTCCCCCGCTGAAAACATCCAACAACGAACCGACTTTTGAAATAGACCACAACCATGCCGAAGAAGACGAGGTGGTTCAAGGTGAAAATATTACCCAGCCTTATAACCCGCTTCTGGATCTTGAACATTACAAGTATCCTACACTTGACTTGCTGAATACATACAATAACTGCGAACCTACCATCGACATGGAAGAGCAGAATGCCAAAAAAGACAATATCATTCGTGTCTTGCGAAGTTTTGATATTGAAATCAGCTCCATCAAGGCAAGCGTAGGACCTACCATTACTTTATATGAAATCACTCCAGCCGAAGGAGTCCGCATTTCCAAAATACGCAATCTGGAAGATGACATAGCCCTCAGTCTTTCGGCGCTGGGAATACGTATCATTGCTCCTATCCCCGGGAAAGGGACCATCGGTATCGAAGTTCCTAATGCAAACCCGCGCATCGTGCCGATGAGTTCTATTCTGGCAAGCAAGAAATTTCAGGAGACCACATTTGAGCTTCCTGTAGCCTTGGGAAAAACCATTACCAATGAGGTATTCATGGTGGATTTAGCCAAGGCTCCCCACATGCTGGTAGCCGGTGCTACCGGACAAGGAAAGTCAGTCGGACTCAACGCCATCGTTACCTCTTTGCTCTATAAAAAACATCCAAGTGAACTGAAGTTTGTCATTATTGACCCTAAGAAAGTAGAATTTGCCATCTATGCCCCAATAGAGCGCCACTTCCTTGCCAAACTTCCTGACGGAGAAGATGCAATTATCACCGACGTAACCAAGGTGGTACAGACACTGAACTCGCTCTGTATAGAGATGGATACTCGCTATGACTTGCTGAAAAAAGCCGGTTGCAGAAACATCAAAGAATATAACGCCAAGTTCATCAACCGACAACTGAACCCTGAAAAAGGACATCGGTTCATGCCTTATATTGTAATTATCATCGATGAGTTCGGAGATTTGATCATGACCGCAGGAAAAGAAGTGGAATTACCAATCTGCCGTATTGCCCAGCTTGCACGAGCTGTAGGTATTCATGCCATCATTGCTACTCAGCGTCCTACGACCAACATCATCACTGGAACCATCAAGGCGAACTTCCCTGCACGTGTGGCTTTCCGTGTGGCTTCTATGATGGACTCACGTACCATCCTTGACCGCCCGGGTGCTCAGCAGCTTATCGGTAAGGGAGACATGCTTTACCTGCAAGGAAATGACCCGACTCGCGTACAATGTGCTTTTGTCGACACACCGGAAGTGGAAAAAATTGCAAACTATATCAGCCGCCAGCAAGGTTATCCAACCGCCTTCATGCTACCTGAATATGTAGACGAAAATGCAGAGCCCAGCGGATCGGCCGATGTAGACATGAACCGGCTTGACCCTCTGTTTGAAGAAGCTGCCCGCCTGCTGATTTACCACCAGCAAGGTTCAACCTCACTTATCCAACGTAAATTCTCTATCGGATATAACCGTGCCGGACGCATCATGGACCAACTGGAACGGGCAGGCATTGTAGGTTCCGCCAATGGAAGCAAAGCACGCGAAGTGCTTTGCATGGACGAGAATGATTTGGAAATGAGAATGAGCAATTTAAAAAACTGATCACAATGAAACGAATCTATACCCTGCTTTTCCTTTTTCTTTCTGTATGCACCTTATCGGCTCAGCATACAGACAAGGCAAAAGAGATACTGGAGAAAACCACTCAAGCTTATCGTCAGGCAGAGGGGATAAGTATTGTTTTCGGAGGAAGCCAGCACGGAAAACTTCTACTTAAAGGAGAAAAGTTCCACTTGATAACAGATGAAGTAGAAACCTGGTTTGACGGAACAACCTTATGGAGTTATTTAAAAGAAAATGAAGAAGTCAATATTTCCACTCCAACCCAAGAAGAATTACAGACCATCCATCCGTATGCTTTGATATCTATGTGGCAAAACGGATTTAGCTATCACTATAAGGGAACCGCTACACACAAAGGGAAGCAGGCACAGGTAATAATGCTAAATCCGAGCAATGAACAAGATTTAAAAAGCATTACGCTTGCAGTAAGCAAGACCTACGAACCCTTATATATTGAAATAAAAGCCCAAGGAGGGCATGAACAAAGGTTCGAGGTCCACTCATACCGGTCGCATCTGAATCTGCATGATAACGTCTTTCGTTTTAATACGAAAGATTATCCTCTTGCTGAAATCATAGATTTGCGATAAATTCCATAAAGATTGATAAGACATCAATAAAAATAAATAATAAAAGCAAAATAACAATGGCAACAGAACATGTAAAATGCCTGATCATCGGTTCAGGCCCTGCCGGATATACGGCAGCCATCTATACCGGACGAGCAAACATCGCTCCGGTGGTTTATGAAGGATTACAGCCAGGCGGTCAGCTGACCACAACCACCGAGGTGGAAAACTATCCCGGATATCCGGAAGGAGTTACCGGTCCGGTGCTGATGGACGATTTGCGCAAGCAAGCTGAACGCTTTGGAGCAGACATCCGCAACGGGCTTGTCACCAAAGCCGACTTAAGCAAAGCCCCTTATACATTCATCATTGATGAGAAAAAAGAAATCACAGCCGATACGGTCATCATTTCTACCGGAGCTACTGCCAAGTACTTAGGCTTAGACGATGAAAAGAAATATGCCGGAATGGGAGTCAGTGCCTGCGCAACATGCGACGGATTTTTCTACCGCAAGAAAACCGTGGCTGTAGTGGGTGGTGGAGATACTGCATGCGAAGAAGCTGTTTACCTCGCCGGATTGGCAAGCAAGGTATATTTAGTAGTCCGCAAACCATTTCTACGCGCCTCTAAAATCATGCAAGAACGCGTGTTGACTCATCCTAACATCACTGTATTGTTCGAACATAATGCCGTAGGATTATACGGAGAAGGAGGAGTAGAAGGCATGCATGTGGTAAAACGTATGGGAGAAGCCGATGAGGAACGTTACGATGTAGCTATCGACGGATTTTTCCTTGCCATCGGCCACCAGCCCAACTCCATGCTATTTAAGCCATGGGTGAAAACCGATGAAGTAGGTTACATCTTAACCGAAGACGGCAGCCCACGTACAGGAATACCGGGTGTATTCGCAGCCGGCGATGTAGCCGATCCGCATTACCGTCAGGCTATCACCGCTGCCGGAAGCGGATGCAAGGCCGCCATCGAGGCTGAACGTTACCTCTCTGCAAATGGATTATTATAATTCAAAAAATAATAAACAAACGACTTATGAAGAAAATGATTACACGGGCATGGGCTATCCTTATGCTAATAGCGGGAGGACTAAACTTTGCCTCTGCCCAAGAAGTTCCTCCATTGCCTACCGATTCAAAAGTACGTATCGGAAAATTGGATAATGGCCTTACTTATTATATCCGCCACAATGAACTTCCGGAAAAACAAGCCGATTTTTATATTGCACAAAAAGTAGGATCTATTCTGGAAGAAGATAACCAGCGCGGATTGGCTCACTTTCTGGAGCACATGTGCTTTAATGGTACAACCCATTTTCCAGGGAATTCACTCCGTGAATATCTGGAAAGCATCGGTGTAAAATTTGGAGTAAACCTCAATGCTTATACCTCAATTGACGAAACAGTTTATAATATTTCAAATGTTCCGGTAATCCGTGATGGGATTATTGACTCTTGTCTGCTCATCCTGCATGACTGGGCTGACGACTTGACTCTCGACCCGAAGGAAATCGACAAAGAGCGTGGAGTAATTCACGAAGAATGGCGTACCCGCATGGGAGCTATGATGCGTATGTATGAGCAAGTATTCCCTGTGATGTATAAAGGAAGTAAATATGGATACCGCCTACCTATCGGAACCATGGAGGTAGTCGACCATTTCCCTTACCAGGCTTTACGCGATTATTACGAAAAATGGTACCGTCCGGACCAACAGGGAATTATTGTAGTAGGCGACATCGATGTGGATGCAGTAGAAAACAAAATTAAAAAGTTGTTCGCACCTATAAAAATGCCATCCGATGCAGCTCCGCGTGAATATTTCCCTGTACCCGACAATGACGAACCCATCATTACCATTGCCAAAGATAAAGAGCAGGAAATGCCTTTCGTTTATCTCTTCCATAAACACGAAGTGATTCCTAACGAACAAAAAGGTACAATTAATTACTTGGCTGTAAACTATATGACTTGGGCCATCGAGAGCATGCTGAACGACCGTATAAACGAACTGACCCAGCAAGCTAATCCTCCTTTTATTCAAGGATTTATCTCGGATGACACCTATTTGCTTGCCAAGACCAAAGGGGCGTTTACCGGAATTGCCGTAACGAAAGAAGATGGTATTTTGTCAGGAACAGAGGCACTGGCTACTGAAATAGAACGTGTACGCCGCTTCGGATTTACCCCCAGCGAATATGCACGTGCTCAGGCTGATTACCTGCGCGGACTGGAAGTTGCCTATAACGAACGTAACAAACAGCGTACTCAGTCGTATGTCAATGAATATGTACGCCATTTTGTTGACAATGAGCCGATTCCCGGAATTGAGAATGAATATGCTATCATGAACCAGGTAGTTCCCAATATCCCGGTAGAAGCCATCAACGCTTGGATGAAACAGCTTATCGGTGAAAAAAACATTGTACTCAGTGTATTCTGCCCGGATAAGGAAGGTATGAAATATCCTACTGAAGCTGAATTAAAGAGCATCTTAGATAAAGTACGTACCGAAGATTTGCAGCCTTATATAGATAAGGTTTCAAATGAACCGCTGCTGAAAGAAAAGCCTCAGCCTGGAAAAATTGTCAAGAAGGAAGAAGGCGCATTCGGCACCACTATCCTTACCCTAAGCAATAATGTACGTGTCATTGTGAAGCCTACCGATTTCAAGGCTGATGAGGTGCAAATGGCTGCATTCAGCCCCGGGGGTACTTCCCTCTTTGACGACAAAGACGCACTGCAGTTTAAAGTAATCAACGAAGTCGCTTCATTAGGTGGTTTGGGCAACTTCAAGCAAACCGACTTAAATAAAGTTCTTGCCGGAAAAATGGCATCTGCCAAGGCTTCCATCGGTACTTATACTGAAGGACTCAGCGGAGGTTGTTCTCCAAAGGACTTTGAAACGATGTTGCAGCTTATCTACTTGCGCTTTACTGCACCGCGCGCTGACCAAGAAGCATTTACTTCATACATCAGCCGCCAGAAAGCTGCCTTGGCCAATCAAGAAGCAAACCCAAGAAGTGCATTTATCGATTCAGTCAATGTAACTATCTATGATAAAAACCCACGTGTATTCAGCATGAAAGCCGAAATGATGGATCAGGTGGATTATAGCAAAATCATGGAATTCTACAAAGACCGATTCAAAGATGCCGGCGACTTCACCTTCCTTCTGGTTGGAAATATCGACTTAGCTGAAGCAACTCCTCTGATTGAGCAATATCTTGGAGCCCTTCCTTCTGCCGGACGCAAAGAAAACTTCGGTTCTACCAACATCCGCTTCCGCAAGGGAAAGAATGTAAACAACTTTACTCGTGCACTGGAAACTCCGAAATCGAGCGTCATCATTGTCAACTCAGGAACATGCAAGTATACGCTCCGCGACAAACTCATGATGAGCATGTTAGAGCAATTACTCGACATTGTTTATACGCAAACGGTTCGTGAAGAAAAGGGAGGAACTTACGGAGTAGGCTGTAGCGGCGACATCAACAAGTATCCGGAAGAAAGAGCTGCCTTCCAAATCTACTTTGACACCGACCCGGCTCGTCGCGAAGAAATGGTAGGACTCATCCGTCAAGGTATCGACGAATTCATTGCAAAAGGTCCGAAAGCCGATGATCTGGCGAAAGTAAAAGAATACATGCTGAAAAGCTACCAGCAAAACCAGAAAGAAAACAGCTACTGGATGGGGGTGCTGAATGAGTATTACTGGAATCACATTGACGTAAACACCAACTACGAAAAAGAGGTGAACCAGATTACAGCAAAAAATCTGAAAACCTTTGCCAAGAAATTCTTCCGCCAAGGTAACCAAGCCGAAGTAAGTATCAATCCGAATTGATATACACATACAAAAAAACGCCTTGATGTTTCAATCCGTTCATCAAGGCGTTTAAAAAAAACGTCAAGGCATTTCTTTCGATTCGCCTTGACGTTTTTTATGACACGAGAGTAATTTAAGACAATCCTTCTATCTCTCCGTTAACAATATCGATATGCAAAGCCTGAGGCTCTTTCGGCAACCCCGGCATACGCATGATTTCACCAGCCACAATTACCAGCATCTCGGCTCCTGCATTAATTACAATATCACGCACTGTAAAGTTAAATCCATGAGCCACACCATATTGCTTAGGATCGGTAGAGAATGAATACTGTGTCTTGGCAATACATATCGGGAAATGAGTAAAGCCTAAATCTTCAATCATCTTCAACTTCTTGCGAGCTGCCGGAGAAAACAACACCTGCTTAGCGCCATAAAGTTCGCAAGCCACTTTTGCCACCTTTTCTTCTACCGAGTCAGTTTCTTCATAAGCAAAGTTTAATGGCTGTGAAGGATTCTTTTCAATCGTATCGACTACCAGTTTAGCCAATTCTATTGCACCGTCTCCTCCTTCAACAAAGGCATTATTCACCGCAAATCCGATGCCGTTTTCCTCACAGTGCTGGCGAACAAATGCAATCTCCTCGTCTGTATCATTTGCATAGCGGTTGAAAGCCACCACAACGGTCTGACCGAATGACTGCAGATTTTCAATATGCTTATCCAAGTTTTTAACTCCCTCTTTCAGTCCTTCCATGTTCGGCTCCTTAATCTGTTCTACAGCCACTCCCCCATGCATTTTCAAACCTTGGGCTGTAGCCACAATCACAGTCAGTTTAGGCTGAAGTCCTGCTTTACGGCACTTGATGTCATAAAACTTTTCAGCACCCAGGTCGGCACCGAATCCTGCCTCTGTAATGGCATATTCGCCAAAAGTCATGGCAAGTTTTGTAGCCAGCACCGAGTTACAACCGTGCGCGATATTTGCAAACGGTCCCCCGTGTACAAATGCCGGTGTATGTTCTGTAGTCTGCACCAAGTTTGGAGCAATCGCATCTTTCAGCAATACGGTAATAGCTCCTGCCACACCTAAATCTTTTACCGTAAAAGGCTTATGGTCAATCGTGAATCCCAGCAAAATATTTTCGATACGACGGCGCAAGTCATCTTCATCTTTTGCCAGACAAAGAATAGCCATAATTTCAGAAGCCGGCGTAATATCAAAACTTGATTCACGGGTTATACCGTTTGTTTTACCTCCCAGCCCGGTAATGATATAACGCAAGCCACGATCATTCACGTCGAGTACACGATTCCATAGCACTTCTTTCAAGGCAAAACCATTGTCTTGATTCTGGTACATATAGTTATCAAGCAATGCTGCAATCATGTTATGGGCAGAAGTTATGGCATGGAAATCGCCGGTAAAATGCAAGTTAATCTTTTCCATGGGAAGTACTTGCGCATAGCCTCCTCCGGCAGCTCCCCCTTTCATTCCGAAGCAAGGTCCCAGTGAAGGTTCACGAAGTGCACAGAAGGCACGCTTTCCAATCTTGTTCAATCCCAAAGCCAAACCGATAGAAACTGTAGTCTTACCGATACCTGCTTTGGTAGGAGTAATAGCCGTCACCAAAATCAAGTTACTTTGCTTTACTTTTTCTTCATCTATCAAGGTTTCAGGAACTTTGGCAATATAACGTCCATAGTTCGAAATTTCATCCACAGGGATGTCATAATCACGAGCCACCTGCTTAATCTTGGTCAGTTCAATACTGCGAGCAATTTCTATATCCGATTTCATAGTCTCCTTTTAAAAATTAAGTTACAAAGATAGTAAAAACTTAGTTGAAACACAGATAGATTTGAAAAGAAATCACTTTCTATAAGTAAGATCGAGCGCAACCCAACAAGAACTTAGTCCAAAAGCACGTTTCTGACCTGCTATTGCTCCTGCCTTTTCACTACTACCAAAACGAAGGAAAGCCGTTCGGGCTGTTCTATTCGCATTCGGGAACGGAACCGTTCGAAGGTAAACTGAGGTTCGTGTTCATGAGACCGGGAACGGACGAGATTGTGGAGAAGTTCCAGCCCATTGACATCAAGGTGGATGGTTGGGACGGAAAGAAGGTCCAGTGCTATGTGACTGCTGCACCGGGTACATACCAGCTTGTGCCTCTCTTCCAAAGAAAAGGAGAATCGACTTGGTTCAAAGCTTTGGGATATGACAGACAAGGAACAGATGAAGACTGGCAATATGAGGTGAAAGCTCCGGCACCCGATAATCTACCGTCACTGAGGAATATCTTCTTGGAGAAGGAAGAAAAGAATTCGAATTTCTTTAGCTATGATATTCCCTATAATCAGCCCTGCAATGTGGTATATACTCTCTCCAACAAGGGAAAAGGTGCGCTCAAGGGAGAAATCAAGGCAGTGTGGGAAAGGGAGTTCAAACCCAAATCCAACTCGTACCGACTGGGAACGAGAAGGGAGGATGCGGTCAACAATACTGAATGGTTTGATGAGATTGGAACGGTGAAGGTGGATATTCAGCCGGGAATCCGTTACTGGAAAGGAGTTGTAGAGTGTAAGGTCACGAAGTATTATCCGAGACCTGAACATGATAAAGTTGAATACGCAAGTCCCGTAATTCACCTCTATTGGAGAGCGGAAGGTACACAGGAATGGAAGCTGCTCCGCCTCGATGCGGACTACCTCTTCAACCGGGACTACACGGGTCCGGACATCTGGGACGAGACGCTGAACTATATTAATGTAAGTCTGGAGGATTGGTATCAATGATTATTATGGTTATAATTATTATAAATATAATAATCGCTATAAAACCAATGTTGAGTGAAAGGCTGAAAAGAAATTTTTAGGAAGAGAACTATTTTCCCCTATCGGAAACTTCAAATAATAACATGGAACACGGAGAAATCATATTGTACCAGCCGGATGATTCTCTTAGATTAGAAGTGCGGTTAGATGGAGATAATGTATGGTTAAATCGTTCACAACTTGCTGAACTATTTGATTGTGATGTCAAGACAATAGGTAAACATATCAATAATGCTCTTAAAGAAGAACTGGATAATGTTCCAGTTGTCGCAAAATTTGCGACAACTGCTGCTGATGGTAAAGTTTATCAGACTGAGCATTATAATCTTGATATGATTATATCTGTAGGTTTTAGAGTAAAATCATAAGAAGTATTTACAACTAATTATTCCTCAATATTTTATAAGCAATAAGTCAGGAATATGGTCGTTGTCTTTAATTGTACATTCTGAAGG
>X85_Domestic_Dog__coassemble_822_pt1 | contig 9246 bp, 12 predicted proteins | sample X85_Domestic_Dog__metabat2_high_PE_009 | metagenome-assembled genome bin X85_Domestic_Dog
TACTTTTATATATGCTATTTTCTTTCCAGCATCCTTGAAATATTCATTTACTAGCATTAAAAACTCTGATTTTACATTCTCTAAAATAGCTCCACTTTCAAGAGTTAATGTTGCTGCTATATTAATGTTCAACGCCGATGGAGTGATTACTGTCACGTCAGCTCCTATAGGCTTTTTAATGTTAATATATTCTTTGCAGTTATTTAGCACACTCTCATCTACTGCTGTATTGCTATTTCCAAATATAACTACTTTTACTGTTCCGTTGCCATTCCACAATGGATACACTCTAGCATCTTTTACTCCATCTACACTCGTCGCCCATTGCATGTAGTCGGCTACATTTCCACTAGTAGCTTTATCCGTCATATATATTACAAATCTCTCTCTAAACTCATCATCAGTTTCTCGCTCTGTACCACCTTTGAATTGAACTCTATTACTTATCCTTGTCACATTGCTATTAGGCTCTATTAAGTTAAATTCGGTATTAGCATTTAGATTATATTTAAGTCCAATATCGTCTGCCTGCACTGGAGTCATATTCTGTTCAACATCTGTCTTTAAAACTATGTCTTGAATAACTGTATAGATTAATCCTCCATATTCTATTTTTGTGCCATTATCTATTGCAGTTCCTTCTACTCCTTCTATATAGACTTCACCAGTAGCATGTTCTCCTAGCTTCCTATAAAGTCCGAACTCATTTATCCTAGTATCTAAAAATTCATCAAAAGTATCTTTTATGAATACTAGATCCTCCGTTGTCGAAAGAGCTGTATAAAGTTGAGCTATATCTATTGCTATTCCAGATGCAATATTAGATAAGGTAGAGCCTTCCATTTTTGCCAAATCAGAATTAATATTTGTCAGTATTCTACTTTTAACTACTTCATGTGTTTCTGTATTATAATTAGACAACTAGCTCCACCCCCTCATTGTAGACTGTATCTACATTAATTCTTAATTTCAGATTATCTTCACTGAAATTAGAATCAATTATATTTATATTTTTAATATATTCATTAACAGATAATGCCTCTCTTATGTATCGAATACCCTCAGACTCTGTATATCCTTTAGTGTATTTATCTCCAACTAATTCCTCTAATTCTGTTCCATAGTCGGTGGAAAAAATTGGATATCTATATCTAGCAATTTTTATAACTTTGTAAATCCAAACCTTAAGAGCTTCATCTCCTTCAACTATTACATAATCTTTAGTCTTTTCATCTACTAAAGGCTTGTCTCTTAAATAGTCCCAAGCTATCTCTTTAAACATCTCAAGAGAATCATCTTTAGAATTTTCTTCCTCAATAATAAAAGGATATAAATCATTTGCCATTTATACCCTCACCACCTTATCAATTATTAAAAATTTTTCTCCAATTAGTAACATTACTACATTGTCACCAGTATTTATTTTATACTTATATTTATTCTCAAAAGTCATTTTAGCATCAAGAGCATCTTTCAAATATCCACATATCATCAAGTCATCTTTATCTAAAATCATATTTTTACACTTAACTTCAAATGGAGCTACAGATTTTACACTCCCTAAGAATATTTTTTCTTCTTTTGCACTTTCGATAAGTCCTTTCATCAGACCTGCAAGCTCAATCATAGGATCATTATTTTTCATCTCATCCTCCTATAAAAATCTTCTAGCATTATGATAATCACCCCTGCTAGATAAATTGCTTATTTTAACAACATCTCCAGTCTGTGGTGCGTGTATGTACTGACCTCCGCCCACATACATGCCAACATGATGTACTGGGCTTCCAAAGAATACACAGTCTCCTGGTTGTAAAGCATTTTTAGATACTGATTGACCATAATTAGACTGCTCTCTTGAAGTCCTTGGAATTGATTTGCCCATTTGTCTAGCTACCCAATAAATTAGTCCACTACAATCAAAGCTAGAAGGACCAGTTGCACCCCATTTATACGGTTTACCCAACTGAGATTTTGCTAAAGTAACTGCTCTACTATTTCCTCCACCACTACTATAGCCTGTTCCATCTCCAATTATTGCCTCTCCGTATTTCTTGCCCCAGGCATTACATTCACTTCTAGAGCTCATTAATATATCAAAATGATACACTCCATTTACTATATTAATCCGTCCACCTCTGTCGTTAACTCTGTATGTTTGACCATCTCTTCCTGTTCCCGTTCCTACTATCTGAATGTTAGTATTAAAAGGAATACTTTTCGGTGCTGCACAAGTATTTTTACTAGGATTTAATTTTTCACCATTAGCCGCTTGGAATCCACCTTCCATAGAATTATTGGCTGGATAATATGCAGTAAATAGAGCCTTAACTCTTTTTCCATTTAATACTCCACCACCTTCAGACGCTCCATCGGCATTCTCTTCTTTACCATCTTCAGCTTTTTCATCCATTATATTTTCAAAATTTAGAGTCAGATTGACTTCATGTAGTCCATTTGAATAGTCATGTGTGTCTGAATCTATGTAGAATTTTCCAACAAGCCCAGAGCCCGTATCTTTAACCATTACTGCATTGCCAGTAACGCACGTTCCGTCCATTACTAATCCTTTTATGCTGCATTTCTTATCTACATCTTTTAACTTAGCATTAATATCTTCTGTAGATGCTCCATTTTCCTTTTGCTCAACAACTTCTTGAATTATTCCATAGACTTCCTGGAGCTCTTTCTTATCTTTTATATCTACCTTATTTCCATTTCTGTCAGTAATCAATACTCGATTGACTATATTCTCAGCACTCATAGAATATTCAGCGCTTGTTAGATTTTTATCTTCTTCAAAGCTAACTTTTAGCACTGTAACTCCTTTTTCTATGACAGATACTTTCTGTCTAGTAACAACTATCATATACTTCTTACCACTAGCTTTAGCTTCCTCTGTGTAGGCCGTCATTATAATATCGTAAATAGATTTATTGACAAATACTTTACTCATCTTTACTTTAGATTTTGCAAATTCTCCATACGCAAATCCATTTTCTTTTAATACTATCTGAGCTATTTCAGCTGCAGTTTTATTTTTAAAATTATATGAATACTTGCTCTTAGTTAATCTCCAACCTTCATCTAATACTGTATATTTCATAGTCTTGTCAGAAGTCTTAGTAACTCCTAATACTTTTCCTCTAAATACTTCTTCATCAGAATCATATAGCTTAGCCAAATCCCCTGGCTCTATGTTAAACTTGCTTCTCACTACACTAAATTCACATTTTCGCCCTGCTGCTTTTAAATCTCCACTAGTATTTACAGACTCCAATATTCCATTTATGTCATATTTACTTCCATCTTTTTTCTCTATTACCATTCCAACTTTTTTTAGCATTTAAGGGATCACCAACTTCCATCCATCAATTATTAAGTTAGGATTTTTGACTTTGTCCTTATTTGCATTGGCTATCTTCATGTATTTGCTTCCATCTCCATAGTATTTTTTTGCTAATCCCCATAGAGTATCACCTCTTTTTACTATGTGTGTCTTACTTCCTTTATTTTCTTTCTTGTCAGTAGGCCTTTTAGGAGTTGGAGTTTTGGTTGGAGCCTTGTTTGTATTTGCTGGAGCTATCTGTGGAATTACTATCTCTTTATACTCAACTAAAGATAAAGAGAAGTATAAATCTCCTCGGCCATTAATTTTATAAGTCTTCTCAAAGCTATCAACTAGAAATTGCTTATTAATATCTGTCTCAGTAATTATAAATCGTACTGGATTCCCTTCCTTTTGTGCAGTTTCTATTGTATTTATAAAAGTTTCCACACTAGGAAATCCTTGATACTGACAATATGACCTCTCAGTTGCTGGATAAAAAGAAGAAAATGAAATAGTATCAAGTTTCTTTCCAGCAAATATTCCAAGCTCTCCACCTTTTGCAAGTGATATTGTATTAATATCAGTACCCGACTTAACGGATACTTCTTGCACTGGTACAGGAAGCCTTAAACTGTCTATGTAAAACTCCATATTTCATCCCTCCTTTTATGCATAATTTAATAAAGCAATTCTTAACATTTCAACGAACTGCTCAACTATATCTCTTATATCCATATTGTTCGCTATATTAAAGCTTTCAGCTAATTTACTAATAGTTATATTAATATTATTCTGACCGCTGCCACTAGCTCTTACTGGAGTTGGCATAGCTCTATTAACCATTGCCCTACTCTCTCTATTAGTAAATACTTTAGAGCCACTTGGCATCTGTACTAACTCTGGTCCGTGTTCTCCAACAACACTTAGACCACCGCTCCAATACTTAGTACCAGTAGCATTACCACCAAGGAACCTACTAACTCCGCCACTTATAAATCCAGTAACACTAGATAATGCGTTTCCTATTCCATCTATAAGAGGCTTCACAAAATTATAGGCTTTTTTAACTATATTCATTATGCTAGTAAATACTCTTTTAAAAGTATTCCCAACAGTAGTAAGCACACTTCCAACATTTTTAAGAGATGGTGCAATAGCACTAATTGCACTCTTAACGTATGGAGCTACAACAGATACAACCTGAGATATTCCATTTAAAGCTACTGATGCAACTCTAAATACTCCCATAAATACAGGCCACAAGGCTTTTATAGCTTGTCCTATAATTGGAGCAGTCGTCTGTATAATACTACTTACTGATTGCCAAACCTCTTGGAATATAGGCTGTAGTACTGGCATCTGCGAACTTAAAAAGCTAACAGCTCCACCTATTCCTTGCCCTATAGCATTTCCTATAGCGGTAAATGTAGGTAAAGCTCCTTGTAGCATAGAAGTAACTCCTGACATAGCTGGAACTAAGCTCTGAAGTATTCCTGTACCCATTTCAGCTAAGTTAGTTTGAAGATTTCCTATCATTGTAGAGAATGCTCCTGCTCCAGACTTAGATAATTTTTCACTTCCACCAGAGTACATTTTGCTTAATTCTTCTCTAGTCTTTTTAGGATCATCTGTACTTGACCCCTTATAACCAAACTCTTTAAGTCTTTCCATTTCGCCCATATCGGCATCAGCTAGAGCTTCCATAGCATCGGATACAGTCTTTCCTGGATTCAATGCTGCCATATCCTCAGCTAATTTCAGAGTCTTCATTGCTTCTCTAGTATTACCTTTTGATATCTGAAGCGACCTTGTTCCAGCTTTCATTACTTCATCAGTAGTGAAAGGAGTAGCATTAGCATTTTTTCTAAGCTGCCGAGTATAGCTTGCACTCATTTTACTTATCTGTGCTGCTGATTTATCTTTATTATTTACTCCCATAAAGTGCTGCACTGATATCTGTTGCTTTTCTAAGTCCATAGCCGACTTAACAGATGTGATAAGAGCTGTAACTGCTATAGTGATCGGAGCCTTAAATGCGGATAGCTTAGACTTTATTGAGCCAAGAATTGCTGTAGCTTTATCTTTTATTGCTACTGCTGGCTTAATTACCATACGTCCTAAAGCACTTGCACTCTTTTTAATAGCTTGTATCTTACCTTTTGCTATATTAGTCTTAGCAACTACATTGACTACCTTATCTCTATGCTTATCATCAAATTCTTTTTTCCATTCCATAAGCTTTTTATGTGCTTTAGTTTTATTCAGTCTAAGGTTATATTCTTTTTTAGCTGCTGACCTAAGACTTGCTTCTGTCTGTTTAATATCCTTCTGTAGCTTTCTCTGCTCTTTTCTGATATCTCTGACAGTAGCTGACATATTGTCTTTTAGCGATATAACAGCACTAATATGCTTTTTCCCCATTAGGCTCACCTCCCCACATTCTAGCTTTTCTTTCTTCCTCTACTTCCATAGAAGCTACAAAAAAGAGCTTATCGACATAAGGCATGTTAATAAGCTCTTCTAATTTGTGACCTCTATTAATGTAGTATGAATACATTCCTAAAAATCCATCTTCTTTTATTACTTTTTTAAATTATCTACTATTTCATCAATTGGTTTTACTCCACCATTTCCAGACATATTAATAAGCTCTACAGCTATATCTCTAACTTCCATATAATCGAATAAAACATCAACTATATCTGTAGGCTCATTTATCTGATCGGCAAAAGCATCTCTTAATTCTTTTGAGTGTAAATCTGGAGACACTATTGATTCATAGACTAAATATGTATCGCCGTCCCCTTCATTCTCCATGCTTAGACAATCTATTAATAGCTCTTTTGAAGGCTTTCTAATAGTTATTGTTGAATCAAGAGATTTTATATATAGCTCTTTCGTTTCTTTTTTCTTCTCTTCAAAGAAATTTTTTCTTTTTAATATATCTTCTATAGTCAATTTATTTAATTCTTTTTTAGCTTCACTCATTTTTTATTCTCCTACATTACATTTATATAATCTGGTAAATCTGAATCTCCTACAGTAAATCCAAATGACATTTCTTCTTCTATCTTTCCTCCAGCTTCAAATGATGCTAGAGTCATATCATTAAACCATACATTTCTAAGTATTACAGTTTCTGTCTGTTTACCTATAGCATCAGGAGATTTTAACTGTGACATAAACTCTGACCTTATATCTTCTCCTCTTTTCCATGCATCAAGGAGTTTCTTTTTACCCCTTGAATATACTTTTTTTACTTTAAAAGTACCTTCACCAGTACGACCTGTCATATTACTATCAACATCAAGTCCTATCTGAACATCTTCTCTTTTTATATTTATTTTAGCTTCATAGCTCTCTACTTCTAGGACAAGCTCTCCGTCCCACCAAAGCTTACCATGAGCCCCATTTATTACATTAGCACCTGTAAATCCCATAAATGTCTACCTCCTACATATAAAGGTCAAGCTTTAAGTCTTCCATCGCATCAGCTATTCTAAATTCTGCGTATCCGAATACATTAGAGCCCGTATTATATTCTTTTATTTCCTGGTCAGATAATACTGTAGTATCTACTCCAGTTGATTTTATCCATTTTTTCTGTGCTTCAAAGGCTACATCTGATGCTACATCAACATTAGAATCTAAGAGTTCCTGTTTCTGTAAATTGTTTAGATAGCCTTTTACCGCACCAAAAAAGAGAACTTTATTTGGATAAGTATTCATTACTTTTCCAACATAGTAGTTCTCCCAAGTATCCATTATGTCAGCCTTTATTAAATCAGCTGTATCTAGTATTTTTATTTTTTTGAAATCTTCTATTTCTCCAAGGCCAACCTCTGTCATAGCAGTAACCCCTCTGACGAATTTTATTTTTTCGCCATCGTTAGTAAGTATTAACTCACCGTTGTCCACTGCTGCATTCTCATCATCATGTGCAGTTATCTCTGTTACTTCTTCTAGTACATGATAAGTTATAGACTGTGTAGCTGGTAATCCTGCTAATATACCAGCTACCCTAGCAGTATAAGCCTCAGTTGAATATGCTTTTTCTCCAACTTTTATTCCTTTAGTTGTAAAGTTTATCAAAGCTTTTTCAGTTTTAGTTTTTACCCCAGTAAGAACTGCTTTGTAAGTTCTTCCTTTTTTTCTCATTTTAGTAATCCAAGCTTCAACTTTAGCAACACTCTCAGTAGGTATTTCAGGAACCGCTAAGTAGTTAAATTTGAAATATGATAATTTGTCTAATGACTTGTCAAGATTTTTTGTTCCTTCTGTAAAATCATCTATTACATCTACTATCACCTTTGAAGGCTCTCCTAAAAAAGTAAGTCTAAGCAAATCATAGTTTTCAGGAGTCCAATCTGTTTCTTTTACCTCTTCAAAAGATTTATAAGTTACTGTCTTACCTTTTATCGTTGCAGTTGTATCTTTTAATACAAGAGCTACAACTCCTCTTGCACTTCTCCAACGCATATCTCTTGCTTTACGTTTAAATTCTATGATACACTCTGGTATTCCCATTTATACGCCCTCCATTTCCAAATGTTCCATTTTGACATAATCTTTTTCATCGAATAGATTAATGTCTTTTTCTATCGTCATATCGAATCTGTATTGCAGTACATTATCTATGAAGTCTGCTCTTATTTCGTCAATATGTATTTTTTCATCTTCAGTAATTTGAAGTGTAAAATCCCCAAATAAATTATTTAATTTATCATTCATTTTCAATAACTCTAGCTGAGTTCTTTTTTTAGGGAAAAAATGGATATTAGCGGTAAATATTGCTTCAGATTGACTATTTGCGACCATCGTTAATTGCACAAAAAAAGCAGGTTTTTTATCTTCAAACCCGCTTCTTATGTCATCTGAAATAACACTTACCCCTTCTATCTTTTTTAATTCAGTATTAATAGCTTTTACTATATCTGTTATTTTCATTTTTATTTAATGTCAAAGGTAGCATCTACTAGAGCCTCAATATCTCTGTCTATTTTCGGCTGTTGATGTGTCATCGTATTTTCTAGCATATGCACCCCTTCAACAAATCCTCCATTTTGTGTTACATGGCCATATTCGATAAGGTGAGCATGTGGAGATGAATTTTTTAATACTCCAAATGTCTTTCCAGGCTTCTTGAAATTAATAGCTTTCCAATTGTCCTGTAAATGCTTACTTCTTCTGTACTTCTTAGGCTTCTTAACTGAACGTGGGGTTCTAACTATTACCTCTTCTTTACAAGAATTTAAAGCATTTTTCATTAGATTCTCAGCCTTTTTCGGATACTGGTCGCATAGTTTGTAGAACATTTTCTCTGTAAACTCATCTAATTCGTCACATTTGAACTCTGTATTACTCATTATAAACACCCTCTTTATGCTGCACACAATCAATATGTGTTTCATACATTCCAGTTTCTTTTATATTGTTTACATGTTGTATATCGTAAATTACTCCATCATATACAACTCTCATACTCTCATCTATATCGTTTCTGTATCTAATTTTGAAGCGATATGTGTACTCTGTTCCAATCTTCTCATCAGCTACAGAGTTAATAGAGCCTTTTAACTGAACTTTACTTGCCCAGCATTTAATAAAAGTAGCCCACCCTTTTTCGAGTGAGCTAACTTCATTTTCTACTTCTGTAAATTTTTGTATTTCAATTCTATGTCGCATCTTTTCAAGTTTTTCGGTCATTACTTAGCACCTTCTTTATATCTCAACTGATTAATCATTCCTATAATTCCCATAGGCAATTTATCGTTGATTTCACGATTGATATACCATTCAGTTGTTATCTTTGCGACTACTATCTTATATAAATCTGATTCAACTTCAGCTTTTACTCCAGCTTCTTCTAATAGCTCCTTAGCTGCATTAGCTAAAGTATTTAAGTAGCCATCTTC
>X85_Domestic_Dog__coassemble_979_pt1 | contig 7649 bp, 8 predicted proteins | sample X85_Domestic_Dog__metabat2_high_PE_009 | metagenome-assembled genome bin X85_Domestic_Dog
GTTTTGGGTATCAATCATAACAAAATCCCTGCTTCCCATAAGAAGTGGGTGGGGGAATTATGTGCCTTTATCTAAGCTTAAATGAAAGAGCCGTGATTTTAGGGTTTGCGCTGTACGTCTTTCTTTTCCTCATCCAGGCTATGACACGCTTCCTTTTCTTTATTTTGAATCAGATTCATAAAAGAAGAGCTGATGACACCTGTCGGTATGGCTACCATCGCAACTCCAATCAAACAAATAAAACAGCCCAAGAGTTTACCTAATGCTGTAACCGGATAGATGTCACCATATCCTACCGTAGCAAAGGTGATGATAGCCCACCAGATTCCGTCGCCGATATTATCAAAGACTTCGGGCTGTGCATTCCGCTCAATATAATACATCAAGATGGCCGAGAAACAAACCATTATGAAACTGGCTGTATAGGCAGTAACCAATTCCTCTCTGACTGAATAGAGGGCCTTTCCGATCAGCCTGAAAGAACGCGAGTGACGTATCAGCTTAAATATAATAAATATATAAGGAAGAATGATGATATGAGATACTTCCGTATCCCAAAAAGCATAAGTCAGGATACAGGGAAGAACCGCTACGAAATCTACAAAGCCATAAAATGAGAAGGTGTACTTCAAGCGAGCCTTTACCGCCTTGACCTCCGGATAAAGCGTTGGGGCAGCCAAGAGGCGGACCACGTATTCAAGCAGAAATATAAACGACGAAACATAGGTTATCCCGAACAACATCACCTTATAGGCAGCCATTTCCTCGAACGAACTTGCAATTACAGCTGTAATAGATATAAAGATAAAGAACAGCACAAAATAATGAACAAACTTTCCTTCCAGGAAATGATGAATCAAGGTCAGCAGTTTCATATGAATCTTATTTTTCATGAATAACTTTTCGGATGATTTAACATACCAACAAAATTAACGAGAAAATTCCTTCCCCAAGCAGTAAAATCCAGCTAAAAGATAGTCAGATTTTCAGCCGAAGAGTAAAACAGCTGCCTTTTCCCAATTCACTTTCCACGGTCAGCGTTCCCCCATGCGCCTCTACGAAATCTTTAGAAATAGAAAGACCCAGTCCGCTGCCTTGCACTTTGGTTCCCGGCACACGGAAATAATGATCGAAAATGCTCTGATGGTAGCGAGGGTCAATTCCTTTACCAAAGTCACGGACAAACAATTCAACGTACTCATCTCCGAGCTGTCGCGCACCGATAATAATCCGCCCGTTCTCTACCGAATAACGTATCGCATTCGAAAGTAAATTCGTCAGCACCCAGGCTATTTTTTCACTGTCAACAAAGAGTTTCCCGATTTTTTCTTTCGGATAGTCCACCTCCACTTGGATGTTGAATTTTTCGGCCTGTACCCTGTTTGCCTTAATCGCATACTCTATCAGTTCGATGGGCTTGGTAACACGAGGTTTCAGTTGCAGCTTTCCTGACTCCACCTGCGTCATATTTAGCAGCTCGCTGGTGATACTTAACAAGCGGTCGCTGTTATCTTGTATACTTTTAGTCAGCTCTTTCTGTTCTTCATTCAAATGGCCGATGCGGCTGTCTTCCAGCAGTTGCAAGCTCATCAAAATAGCAGAAATGGGCGTCTTCAACTCATGAGAAATGGTAGAGATAAAAGTAGTCTTAGCCGAATCAAGCTCTTTAAACTCTGTAATGTTTTTCAGCAAAACCACATATCCTTCTCTTTGGCCTGTACCCTCCTTGCCAGTTTGCATGCATTTCATCTGAAAATAACTCTCTTTATTGTCTGCATAAATTTTCAACGGCTCTTTTGAAGATAAATTTCCTTCGCCTCCTTCATCCATAACTCCCCTGATTAACCTGCGGAACAAATCGTTCCGCAAGGCTATAGCCTGTGCTGAGTGTTGCAGCGCCTCTTCACGCTTCAAGTTCAAGATGCTCAAAGCCTCATCATTGATGAACAATATGGTCATTTCATTATCCAAGCCGATAACGGGTTCTTTCACGCTGTTAATAATCGTTTCCATGTAGTTTTTAGCGGCCTTGAGTTCGGCCAATGTGCTGGAATGATAATCTGCTAAACGCTTTGCCATCCGGTTGAAGTTTTTTGATACTTCCTCAAATTCCAATCCTTCCAGGTTGAGCCTTTTATCATAATTATGATTGGCTATTTCCTTAATTCCTTCCGCAATGTCCTGTATCGGCTTGTTGATAGACGCAGGCAGCTGCTTCAACATAAATAAACCACAAACTATACAAATTCCGCCTACCGTAGAAATCCATAGAAGCGCACGCTGCAAACCCGGCTCTGCCGCCGGACTGGTGGGCTCTGTAGCGGTAAGTATCTGCAGGTTAACCACAGACAATGAAACCAGTAGCACAATCATGGCCACTAGTATCCCTATATTCAAGGTCAGTTTTGTTTTGATATTCATAAAGTTCTCCTTTTTTAATTCCGCGAAATTAGAACTATTTTTATTCATCACAGAAAGATTGCTGAAAATTCGGTATCAAACTTTCTATTTCACCGACTTATTTATCTTTCCAATAGCCTCTATAAAACAAAAGCAAAATGCCGAAAATCTCCAAGCGCCCGATAAACATCAAGACAGAAAGTATCCACTTGGCGGTATCGGGAAGAGCTGCCCAGGAATAAGCAGGTCCGAACTTCCCCAGACCGGGACCTACATTGCCGATGGCTGAAATAACCGTACTCATCGACTCTGCCAATCCAACTCCACACATCATCAACAGTGTCCAACCAATAAATATACAAGCTAAATAGGTAGCAAAGAACGTAAATACAACTGCTGAAGTTTGTACCGGCATACTGATTTGATTCACACGAACTGAGAGTACAGCCCGAGGATGAAGCATCTGCTTAAACTGATTTGTGATATTACGTACAATAATCAGCAACCGCAGATTTTTTACTCCTCCACTGGTAGAGCCTGTACATCCGCCCGAAATCATGGCAAACATAAGCAGCATCCACGTGAAAGGAGGCCAAAGATTATAGTCGTCTGTAGCAAAGCCACACGATGTATGAAGGGTAGCCACCTGAAAAAGAGCCTTGCGGAATGATGTTTCAAAATCATAATAGCCATTCAGAAAAAGGGCAAACGTAATAATCAGGGTAAGGATGCCGACCGACTTGAGGAACCAATGCAGTTCTTCGTCTTTAAGAAGATGCGTACAGCTGCCACGCACAGCCGATAAATAGTAGAGCGAAAAGTTTGCTCCCGACAAAATCATAAACACAGATATGACGTATTCTATATAAGGAGAATTCCAATAAGCAACACTGGCCTGTTTAGTAGAGAAGCCACCCGTTGCCGTAGTAGAAAACGAATGACATACCGCATCAAACAAACTCATTCCTCCGAACAACAGCAAAATAATTTCAAGTCCGGTCAATCCGATATAGATCATCCAGAGCCAGCGTGCCATTACCTTGATTTTAGGATGAATCTTATCATGGCTCACTCCAGTGGCTTCAGAAAGAAAAAGTTGCTGACTACTTCCAGAGAACAAAGGCAATAAAGCGATGGTAAAAAGTACAATACCCAGCCCGCCAATCCATTGCGTCAGACTTCTCCAAAACAGCAATCCATGCGGTAAAGATTCAATATCATCCAGAATGGTAGCTCCGGTGGTAGTAAAACCCGACATAGTTTCAAAGAAAGCATCTGCCACAGAAGGAATATGTCCGCTGAAGATAAAAGGAAGCATGCCCAATGCAGTAAACAGCAGCCACGATATACTGACAATAAAATACCCGTCGCGCTGATTCATTCCCTTTTCGTTTTTCTTTCCTGCTCCTATCAAAATAGCCCCCAAAACTCCGTTAATAAAAAAAGTCTGCACGAAACTCATATACTCTTGCTCCTGGTAAAAAAGAGAGACTCCTGCACAAAGGGCCAGAAGTCCTGCTTCTACAAGTACCAATACACCCAATGCGTAAGCTATAAGCCGGCAGTTAATTAAACACTTATTTCGCTTACCCCATCCACGCTTTTCATCACAATAAAGTTGCTCTTTATTCATAATCTTGTTTGTTTCAAACAGCCAGGCAAGGAGTATGCCAGTTTATAAAGCTGAAATTAAAAAGCTGAATATCAGAACAGTTTCAAGTAAGGAGGCCTTAGCCTGTTTCTCATTTTGAGAAGGTAACCGCTTTCAATTTGAGAAAGGACATTCAACGGGACAGGGCTTAGGCATCAGCACAAACGCAGTTAATCATAGTAACAACCGGACATGGTCGTTACTATGACCGAGCTGTGTCGTTACTAACGACCTCCGACTTTCATTTCCGGAGAGGACAGTGTCTGTCACCGGACCGCCCCCTCTCTGCCCGTTCACGAATCCTCCCGGAATACACACTTTTCAAGTGCACTGATACATTTCTTCGCAAACAGCAAACAAGCCCATCCGCTCACCACAGCTATCAAAATTCCTAATATACTCAGCATATCGCTCTTGTCTTTATATGTTATTACGCATCGTAACATATAAAGACAACTCGCATGCCAAGATGCCGGATAGACAGATAACCCTCTAATTACAAGACATATGCGTATTTCCACCGATACAAACGAAAAAGAGCAAATCTCTCACTTTGAGAAATCTGCCCTTCCATTTTGAACAAGTGACTCCGGCACGGCGGATAGAGTCACTGAATTTGATAAGCCTCAATTTTACGATATAAAGTTGCCAGTCCTATCTTCAGCAGGCGGGCCGTTTCAGTCTTATTACCATGCGTATATTGCAATACTTTCGTGATGTGTTTCCGCTCAATGGCCGCCAGTTCAAACTCATCTGCACCATTCGTATCGCTGCATAAATGACCTTGAAACTCTATTGGCAAATCTTCCAATGTAATCTGCCCATCACATATAATGGCACTCCGCTCTATCACATTTCTAAGCTCACGCACATTCCCCCTCCACTCTCCTTTCTGCAAAGCCGAGAGTACCTTCCCATTAATAGCATCTATATGCTTCCCAAGCTTTAATGAAAACCTTTCCAAAAACAAGTTAGCCAGTTCTTCAATATCTTCTTTACGTTCACGAAGTGAAGGAAGCTGTATCTGAAAAACAGAAAGACGGAAATAAAGGTCTTCACGGAAATTACCTTTTTTAATTTCCTCCTTCAAATTACGGTTCGTTGCCGAAATGATACGCACATCTACCTTAGTAGGCTGAGTATCCCCTATTTTGATATACTCTCCGGTTTCAATCACACGCAACAAACGAGCTTGCAACTCGAATGCCATCTCACCTATTTCATCCAAGAAAAGCGTACCTTGGTGAGCCACTTCAAACAATCCTTTCTTATCTTTCACTGCACCGGTAAATGCACCCGCTTTATACCCAAACAGTTCACTTTCCAACAAATCTTTACTGAAAGCCGAACAGTTGATATCTATGATGGGATAAGAAGAGCGGCTGCTAGCCGCATGAATGGCATGAGCAAAAACCTCCTTACCCGTTCCCGTTTCCCCGGTAAGCAATACAGGGACATCGGTCACAGCAACTTTCTGAGCCAACTTGACCGCTTGCTGCACACAAGCAGAATGTCCGGTAACCGATTGAAAGGAATAAGCAGGCAAAGGTCGTGTTTTTCCCCGTTGCTTTTCCACTTCCTCTACCGCACGGCTCAAGGTAGGAATTATTTTCCGGTTATCATCTCCCTTGGTAATATAATCAAATGCCCCGTTCTTGATGGCCTGTACTCCATCGGCAATATTCCCGTGAGCGGTAAGTAATATAATTGCAGCTTCAGGCAGACATTTCCGGATATCTGCAATAAAATCTACTCCGTTACCATCGGGTAAGAATACGTCACACAGCACGACGTCAAATCGCTGTGTTTTCATCAGCATCAAAGCCGACTGGCAATCGGCAGCTTTGAAAGCCTTATATCCTTCCAGCTCAATCATGCGTGCCAGCAAGTTACGGATAGGCTCTTCATCATCAATTACTAATATCTGTATCATTTCTTTATTGAGGTTTTAAATAAGCGAACTTACTTGGCTTGCGCTAAGCTATTAAACATCAATCGATTTCCTGCAAAAAAAGAGGGAGCCAAAGTAGAATACCTTTGGTCCCTCTTTCCTATTTCTTAATTCCGTATAACCAGGAAAAATTAAGCAGCTTTTGCTTTAGCAACAACAGCCTTGAATGCTTCCGGATGGTTCATAGCTAAGTCAGCCAAAACCTTACGGTTGATTTCGATACCTGCTTTGTGCAATGCACCCATCAACTTAGAGTAAGACATACCTTCCAGACGAGCTGCAGCATTGATACGCTGAATCCACAATGCACGGAAGTTGCGTTTTTTGTTCTTACGGTCACGGTATGCATAAGTCAAACCTTTTTCCCAAGTATTCTTAGCAACGGTCCAAACGTTTTTTCTTGCACCAAAGTAACCTCTGGTTAAACCTAAAATTTTCTTTCTTCTTGCTCTTGAAGCAACATGATTTACTGATCTTGGCATAGTTTTAATTCTTTTTTGAATGATAGCGCCGATGTTTCACAACCGGACTTGAGGCTAATACATTCGGTTAATAATTTAAATGATACGATTACGCTTCTCTAAAATTACTTCATGCAAAGAAGTTCTTTCACTGAATTAAGGTTAGCACTGTGCACCAAACCAGTGTGAACCAAGTTTCTTTTTTGCTTTTTAGTTTTCTTAGTCAGAATGTGACTGTGAAAAGCGTGCTTTCTTTTGATTTTACCTGTTCCGGTAAGAGCGAATCTTTTTTTAGCACCGGAGTTAGTCTTGATCTTTGGCATCTTGTTAAATTTTTAATAAATAGTTATTATTCAACTGGTGGCAACGCACTATACCGGCGCGTTACGCACTCTTCTTTTTTAGTCTTTCTTTTCAGCTTTCGGAGCTTCCGGTTTTGCGGGTTTCTTCGGAGCTGCAGCTTTTTTCGGAGCTAATGAGATAGTCATTCGCTTACCTTCCAAAAGAGGCATCTGTTCTACCTTTGCATATTCCTCCAAATCGTTTGCAAAACGCAGCAACAAAACTTCGCCTTGTTCTTTAAAGAGGATAGAACGTCCTTTAAAGAAAACATAAGCTTTCACCTTATCGCCATCCTGCAAGAAGCCAATAGCATGTTTCAGTTTGAAGTTATAATCGTGTTCGTCAGTTTGAGGTCCGAAACGGATTTCCTTCACATTTACTTTCACTTGTTTTGCTTTTTGCTCCTTTGCACGTTTCTTCAACTGATAAAGAAACTTAGAATAATCTATAATTCTACAAACGGGAGGAACAGCGTTGGGTGAAATTTCAACCAGATCAGCTTCATGTTCTTCCGCCATTCTCAAAGCCTGAGCTATTGGATAAACTGCTGACTCAACCTCATCGCCCACGATACGGACTTCTTTGGCACGAATCTGTTCATTGATTCGGTGTTGCCCTTTTAAAGTATCATTCTTCATTAAAATTCTTCTTCCTAAGTTTGTTTTTTAGAGTTATAAATTATTTTTTGTCCTTACATTCTTGCGGAAGTTTATTTCACCTTCCGCAATTGGCTGCAAAGTTACCATTTATTTATCATATTATGAACTTCTTCTGCTATATTTTTTGCAAAATCTGCTATTTTCACGCTTCCTTTATCTCCTTCACCCTGCTTACGAACTGAAAC
>X85_Domestic_Dog__coassemble_992_pt1 | contig 7606 bp, 9 predicted proteins | sample X85_Domestic_Dog__metabat2_high_PE_009 | metagenome-assembled genome bin X85_Domestic_Dog
AATCATATTAAAGGATTCCGAACGCTTGGCGTTGGAAACGGGTTTCCGACAGGGACACAGAAGGTTTGTCGCTTCGCAGTTAAAAGTTGAAAGAGTTTTAATGTAAAACAATTAAAAAAAAGAAAATCATGAAAAAGAAATTTTTAAAATACGGATCTGTAGCTGCCTTTGCTTTGGTCGCTGGCTATAGTGTATATGCTTCACAGCAGAAAGTCGGATTGTCTGAACTGGCAATGGAGAACGTGGAAGCGTTGGCTTATTCAGTTGAAGATGGTAATGGCAATGTAATGTATCATTGTAATGGTTCTGGAACTTGTTCTTATGAACTAGGCACTGCTTTACCTGGAAAGAGAAGCTAAAATACAATCAAAATATTTTAATATTAATGAAAATATCTTTTTATAGTTTGTTTTTGGGGCTAGTACTCTCCTCGTGTTCCGGTTCTTTTGCCTCCATGTGTGATTTATTTCCCGAATCCCCCAATGTGGAGGTACATAAACTATCTTTCGATGTGGATAGCATACGAAAGCCGATTGATATGTATTATGTTGATGGGAAGCTTTTTTTGATAGATATGTATTCATCTCCGCTAGTTACGGCTTTCGACTGGAAAACGGGGAAATACATTGGTCGATTTGCCGATAGAGGGCAAGGGCCTCATGAATATTTGTGGTTCTCGGCAGCCAGTTCATTTGGTGGAAAGTTAGGGCTGTATGATGAGAATAAGAAGGAATTTGCTTGGTTTTTTTATGAGAAGGATACGGTTCGTTGTTCGAACATTGGATTTGCACATTCAGACAAGATGTTCCCATTCAAGGTTATAGCTTTGTCTGACGAATATTTTGTTGCGACTGGTCTCATTGAAGAAAACAAGCATTTTGTTATATACAACAAGGAGGGACAGAAAGTAAGTGTTTTTGGAGATTATCCTAAGGATGATTATAGGACGGATTGCAGTTATCAGGAAAATGCCTTTGCCTATCAACCTGCGGGTATGGTGTATAATGCGAAAGAAAAAGTGTTCGCTGTAGGGGAGAGGGACGGACAAATAGCCTTGTTCTATGATATGAGTGACATGGCTCACCCTAGATTGTTGAGACAGCATGTGGTTTCGCATCCTCAGTTCGTGAATAATTCCACGAGCACCTCTTCTTCTGTCTTGTTTCTGAGAGAGAATGTGAACGGTTTTTTCGGTATGGCTGTAACGGATAAGTATTGTGTAGGACTTTTCAGTGGAAAACAATCTCCGGAAAAAGATACTTACATAATCGGAGGAGACAAACTACTGCTCTTTGACTGGAAGGGCAATCCGCTGAAAATGATTACTTTGTCACAGGAATACAGTATGATTACGGCTAGTGAAAAGCAGCTTATTTTATTGGGAACCGACCCGGTAACCTCTGATTATGTAATTAATACCATTGATATTTGTGATTTATAGGAATATGAAATTGAGTTTGTTTTTGGGTTTGCTGTCGTTGTGCTTCGGGGGAACCCTTTATGCGCAACAAGTGGAAAAGAATTCGGATAAAGTTGAAATTGAGTATCAGTGTGATTCGATAACTAATTCGACGCTAGTTACTGTCATTGATAACAAAATTTATGTACATGCCCCGGATAAGAATCCTTTGTCTTTGATTTCTCCAGAGAAAATAGAGTCTGTCCGAATCACTGACAGGTGCAAACTAGTAGAGCCTTATAAGAAACTGAAAGGCCTGAAGATTATTTTAGTTACGCTTAAAAAGTAAGAATATGAACGTTAAAACTTTTTTTAAGACAAACAGCAAACATAATATCAGTAAAAATGCCTACTTTAGGATTTCCAAATCTTCATTTAAGAAATGATTTATAAAGGGGAATTGATTCTGACAGATGAAGCAACAAATCACCGATTTGTTGCTTCATCTGTGAAGAAACGAAAGAAAGTCAACAAAGAAAATTTAAAGTAAAATGAAATTTAAAGTAAAATATAATGTTATTCAAATATCCCGAGAAAGAGCCATACAAATTACTTTATGCCGACAAGAATATAATAGAGTCAATCGGTAATCTTGTCTGCATGAAGGATGGTTGCCTCGTTTTTGGAAAGCCTGGTAAAATATTAAAATTCAGGATTAAATGAAGTGAAATTTAGTGCATGTTTCTATATAAAGAGGAATTGGAATGGAATCAAGATATTCAATACTGCGTATTTACGTAAAGATGATTTTTGGGGCCCTATGCGTTTCGTGTGCTTTGTGCAGCTGCTCGGACAATGGGGAAAGGCGGATGGAGAAGGCACTCGAAATGGCGGGGACAAACCGCGCGGAACTGGAAAAGGTGATTGAACACTACAGGGGTGACAGCTTGAAGCTGCGTGCGGCAAGGTTCCTCATAGAAAACATGGCAGGATGCTATGGATACAACAGGAAATATGTAACGGAGAATCTGAGTAATGTCTATAATGCTTATGATTCTATAAACCGGATTTTCGGGTACAAAATAAACAAAGAGTGGGGTAAGTCCATAAACAGGCTATCTGAACACTCTTATATTTTCATGCCTGCCACAGATATGACGGCTGATTTGAATTCTATCAGTGGAGAATATATCATAAATGAGATAGACAGGTCTTTTGAATCCTGGAGAAGGAATGTTCATTCATCCGGATGTTCCTTTGATGAGTTTCTGGAATATGTACTGCCTTACAGAAGACTGAACGGACTGGTGGCTGACGGTGCACGAGATGCTTTCTATAACAGGCATAAGGGATTGTTCTATGCAAGGAAAGATAAAAAATGGCTGGAGGAAACCGATTCATTGCTTCATGAGTACAGGTCCCTTGCACATTCGCAGTTCTTCGGAACACGCATCCCTATGTTTGACGCATCTACTTTCGAACGCTTGAAAAGAGGACTGTGCATTCACCGCTGCTGGTATAATTCACTTCTGCTTTCTTCAGTAGGGATGCCTGTTGCAGTCGATATTGTTCCGGCATGGGGGAACCGTAATAATTCACATACATGGAATGTTATTGTAATGGATGGAGAATCGTATGCCTTCGAGGCTTTCTGGGATGACGACAGGTGGAAATACAAACGTATATACAATAACATGTCTTCAGACTCTCTGTGGGGAAGATTCAGACTGCCAAAAGTGTATCGGTATACCTACTCCAACCATCCCGAAGGTCCTGTAACTGACAGAAAGGTAAACCGTGAAGATATACCGCCCCTGTTCCGTAATATAAAGAAGAAGGATGTGTCGCACGAATATTTTGAAACGCATGATGTGGAAGTGGAACTGACAGCACCGATACCAGAGGGGGCAAGGTATGCCTATCTTGCTGTATTCGGATATCAGAGATGGAATCCGGTGCAGTGGGGGAAATTTGATGATGGAGGAAAAGTGATATTCAGGGGGATGGGGAAGGACATGGTATATCTGCCGGTATATTACATGGACGGAAGAGTGACTCCGGCATCAGAACCGTTCCTGCTGGACAGCAGGGGGAAGTTAGTTGTTCTGAATGACAACGGAGAAAGGGGGAAGGTATATCTTAGGAATATAACAGGAGAACCTGTGCATGACAAGAACCTTCCGTATCTGAACTCCTTGCGGAATGCACGTTTCGTGGGAATAGACAATGGAAATGAGAAAGACCTTTGTATTATGTCGGGATATCTGAATGTGGAAATGAACAGGTATGACGTGGAGACACAATCGTCCTACAGGTATGTACGGATGTATCTTCCCTCGGATACGATTGCTGCAGGAGAAATATCGTTTTATACTTCTGAAGGACGGATTTCTTCCGTGAAAGTCACAAGCGATGTTAGTCCGGTTTCTGTATATGAAAGCCAGCGGAATCTTACGGACGGTATTGAAGCTACGGCTTGCAGATGCCGGACTACGGAAGGATATATTGATTTTGACCTGGGGGATAACCACCACATTACTGGCATAGGGGTCTATCCTTATCTGAAATCTCAGATATCAGAGGAAAGGAATTATTGTCTTTATTATTGGGACAAAGAATGGAAACCCGTGGAAGCGAAGAGAGGAACAGAATATGGATGGCTGGATTTTGGGAATGTACCGGTAAACTGCCTCATGATGCTGAAGGACAAAGCATGGACAGGTGCTTCTGCCGAGCGTCCGTTTATATATAGGAATGGAGAGATTTGTTGGAAATGAATAAAGACGATATCATGAGAAGATGGTTTGATATAATAACGAACATTGCATTTGTGTGTACATGTTTTTTCTTATTTTGGATTTTAGCACAAGTATTTGTGTTTGCATCCTTTCGGATACCAAGTGATTCCATGTCACCGAAGCTCCGAGAGGGCGATTTTGTTTTGGTGTGGAAACCTGTCGTTGGGGCACGTCTGTTTAACCTGAACAAATCTCTCAATTTAGAACAGACAGACATTTACCGCTTACCGGGATTCAGGAAGATAAAGCGCAACGATGTGGTTGTGTTCAATTTCCCGCATCCAAACGACTGGAGCCGTATAGAGATGCACATAATGAAGTATTATATCAAGCGTTGTATCGGGTTACCTGGAGATACAGTCTCCATAAGGAAGGGGATGTTCAAAGTGGATGGTGTAGACATACCTTTGGGGAATGTAGCTTCACAGGAGCGCATAGGACTGATGCGTCCTGAGGATTTTCCTGAGGGAGTATACAGGAGCTTCCCATATGACTCGCTGCTGGACTGGAATATACAGGAGTTCGGACCTCTGTTTGTTCCCGGAGAGGGGGATGCGGTGAAGATGAACCGTACGGGTGGTGTATTGTACCGCAAGCTCATAGAATGGGAACAAGGGAAGAAGATGTATGTAAAGGGAGATACAGTACTGCTGAACGATAGTGTGATAACTTCTTACCAGTTCCGTAAGAACTATTATTTCGTGGCGGGAGACCATGGGGAAAACTCACAGGATTCACGTTACTGGGGGCTACTTCCGGAGGAGTATATCGTGGGAGTAGCTTCGAGGATATGGAAATCGGAGGACAGCTATACGGGTGATATTTGCTGGGACAGGGTATGGAAGAAGATTGAATAAAAAGGAATATGGAACTTTTTTTGAGCGAACTATGCATAATATGAGTGTTGAACTAAGGAAATGGTTATACAGAGTCATGCCGTGGTTGGCAGGGGTACTCCTTACCGGACTTGCGGGTGGAACCGTGCTGGTAACAGACGGAAGTTTGCCGTCCGACCTGCAGGGGGAGCAATGGATGTGGCTTTCTGCCGTTATGACTATTGCATTACCTTTGTGGCTTGCCGGATATATTGTGAATCCACAGCGGACTGTCCGTATTGTGTCGGAGACAGTACAATGGGTGCTGATGGGATTCGGAGCAGTGGAAGCTCTGCATGGCTTGGGGCAGATTGCAGGTATATATCCGTCAAACCATTCGCTATTTGTCCTTACGGGAACATTCTATAACCCGGGGCCCTATTCAGGCTATCTGGCAGCTGTTCTTCCGATAGCCCTGTACAGGATGTTAGTATTGAGCGGAAAGAAAGACCGCCTTTCGGTTGTGCAGTATTATCTCTCGATATGTGTACTGTTGCTGATATGCTGTGTACTTCCGGCGGGCATGAGCCGTGCGGCATGGATTGCTTCCCTAATTTCGTGCGGGTATGTGGTTCTCAGGGTTTACTGTATGAAAGTTAAATCATTTGTATCGGAACACAGGTATGCCGTATTGGGCGTCCTTATACTCGGTTTGCTGTTTGCCTCCGGTGCGTATTTCATGAAACGTGACTCGGCAGACGGCCGTTTGCTGATAGGAAAGATAACTTCCCAAGCCATTGCCAGCAGTCCGTGGGGGGAAGAAAACGGAAGGACATTTTCCGCCATTTACGGTGATGCTCAGGAAAGATACTTCGCTGATTGTGAATATTCGGAGTCGGAGGCATGGGTTGCCGGAACACCCGATTTTGCCTTCAACGAATATCTGCAGATAGCAGTTGAATATGGTGTGTGGGTATCCGTATTGTTTATAACTTTAGTACTTGTGTTGTTGAAGATAACCGGGAGCCGTAAACATCTTGCGGGAATGGGCGGATGCCTTGTATCGCTTATGGTATTTGCCTGCTTTTCCTATCCGCTCCATATCCCGGCTATTGTTTCTGTATGGCTATTGGCGGTAATTGTACTCAGTGGCGAGGGTCTGGTTATGATAAAGCGTAAAAGGTATGCTGTAGCAGTCCTGCTGCCGGTTGTTGTGACTGGATTAACAGTTTCGGTGAATAGGTATGGAATGTACTCCGCACGTACCCGGGCTGTCCGCGAGTGGATGCCGGTAAGGGTCCTTTATCATTCCGGAGCATTTAAGGCCGTTGTCGAAGAATATGGAAAGCTTTATGATAAAATGTCCTGGCATAAAGATTTCTGTTTTGAGTACGGAAGGGCATTATACAAAACCGGAAGTTACGGCAAAGCAGAAAAGGTTCTTTTGAAAGCCATGACGGTGAGCGGAGATCCGATGATATTGAATATTCTGGGACGCAGTGCGCAGGAGAGCGGAGAGTATGAGAAAGCAGAGATGTATCTGCTGCGTTCAACCCGCAGATTGCCGGAGCGTGTATATCCCCACTATCTGCTGGTAAGGCTTTATGCGGAGCCTGAGTATTTTGACAGGGTAAAGCTTATCAGGGAGGCAGAGTATGTGCTTAACGCTGAACCTAAGGTGAATTCTACTGCTATAAAGGAAATGCGGCAGAAGGTGAAGAAAATATTGGAAGACAAAAAATTGTGGAAGAATTAATAAAAGAATAATATAAAATCGGGTAGGATATGGAAAAGAGTGAAAACATGAATGATAATTATTGCTATTGACATTTTAGGAATATAATCGATTTTGTATTTTTAGGATGAAAGTAATTTTTATAATCCGATAGGCTGGATTATCATTATCCAGCCTATCATTTTAGATGATTAATAAACTATTATAAATTGATTCCCGGATGAATCTGTTCCGGAACTTGGAGATACTGAAGTTATATGAGATTCTTCAATCATTTCAATCTGTGCCGGAGAGCCACTTAAGTAATGGGTATATGATGCGCTACCTGCATTTTTAGGAATGGTAATCGAAAAATATTCTGTTCTTTGGTTTCCGTAATTAGGTCTTCCATTTTCTATAGGACAACAGATAAAGCTACCATTAATGGTAATACTTGCATTTATGCCGCTCGATAATGAAGCAGTTAAATAAACATTAGGTGAACTGACTGAATATCTTACAGAAGCGGTTAAAGTCCATAACTTTTGCTTGAAATTAGCTGTAATAGTACTGTTCTGACTATATCCTGTACCAGATTTTTAATACCTTTGCAAGCTCCTAAAAAAACAACTCATGAAAGAATTAATATCCAAACTACTATCTACATTTCCCGAAGAATATTCCGCATGTATAAGATGTTTTATAATTTGCGGATTCATGCTATATCCTGCATTCTTTTCTTTCTTACCTTCTTTCGGTTCGTATCCTCTTTATACGCAAGTTCTACTGGCAATAGGGGTTAATTGCTGTTAGCTTATAATTACAAAATCATATAAAATTGTAGAAATATATTTTATAAGTATAATCTTTTTCTTACTTT
>X85_Domestic_Dog__coassemble_1086_pt1 | contig 6931 bp, 4 predicted proteins | sample X85_Domestic_Dog__metabat2_high_PE_009 | metagenome-assembled genome bin X85_Domestic_Dog
CGGTAATCGACATTGACTCCTTCTGTTTCAAGCTCTGCTCGGAAAATGCTGTCTAAATTAGACAATAGCAGATATTTACCTTTGTCTATATCCAAATCTTGGGATATTTGTTGAACAATCTCATGAAATTCTTTCCCGATATGCTTTTCCACCAACCTATCCATATTTAGCGTATCACCAGCCATATTTGGGGTTGGAGGCGAGCTGTCTTTCACTTTATAAATAACCTGATGATTATTCGGATCTTCAGGATAGCCATAATCACGCAATGTCAACTCCTTACCAATGCTCACAGACAAAAGTTTTTCTACTTTTATCAATGTTTTATCTTGATACTCTTGACGCACCCGATTAAACCATATTCCCCCTAAAAGAAATATAGAAATAAGCACTATTATAGGGATATAAAGTAACTTTCTCATAAGCTTTTTACCATTTGGCATTGCAAATGTAATCAAAAACAAAGAAATTATTACCTTTTTATGACTAAATTATTACACAAAGATTACTTTTTTCTCATTCAAGCCACCTACCTTTGCAATGTAAAAAAACAAGATACAAAATGGAAATACAAGAACTAACTCAAGAAGAAATGGAAGCCCTTAAAGGCGGAGTATGGATTATACTAAATGGTGAATGGATATGGATTGAAGAGCGTAAAAATCCGATAAACGAAAATTAAATGTGCATTTAAAACAAGTGAACAGACTTCTATCTGAAAGGTATAGGAGAGCAAAGCCGAAACGCTTGAGTGAAAGTAAAACCAAAACAAAACCTTAGATTTGCATCTGAGAATTACAGATAAAATAGAAAGGATAAATTTGTGCAGCAAAGAAAGAATGCAGGAAGTGAACCTGTAAACAATACCTGAAGGAGAAATTTATAAATGTTGGAGAGATGTAAATCATTCTGAACGAATCGTAGGTTATATACAGGAAAAGAAGTTATGTAATGAAACGCTATTCTATAACTATTTAAACGAAACGACTCCTTTTGAAAACCCTGAATGCAAGAATTGTTTAAGTTTCCCCATTTGCACGGGAGGTTGTGCATGGTTTCACTACAAAAACAAGTTTGAAAACAAACAATTTAACATCTGTGATATGACAAAAAACAAAACTATTTTAGAAAATATTTTACTAAACATGGCTGAAAAGAAACTTCATACCACCAATAAACAAGATTAAACAAATGAAAACAATTTTACTCTTATTCGCTTATATCTGCTGTACTTTCCTCACTTCTGCGCAAAATTTCCGAGGAAAAGTAACAGACGAAGCAGGCATCCCCATTCCCTATGCCAACATTGTACTACTACAAGCTGCCGACTCATCGTTCGTAACTGGAACCATAAGCAACGAGCAAGGAGATTTTACATTGCAAACCAATGCTGACGATCAAGCACGCTTACTGAAAGTGAGTTTTATCGGCTACCTCACGCAGACCATCTCGGCAAACGAAGGATTTACAGGGGTTATCCGAATGAAGAGTGAGTCGCACAACCTCGAAGAAGTGGTGGTAAAGGGACACAAGCCCGTCTACTCAATGAAAAACGGCATTTTGAAAACACAAGTAAACAACACTATACTAAAAGAATTCGGCACAGCATTCGATGTACTGAAGCAACTGCCCTTAATAACCAACAACGAAAAGGAATTGGAAGTAATGGGTAGAGGAACACCCACCATCTACATTAACAACCGGCTGGTGCGCAACAACAACGAACTGGATCAGCTACAAAGCAACCAAATTAAAGACGTACAGATTATCTTAAATCCGGGAAGTCGCTACGATGCAGAAACCAAAACAGTAATCAAAATCACCACCCTACACCACACTGATGAAGGTTTCGGAGGGAACCTTTCTCTTTACGGGGGACAGCAACAAAACTTCGCACACGAAGAACAACTAGATTTGATATACCGGAAAGGGAAGTTTGAAGTTTCGACCATGATAGACTGGAGTCAGAAAGAATTAAAACAAAAGCAGATTACCACTACGACATATACCCATAATTCACAATTCTACAAAGCTAACGATACTAGTAATATTTACATTCCGATTAAAGACTTGGAGTTTTCAAGTAGCTTAAACTATAGTCCAACTGACAGACAGAGCATTGGACTCAAATACACCCTGACAAAAGGAATACCTACTGATTACGGATATAATAATGAAACTTCTTTCTTACAAGGGAATAAAATTTCTGATTTTCAAGCAACCAGCATCCGTCACAAAAAAAGCCAGTCACACTATGTCAATGCCTATTACCAAAACCAACTAGAAAAAGCATCTATCAACCTCGACGGAACATTTATGCGGAATGCAAATGACAATAACCAATGTGCGTGGAACAATATGGATGACAAAGAAACCATCATACCCAGCGAAAGTTCATATCAAGCCGATCTTTATGCATTGAAAGCTTGGTGTGAACTGGAAGCGGAGGAAGGCAATTGGGAAATAGGAACGGAAGGTACACGAACCGAAACCGAGCAGGATTACCGCATGATGAACCAAGATATAGCTGAAAACCTGCCCAGCACCCTCAGCCAGTCTACCCAAACGGGCTTAGCAGTATTTGCCAGCTACATCCGGAGTTGGAATAACTTTTCAGTAAGCGGAGGTCTTCGATACGAATACGTAAACTACAATTTCCGAGTTAACGGAATAGAACAACCGGAGAAGAGCAAGACATACCACAACCTTTGCCCCACACTTTCGCTGAGCTACAATAAAAACTCATTTAATGCGTCATTTACCTACCGTACCATGCTCTATCGCCCTACTTATTCCATGCTGAGTAGTAATATAGCCTATAACAATGTTTATTCATACGAAGGAGGAAACCCCTCATTAAAACATTGTCTCACACACTGGATAGACCTACTACTCACCTATAAGGACTGGCAAGCAGACATAAGCTATTATTATCAAAAAGACGGAATCATGTCCTACATGGAACATTACAAGAATTTACCAATCATCCTATTCTCGACCACCAACCAAAATCAAAGCACATTCTTAGCCTCTCTTTCCTACTCACCAACTATCGGTTGGTGGAAACCGTCGTTCAGCGCAAATCTGAACAGTACATTCCTTACATATGTAGGAACAACTTACAACAATCCTTATTTCAGCTACACATGGAAAAATGCGTTCATTTTCCCACACGCCTGGCTGCTAAACATCTTGCTATCAGGAAATGCTCAAGGCGAAAAAGGATGGATGACTCGACATGCTAATTTCAGAGCCGATCTGTTTATCAAAAAAAGTTTCGGAAAAACAATCGAAATATATGCCGGAGTGGATGATGTATTTAATACCTACCGGGAAAAATGGCACGGGACAATAGCCGATATCACTATCAACAAATGGAACAATCCCGACTACCGAAAGATCTATATGAAGGCAGTCTTCAAACTGAACAGTTTCCGAAGCAAGTATAAAGGAGGTTCTTCTGGATTATCAGAAAAAAACAGAATGTAAAAAATCATACCCTCTATACTGATATACGAAAACAATAGAAGCCAAAAGAGAATGGCAACATTTCCTTTTTATCGCCAGCACGACTCCATGCAGTGTGGCATTGCCTGTCTACAAATGATATGTAAGTTCTACGGAAGGAGCTATTCCGTAGAACAGCTGTCGCACCATTGCTTTGCCACCACTGAAGGAGTGTCTATGTTAAGCCTCAGCGAAGCTGCCACACGGCTGGGAATGCACACGCTCTGCGGACGCATTACTACAGAGCAGCTGAAGCAGGCAACGTTTCCCTGCATCTTACACTGGAACCAGAATCATTTCATTGTTCTTTACCGGGTGAAGAATTCGGGGAAATATTATGTTGCCGACCCCGGAAAGGGCTTGCTTGTCTACTCTGAAAAAGAATTTAAAGAAGGGTGGATAAGTACCTGCCTGAACGGGGCGGAGAAAGGCATTGCCTTATTCATCCAGCCCACACCTGCCTTTTATGAACAGGAAGAAAAAGAAACGAAGGAAAAACGCTCTTTCAAGTTCTTGTTCGGCTATCTGAAACAGTACCGCCGTTATTTCGGGCAAATCATTTTGGGTACACTGGTGGGATGTTTCATCCAGCTTATCTTTCCGTTTCTTACCCAATCGATTGTAGATATTGGAATTGCCCGGCAAGACCTTGGCTTCATCTACTTGATTCTTTTAGGACAGCTGATGCTTACCTTCAGCCGGGCTTCGGTGGATTTCATACGCCGGTGGCTGCTCCTTCATATCAGTATGCGAATCAATATCTCGCTGGTGTCGGACTTCTTTATCAAACTGCTGAAATTGCCTATGGCTTTTTTCGACACCAAGCTGACCGGTGACTTGCTGCAACGCATGAACGACCATAACCGGGTGGAGAAATTCTTGACCACACAGATGCTCAGCGTGTTTTTTTCTACGCTGAACTTTATTGTTTTCGGCTGTGTATTATGTGCATACAGTCTGAAAATAGGTTTGATTTTTCTTGCCGGAAGCATAGCCTACGGAGGTTGGATTGCTACTTTCCTGAAAAAACGGAAGGTGTTAGATTATCAGCTTTTCGAAAAACAGGCTGTAAACAGCAGCAAGACTTACCAGTTTATTACAGCTATGCAGGAAATAAAACTGCAAGACTGTGAACAGCGCAGGCGTTGGGAATGGGAAAACGTGCAGGCTGACGTATTTGAGGTAAACATGAAGATACTGAAACTCCAGCAAGCGCAAGAGGCTGGAAGTATCATCATCAATGAGGTGAAAAACATCGTGATTACAGTCATTGCTGCTACTGCCGTCATCAAGGGAGACATGACCTTGGGAATGATGCTTGCCGTACAGTATATCATCGGCCAACTGAATGCTCCGGTGGAACAACTGATGACCTTGCTTTACTCACTGCAGGATGTGAGAATCAGCCTGGAGCGCATCAATGAAATTCATTCGATGAGCAATGAAGAGACCGGAAGAAAACAGTTATGCGCCTTCACAGGCAAAGAACATGAACTGCGGTTTGACCGGGTAGATTTTAAATATGACCCGCATAGCTCGCGGAAAATACTGGATGACATAAGCATCTGTATTCCCGAAGGAAAAACGACTGCCATTGTCGGTACAAGCGGAAGCGGAAAGACTACGCTCCTGAAGTTATTGCTGGGCTATTATGCACCGCTGGAAGGAAGCATACGCATAGGGAATACCGACCTGCACGACTTCAGCCTGAAATGGTGGAGAAAGCAATGTGGGGTGGTGATGCAAGATGGGGTTATCTTTTCGGAAAGCATTGCGCGGAATATTGCTGCCGCCGACGGAGAGATAGACACGGAACGGCTGAAACAGGCTGCCCGGATAGCTTGCATAGACGAGTATGTGGAAAAGTTGCCGCTTAAATATAATACGCTTATCGGTCAGGATGGCGTGGGACTCAGCCAAGGGCAGAAACAACGCATCCTGATAGCACGTGCAGTTTATAAAAACCCAAGCTATATCTTTTTAGATGAAGCGACCAATTCGCTGGATGCCAACAATGAACGGATGATTGTGGAAAACCTTACCGATTTTTATCGGGGAAGAACGGTTATCGTGGTGGCTCACCGGCTCAGCACCGTGAAAAATGCCGACCAGATTATTGTCATCGAAAAAGGGAAAATCATTGAGACCGGAAGTCATGACGAACTTATAAAATCGCAGGGGGCTTATTTCCAGCTAGTAAGAAATCAGCTGGAGTTGGGCAACTAAGGGGAGCAGGAACTATTTCAACTTATATCTTATCAGCAAAGGCAAAATGGAAAATATAGAACTTCGCAGTGAAAGGGTAAACAACCTTATCGGAGAGATTCCTCCGCTACTGATACGTTGCGGTACAGGTATCATTTTCTTTATTCTGGCAGGAGTCATTACGGCTGCTTGTCTGATTCCTTATCCTGAAACAGTAACTGTACAGACAGAAATTAAAAAAGAAAGTGAAAACAGCTACTGCTGGGTATGTTTCATTCCGTACAAGCAGGTGAACCGTATAGATAAAGGCATGAAAGCTACCATAGAGATGGAGGGATTTAATGCAAATGAATATGGTTACCTGCAAGGTCGTGTAAGCCGCATCGACAAACGAGTGTTCCGCTGTGGGGAGCAGAACTTTTTCCGTGTAATACTGAAGGTTGATTGGTCGCAAGCATCTTACAAACTGCAAAACGGGATGAGGGGAACAGCCACATTCTTGCTCACAAACCGGAGTTTTATGCAGCATCTGCTTCCCCGGATTTAAAGATTAAGTTATCTCCACAAAGGCTTTTCTGCCCTTGTCTTCTGTAGACTGACAGGTTGGTTTAGACAAAATGTAACCTGCACAAATGGTCTCTTTCCCTGAAGAAATTCTGAATGAAACTTAAATGCTTTAAAATACAGTTCGTATATTTAACGGATAACATGGGGACAAAAGGATTCGATGGTTCAAGTTTTCCTATAAATGAACCTGATGCAGCCTGCCTGTAAGGCTGAAAAACAAACACTTTACTTAGCTTTCACCTGTAACATTTATCTTTTTTTCAAAAATATATATTTTCAAAAAATTAAACATTTCCCTTTTATCTTCAAGTCTATCTTTCAACAGATTTGCCGGGTCTGTTCTATAATACACTCCAACCTTACTCTTCAATCAGAAACGGATAACATCAGTATATCAGTGCTTTTCAAAACAGACAAAAACAGGCAGGCAAACGGTTTGTTACAAAGTGAAAGTACAAAATTAGGATTCAATCTTTTTTAAGACCTGTAAAAGACTACAAACACTAAGAAAACTAATTTAAAAGGAGTAGCCTTACAGCATAAATCGGATACACTGACAAAGAGAATGCTTTACATTTGCAGAACCAAAACACATAAAATATGAAGAAAACATTACTCGTTTGCGCACTGGCAGCAAGTGCCTGCGCACTGC
>X85_Domestic_Dog__coassemble_1188_pt1 | contig 6313 bp, 6 predicted proteins | sample X85_Domestic_Dog__metabat2_high_PE_009 | metagenome-assembled genome bin X85_Domestic_Dog
AGATAAACCCCAAAGATGACGCAGAACAATCCGATGATGAAGTGTGCTGTTTCACTTTTGATTGCTGTTGCTATTTTCTCGGGGATTATTCGTTTTTCTGTTGCTTTTGAATTTGTCTTGTTTTTAGCCATAATTAAGTTGTGGGTCTATTTCATATCCTTGTCCTTGCCGGGAATTTACTTCTCCGGATAGATTCGGGTATCAATATTTGCTTAAAGAATCATGCAAATGTACGAATAAAAGTAGAACTGAAAAATTTTTTTCGTACCTTTGCGCCTTATTAATTAGATTATGAAAAAGAATAGTCGACCGATATTTGACAGAAATACGGTGGAGTTTGTGACTGTAGCTGCAGAGATGTGCGGCTTTTTGGAGCGTGTCTCGCAGTTGAAACGCCGCGATTTTGTTGATAAAGCTTTAAAATTGCTTCCTTTGCTTTATCTGAAAGTTTCGTTACTGCCTGAATGTGAGCGCATAGATGAATTTTCTGTACCTGAAACATTTGTGACAGAAGTTGATTATGAGCAGCTTCGCAGTTCTATAGCAGCGCTTTTGGGAGAAAAGGATGATTATCTGGAAGTCTTTTTGGATGATATGGCATACAGCGATACACCCATTCATCAGAGTATATCTGAAGGTTTGGCTGATATCTATCAGGTTTTGAAGGACTTTATTTGTGTATATCAGCTGGGGCTTGATCACACGATGAATGATGCACTGGTTATCTGTCAGGAGCATTTTTCTGAATTTTGGGGACAACGTCTGGTTAATGTGATGCGTGCATTGCATAATGTGAAGTATAGTACAGAAACATCCGCCGATGAAGACGATGATGCGTATAGTGATGATTATACGGAGGATGAGCTATATGAAGGCTTGGATATGGGTGAGGATGAATAATGAAAACCATAACGAATGATAAAACTGCAAAGTAAAATAGACAAGAAGATAGTGGCCGGTCTGCCGAAGGCTGTTTTTCCAGGGCGCATTTTTGTGGTTCATACAGAAGCGGAGGCACGTAAGGCTGTGGATTATTTAAATACTCACGTGCTGGTAGGAGTGGATACTGAAACTCGCCCTTCTTTCCGTAAGGGGGCGTCGAATAAAGTGGCATTGCTTCAGATTTCCACGTATGATACTTGTTTCCTGTTTCGTCTGAATTATTTGGGGTTGCCTGATTTTCTGGAAGAATTTCTGCAAAATGACGTGCTTAAAATCGGTTTGTCATTGAAGGATGATTTTGCCGTATTGCGTAAGCGCAACCAGCAGGACCCCCGTTTGGGAAATTGGGTGGAGTTGCAAGATTATGTTCCTCATTTCGGTATTGAAGAAAAGAGTTTGCAGAAAATTTATGCGCTTCTTTTCGGGCAAAAAATATCGAAGAGTCAGCGTTTGTCAAATTGGGAGAATGATACCCTGACTGAGGCGCAGCAACTGTATGCAGCAACCGATGCTTGGGCGTGTGTACGTATCTATGAATATTTAGAAGATCTCCGTCAGAATGGCAATTATATGATGATAACTAACGAATAAACAAAATCAGATACATGGCTTATACAAAGATATATCTTAAATCAGGGAAAGAAGAATCTCTGAAGCGTTTCCATCCTTGGGTCTTCTCTGGGGCGATAGCTCGGGTGGAAGGAGAACCGGAGGAAGGAGAAATTGTAGATGTTTATACATCGAAGAAAGAATTCATTGCATGCGGACATTTTCAGGTAGGAAGTATTGCGGTGCGTGTATTGACTTTTAGTCAAGAGGAAATCAATCATGAATTTTGGGTACGCCGTTTACGCGTGGCAAAGGATTTGCGATGCGCACTTGGGCTAATAGGAAATCCACAGAACAATACCTATCGCTTAGTGCATGGTGAAGGTGATAATTTACCGGGGTTAATCATTGATGTATATGATCATACAGCTGTAATGCAGGCTCATTCTGCCGGAATGCATGTGTTTCGGATGGAGATTGCTGAGGCTTTGAGCGAGGTAATGGGTGAAACCATTCAGCACATTTATTATAAGTCGGAAACAACCTTGCCTTTTAAAGCTGATTTGCTTGCTACTGAAAATGGTTTTATCAAAGGAGGCAGTCCTGAAAATGTGGCTATGGAGAATGGACTTAAATTTCATGTGGACTGGTTGAAAGGACAGAAAACAGGATTCTTCGTTGACCAGCGTGAGAATCGTGCTTTATTGGAACATTATGCTCGTGGACGCAATGTGTTGAATATGTTCTGTTATACTGGAGGCTTCTCTTTCTATGCAATGCGAGGAGGGGCTAATTTAGTTCACTCGGTAGATAGTTCTGCAAAAGCGATTGATTTGACTAATGAAAATGTAAACTTGAATTTTCCGGGTGATAATCGCCATCAGGCATATGCTGAAGATGCGTTTAAGTATCTTGACCGTATGGGTGATCAGTATGATTTGATTATTTTGGACCCTCCGGCGTTTGCCAAACATCGTGATGCGTTACGTAATGCTCTGCGTGGATATACAAAACTGAATGCGAAGGCTTTCGAAAAAATTCGTCCGGGAGGTATTTTATTTACTTTCTCATGTTCGCAGGTGGTGAGCAAACAGGACTTCAGGAATGCAGTCTTTACCGCTGCGGCTCAGAGTGGACGGAGCGTGCGTATCTTGCATCAGCTGACTCAGCCGGGCGATCATCCGGTGAATATTTATCATCCGGAAGGTGAGTATCTGAAAGGTTTGGTACTTTACGTTGAATGATTTTTTGACTCAAGTTTTAGCATTCTTTTCAAGCAGACTCTTTTGCTTGATAAAGCAAGCCAGCCTATTTGCAGCGTGACTGCGAATGGGCTGGCTTGTTTTATTCTATTTTTGGGAAAGTGTGTCTTTATATAAAGGCAATATTTCAAAAGGGCATGATGTTATAGCGGATAGAATATAAAAGAGCCGTATCAAACTTCTGGGGTATAATACCTTTTTTAAAGTAATAATACGGCTTTTAATTTGTGGTGTTGTATGGTGTTACAAGAAAAACCTAAAGCTTATTCTTGTAAGAATAGAACTTTAGGTCTCTTTTCTGTTTTATGAGTTCATGCTCATAAGGAATTCGTCATTATCTTTTGTCTTTTCAAGTCGGTCTTTAACGAAATCCATCGCTTCAATCGGATTCATATCCGACAAATATTTACGTAAAATCCACATACGGTCAAGTGTGGTCTTGTCAAGCAACAAGTCGTCGCGGCGTGTACTTGAAGCCACAATGTTTACAGCCGGGAAGATACGCTTATTGCTTAAGTTGCGGTCAAGCTGAAGCTCCATATTACCAGTACCTTTAAACTCTTCAAAAATAACTTCGTCCATTTTTGAACCTGTATCAATAAGAGCTGTTGCGATAATGGTCAGTGACCCGCCTCCTTCGATGTTACGTGCTGCACCGAAGAAACGTTTTGGCTTATGCAAGGCATTTGCATCTACACCTCCCGAAAGAACTTTTCCTGAAGCGGGAGATACGGTGTTATAGGCGCGTGCCAGTCGGGTGATAGAGTCAAGGAAGATCACCACATCGTGTCCGCATTCCACCAAACGCTTTGCTTTTTCCAAAACGATACCTGCAATTTTTACATGCCGTTCGGCTGGTTCGTCGAAAGTAGAAGCTATGACTTCGGCATTTACACTGCGTGCCATATCGGTTACCTCTTCCGGGCGTTCGTCAATCAGCAGCATAATCATATAAACCTCCGGATGGTTGGCGGCAATGGCATTGGCTATGTCCTTCATCAAGATGGTTTTACCTGTTTTAGGCTGTGCTACGATAAGGGCACGCTGACCTTTACCAATCGGAGAGAATAAGTCTACTACACGTGCCGAAAGGTTGTCGTTGTGGCCTTGGCAAAGTGTGAACTTTTCATCGGGGAAGAGTGGAGTCAGGTGATCGAAGGGTACACGGTCGCGTACCAATGTATGGTCAAGTCCGTTGATTTTTGAGACTTTTACCAGCGGGAAATATTTTTCGCCTTCCTTGGGCGGGCGGATGATGCCATCGACGGTATCACCTGTTTTCAGGCCAAAAAGCTTGATTTGCGATTGTGAAACGTAGATATCGTCGGGTGAAGAAAGGTAATTGTAGTCAGATGAACGAAGAAATCCATAGCCGTCGGGCATAATTTCCAATACACCTGTACCTTTTAAGATATCGTCAAACTCATAAGGTTTTTCCACCGGTTTTGCTGGTTGCTGGACGGGTGCGGGAAGGCTGGCTTGCGGCTCAGTCTGCACCGGTTCAGCCGGGATGTTGGTGTTTGATGTATTGTTGTTGGAGTTATTCGGACGATTATTATTGTTGTTGCGGTTATTGGCACGTTGTTGGCGCTGCTGAAATTTTGAGCTTTTGGGCTCTTTGGCAGGAACAACAGGAGCTTCTACCTTTGTGGCTTCAAATTTACCGAGCAGTTCAGAAGGTATTTCAAATTTTTCAGATGGAAGGTTTTCGATAGGAATAAAATCATTTCCATCTTTTAAGTTAAGCGGAGGAAGTTCCATGTCATCCTCAATGGGGACAGGGATGCTTTCTGCTTTTTTTGTCTCTTCTTTTTCTTCTATTTTTTCTTCTTCCTTTTTCTCTTTCTGTTGAGCCTCTACTGCTTCCCGTTCCAGGGTTGCTTTATTTTTAGAACCAGGTTTACGTCCGCGCTTTTTCGGCTGTTTAACTTCTTCCTTCTGGGGCTCTTCTGCTTGTTTTTCTGCAGTGGAAATTTTTTCTTGAGACTCGGCTGGAGCAGCTGTCTCATTCTTGACTGTAGGAGCAGGAGCTGCTACAGCCGGGGTATTTGCTTCTAATTTTTGTGCTTTGTCTTTGGTGGCAGTATATACTTTGTCACCTTCTTTTTTTACGCTGATACGTGAGCGTTTCCGGGCTTGTCCTTCCTTGCGTTCTTCTGCTTTGGCAGCTGCTTTAGTAGCACCGACGATGGCTTGTTCATCCAGGATGCGGTAAACCAGCTCTTCTTTGCGGAGCGAATCTACTTTTTTCAGACCCAACTCTTTGGCTATCTGTTGCAGTTCGGACAATTCTTTGTCATTTAGTTGAATGATGTTATACATATAATATGTGTAATGAAATTAGTAATATAATGATAGATGTAATACATACCTGTTTCGACACAGTTATGCTGTGCGGAAATTGAAGTCAGCTTACGCGAATCATTAATTACAGATAAAATTGATGTTATTTCTTTTGTTGATATTTTAAAGGAGTGTTCGTTAGGGGAGATTCTTCCTTTGCAGGGATTCCCTTTGAATACGTTTACAAAAATAGTTCTTTTTTGCCAAATAAACTAATAAAAGTGGATTTTTTTGAATGAAGGTTTAACTTGTGATTCGGTTTTAGGCATTTTCTTCTCTCTTGAGTAGGTGTGTAAATGTATTATTGTGATGATTTTGACAAGGTGGCTGATTGTTATAGTGAATATTTGGGGAAAATTTAATGCGGAAACTTTCTGTGGAAGATGTTTTTTGTTTTTTCTGCTTTGTGGTTAGAAGAATTATGCTAACTTAGCCGTTGAATATTTAATTTTAAAATCAATAATTCAATGAAAAAAGTGATTTTTACCGAGAAAGCTCCTGCGGCTATTGGTCCATACAGCCAGGCAGTTGAAGCGAATGGCATGGTATTTCTTTCTGGTCAGATACCTGTAAACCCGGCTACGGGAGAATTTGTAGAAGGAGGAGTTAAGGAGCAAACCGTTCAGGTATTTGAAAATATAAAAAATGTGTTGGCTGAAGCCGGACTTACTACAGCCCATATTGTGAAGACTACGGTATTCTTGGCAGATATGTCGTTGTTCGCAGATATGAATGCAGTGTATGCCAGCTATTTTGAAAGTGATTTCCCAGCTCGTTCGGCTGTTGCTGTTAAGGCTTTGCCGAAAGGTGCATTAGTCGAAATAGAGTGTATTGCAGTTAAAGGGTAAATCAACTTCCGGTACAGTCATGGAACTGGTTTATCTTTACCACAGCGGCTTCGCCTTGTTAGGCGAAGCTTTTACACTTATATTCGATTATTACGAAGATTCGGAAGCGGCTGACTCAGGGGTCTTGCATCGTGAACTGCTTGGACGTCCCGGAAAGTTTTATGTATTTTCCAGTCATTCTCATTATGATCACTTTAATGAAGAAGTTTTAACGTGGCGTGAAAAGCGTTCTGACATCATATACGTGTTTTCTAAAGATATCCTTCAGCAAGGCTTTTCAGCAGAAAAAGATGCCATTTATATGGAGAAGGGTGACTCTTATCATGATGATATACTTGATGTACATGCTTTTGGATCAACAGACGAAGG
>X85_Domestic_Dog__coassemble_1343_pt1 | contig 5491 bp, 6 predicted proteins | sample X85_Domestic_Dog__metabat2_high_PE_009 | metagenome-assembled genome bin X85_Domestic_Dog
CTTCGAGATACCCGCTTCTTCCCGGCAAATCCTCAAAACTTTTTGGTAAAAATACCGTACTTCCTTTTCCTCCTTTGTAAGCTGATGACCATTAAACCTTCCATGATTACTCCATCGCCTGATACTATCCACACTCCAGTAGTCAAAGATAGTGGTACGTCCATCCCGTCCGCTAAATCCTTCACAGTCCATGCCCGGCTCCCCAAGCTCCTGACCGAAGTAAATCATCATCGGGTTCGTATTCATACAGGCAGAAATCACCAAAGCCGGAAATGCCTTAAACGGATTACCCGCAAAGAAATCGGAAGCAATGCGCTGCTCATCATGGTTTTCAAGGAAGTTCAGCATATGTTCCTGAATATCATTCACTCCCTGCCAGCACGAAGTAATAGCTGTAGCCGAGGTAAATCCACACGTTATTCCACGTAACGTATCATACAGTCCCACCTTATCATATAGATAATCAAAGTGACCATTAAAGATATAGTTCCGATATTCATTCGGATTATAAACTTCAGCTATAAAAATCAGTTCCGGATAAGCCTCCTTAACTTGAGGAATTGCCCATCCCCAAAATTCACAAGGCACCATTTCTGCCATATCACACCGGAAACCGTCAACACCTTTACCAGCCCAGAACAAGAGAATATCCCGCATTTTAATCCAGGTATCAGGTGTCGGGTCGAAGTGGCACCCGGTATTATTGATATAATCAACTCCGTAATTTAATTTTACAGTCTCATACCAGTCATTCACATTCGGATACGCGTCAAAGCGATTGTTTCCTGTAGCCTTGGCAGGATTTTCCGTATAGTATCCTTGCACCTTATCATACAAATCAATACTTCCCCCCAAAGTCTGCCCAGGAATATAATAAAAGTTATTGGCTGGACTAAACGCCCTATCCTGCCGGTCGTTTTCGCCCAAATCAGCCACTCCCTCCGGACGGGCAATCGAATGATATTGACGAGCCACATGATTAGGAACAAAATCAATGATCACTTTCAGTCCCTCCTTTTGTGTCCGTTTAACCAGCGCTTCAAACTCCTCCATTCTTTTCTCCGGGTGAACCGCCAAGTCAGGATCTATGTCATAATAATCCTTGATGGCATAGGGTGAACCCGCCTTCCCTTTCACCACAGCCGGATGATCTTGTGGAATACCATAGGCACTATAATCAGTTTGAGTGGCATGGGCAATGACCCCCGTGTACCAAATATGAGTGGCTCCTAATTTCTTTATTTCATGCAAAGCCTGCTTGGTAATATCATCCATTTTACCGCAGCCGTTCGTATGAATATCCCCGTTTTGCTGGCAGCAGACCGACCGATTTCCAAACAAGCGAGTGAATATCTGATAAATAATCATTTTTGCATTCCTATCCATAGCTATCCTAATTTATTTGACAAATGAATACGCTGAAAAGGCACAGAAGAACAGAAACTGATTTACCCAAACAAGAACAGTCCTATACCTCTGTGCCTTCAACAAGTCTATTTCTCAATTCATGTTACATTCTATTACAAAATGCCATGTGCATTCGCCTCTTTGTTCACCTTCTTAATCAGTCCTTGAAGCACTGCGCCCGGTCCACATTCAGTAAAGTCGTCTGCACCATCTGCAATCATATTTTGTACGGTCTGAGTCCAGCGCACCGATGCCGTCAGCTGAGCCACCAAGTTCGATTTGATTTCAGCCGGATCAGTATGCGGTTTCGCATCCACATTCTGATAAATCGGGCATTTAGGAGTATGAAACTCCGTAGCACTGATAGCCGCTTCCAGTTCCACCTTTGCAGGATCCATTAACGGAGAATGGAATGCACCGCCTACCTTCAGCGGAAGAGCACGTTTCGCTCCAGCTGCTTTCATCAGTTCACAGGCTCTATTAATACCCTCAATAGAACCCGAAATCACAATCTGTCCCGGACAGTTGTAGTTAGCTGCAACACAAACTTCTCCTTCAGCAGATACAGAAGCACAAATCTCTTCCACTTTTTCATCAGGCAACGCAATGATAGCAGCCATTGTAGAAGGCTGAGCTTCACAAGCTTTCTGCATCGCCATTGCGCGAGCATAAACCAGTTTCAATCCGTCTTCAAACGACAAAGCTCCAGCAGCAACTAAAGCCGAGAACTCACCCAAAGAATGTCCGGCAGTCATTTCAGGCTGGAATGCCTCTCCCATACATAAAGCGGAAATAACCGAATGGAGGAAAACAGCAGGTTGAGTAACCTTAGTCTGACGCAAATCTTCATCCGTTCCTTCAAACATAATATCTGTAATACGATAACCTAAAATATCGTTTGCTTTTTCAAATAATTCTTTCGCAAGAGGAGAATTCTCATACAGGTCTTTACCCATTCCTACGAACTGGGCACCCTGTCCAGGGAATACAAATGCTTTCATAATTTTATTATTATAGTGTTAAGTTCATATTACAAAGGTAATCATTCTTTCGAAAAATCAGCATACGTCTGATAAAAAACTCATTTTTAGTCCTCAAACGTATGCATTACAACCGGTGAATGAAAATGATTCAGCGGTCCGTGACCTGCTCCAATTAACACATCACTTCCTGAAACAATTCCTCTGAAAACATACTCCTTGGCCTTCTCTACCGCACTGACAACCGGCTCACCCAAAGCCAGGTAAGTAGCAATGGCAGAAGAAAGTGTACATCCAGTTCCGTGTGTATTCCGGCTGTCAATCTTCGGTGCAGAGAATCGGTGTGCTTCAGTTTCTCCCGCTATCTGAAGAACATCACACATACCTCCTCCAGCCAAATGTCCACCCTTAACCAACACAGCCCGGCTACCGAATACAAGCAACTCAGAAGCTGCTTGCTCCATATCCGGAACCGTTGTCACCTTTCTTTTCACCAACACTTCCGCCTCACTCAGATTAGGCGTTATAAGGGTAGCCAAAGGCATCAGCAGAGAAATCAAGGCTTCAATGGCACTGTCTTCAATTAACTTGCACCCACTGGTAGAGACCATAACCGGATCAAGCACCACAAACTCCGGACGGAAAACGCGCAATGCCTCGGCTATAACTTTCACAATTTCCACATCGTTAATCATTCCTATCTTCACAGCACGCGGATGGATATCCGTCATAACAGCTTCTATCTGCCCTTTTACATAATGGGCCGGAACCGGATGGATATCAGTAACGCCACACGTATTTTGTACCGTAATGGCTGTAATTGCACTGGAAGCATAGGCACCTAAAGCAGATATCGTCTTGATATCCGCTTGAATGCCTGCCCCTCCGCTACAGTCGGAACCGGCAATCGTCAATACACAAGGATATGTCTTCATACCTGTTTGATTTATCTTTTCAGCAGACCAATTTTAAGATTCAGTTTAAAATAATAAACTCCGTTTTCACGCTCCAGATAGCCATACTTATCTTTTTCGGTTGACCCTTTCTCCAAGCGGGTATTCCGGTACAAGAAATCAGCAAAATCCTGACGGAACGCACGCTGATAACAAAGCACTTCACCACTACCTGTAACAAACAAGAATCCAGCTATGGCCCCTTCCGTTCCGTTATAAAGTTTGGCAGGACGCATACCTAAAGCCAAAGCCATCAGCAATTCTTTAATCTTATATTCATAGAATCCATGCTTGTTAATCAGTTCGTCTTTTATTTTCAAAGGATTCAACTTCTTGATTTCTTCTGTCAGGTCAGCCACTTTCGTTATATCATCCAGCCACATCAGACGGGCCATCTCCGCCAGCAGACGCCATATGAAGATCAATCATCGACAAGTTACTTCGGAAAATCTTATCAGCCACATCACTATATTTCAAAACACCACCCAGGCGTTCTATCATCAGCATTCGGCTGATTACATCATCTTCCTCCCCCTCTGCATTGATTTTGTTGACGGTAGGAGTTGCAAATTTCACCCCTGTCTGTTCAAACTTAAAATTAGCCGAACGACCTCCGTCAAGCAAAGGGAACATCATACCCAGACGTGAGCGAACACAGAAGCCCGTCAATGGAGCATCTTTCGTGTAAAAAGCCACACTAAAATCGGTCCGGTCATCCGTCTTTGCCTCCAAGTCAAAAATAGCCACCTCATCCAAGAACTCTTCTACCCCGTCAGGAGAAGTAACATCATCCTCACGGGTAGAGCGGATGCCTTCCAAAATCAGATCTGCCACCGTAGCAAAATCTTCACGGGGCACAACCTTGTCAATCGACTCTCCAGTGATATGAATATTTTCCTTTTCTATGATATAACGGCGAGTACCATCGTGTTCCTCGCGCTGAACCAAAGCTACCGGAATGCAATTATCCTCATTGCGCTTCACATCCGGCGTTCCGGCATACACATAACCATCAGCCAACAGCCGGAAGAACGCATACAATTCTCCCCATTCTCTTTTCGTTGCTTCAAAAGCCATAACTATTTTGTATCTATTTTTTAAGACAATTAATTTTCAAACTCTATTTTTCCAAAGAACTCAGGACAGTGGAACTGAGGCTTTGGCAACTGAATCGGACTCCATGAAAGGAAATGAGGCGTTTGCAGCAGGTCGCCACACTTATAGAAATTGGCACGCATCACCTTCCCGCTAAAATCCTTTATATTATGTCTAAAGAAAGTAGAAACAGGAATAATCAAAGCCAGTTCCCAATGACATTCCCCGATGCGTTCCTCGAAAGGCTCAGTTCCCAGCGAAGCCCAGCGTTGCACTTGCTTCAAAACCTGTTCCGGAGCCGAAGGGCGATCACCCTTTGCACCGCCATGTAACAATAATTTACCCGAACAATTACATTCAAAATTATAATAGTTTCCTTCTTCAGCCGGCTGGACGAAGAATTCACAGCAAACATCCTCCCATACTCTGCCATCATCGTGCTCAGCCACAGCACGCACACTGGCTTCTGTCACACGGTAATGTATCAACAAGCGGTCTCCCGTATGTGCTACCCTGAATTTCACATCCGGAGCATACGGATAAGCCTCCCAGTTTACCACATCAATTTTCTGCCACTCTATTTTCTCATGCTCCATGCATTCCGGCACCTGAACAGCTGCCATATCAGGAACTGCATAAATTCGTTTTATCTTCAACTCTTTCATTGTCTATTCTTCTAATTATCTTCATTGCTACGATTCTGTAAAGAATCATTAATTTTTCACTAACCGCTGTGGAGAACCATGCCAGGAACAACCTAAACAAAAAACTTCGCTTATATCAAACCCGTCAAGCGACTCATCCGGATACTTGGGAACCACTTCCCCTTCTGCCGTAACATAAATCAAACGCCGCTCTCCTTTCTCGTTCTTTACATACAGTGCTGCTATTTTACACTGAGGACAAAGTTTCTTTTTCATGTTAAAATCCATTTAGTTATAAAGAAAGAACAAATATACAGTATTTTCATCCAACATACAACACTTGCTTTGTTTCATTTCAGTTCCCCGTACTTGCAACCCGGTTGTTAACTTGCTGCAAGCCTTACAATCAATC
>X85_Domestic_Dog__coassemble_1529_pt1 | contig 4752 bp, 5 predicted proteins | sample X85_Domestic_Dog__metabat2_high_PE_009 | metagenome-assembled genome bin X85_Domestic_Dog
TAAGGCTTGATTACCATACCTCCACGTACCGGAGACTGCTCTGCTAAATCAGCTTTTACAACCAAGTCATTATACCATTGTGAATAATTTTCACTTCTTTTGGTAAGGTCTTTTAATTCTTTTGCCATAACTTCTATATAGTTATATTTTAGATGTCCTACAATTAAAGCGCAAAAATACGAAAAAGATTTGTTTCAAATTCAAAATAAAGAATTTGTTTTCACAGATTATGCAAAATCTTTTCTTATGTGCTCCATCAAGTTCATTATTGGAGATTAATTCTGATAATCAAAATACCACCAATATGTATCACCAAACTTTCTTCTTATCTGATTTTTTGCTTCAGAGGATGTTCCGAGTTTTCTTTGTACATCTTCATAAGTTTTCCATTTTGCCATCAACAACGTATCTTGAGAAGTAAAAGCAGAGGCTGGATGTTGAATTTGATATAAAAACATAGCCTCCCTATAATAGCGTGGCAATGAATCCTTCTCATCATACAAGTCGGTTATTGCTTTCGCAAATTCATCAAGGTGTTTATCTAACAATAAAGCGGATAAATAATAATCCAAAGCAACGTATCGTCCTTGCTCTGTATAGCAAAGGGAACGGAGATAGTACATATGTTTCTCCGACACACTTGCCTGCTTCCCGAGAAAACGATATATAGAATCATTCGTAAACCGGAGAACCGTTTCCTGATCTGGGGCAAAGAACAGTCCCTCTGCTTTATAATATTGCGGGTATTGAAAGAGTTTTTCTCCCATTTCTCCGGCATGAGCCATCGCCAAGCCACGCAATGCAGTCAGTGTCCGTCCGGCCTCCAATGAATGTTTTCCCACCTCTAAGGCTTCAGCATAGTCTTTATTACGCAAATGACGCTCTATCTCTAATTCATAGTGAAAGGCTCTCTGGGTGTTACCTATCAACATCGTCGCCATACACATAAGCAACAAAATTGATAAATTTGAAACAACAAGCCCGCCTATACTGCCTTCTTCATTTAGCCAATTTCTGAACAAAGCCCGCAGCCAGTATCCCCCTCCTACAAAGAGAATAATAATCAATGGTAACAGCCAAAGCCAAATGGTATGATAGCCGGGGACGTAAACATTTCTTCCCAAGTCGGTCAAGGCATAAAGGATTAAGAAGGAAGGAAGGTACGACAATGAGCGTATGTACCCTTTCAGCCCCAAAAGGCTGTTAATTCCCCACCGTAATAAGACCAATACCAAGGTCAAGACAGCAGCGCTGGCCAGCGGAGCAAACTGTGTCTTTCCATGCGCCAACGAAAAATGTAATGCTTCAAGAACATCACGCTGAAAAACATACAAATAGACAAAGCTAAATGCTGAAAAAAGAAGACCGCACACCCCTATCATGGCGCGATCGGTCTTCTTATATGGTATATTTACATAATTACCCATATCTTAATTCTTCGCGCGCTTTAACACAACTGCTGAACGCGCCGGAATATAAAGTTTTAACCATTCCTTCTTTTCCTTTGCGTACAAAGGATCTGCACAAGTGAAGTGACGTACTGAATCATCCGCAAAACCAAATCCGCCAAATGCCTTATCATCTGTGTTTAATACGACATCATAAACCCCTCTTGGAACCAAGAATCCATAATCAGTGAATGAGCGAACTGGATTAAAGTTAAATACAAACACCAAGTCTTTACGACGATAAGCCAAAATCTGATCACCATCATTGTGCCATATTTCTACCACATCACTTTTTTGAATATTCTTGGTGCCGCCAAGCAAATGAATCATCTTTTCATCAAAGTCGCCTAAATAGTGATAGCATAGTTCCTTGTTGTCAACCAGATTCCATTGGCGACGTGCATATTTATAAGACCATCCATTACCTTCACGCGGGAAATCAATCCATTCAGGATGTCCGAATTCATTACCCATAAAATTTAAGTAACCTCCATTGATGGTAGATGCGGTCAACAAACGAATCATCTTATGAAGAGCCATACCTCGCTGCACTGTTCCATTTTCATCTCCTTTCTTAAAATGCCAATACATATCGGCATCAATAAGACGGAAAATAATGGTTTTATCTCCAACCAAAGCCTGATCATGACTCTCACAGTAGGAAATCGTTTTTTCATCCTTACGCCGGTTAGTAACCTCCCAAAACAGGCTGGAAGGTTTCCAGTCTTCATCACGGCGCTCCTTAATAATCTTAATCCAGTAATCAGGAATATTCATTGCCATGCGGTAATCAAATCCATATCCTCCGTCTGTGAACGAAGCTGCCAGCCCCGGCATTCCCGACACTTCTTCGGCAATCGTTATAGCACGAGGATTTACCTCATGAATCAAGCGATTGGCCAAAGTCAAGTAACAAATGGCACTATCATCCTGATTTCCATTAAAATAATCGCCATAATTACAAAATGCTTCTCCTAATCCATGGCTGTAATAAAGCATAGAAGTTACTCCATCAAAACGGAAACCGTCGAAATGGAACTCTTCCATCCAATATTTACAATTAGAAAGGAGGAAATGAATTACTTCATTTTTTCCATAATCAAAACAAAGTGAATCCCATGCCGGATGTTCACGACGATCACCTTGATAAAAATACTGACATGGGTCGCCAGCAAAATTGCCCAGACCTTCTACCTCATTTTTTACAGCATGCTAATGAACAATGTCCATAATCACAGCTATTCCCATCTGATGTGCTGTATCGATAAGTTGTTTCAATTCTTCTGGTGTTCCAAAACGAGAAGAAGGGGCAAAGAAGCTAGATACATGATAACCAAAACTTCCATAATAAGGATGCTCCTGAATGGCCATAATCTGAATACAATTATAGCCATCTTTAGCTATACGTGGCAAAACCAGTTCACGAAATTCATTATAAGTACCTACCTTTTCAGCATCTTGTCCCATTCCGATATGACACTCATAAATCATTAGAGGAGCTACATTGGGAACAAAAACTTTCTTCTTGAATTTATAAGGTTTTTTAGGTTCCCAAACCTGGGCACTGAAGATTTTTGTTTCTTCATCTTGAACCACGCGATTTGCCCATGCCGGAATACGTTCACCCGAACCTCCATTCCAACACACTTTCAACTTATAAAGGTCACCATGCTTCAAGGCATCTTCCGGAAGGTGAATTTCCCAATTTCCTGCACCATTGCGTATTCGTTTCAGTCTATATTTAGGATTCTGTTTCCATCCATTAAAGTCACCTATCAAGTAAATGGCTGTAGCATTGGGAGCCCACTCACGGAATGTCCACCCTTTATCTGTACGGTGTAAACCAAAATAAAGATGACCTGTTGCAAACCCAGCCAAATTTCCTTTTCCTACTAATTCTTTTTCTTTATCAATCGCATGCTGATGTCTGCCTTTAATAGCTTCTGCATAAGGCTCTAACCAAGGATCGTTCTTAATGATGTTTAATATTTCATTCATAGCATTAAAGATTAGATTTTATTTTTATTATTGCTTTTCTCAGTGTTGTGGATGTTATTGCAGGGGCATGTGCATCTTCTGGAAAAAAAACGGCAAACATTCCCGGCTCTAACTTTACATAGCTTTCTACAGAAACCTCATAAAATGTAATATCCTTTTCTGCATCATAACAGGCTTCCGGTAGCATGTTGCGTGAAGCATATCCCATTATCTCTTCGCCGGAAACAGGAATTTGGATATCAATGAATTTATTATGCGTTTCCAATCGTGCCTCTTCCTTCTGTTTTGGAGGGGCTTCGGTGACCGTAATACTAACTTCACCTTCTTTTAAGACAATCTTCCCCAAAGGGCAAGTATAGAGGTCAATCGTCTTCAAGTACTCAAAGACTTGAGCGAATAATGGATGCAACACCGCATATCGCTCCAGATTTTGCAGGTTATCTATTACCATAAATAAAATTATCCTTATTCAAGTTCATCAATCGTACTATTTGTAAAATCAGCAAAGCGTTTTAGTTGGATAAACACTTTTACTATTTCATCCATAAAGTCTGGATTATCAAAAAAGGAATCCGGAATATGATACGAAACCGTATAATCCTTACACCGGATATATTGAGAGTAAGGAAAATCTTTGGGAAATCCTTTGGGATTTGTTTTCAACCAACCTTCCCCTACTACAGGAAAGTAAGTGCGAAATGCTTCATCTTCCACAATCGCCCGATATGCTTCTATGTTATCACACACTGACTGGCGGACAGCCTTCAGCATATGGGAGGGCATACACCAACTTCCACCTGCAAGCATGCAGTTTCCCGGTTCCAGATGAATATAATACCCACAATGATTCGATTTTTTTCCGCGAGCATTTATATAGCCACCTATATGATTTTTATAAGGAGACTTATCTGCAGAAAAACGGGTATCACGATATATCCGATAGGTGCACTCTGCAGGATGAATATGAGCAATACTCTCATCGAACAATGAAAGTCGCACAATTACTTCTCCCAACAAACTTTCAAAATCAGACTGAACCCTTATATATTCAGATTTATGAATATGAAACCATTCTCGGTTATTATTTGCCGCCAACAACTTCAGAAAATCCAAAATTCCTGATACATTCATACTTTATTCATCTTTAGATGAACAAACTTACAAAATTTATTTTATATAAAATCAAAAAAAAGGCCGGATTTTACCGACCTTCAATAATATTCAACAAAAAATTATGGATTTTCCCATTCGAAGCTAGGACTTGATGCCCGGAGTAAAATTCATCTGCACCCTTAAAGTCTGTTAC
>X85_Domestic_Dog__coassemble_1739_pt1 | contig 4098 bp, 4 predicted proteins | sample X85_Domestic_Dog__metabat2_high_PE_009 | metagenome-assembled genome bin X85_Domestic_Dog
AGTCAAAACAAAGGCTTTGAATATATAAACAAAGGCTTTGTTTTTGCATTCAAAGCCTTTGTTTTCACAAACAGAGTTTCTGTTTATAGATTTCTTTACATGCTTTCCGTTTTTTCACATAGTCTGATTGTGATTTTATATCTGCATGAAAGGTAAAAAAACGCCAAGGCGTTTTAACCGAAACGTATAGATCTTTTTTTAAAACCCTTAATCGTTTCAATTAAAACGCCTTGATGTTTTAAGAACCACCTGAAAGTGGTTCACGGGGGTGCCTGTGGCTGCTTCTTACTTCAATTTGATGAAAAGTTCGCCTTCCACTTCACTTGTTTCAATCTTGTCTTCTCTCAATAACCAGCCTAAGCCTAAAAATAAGTCTTTGTCTGCTCTCAGTTTGGTTTCTTTCTTAATTTGTTTTTGAGTTTTTCCTTCACTTCCGTTGAGTGATTCCCAGATTTTACCGGCTATAACACCAGCCTTTTCTTTCAACATAGTCGTTCGCTTTTATGAAAAACATTAAAATTTTGTGTTACTGCAAAATTACACAAAAAATCAAGAAGTTAGCCATAAAACACAGAAAAACATGTTCTTCAGCAGAATTTCAGACCTTTTGTTACAAACCTTTTTCTTTTTCCAGATAATCACCGAATATTCTTGCGGCTGTTTCTACCATCTTTGCACACGGACGCTTGGCGTAATACTGTGCGGTACGGGCTTCAGGAGTAGACACAATGGGGTCTTTCTTTGACAAGCCCAGCAGGTCGGCACAGCGTAAAGCCCCGTTTTCTTCTTTAAACTGTCTTGCCAGTTCCTGCACTAAAGCATAATTCGCTGCCTTCCCCTCGCGGTCGCTACCCTCTAAAGCACTTTTTTCAAGCCCAGCCAACAGAAACATACCGCAGGCTGCTCCGCAGGTTTCACGCATTCTCCCGATGCCTCCTCCAAATGAGGCTGCCATACGTAATGCTTGTTCTTTGGTAAATCCATACAAATCGGCATAAGCCGCAACCACCGACTGTGAACAGTTATATCCTTCTTTAAATAAGGAAACTGCTTTCTGAATACGTTCTTCTTTATTCATCGCTATTTTATTATGTTATTAATAGGCTTGCCTTCCTGAAATGCCTGCAGGTTGGCAACGGCTTGGTTCATCAGACGTACACGTGCCTCATAAGTGGCCCATGCAATGTGAGGGGTGATAAAGCAGTTTGCTGCGGTAAGCAGAGGATTATCTGCCATGGGAGGTTCGGTTGACAAGACATCGACTCCGGCTGCTGCCAGCTGTCCGCTGTTTAACGCGTCGGCTAAGTCTTGCTCATTGACCAGTCCTCCCCGACCTGTATTGATCAGAATAGCATGCTTTTTCATCTGTTTCAACCGGTGGGCGTTTATCAGTTCACGGGTGTCGGGGGTTAACGGACAATGCAGACTGATTACATCGCACTGACTGAAGAGTTCATCCAGCGATTCGCATTTGTGGATATCGTGAGTCAGTTGCAACACCGATTTACTGGTATAGGCATATACTTCCATACCAAAGCTCAAGGCAATGCGAGCTGTGGCTTGTCCGGTATTTCCCAAGCCTACCAGACCTATTTTCTTTCCATCTAATTCTTGCAAAGGAGTGTTCCAGTAACAGAAATCGGTTTGTCCGCTCCAGGCTCCGTTGCGTATTTCATCTGCATAATGCCCTACCTGATGGGTGATATTCAAGAGATGAGCAAACACCATTTGGGCCACCGAACGGGTGCTGTATGCCGGAATATTGGTTACCACGATTCCTCGCTCGCGGGCTGCTTCTATATCTACTACATTATAGCCGGTGGCTAAAACACCGATATACTGCAAATCAGGAAGTTGTCGAATGTTCTCGCCTGATAATATCACTTTATTGGTAAGGAGCACTTCTGCTCCTTCTGCCCGCTGCAACAATTCATGTGGTAAAGTACGTTCATACACTTCTACTTCACCCAATGCCTTGAGTTCATCCCAAGACAAATCGCCCGGATTTAAGGTATATCCGTCTAATACTACTATTTTCATCTTTCTCTTTTATTTTAATCTACAAGTGCAGGGTTATCCGCTGGACAGCTTACTACCTCAGAGGGTTCTTACGCTACTTGCATTTTATTTTTATCCTGTTCATTCTTTAAACCGGTCGCCCCACAAGCTCACCATCCGTTCTTTCAGTTTGCCTTCTGCCGGATTTTCCTGCGGATGCCAGATGCGCGTCTGCTGAATGTCGTCCGGCAGGAACTGCTGGTTCACAAAGTTTCCTTTATACGCATGGGCATACTTGTACTCTTTACCATAACCCAACTGCTTCATCAGCTTGGTGGGCGCATTACGCAAATGCAAAGGCACCGGAAGGTTTCCGGTCTGACGAACCAAGTCTAATGCTGAGTTGATGCCCTCATAAGCCGAATTGCTCTTCGGACTGGTAGCTAAGTAAACGGTTGCTTCTGCCAAAGGAATCCGCCCTTCCGGCCAACCTATTTTCATCACGGCATCGAAAGCGGCATTGGCGAGAAGCAAGGCGTTCGGATTGGCCAGACCGACGTCTTCGGATGCCGAAATCACCAACCGCCGGGCAATGAATGCCGGGTCTTCTCCGCCCTCTACCATCCGGGCCAACCAATACAAGGCACCATCGGGATCACTTCCGCGAATCGACTTGATGAATGCGGAGATGATGTCGTAGTGCATCTCTCCGTCTTTATCATAAGCCAGCGGATTTTGCTGTAGACGTTCTACTACCTTGCTGTCGGTTATTACGATGGGGGATTCATTATCCGACTCGACAACCAGTTCCAGAATGTTCAGCAATTTGCGCGCATCACCGCCTGAATAACGAAGAAGGGCTTCTGTTTCCTTCAGCTCTATCTGTTTTTCACGCATCACTACATCGCGCGACAAAGCCTGATGAAGCAATGCCAGCAAGTCGTCTTTCTCAAGCGACTTCAACACATAGAGCTGACACCGAGACAACAACGGACGAATGACTTCGAAAGAGGGATTTTCTGTGGTGGCTCCAATCAGTGTAACTACACCGGTTTCAACTGCGCCCAAGAGGGAATCTTGCTGTGATTTACTGAACCGATGGATTTCATCGATGAACAGAATGGGGCTTTGCTGAGAGAAGAACCGGTTGCTCCGAGCCTTGTCAATCACTTCACGCACATCTTTTACTCCGGATGTCACTGCGCTTAACGTGTAGAAAGGAGTTTCCAGTTTGTTGGCTATGATTTGTGCCAAGGTGGTTTTCCCTACTCCAGGAGGTCCCCATAAAATAAAGGAAGAAATACGTCCTGCATCAATCATCTTGCGCAAAACAGCTCCTTCGCCTACCAGGTGTTTTTGACCGATATAATCATCCAGCGTCTTCGGACGCATTCTTTCTGCCAAAGGTTGTGCCATTTCTTTCTGTTATTTAGTCTTAATCTTTTTCGTTTGACTTTGCTCTGTTGCCTGAGCTATTCTTTTTCCCTGCGATGCGACTCCATCTTTTTAAAGCAAAGTAAGCAAAGCTGTGCGGAAAAAGTGATTCAAATATACACAAAGTTTTTCAGAGGAGACTTTATTTAGACTATTAATGTTGACCTATCAACTTTCTTCTTTCTATTTTTTACTCCATTCTTCTTAAAAAACTACTGAACTGAAAAGGGAATAACAGAATAAGATAAAAAAATCCTCTTCTGAATCAACTTTATGAAAGTAAAAAAAGTTTTCCGGAAGAAGTCCGATTTAAATGTTTTTTAAGAATTGTTCGCATATGGGCATAAAAAAAGGCGCTTTTCACAAAGAGCCTTTTTTAAGTTTTCAATAGGTATTAGTTTTTTTTCTTAAGGTAAAAAGATTGTTTTCAGGATAACGCTACAAAGGTGCGGCATTTTTTTTAGTCAACCAAATAAAAAACCATGTCTTAAAACATGTTTTGAATCTTTTTCTTGTTTTTCTTCATTTGAGGTTTCTTAACTACCACATGCTTTGTATATCAACAAAGATAGAAAAAATTAATTAATAAGTCTGATAAATGTTTTATTTCTTTTTTTTAATTCATCTTTTCTTGTCCCCGATTTCTATACTATCCCCAGCTGTTTT